>Ga0228701_1000761_pt1 | contig 24496 bp, 22 predicted proteins | sample McNCre117_Aug_MG_2_FD_178017 | JGI IMG/M metagenome (GOLD analysis project Ga0228701, IMG submission 178017) | Freshwater microbial communities from McNutts Creek, Athens, Georgia, United States - 11-17_Aug_MG | ecosystem: Environmental > Aquatic > Freshwater > Creek | place: USA: Georgia...
TGATTTGGATCCATCTACTGGATACTCTTCAACAAATATCAATGCTGGTAATGTTGAGAACAAGGGTATTGAATTGGCTTTAGGTTATGATGTAATCAAATCTAAAAACTGGAGATGGCATACAGATGTATTATATACATTAAACAGAAGTATGGTATCAGGTATTCCTAGTGATATTGCACAAGTGAATGTATCTGGTTATTCTAACTTAGGTACTTTTGCTAAGAACGGCTATCCTTATGGCGTAATCATTGGTTCTTACTTTAAGAGAGCTGCTGATGGTCAAAGATTAGTAGGTTCTGATGGTAACTATATCGCTGCAAATGATATCAAAGTAATTGGTGATCCAAATGCTTTATACAAGTTAACTAGCATCAACTCATTATCATATAAAGCATTTAGCTTTAAAATGCAATGGGATTATAGCGTAGGTGGTGAAATGTTCTCTGGTACTGCAGCGGCTTTATTAGGTCGTGGTGTAACAGCAGATACGCAATTTGACCGTTTCTTACCTTTAATTATGCCTGGTGTACTTGAAAATGGTCAACCAAATAATATACAAATTTCTTCTTCTCAAGTGTATTATGGTAACAGTATTACGAACGGTGCTCCTTATGAGAGTGCTATTTATGATGCAACCTATGTTAAATTGAGAGAAGCTTCTTTATCTTATTCTTTACCTGCTAGCTTAATTGGCAAAACACCATTTGGTGGTATTTCATTAAGTATCTCAGGAACTAACTTATGGTATTTTGCTCCTAACTTCCCTAAATATGTACACTTTGATCCAGAAGCTTCTTCTACAGGTGTAGGTAATGGTAGAGGTTTTGAGGCGATGAGTGGTCCTTCTGCTCGTCGTTATGGTGCAAGCATAAGAGTAACATTCTAAAAAAATAAAAAAGTATATTATGAAATATAAAAAAATTGTTTTAGGGTTGTTGCTAGTTGCTACAGGCTTTACTGCTTGTAACAAAGAGTTTGACACCTTATTAACAAATCCAAACTACCCAAGTACAACAACGGCCGACGTTGACTTGTATTTGAACAAAGTGCAATTGGACTTTAACAATTTCTTCCAATCTGCTTCCGGTCCTGCAGGTGCATTAGCACGTCAAAACTATTGGGGAGGTCCTTTCTATATCAATGCTTACTCTCCTTCAAGTTTTGATGGTATGTGGAGCACTGGTTATTCAGGTGTAATCGCTAACGTTGATGCGATGGTGCCTTTAGCACAATCACAAAAGAAATATGTACAATCAGGTATTGCACGTATTTTAAAAGCCTATACATTAGGAACTTTAGTGGATGTATTTGGTGATGTGCCTTATACACAAGCTGCTAAAGGAGCAGGTAATACGACTCCTACTGTTGATGGTGGTGCTGCTATATATGCGGGTGTACAATCTTTATTAGATAGTGCAATTGCCGATTTGACCGCAACAGGAGCTGCTGCTGGTCCTAAAGTGGACTTATACTATGGTGGCTCTGCTGCTAAATGGGTAACTTTGGCTAAAACTTTAAAATTAAAGTTCTATATGCAAACACGTTTGGTGGATGCAAGTGCTAAAGCTAAAATTCAAACTTTATTGACTGAGAATAACTTAATCAATGCTGCTGCGAATGATTTCCAATTCCAATATAGCAAGACCTTAGCACCAGATTCTAGACATCCTGATTATGCAGGTGACTATAATAACAATGGTGGTGGTGGTTATTTATCTAACTACTTTATTTGGGAAGTAGCATCTGAGAAATACAACGGTGTTGTAACTGGTGTATCTTCAACAAGTACTGCTGCAACAACAGGTGACCCAAGATTGCGCTATTATTTCTATCGCCAAAATACTTCAAATGCTTATTCTTGGGCAAATGAATCTACATGTCCTTGTATCTTAAAATCTCAATATGGTTCTGCGACTTACCCAATTTGGTATCCTTCAGTTCCAGATCAAACACCTTATTGCGTAGTAGGTGGTAGAGGTTATATGGGTAGAGACCATGGTGATAATAGTGGTGGACCCCCAGATGGTGCATACAAAACACAACATGGTATTTACCCAGCAGGTGGTGAATTTGATTATAGCCAAGCAAAAACAGTTAGCTTAGGTGCTGGTGCTGGTGGTAATGGAATTAGCCCAATTTGGTTGTCTTCATTCACTGCATTCTTAAAAGCAGAAGCAGTATTAACTTTAGGTGTTACCGCTGATGCGACAGATGCTGCTTTATTAACAAGAGGTGTTTCTCAATCTATTACTAAAGTAACAGGTTTCCCAACTGCGATTGGTTATGTTAATACAAGTATTCCAGCTGCTACCTTAGCTAATGCAACTCAAATTGCTAACTATGGTACTTTGGTAGACGGATTGTATGCTGCTGCTGCAACTCCTGCTGCTAAATTGGATGTGTTAATGAAAGAATACCATATCGCTCTTTGGGGTAATGGTATTGAGCCATACAATAATATCAGACGTACTGGAAGTCCTAAGAATGTACAAATTGCTGTAACTACAGCTACTCCAGGATTCTTTATGAGATCTTTCTTCTACCCATCTGTATTTGTAGATAGAAACTCTGCTGCACCTGCTCAAAAAACACCAGGTACTGCTGCCAATAAAGTTTTCTGGGATAATAATCCAGACAACTTCATTAAATAATTAAAAAAGACATGAAGACTATGAAAAAAATACTATACGCCTTCGTTTTAAGCAGTCTCCTGTTCTCAGTGAGTTCTTGTAAAAAAACTGATGGCAATATAAACCCTCTGTCGTCTCCAACTAATAACAAGATTGGATCATATCTTGTGTTAGATAGAACGATTAATACCAGCTTGGTGTATGCTACGGCTGCTACTTCAAAAGTTGGGGTAGTGGTACATGAATACAAGGGTGGTGATCCAATTGATCATATCGATTTATTTGCTGTGGCAGGTAATTCTTATGATACAACAAAATGGAAAAAAGTAAAAACAATTCAGTACAGTGGCGATTCTGTGGAAGTATCTGCAACTGGCGCTGATTTAGCAACTGCTTTAGGAATTACACCTGCTGCTTTTGTGGCAGGCTCTCAATATTCTTTTTATGAAAGAATTATTTGTAAATCAGGCGCACGCTATGATGTAAATAATACTGGTACCAACTCTGGTTCTGGTATTTTAGGCGGTCCAACATATAATGCTAGCTTTACATTTGGTGCCTTTATTGTTTGTGGTTACACAGATATGTCAGGCACTTACAAAGTGATCACTGATGACTGGGCTGACTGGAGTCCCGGTGATTTAGTAACTGTAACTGCTGGTACTGCAGCTAATACATTAAATATGAGCCAAGTTTGGCCTAATGCTGCTTATGGTACTGTAGTAACTCCTTGGGTAATTAAGATTGATCAACCCACAGGTGCTGTATCATTAGGTAGTACTGGTAATTTTGCTAATTATGGTGGTACTCAAGTAGCTGCAACAGCGATTTCTGGTTATGCATTTGCATGTACTGGTAGAATTAAGTTGACTGTTACATTAGGACCATACGGTAATAACAACTTAGTATTACAAAAACAATAGTATGCTTTAAGCATTTAAATAAGCTATTTAAAAAAAGCCCCACGAATTTTCGTGGGGCTTTTTGTTTCAACTCAATTGTAGCAATAAAAAACGTCTCCAGAAATATGGAGACGTTTTACTTAGCATTTAGATCTAATTTTTATAAAACAATCGGTTCTAATTGATCATCCAAGAATTGATATTGAACCAAATGACTCGCATTAGAAGCCTGTGATTTTAGTTTAATTTTATATTTCTTTCTCCAACGCTTTACAATGCTTGTAAAAATGCCCTTGGTTAAATGTGAATGAATAATAGGATGCACAAGTAAAGTCAAAGATTTGTGGCCATGAGTGGCTAAATAAGCTAATTTCTTTTCCATTTCGTCTTCTAACAATAAGGTAGAAGTGATTTTTCCAGTACCATTACAAGCTGGGCAATCTTCCGATGTATTAATGTTTACTTCGGGACGAATTCTTTGTCTAGTTGCCTGTAATAAGCCAAATTTTGAAATAGGAAGTACCGTATGCCTAGCTCTATCTGGCTTCATAAATCCTTCCAATGCTTCCTGTACTTTCTTTTTGTGCTCTGGCAATTTCATGTCAATGAAATCGATCACAATAATGCCGCCTAAGTCTCTAAGGCGCATTTGTCTTGCGATCTCTTCAGCTGCTTCTAAATTGGTTTGTAAAGCGTTTTCTTCTTGATTATTGCTTACACTTTTAAAACCGGAATTCACATCAATTACGTGTAATGCCTCTGTATGTTCAATAATCAAATAGGCGCCACTACTTAAATTGACTGTTTTGCCAAAACTTGATTTTACTTGTTTAGTAATACCATATTGATCAAAAATAGATTGATCACCAGTATGTAAGCTTATGATATTTGCTTTTTGTGGAGCAATTCTTTGCAAGTAACTTAAAGTAAGATCATATATCTTTTTATCATTGACTACAATCTTATTGAAGTCTTCATTTAATAAATCTCTTAATATGCTGTTGGTCTTGCTCTCCTCGCTCATGATTCTAGCAGGAGGGATAGCCCCTTTCAAATTCTTTTGAATATTTTTCCAATTCTCAATCAAGCTCAAAAGGTCCTCGTGTAATTCAGCGGTACTTTGCCCTTCTGCAGCTGTTCTTACGATGACACCAAAGTTTTTAGGCCTGATGGCTTCAATGATTTTTTGTAATCTTTTTCTTTCTTCGCCGCTATGAATTTTTTTAGACACAGCAACTATTTCATTAAAAGGAGTTAGCACAACAAATCTACCAGCTAATGAAATCTCACAAGTTAGCCTAGGTCCTTTTGCCGCAATAGGTTCTTTTAAAATCTGAACCATTATATTGGGCTTGCCATTTAGCACTTCACTTATTTTTCCGGTCTTTAAAATTTCAGGTGCCGTTTCAAATTTAGAAAAATCAAAACTATTATTGTTATCATGAATAGCTTGATGTGTAAAATTGATAATAGACTTGGCGTAAGGGCTTAAATCGGTATAATGCAGAAAAGCGTCTTTTTCAAAACCCACATCTACGAAGGCTGCATTTAAACCAGGAATAATCTTTCTTACTTTTCCCAGATATAAATCACCTACTGCCCAACGAGCATCTAATTTCTCGTTATGTATTTCAACCAATTTCTTGTCTTCCAATAAAGCTATTTCAACTCCATCAGATGAACTATTGATAATTAAATCTTTATTCACGAATAGCAACTTTTAGGTAGCAAAAAGCAGGCCATATTTGGCAATACTATTGCATATCATTTTTGAAACAGGTCCACTTTACGAAGGAAGGAAAAGGTAAAGTAAAGTTGCTAAGTAGAAAGGTGGCCTGCAAATTGTAAAAAGAATACTAGCGTGTTACATATTGAAACACGCTAGTATCATTAAAAGAACTATTTATTCTTCTTCTTATGACGATTCTTTCTTAAACGTTTTTTTCTTTTGTGTGTAGCGATTTTATGACGCTTTCTTTTTTTACCACAAGGCATGTCCGATAATTTTTGTTATTAAAAATATTATTTCTTTAGTTCGTTAATTCTTTTAGTGATGGCTTCTTTGGCTTCAGGAATTTGCACTAGGTTTTTCACTTTAGTGTACCATTCAATCGCCTTGGCTTTATCATTAGTCAATTCATAACATTCAGCAAGGTTCACCATCGCTTCTAAGTGCTGTGGCTGTTCTTTGATGACTATTAAAAAACGTTCAATTGCTTTATCGTATTGACCAGATTTTTTTCCACCCAAAGCGAGTATCATTTGTCCGTAAGCATTTCGAGGATTTTTATCCACCACTTGCTTTACTTTAAGTATGCCTTGCATTGGGTTGTCGGAAATGTTTCCAAATAAATAACAAGCACCTAAATTAATCGTAGCTGAATCATTATTTGGGTTCATTACCAACGCTTTCTCTAAAAGAACTTTTGCATTTCCAGCAATCCATGGTAGGAGGGCTGGTGGTGCATCCGGCGTGATGAGATTATCAATCAACTGCTGGGCTGCAAAAGTGAGGCTTTTTTCAGAATTTTCCAACAAAGCAGCAAGGTATATGTAATTTAAATAAGGAGCAGTCCTTCCTGCAGAATCAGCCCAAAAACGAGCTAATTTTTGGGTATACAACAAGCTATCTGCCTTTGTTTTGGACGTACTTAGTTGATTTTCAATACTTAAAAGGGTAATTTTTTGATCAGCGCTTAGACTGGTTTTTGCTCCTTCCAGAATTGTTTTTGAATTAATCGCCTGATTTTCAGTACTATTATTAGTTGTTGGCGTAGTGGATTTATTGGATCTAGGAGCCCAAATATACAAGACACTCGCTATGACTAGCGAGGATAGGATTACAAATAACTGAGCTTTTTTCAAAGTAGAACGATTTCCGACAAAGGTAATTACTTACGCTTGCTTTTCACATCGTTTACAAATTCTTTTGCAGGTTTAAATGCTGGAATAAAATGTTCAGGAATTTCTACCGCAATATTTTTCTTAATGTTACGCCCAATTTTTGCGGCTCTTTTTTTAGTAATAAAACTACCAAACCCACGAATATAGATATTCTGGCCGTTTGATAAGCTTTCTTTTACTTCCTTAAACATAGTTTCCAAAGTAACTAATACATCTACTTTTGGTATTCCTGTTTTCTCAGAGATTTGATTGATTAGATCAGATTTTCTCATGACTTGGTTTTTGGGGTTTCAGTATTAAAAATAAATTAAATTTTAGCTTTTCACAACTATATTATTACTTTTTTGCGCTTTTTGACACATAATTTAAGCATAATACGCATTTAATTTTATTATATATGAAATAATTGAAATGTATAAATTGAAAAAAGCATTTTTTTTGTGCGATTTTATGTTTTTTGGTTGATTTTTGTCCCTGCATGTCCAAACAATTCACAAACAAGCTATTAGACTGGGATCGTTCCGAAAATGATCGACCCATGCCTTGGAAAGGAGAGAAAGATCCTTATAAAATTTGGTTGAGTGAAATCATCTTGCAACAAACCAGGGTGGAACAGGGTTGGGCTTATTATGAAAAATTTATCAAAGCCTTCCCTAGTATTTTTGATCTAGCAAAAGCCAAAGAAGAAAAAGTTTTTAAATTATGGGAGGGTTTGGGTTATTATAATCGATGTAGAAATTTATTATTTACTGCTAAGCAAATTGTACATGAGCGAAAAGGGGTATTCCCAAATGTATACGATGATTTGATTGCACTAAAAGGAGTGGGTCCATATACTGCTTCAGCTATTGCTTCATTTGCTTTTAACTTACCTCATGCAGTTGTAGATGGTAATGTGTTTAGAGTGTTTGCAAGGTATTATGGTATTGAAACACCCATTGATACCAAAGAAGGGCTTCAGATTTTCAATCAAATTGCACAGGAACATATCGACAAAAAGCTGCCAGGTCAGTATAATCAAGCATTGATGGATTTTGGTGCTACTGTTTGTAAACCCATGTCACCATTGTGCTCGGACTGTGTGATGCAAAGAAACTGTGTCGCTTTTTCTTTAAATAAAGTAAATCAATTGCCCATCAAATTAAAGAGGATACAAAAAAAGAAAAGGCATTTTGATTTTTACTGCTTTGAATGGGAAGGAAAATGGTTGTTGCAAAAAAGAGAAGGGGGTGATATTTGGAGTGGATTGTATCAATTTTATATGTTGGAACAGGATAAATTCCAACCACTCAGTTGGGAACTTGTGGAACAAGTGCTAGCAGCTCAATTAGGCATAAAGAAGAATCATTTCGCTACTCAAAACTTGCTATTTTTTTCACCCTATACCCAACAGCTCACACATCAAAGTATCGCTGCTAGATTTATCATTGTTTCTCTCAAAACCATACCTGCAGCTTTTAAAAACGCCAAATGGTTTTCTATTAAACAAATGAAAACCTTGCCCTTCCCTAAGCTTGTTAACGATTTCTTAGAGCAAGATTTTAATAAAATATAGTAACTTTCCGTTATAAAACAGTATCCCTTTGGACTATCACTCGTGTAATATTTATTATCTGGCGACTCCTTTTTTTGATCTTGCAAAATTGCAACAGGATTCAACCCTTTTACTTTTGATGTTGGCTTTACTCTTTTTATCCTTTGTAATAGCAGGATCTGAAGTAGCTTTTTTCTCCTTATCCTATAAAGATTTGCAGGTGCTAAAAGCAAAAAAATATACCCCTTTAAAAAGAATTGTTGTCCTTTTGGAAGATCCCAAGAAGCTATTAACTTCTATGCTGATTGCGAATAGTTTTATCAATATCTGCATTATTCTTATCGCGAATATTTTAATAGATCACGTATTCGTTTTTGAACAAATTTCAATCCCAGGCATTGAATTTATTGTTAAGGTAATAGCAGTTACTTTATTGTTATTGTTTTTTGGGGAGATTATGCCAAAAGTAATGGCTACACAAAACAATATTCGATTTGCACAAGACTTTGGATTCATCATTCAAATTGTATATTTCCTTTTTTCAAAACCTAGTAAGTGGATGGTGAAGTATACTAATATTATAGAAAACAGGTTGGCTCAAAAAAACCTAGGTAGTAGTTATAGTATAGAAGAATTAGACCATGCCATCGATCTTACCACTTCTCCACACCAACAAGAAAACGAGAAAAAAATTCTAAAAGGAATTGTAAAGTTTGGTAACATTTCTGTAAAGCAAATTATGAAAACGCGCTTAGATGTGTATGGAGTGAGCGAAGATATTAGCTTTGCTGATTTGCTAAATCATATCAAAGAGTATAATTATAGTAGGTTCCCAGTATTCAAGGAAGATCTTGATACGATTGTGGGGATGATACACACTAAAGATGTTTTGCCTCATTTGCAAAAAGATTTGAATTTTAATTGGCATAGTTTAATTAGGCCTGCTTATTTTGTGCATGAACAAAAAATGATTGAGGATTTACTGAAAGAGTTTCAATTAAAAAGAATTCATTTCGCAGTGGTTGTAGATGAATTTGGAGGTACCAGTGGTATTATTACATTAGAAGATATCTTGGAAGAAATTGTTGGTGACATTAAAGACGAGTTTGACGAAGAAGAAACCACTATCAAAAAAATCGACGAACATCATTTTATTATAGAAGGCAAGACTGCTATTACTGATTTATGTAATTTCATAGATTTGCCAACTGCATTTTTTGATACTGTGAAAGGAGAAAGTGATACCGTAGCAGGTTTGATATTGGAGTTGGCAGGTGCTTTTCCTGTAGTGCAACAAGTGGTTAAGTTTAAGCAATTTAGTTTTACTGTTCTTGAAATTCAGAAAAATAGAATACACAAAATTCAGCTGATTATTACTCCTCAAAATAACAACAACGTAGATGCGCAACTTAATTAAAATAGCAGCCATTGTCATGTTAATGTTGAGTGTGGCTTGTAATAGTGTTGTGGTACAAAAACCGAAGGGCTATGCACAAGTCAAGTTGCCTACAAAGTCATATATTCGATTTGAATCGACTGATTACCCCTATTCTTTTGAGTATCCTACCTATGGAATGGTGGATAAACAAGTAAGTTATTTAGGTGAAGCCAAACAAAAATCGGGCTGGTTAAATATTCAATTTCCTCAATTTGGAGCCACCATGTATCTTAGTTATGCCCCTATCTCTAACCAATCGCATATTTTAGACACTTTAGTAAGGGATGCCTATACTTTTGCTAATAATCATAATAGTAAAGCAAGTTTTATAGAGGATTCTGCTTTCGAAGCCGGGAAAGGGCTTAAAGGCGTATTCTTCCATATCGGGGGAGATGTGGCAACCACTTATCAGTTTTTTGTAACCGATTCAACACGCCATTTTTTAAGGGCAGCTTTATATTTTGACACCACGCCTAATGAGGACTCATTAGCGCCTATCAATACTTTTTTGTTTAAAGATATGCAACAGATGGTGCGAAGTTTGAGATGGAAATAAAACTATCTTTACAGTATAATATTTTTTATGATAATTATTGACAATGTTTTAGTGAGCGACGAGGTGGTTGAAGAGCAATTTGTTTGCGATTTGAATAAATGTAAAGGGGGGTGTTGTGAAGATGGAGATGCAGGGGCGCCACTGGAAAACAAGGAGAAAGAATATGTAAAAGATTTTTACAGTATCGTTGAGCCATATATGACTAAGGCGGGCATCAAAGAGGTACAAGAAGTGGGGCCTTATTTATATGATAGAGAATTTGGATGGGTAACCCCTACGATTGATGGTGGGATTTGTGCCTATGGCTATAAAGATGAACAAGGCATTATTAAGTGTGCTTTTGAACAAGCCTATAATGATGGTAAAATTCCTTGGAAAAAACCTATTAGCTGCCATCTATTTCCTATCAAATTATCCAAGAGTAAATCGGATCCAGATATTGAATACGTGAATTACGAACCCAGAGAAGATTTATGTGCTGCAGCTTGCTCGTTAGGTGTGAAACTGAAAGTGCCAGCCTATGTGTTTTTAAAAGAAGCGATTATTCGCAAATACGGGAATGAATTTTACGAAACTTTGGATGCTACTGCAAAGCATTTAAATGAAGAAAAATAACCATTAACAAGTATTTTTGTCTTATGCAAAGTATTTACGCTGCATCCTTTAATGAAAAAAGCAAAGCCAAAGCGCTTGATCTTGAACACCGAAAAAAGATCGGCTTTAATATTGGGAAATATAATGCTGTAGTGCCTAAGGGGAAAGAGCAGTTCAAGGACTTAACCCGCGTAAGAGAATTAGCCAAAAATAAAAAATGGGAAGCGATTGAGCATTTAGATTTATACCTTACTCAGTTTGAAGATCAAATTACAAAAAGAGGTGCCAAGGTTTTTTGGGCAGAGGATAGTGAACAGGCTTTAAGTTTTATAGGGGATTTATGTAAAGAGAAAGCTTGCAAGTCGATTGTAAAAAGTAAGAGCATGGTGACCGAGGAGATTCATCTTAATACTTTTTTAGAATCGATAGGCGTTGAAAGCGTAGAAACAGATTTGGGAGAATACATTCAACAATTAGACGGGGAAGCTCCTTATCATATTGTTACTCCTGCTATGCATAAAAGTAAAGAAGATGTGGCTAAGCTTTTTGCTGAAAAGTTAGGCACTGATAAACATTTGACGCCAGAGCAACTAACATTGGTGGCAAGAAAAAATTTAAGAGAAAAATATACAAAAGCTGAGATTGGGATTACTGGTGCTAATTTTATCATATCAGATATTGGGGGCATTGCAGTTACTGAGAACGAAGGAAATGCAAGACTATCGATGGCTTGGCCAAAAACGCATGTGGTTATTGTAGGTATTGAGAAAGTGATTCCTTCTATGCATGATCTAGGTTTATTTTGGCCCTTGCTTTCTACTTATGGAACAGGCCAGCAATTAACTGTATATAATAGTATAGTGACTGGCCCTAAAAAAAAAGAAGAATCTGATGGTCCAGAAGAAATGTATGTTATTCTATTAGATAATGGACGTACCGATTTATTATCTCATGCAAGGACTAGAGAAGCATTATATTGTATTCGTTGTGGCGCCTGTTTGAATGCATGCCCGATTTATAAAAATATTGGCGGACATGCCTATGACACTACTTATAGCGGTCCCATTGGAAGTGTGATTACTCCGCATTTAAGAGGGATGCACGACTACAAACATTTGAGTTTTGCTTCAAGTTTGTGCGGTAACTGTACCGAAGTTTGTCCTGTTAGAATCAACCTACATGAATTGTTATTAGAGAATCGAAGAACAGCTGTCAATGTAGGTGAAAGTGATTTCTCAGAAAAAATTGCTTGGAAATTATGGAAACGAGCTTCTTTGAACAGGACTTTGATGAATCAAGGTAGAGCACCCATAAAAAATTGGGTAGTAAATAATTTATTGAAGGGATGGTCCCAACAGCGCACACCAATCGAGTTTCCTAAAAAAACGTTTAATCAACTTTGGAGAGAATCTAATAAAAATTAATTAGATCATTCATTACATCGCATCTGCGTCAGCGATCTCATGTACAGGATCTTTTTGTTTTTTCAGACTCCTATTTACTAAGTAGACACCTATTAAAGTACATACAGTACCTACGATACTATTCCAGCTCATTGTCTCATGCAATAACCATGAGCCTATCCAAATAGCCACAATAGGATTGATATATGCATAAAGTGCCGCAATCGAAGCTTGTAAATGCTTCATGCTATAAATAAAAGAAATAAAAGCAAATATAGAACCGCCAATTACCATGTAAGCGATCACGCCCCAAGCTATAGCAGGAATATCTTGCAAGGGGATGTATTTGCCAGTAAACAAAGTAAAAATGCCCATGCTACAGGAACTAATAAGCATTTGCCATCCGATGGAATAATATGGATTCAAATTCATCTTGGTCCTAGAAATGATAATGGATCCTACGCTCCATGTTAACATGGCAAACATGGATAGGGCTACTCCCCAAATATAATTGCTGCCATGTATAGTAAGGCTGTCTTTGTAAAAAATGAATCCAATTCCTAATAGGCCCATTGCCAAACCAACCAATGTAATAGGTGTTAGTTTAATCGCTTTATAATAAAACCGCTCAATGAGCACTACCGATAATGGGTATAATGCTGCGATTAAAGCAGCAAGGCCACTTGAAATATATTGTAGTCCATAAGTGGCAATACCGTTGGCAGATACAAACATTAAAAAGGCCATAGGGATTAACCACAAAAATTGCTTGATATTAGGTATTTTATGTCCTTTGAAGAAGATAAAAAAACTGATATACAAACTGCCTCCAAAAAACTGTCGAATGGTGGCAAGTTCAAATGCAGGCATATATTTTACCCCCAACTTACTTGCCACCCATGTAGTGCCCCATACAATACTTGTAACTGTTAATGCGAGATATGCTTTTTTTTGATGGGACATGAAAAATTAATGTTTGAAATGTCTTAGTCCAGTCATGACCATCGCTAGTCCATTTTCAACACAGTAAGCAATGCTATCTTTGTCTCTTACAGAACCTCCGGGTTGAATATAAGCTTCAATACCTTCTGCATGTGCAATGCGCACACAATCATCAAATGGGAAAAAAGCGTCTGATGCCAATACAGCACCATGTAAATCAAAATTGAATTGTTTTGCTTTTTCAATAGCATGTCTTAAAGCATCTACACGAGAAGTTTGTCCGCACCCTTTACCAACCAATTGTAAGTCTTTTATAAGTGCAATGGCATTGCTTTTTAAATGCTTGCATATAATATTACCGAAAGCCAAGTCTTCTTTTTCTTTATTAGTACAAGGCCTTGCACCTACTTCATCCCAATTTGTAAAATTGCCCGTATCTAACCCTTGCTCCAACATACCGTTTAAAATAGATTTTTGTTGTGTGGGTTTGAATTGAGCTCCTGCTTTGGTTTGCAATAAAATGCGATTCTTTTTTGTACTTAAAATGGATAAAGCATCTTGGTCAAATGCAGGAGCAATCAAGACTTCGAAAAATATTTCTTGAATCGCTTCTGCTGTACTTTTGTCGATAGTGCCATTGGTCACTAAAACGCCACCAAATGCACTTTCTGGATCCCCCGCCAATGCGGCTGTCCAACTTTCAAATACAGTGTTTCTTTGCGCTACGCCACAAACATTGGTGTGCTTGATAATGGCAAAACTAGTTTGGTTCAGGTCGCCAATTAATGCAATGGCTGCATCAACGTCAACTAGATTGTTATAAGACAATTCTTTTCCATTTAGTTGTGTAAACCAATTGTCCAAATTCCCGTAAAAAGTAGCCACTTGATGTGGATTTTCACCATAACGTAATATTTTACCTGAAGCCGGGTTGAAATAATTACTAATCGCGATATCATAGTGCATGACCACTTCGAAAGCTTTTGCAGCAAATGCTTTTCTTTGTTCTAAGGTAGTAGTGCCTGCTTGCGATAGAAGTAAGTCGTTCAATTTTGAATAATCGTCTTTGGCAGACAACACTACTAAATCTCTAAAATTTTTGGCAGCCGCTCTAATCATAGATGGCCCGCCAATATCAATTTTTTCAATAATTAGTTTTTCCTCACTCGTATTTCTTAATGTTTCTTCGAATGGGTATAGGTCAACAATCACTAAATCTAATTCAGGAATTTTATATTGAGCCATTTCTTCCAAATCCTGAGCTTCGTACCTTCTACCTAAAATACCTCCAAATACGGAAGGATGTAAAGTTTTTACTCTTCCACCTAAAATAGAAGGGTAGCCTGTCACTGATTCTACAGCCACGCAAGGAATACCCAGATCTTCTAAAAATTGTTGTGTACCACCTGTTGAATAAATGGTGATATTTAATTGATGTAGTGTTCTTGCTAAGGGTTCAAGACCATCTTTGTAAAAAACTGAAATAAGTGCAGATTGTATTTTCTTTTCCATAGTCAAAGGTACAAGCTTCCCAATTTTTTGCGAGTTCAGCTTTTCCACAAAATCTATCCAATACTGAATAACTTTAAAAGAAAATACAAACTAGCTAGCACTATGGCCCAAAACAACCAATGAGCCTGCCTTTTTGAAGACCAAATAGCTAATAATAGTAAAATCAGGTAAAATACAATGATGTCCGGTAATTGCACATTGGACATTTGGAGAGGAGATGGGCCATTTTGATATAAAAAAGCGACACACTGGTGTAGCAGCAGAATATAAGTTTGTATGATGTTAGCTAACCAAGCGTTGATAAGGAAAAAATGGGGGCTAAGTATAAAAATCACCAAACCATGTAAAAGCAGGTTGCTTAAAGGCACCATGATTAAATTACTCAATACCATCCATAGCGATACTTGATGAAAGTATAGTATCAACAATGGCAAAGTGGTGAGTTGGGTAGCAATGGTGATGGAAAAATTTTTCCAAACAGATTGGATGATGGGATTTTCAATGGAAAGTTTATTTTGAATGATTGGTGATATAAAATGAATACCTAAGACTGCTGCATAGGATAATTGCCAGCCAATATGAAATAAGGTAGCGGTATTTAAGAGTGTAATAATGAGTAAGCCACTTGCAATACTGTTTAAAGTATATTTATGCAGTTCAAAATATTGCCCCATGAGGTAAATACTAAAAAAAAGACTTGCTCTTACAACAGACGGACTTGCGTTCGCCATGAAAGTATATAAACAAACAGTGGTCAACAAGAATACACATTTTGTTGTTTTTTCATTTTTCAAATATGGGATTAGATTATATATTTTTTGAAAATATTGGTAGATGATTTCAAGATGCATACCACTGATAGCAATAATATGAACGATTCCTAATGTGAGATAGGCCTCTTTGATGCTAGAACTCATTTTTGTTTTTTCGCCTAATAACATTGCTTTTGCAAAGGCGTTGGCGTCGGGTAGGGTAAAATAAAAATCAATTTTTGTCAACACCCATGCTTTTATGGGAAAGATTATTTGATAAATTCCATTGGTGTCAATGGGAGAATGCCATTGTTGAGTTGCTTGTAAGATATATCCCCATACCATAAGCACCAATGGGACAAATAGTGGTTTGCCGTATCGTATTAGAAAAAGGGTTCCAATCATCATAAAAATGATTGACAAGCCATATTGGGTTATGTGTAAAGCCCTATGAATAGGATATTTCCATGCAAGGAAGATGCCGATTATTAAAAATAAGCAGATGCGAAAATTAGGATGAGCTGCATTCCAATGCTGCGTTGTTTGAATCATCCCTAAGAATAGTACAATTCGCTTGCTTTAAAATGGCGGTAAATACTTTATTGACCTAACAAGAAAACAACTAATTTTTTATGTAAATCAGGTTGATTTTTTTTCCATTCTTGTACACTGGCCGTTTTGATCCATTCGTTGGGACCTGTGATATCCATGCCAATGCAAATTTTAGTTTGAGGACTACAATTTTGAATAAGAGCCTCCAATAATTGATTATTGCGATAAGGCGTTTCGATAAAAATTTGCGTACAAGCTCTTAATTTAGTGTCACTATCAAGTGCTTGTATTTTCTTTTTCCTTTCAATAGTATCAATAGGAAGGTATCCATGAAATTGAAATAACTGCCCGTTCATCCCACTCGCCATTAATGCAAGTAGTATGGAATTCGGACCCAGGTAGGGCTTGACGATTACGCCCATTGTTTGAGCCACTGCCACCAGTTGTTGTCCTGGATCTGCGACCCCCGCACATCCTGCTTCCGAAATAATGCCAATGTTCTTGCCCTCTTTGAGTAAACGAGAAAAAGCCACTATTTGTTCAGATTCTACTTTGTGAATGGTGTGCCATTCGTAATTTTCGATGACCATCTCTCTCCAAAGCTTTTTAAAATAGCGTCTTGTTGTTTTTTCATTTTCAACAAAAAAAGCGTCGCATTGTTGTATCCAAGTTACGATAGGAGAGGGTATGGCTTCCCAACCTTCTTCGTGTAATAACATTGGTAATAAAAATACTTTACCCATTTCCATTATGCGATATCTTTAACTTCTTGAGTGTTTAAATGGGCGGCTACTAAGGCGTAAAAAGGAGCTGTCATCCAGCCAATAATGGGTATCAAATGTAATACATAAAAAACGATACCATTGCCTATCGGCAAACCTTTGTGGTGACTTACATAGCTAGCAGCTACAGATCTACTTTGTTGTTCGGTAGCCAATCCATAGTCAATCATTGCGTAACCATAAAAATAAGCTTCCATTAAGATCGTAAATATGGGGGTAAACCATCCAATTACTGGAAGGGTACAAAATAATACAATGGGTATCAAGTAAACGCTTTGCCATAGTAAATTGGTAAGGCTTAATCTAATAGCTCTTAAGATAAGTCGGATATAGTCAGTAAAACGAAATACAAAAGCTGTATTTTGTTGAATGGACATTACTCTTATATGGAGGTAGGAAAAGAAAGGTGCAAATAGTATAAGAAAAATGGATTTAAAAATGGCAAAGTAAAATAACAATAGATTAAACCAAAGCCAAAAACTACCCATGGTTATAAAAAAACCAAGCCAGTCGCTGTTTTGACTGTCCACCCATGATTTGAGTCCTGTTTTTAAAATAATCCATTCGATAAATAAACTTGAGCTTTGGCTAAAATAGTTCATGCCTAGCACAAACAAGATCGCATACAAAATGCCAGGCACAATCATCCATTTCCATAATTTATTTTGTAGAATAAATTGATGTGCAGCAAAGAAGGCTCGAATAGAAAGAATTAATTCTTTAAGCATTAATGTTGCATTTTAGTGCCATACGCTAAATCACCTGCATCTCCTAAGCCAGGAACAATATAACTTTTGTCATTTAATACTTCATCAATATCACCACACCAAATAGGTACATCTTTCCCTAATGCCGCTTCCACCATTTCAATACCTTTTCTGCTTGCGATGGCAACAGCAATATGAATTTCTTTAGGTTTTTGTGTTTTGGTAATAGCTTGAATAGTTTGCACCAAGGAAGCGCCAGTTGCTAGCATGGGATCGGCAACAATTAAAATGCGATCATTTAAATCAGGACAACTTAAATATTCAATACTAATTTCAAAACTACCATCATCATGGTGTTTTCTAAAAGCAGAAATAAATGCGTTATCTGCTTTGTCAAAATAGTTTAACATGCCTTGGTGTAAAGGCAATCCAGCTCTTAAAATGGTAGCTAGTACAGGTTGTTCAGCTAGCATTTTAGAATCATGTATACCAAGGGGAGTGGTTGTTTTTACCAACTTACTAGTCATTTTTTTGCTCATTTCATAAGCAATTACTTCGCCAATACGTTCAATATTTCTTCTAAAACGCATTCTGTCATTTTGAACCTGCACATCTCTTAATTCAGAAATCCAATTGCTCAATAAACTGTGTTGCTCACTCAAATTATGCACCATGACTTAATTTTTTTTCAAAACTAAGTCTCTTCGAGCAATTTTAAAATAATTTAAAGCGATCTCCGTCAAATAATCCTTTATCACTTAGTTTTAAATGAGGAATGACTAGTAAAGCCATAAAACTTAATGTCATAAATGGAGAAGCTAGGGAGGATCCCAAGGATTTTGCCATCAGATCAATATCGGTATAGGCTGCTGCTACATGATAAGGATCCTTATTGGTCATCAATCCCGCTACAGGTAGTCCTAGGCACATTTTTGCATTTCCCTTAACACAGCTAATGCCTCCTTTTTCTTTAATCACTAAATTAATGGCTTCTACGATAGCTGCGTCATCTGCGCCTACTGCGATGATATTATGGCTGTCATGTGCTACAGTAGAAGCAATGGCGCCTTCTTTAAATCCAAAATTTTTGATAAAGGCCATTTTAGGCATTGCTGAGAAATATCTATTATAAACGACTATTTTGAGTATATCTTTTGTGGGATCGCTGATGATTTCCTCTTGCTCTATAGTGGGCGTTTCCCAGAGACAATTTGTGATGAGTTGTCCATCAATAGCTTCAATCACTGGCAATTTGCCATCTTGTAAAAAAGCTTCTTCTATTTTTACTTTAATCGCTTCTTTGGAAATAGGCGTAGCATTGAATTGATTAATGCCATCTTCTTCAACATGAGGTATCAAGGAAACACCATTTTCGGCAACCAAATTCCCATTAATATAGGTTTGTAACACTTTGAAATTCACCAAATCTTCTACTACTATAAAATTCGCCGGGTCATGAACGCGAAGCATTCCTGTGGGAAGTTGATAGTGTTTGACAGGATTAATGCAAGCAGTTTTTAACACATTAAATACATCCATGCCTTTTGCGACGGCACGAGCACATAATTGATTGATATGTCCAAGGAGTAAACTATCAGGGTGTTTATCGTCACTGCATAGCATCACACTATTCGGATGGTCATCTATAAGCTCATATAAGGCTTCGAAATTTTTTGCAGCACTACCTTCTCTTATTAAAATTTTCATTCCATAAGAAAGTTTGTCTACTGCTTCTTCGATAGTGAAACATTCATGGTCAGTGCTAATGCCAGCTTCAATATATTGTTTTGCTTGTTCACCCATTAAGCCAGGAGCATGTCCATCTACAGGTTTTTTAACAGCGTGCGCCGCTCTTATTTTTTTTATTACTTCTTCATCTTGATATAATACGCCAGGGAAATTCATCATTTCGCTTAAGTAATATATATCAGGACTGGTTAATAATTCGGCGACTGCTTTACTGTCAATCGTAGCTCCGGCAGTTTCAAATTGCGTTGCAGGCACACAACTTGGAGCGCCAAAGAAAAAATGAAAGGGCACTTTTTTGCCATTTTGAATCATATAATGCACTCCCTCAATGCCACAAACATTGGCTATTTCATGAGGATCGCTAATAGTGCCAATAGTGCCATGTACAACGGCCAATCTGGCAAATGAGCTGGGTATTAGCATGCTGCTTTCTACATGTACATGACTATCGATAAAGCCCGGAATTAAAAATTGTGAAGGTGCATTTTCAATGGCTTCAATAGCAGTGATTACTCCATTTTCAATTTGTAATTGGGCAGGGAAAATGCGCTTGCCAATAATGTCAACATATTGACCCTGAATAGTAGATGCAGCTTTCATAGAGTATGAAATTACAAATTAAACCAGTAACTGAATTTAAATATCAAGGCTCTATTTTTGTTTTTAAACATGGGGTCAGTAAAATAGTTGTCTGTGTACACTAAATAAAAGTCACTCATTGGCTTATATCTATACTGCAGACGACTGTTGATACTAAAATTATTGCTTTGGGTATTGTATTGAACAAAAGTGGTCCAGAATAATTTAGTATTAAAATTATACTCCACTCTTGGCTGAATGAGCACTAGATTAGCACTGCCATATGGTTGTGGCAATTCAATTTTATTGAATTGCGATCTAATTCCAAAATTCAAATGGGGCTGTTTTCTTATGTTAAATCCTGCACCAAACCCCTTCACAGTACCATTGTAAAATTGACCTAATACAAATCCTGCACCAAATCCAAATGGTTTTCTAAAATCGGACATGTATCCAATATCCACTTGATTGAAATTATATCGCGCAGCAGGTAATGGAGTGGCATCTGTAAAAGCAGTGGAGAATTTCAAATCGGTAGTGGTACTTGTCAGTTGAATGTTAATAGAACTGGTGTTTTTATATTCTGTTCTAATAGAAAGGAAAGTATTGGATTCGTTAAAAGTATTATCAGGGTTGAGTACCAAATCTTGGTTTAAGCTAGTAGTAAACTTGCCCACCTTCCCTTGGTGTGGCATATTTTGATAGGACAACATGGCAAACAAACTTTTAAAACCCAATCTGATTGTCGTGTCTTTAGCAGCGTCGTAATTATTAATCCTTTGCACATATCCCATGTCGGTATAAAAATTCTTACCCACATTATTGATCAAACTTACCATACTCCAATGTTTTGAAGAGGTCATAAAGCCGGTCTCATAATAAGCGTCTTCATTTTTGATACCTTCTTTGTAAGATTGATTATAATGTGTCCAAGAACTAAAAGTGCCTTTTAAATTAGAGTATTCATAAGAAATACCTGCATTTCTACCATATTTATCAAGTGGGTTTTTTCTCCCTTCTTCTTCCGAAATAAAATGTTCTCTATTTAAAAAATAGGCTTTAATGGAAGACCTGTCAAATACGCGTCTATGAATAGTAAATGCAGAAAAATTCTCGGCACTATAATTCCCTTGCTTGCCCGTTTGCATATCCATGACACCAATCCTAGTAGCAGGATTAATATTACCTGATAATCTTGCTCCAAATAATATAGGGATTCTATTGCCGTCTTTATCAAGTCCAATGGATCTTGAATAAAAAGGACGAATAGGTGGGATCCCAAAATCTGAAAACAGATCCGAGTTTTCTAAGAAAAAGGTCCTTTTCTCTGGTAAAAAAATATTAAAACGAGTAAGGTTAGTTACCTGTTGGTCTACTTCAACTTGAGAAAAGTCGGGGTTTACTGTAAGGTCTAAATTCAAAGAAGAATTTAATGCCACTTTAGCGTCAAAACCTGCTGTCCCTGAAGTTTGTAGGGTTTGGCCATTCTCTTTGTCCTCATTAGCATTACCCGTGATATAGGGTTGTACAATAAAATTGCTTCCGTTTTTTACAAGTGCACTTGGGAAATTAAGCAAGCCTGTATAACCCAAGTCGTATGACTTAAAATTGGTAGGTACTTTTGTCCAAGCACTGTATTCATTATGCTTGGCATCAATTCTTAAAAAGTTAATCCCCCAATTTTTTTGAGCAGGATTAAATCTTAAAGACTTGAGCGGTATGGCAATTTCTGCTATCCAATAATTGCCATAGTCCTTTGTTGCAGATAACCATTTGGTATCCCAGCTCCAACTTGGCTTGTCCTGAAATGAGTTTGACAATTGGTCTTCTGATTGTACGTTTAAAGCATTCACTACAAAGAAGAATCCATTCGTTTTTTGATTCGCCGGATCTAACATAATACCTACACCATCACTTCCATCATGACCAATATCTCTTTTTAAACTTTGAATAATAGCATTGCCACTATCATATACAGTAAATCCAAAATAGATGTTTTTATCATCGTAGGTTAAACGCACTTCTGTTTTTCTTAACACCTCGCCAATATCATTGGGATATTTTTTATGGAAATTTTTTGCAACTGCAGCATTGGACCAAACTGCTTCATCCATGATGCCGTCAATTTTTATGGGATAGCTAGTGGGCTGAATGTTGATTTGAAATTGTTTTTGGTACTCAGTTACATTCTGAGCCTTTAAGGCTTGGGATAATAAGACCACAAAAATGAGTATGTAACGAGGTATGCGCATTGGTTAATTTTAAGGCACAAATATCCGCTAAGTTGCTTAAATAAGAACAATAGACTCAGTAAACGCACGTATAAATTGACAAACGGCTATTGTAGCAGGTCAGGCCTTCTGGATTGTGTTCTTTGTAAGGCTTGTTCTTGACGCCAAGTATCCACTTTTTTGGGATCTCCTGTAAGTAGAACAGGGGGCACTTCTAATCCGCGAAAATTGGCAGGTCTAGAATACACTGGCGGCGCTAATAAATTGTCCTGAAAAGAATCAGTTAAGGCCGAGGTTTCGTCATTCAATACACCTGGTATAATTCTTCCAACTGCGTCAATGATAACCGCCGCCGCTAATTCGCCCCCGCTTAATACATAGTCTCCAATAGAAATTTCTTGGGTAACATATAAATCTCTTATTCTTTGATCAATGCCTTTATAATGCCCACAAATAATTAAAATCCTATTTTTTAATGAAAGGGTATTCGCATCTTTTTGTTCAAATCTTTTCCCATCCGGGCTAACAAAAATAATTTCGTCATATTTGCCGCCTTCTGCTTGCAAGGCATCAATAGCATTAGCCAAAGGCTCACACATCATCACCATACCAGCACCTCCACCATATTGGTAATCATCAATCTGACCATGTTTGTTGATGGCCCATTTTCTCAAAGAATGGGCATGGATTGTCAACAACCCTCTTTCTTGCGCCCTTTTCATAATGCTATGTTCAAAAGGGCTTGCCAATAATTCAGGTACAGCAGATAAAATATCAATAGTCATGGCGCAAAGTTAAATGAAGTTAGTCCAAAAATTCTCCCAGATCTCTTCTATCTTTTTTGGTAGGTCTTCCAATTTTGCTCAATCGCTTACCTGTATGGAAACTGGAGGCAACTTGTTTGATTCTTTCTATTTCTTCTATAGGAGTAAGATCTTCATAGTATTTGATGGCTTCGGAATAGGCTAGTCGACCATCTAATAATTGAATTACTTTTATGGTCCAATTCTTATGTTCTGTTTTGGCCTCATACACATCTCCAATTACCACATTTCTAGAGGCTTTTACATTTTCACCTTTGAGTTTTACGCGTCCACGATCAATGGCATCTGTTGCTTGCGACCTTGTTTTAAATAGGCGAATAGACCATAGATATTTATCTAGTCTAACTTTCTCTTTGACCGCATCCATAAGCAAGTTTATTTAGTCTCTGCAAAATATTGATGGAAGTAGGGAATGGTTTCGATGCCTTTGTAAAAATTAACGATATCATATTTTTCATTAGGGCTATGCAAATTGTCACTATCTAAACCAAATCCCATAAATACGATTTTCAATCCTAATTCCTGTTCAAACAAAGAACAAATAGGAATACTTCCTCCGCCTCTTACTGGTATTGGATCTTTTCCAAAAGTGGTTTTAATCGCTTTGGCAGCACTTTGATATGCATGAGAATCAATTGGGGTGATATAAGGCTCGCCACCATGATGTTCAAATGCATTTACTGTAACAGTAGGTGGTGCAATTTTCTTGAAGTGCTCTAAAATCATGGCTGTTATTTTTTTTGAAGATTGATTGGGAACCAATCGGCAAGAAATTTTTGCATAGGCCTTAGAAGGCAAAACGGTTTTAGCCCCCTCGCCAGTATATCCTCCCCAAATGCCATTTACTTCTAATGTAGGACGAATGCCAGTTCGCTCGTTAGTGCTATATCCTTTTTCTCCCCAACTTTCTTTAATACCTAAATCATCAGAAAATGCTTGAAGATCAAAAGGTGCTTCCGCCATTTTTTGTCTTTCTACATCGCTCGCATCCACTACGTCATCATAAAAACCAGGAATGGTAATATGATTGTTTTCATCATGACAAGAAGCAATCATTTTTGATAGTATAGTAATGGGGTTAGCTACGGCACCACCATATACACCACTATGTAAATCTCTATTAGGACCAGTAACTTCTAATTCAATATAACTTAATCCTCTTACACCGATATCAATCGAAGGCGTATCCATGCTAATCATGGCAGTGTCACTTATCAAAATCACATCTGCTTTCAATAGATCGTGATGATTTTTTACAAAATGAGCTAAATTAGGACTACCAATTTCTTCTTCTCCTTCAATAATGAATTTGACATTTGTTTTCATACTGCCGGTCTTAGACATCATTTCTAATGCCTTTACATGCATGTAAAATTGTCCTTTGTCATCACAAGCACCACGAGCATATATTTTTCCTTCTACAATGGTAGGCTCAAAGGGGCCACTTTTCCATAGTTCTAAAGGCTCTGCAGGCTGTACATCGTAGTGCCCATATACCAAGACGGTAGGGAGCTTTGCATCTACCATTAGTTCACCATAGACAATTGGATGTCCAGCCGTTTCGTATATTTGGGTACTTGTCGCTCCAGCGTTTTTGAGTGCATTCGCAACTGCTTTAGCACAGGTAATCATGTCTGCATTATGTTCAGACTTGGCACTTACGCTAGGGATACGTAATAGGTCTAATAATTCGTTTAAAAATCTATCTTTATTGGCCTCTTGATATGCTGTCCACTCTTTCATAATTATTACATTTAAATATTAAAGTTGATGTTTTAGATTGGACAGCACATTTTCCAATGTCCAATCTAATCTTTGTTGTAATGGAGCTTTTCTTTTATCACAATTTTCAATGGTGCAAATGGGGCAGCTAAATGGCATACAACCATCCGTGTGAATGAA
>Ga0228701_1000762_pt1 | contig 24491 bp, 20 predicted proteins | sample McNCre117_Aug_MG_2_FD_178017 | JGI IMG/M metagenome (GOLD analysis project Ga0228701, IMG submission 178017) | Freshwater microbial communities from McNutts Creek, Athens, Georgia, United States - 11-17_Aug_MG | ecosystem: Environmental > Aquatic > Freshwater > Creek | place: USA: Georgia...
GAAATAGTCAAAAATCTCTTCTTGATTCTCCCCATCCAACAAGGTATTGATGTAGTAGCTGATGTTCACACGTGTTCCAGAATTCACAATGGATTCCATTTCATCTAAAATGTCCTCAAACGACTTCCCTTGTGCTTTAGCGATATCCTCTAGTGGAAGTTTACGGTCAATATTCTGAATCAACTGTACTTTCAATACGGATTTATTGACCAACGTTTTCACGACCATGTCTTGTGGACGTTCAATGTCGTTTTCAGAAACGTAATGAGCGATCAAATCAACAAACGGTTCCCCATAACGCTGTGCTTTTCCAGATCCAACTCCTTGAATATTTGTCAACTCATCTAGGGTAATCGGGTATTGCAAGCACATGTCCCGCAAAGATGGTTCCTGGAAAATCACAAATGGTGGAATTCCCTTTTGCTTGGAAATGGTTTTACGCAGGTCAATTAATAAATCATACAATACCTGATCAAAAGCTCCACCTTTTCCACCGGTTTGAACTATCGAGTCATCGTCGTCCGTTCCAGAAAAATCATGTTGTTTGATCAACATAAACGAACTCGGTTGCTTGATGAATGCTTTTCCAGCATCGGTCAATTTCAAGGTCCCAAATGTTTCCACATCCTTGTAAACCAGTCCACCAACAGTAACTTGTCGAATCACAGCATTCCAGAAATGCTCATCTTTTTCCTTCCCGATGCCAAAGGTTGAAAGTTTGTCGTGTTTGTAGGCTTTGATATCCGCTGTTACGTGTCCAGAAAGAAACGCACAATAGTGTTTTGCTTTTTGCGTTTCGTCCATCAAAACAATCGAATTCAAGAGCATTTCTACATAATCTTTACCTTCGGTGCGTTCACGTGGATTTCGGCAGTTATCACACTGCTCGTTGCATTTTTTTTCTTCAAAGGTTTCTCCGAAATAATGAAGAATGAATTTTCTTCGACAAACGGAAGTTTCAGCATATGAAACAATTTCGTGCAATAATTGTCGTCCAATTTCCTGTTCCGTAATGGCTTTTCCTTGCAAGAACTTCTCTAGCTTTTCAATGTCCTTGTAACTATAAAACGCCACACATTCACCTATGCCACCATCACGTCCAGCACGACCAGTTTCTTGGTAATAGCTTTCAATGGACTTTGGAATGTCATGATGTATGACATAACGCACATCCGGCTTGTCGATTCCCATTCCAAAAGCAATCGTCGCGACAATCACATCTACTTCTTCCATCAAAAACATATCCTGATGACGCGCACGTGATCCTGCGTCGAGTCCTGCATGATAAGGCAAGGCATTAATGCCATTCACTTGCAGAAGTTCCGCAATCTCTTCCACCTTTTTACGACTCAAACAGTAGATGATTCCACTTTCACCTTGGTGATTTTTGATGTATCGAATGATTTCTTTTTCTACGTCGCGTTTTGGACGGATTTCGTAGTATAAATTATCTCTATTGAACGAGGATTTAAACACATCCGCGTCCAACATATTTAAATTCTTCTGAATGTCGTATTGCACTTTCGGCGTCGCCGTTGCAGTCAAGGCAATCACCGGAACATTTGAGATTTTTTGAAAAATCTCACGCAATCTTCGATACTCCGGACGAAAATCGTGTCCCCACTCCGAAATACAATGTGCTTCATCGATGGCGAAGAACGAAATTTCTACGGTGGTCAGAAAATCAATGTTTTCTTTTTTTGTTAACGATTCCGGTGCGACAAACAACATTTTTGTCTTTCCCGATTGGATGTCCTTGCGCACCTGTTGAATTTCACCTTTCGATAAGGATGAATTCAAGAAATGGGCTACATTTTCGTTTTCACTGAATCCACGGATGGCATCCACTTGATTTTTCATCAAAGCGATTAATGGTGAAACGATGATCGCTGTTCCATCCATCAATAAAGATGGCAATTGATAACACATGGATTTTCCTCCACCTGTCGGCATAATGACGAATGTATTTCGTCCATCCAAAACATTTTGAATGATGGATTCTTGCTCTCCTTTAAATTGGTCAAAACCAAAATAATGGCGCAAGGCTACTTTTAAGTCAATTTGCTTTTCAATATGTAATTCGGACTCCATGTTGGATATTGTCTAGTTGAAACAACAAGATCAAGTACTTGTTCATTTTAAATTTAAGGATAATTATCCAATTGGACAATTTTTTAGGACAATTGACGTTGTTTTATCCATTCATGGCAACAACTTCCTTCACTTCTGGCAAATGTTGCTTCAATAAATTCTCAATTCCACCTTTCAGTGTTGCTGTGGACGATGGACATCCAGCGCAAGAACCTTTCATTAATACGGTCACTACTCCATCTTCAAATCCAACAAAGTCTATTGCTCCACCATCGTTTTCCACAGCTGGACGAACATATTCATCGAGTAATGCACGAATCGGATCATCGAATTCACTTGGGTCAAATGTTTTTGACGGCTGATCCGATGCAGATTCATCTTCTAATTGGGCCAATTTAGTCGGCATTTGAATGAGCACTTCTTTCCCGAAGAATAACCACTCTCGGACAAACTCACGTAATTCCATATTGATAAAATCCCAAGGAACATTATCCGTTTTTGTAATGGTAATAAAGTTTGCAGCAATAAATACCTTTTGAACAAAAGGGAAATCAAAAAGCGCTTCAGCCAAAGGTGAATATCCTTTCGAATCTGCTTTGGATGCAAATTCAACAGCATCCCCAGTTGCTAATAAATACTTGTTTGCGACATACTTCATCGTAGTCGGATTCGGTGTCATTTCGGCATAGACTGTAACTGGAACCATTTTCGTGTTTTATTTTAGACAAAAATAGCCATTAAAATAGTTTTAACGCCGATAAATAAAGGATTTTTTAATCTGCTAGATGCGCGGAATGAAGTAAATCTAAAACCGTTTTAACCGGAGTAAATACTTCGTTCGGAATCTCCACAAAAACCGTATTCCAATGTGCCATGCCACCATTCCAAAGTCCTGGTTGTTCGATGAATCGAATGGACTTACCATGGTGATTTTTTTCAACAATAAAATAAGCGGAATCTTCTTTGAACTCAGGTAAATCGTACGATTCCCCTTCGAAATCTTTGAAATCCAAGGCCATCATTACCGGATTAAAATGGGTGCTTTGCATCAACAAGGCGTTGATTTTATCCGTTTTTGCTAACTGTACTTTTTCAACAATTTGCTTGCGGATTTTTCCTTGTTGTTGAACAAAAAATGGTCCTCCGCCAGGTTGACCTTCATTTCGTACCATGCCGCAAACGCGAAGTGGACGATTGATTAACGTGCGCAAATCATGATCATCGCTGATATTTGAACATTCTTCCTCCGTAACGAATTGGAAACGATCATTCAGTTGTTTGAATTCAGACAAAGATGGATGTTTGTTTAGAACGTGAAACGCTTCTTTTACCTCATCCAATATGCCCACCAAATAGGTCCATTGCTCCAACGTCTCCTCCGATTTATGGAAATGCTGTAAATTATCGATGTTCTTCACTAGAACGTAGTCGCTATCGATTTTTGATAAATTCGTCAACAAGGTACCGTGTCCTGCCGGACGACGAATGACCGAACCATCCGTGTCCAACGCCAAACTTCCATCCACATCAAATGCAAAGGAATTACTAGCAGCGTCTTGTTCTGAATATGAAACCGGATAGACATCACCTGTCATGGCACTTAAATGCTGAATGGCGGACTGAAAATGTTGTTCAAATGCCTTTTGAATGGTAAAATGAAAGGAAATCGGGGAGTTTTTCAACTGTGATCCTTGAATCAATTGCTCTTGAAAAGGATTCAAAATAAACGGACCCATCGAATGAAATGGAATCAATCCTTTGGGAAAAGCCCCAAAATTTAATCCTGATTCTCCCAGTAAATAGTGTATCAATTCTTCAATGGTCCAGGAGAAATCTTCTACTTTCTTGCGCACCTCCAAAGGACATTGTCTGTACAATGCAAATGATTGTAGGCGTCGAATAAATTGCTCAGTTTGTGCTTGATTGGTTTCTGTTGTTTCATCCAAGTAATCATACAAAAACTGAAACATGCGTGAACCAGAACCAGAAGCTGGAATGAAAAACGAAATGGACTTCTGAAGTTGCTTGAAACGTTTTTTCAAGGACACTTTTTCTTCGTCGGATAACTGCACAATTCCATCTTGCGGGCGACAAGGACGAATGACATCTAAGAAAGGTGCACCTTTTAAAATATCGTTTTTTTGCTTTAAAATGTTCTTTTCTTCTTCCTCCGTGAATTCCATGTCTACTGAAAGTGGTTAATTTGTACCGTGAAACGATTCATCGAAATTATAAAATATACTTGGAAAGCCAAAGGAAGACATGGGATTCATTCCCCCTTTGTATATGATTTGGTGGATCAGTGTTTTCGGATTCCCCTGAAAAACAAGTCAAACTTACCTTTCTTTGGGAAAAATTTGCCTACTGCTAAACGATTAAAGTTAATCACACAACTTGCGAAACACTTAGAGGTAAAGGAGTTAGCAAGCAACGAATCAAACCGCCATGACATAAATCACTTCCTTCAAATGGAAGGCTTAAGCTGCGCAGTACAGCATCTATCCGAAATAAACCAAGAAAATCTGATGGAATTGAAATTGGTTTATTTTTCAATTGCCCATCCTTCTCTGAACGATGTTTCTCCTTTAATCAATCTGTTGAAGGTGCTGAATGACCAATCTCTGATCATACTTGACGGCATTCGATGTTCAGATGAGCACCTCAAGTTCTGGCAGGAACTTTGCGCAGAGAAATCGATTCATTTTACGGCTGACTTATACTCCCTGGGGCTTTTATCCAAACGTCCGCAGCAAGAAAAAGAACATTTTGTCCTTCGCTATTAATAGGAAGCCACTAATACATCTAACATTGCGGGCATGGCCTTCAAACTAAAAGAGGAAAAAGCATCTTTCTCTTTTCTTCCATTTGCGACATCTTTTGAAATGAAGCCATTTTTCATCGAAGAAACTTGTACATCTGTTAACGATTCGGCATTCCATGAATAGGAAGTCGCTCCGACAGCTGACAATGTGGAGGAATATCCATTTGAAACAGTCGAAATGCCTTCTGCACCAATACCCGACTTCGCATCCATGGCTACGTCATCGGATGAAATCTTTCCGAACTCGACAGGTGTCATTGCGTGCTGATTCAATGCATCTTCTTGTTCCACCATGTTCTGTTGGATATTCACTACTTCTTGATTTTCTGCATTCGTTGTAGGTGTTCGATCCTCTTGTGCGCGCGTTTCTATTGGTTCTTTTTTCTTTGTTTCGTTTTTTGTCAACTGAACCTGTGGACTTGTGGGATAAAAATACCATGTCAAAACCAACGCGGCAGCAACAGCAGTGATCGAACCCCAAATTTGGAGGGATAAAAACCCTTGTTTCGAACGAGCCGTTGAAGGTCCATCCGTGGATTTTTTTCCTGCATATTGGAACGCAAATAATTGGTCCAAACGTTGTTTCGTATTGGATTCATCATCCTTTTTCTCCGTCCAAACATCCACTTGCTGAAACAAGCGCTTCATTGCTTGGAATTCCTGCTCATCGGCACACCATTCCGAAAGTTGAAGTCGTTCGGAGGCACTCAACGATTCGTAGGAGCTATGGGCTTTCAGGATGTTTTTTAATTGTTCTTCCATTTTTATTCGTTCAGTTGATACACACTCAATTGGTTCGCCAAAAACTTTGTCGCGTAAAACAGCCTGGACTTTACCGTCCCTTCGTTGATTTGCAAAATTTCAGCTATTTCTTTTAAAGCCAGTCCGTCCAAATGCCTCAGCGTAAAGACCGAACGATGCTTGTCATCTAATTCTTGTAGTTTTTCTTCAAAGTCTTCCATGAATTGCACATCTTGCACTTGATTCATGACGTTTTCCGTGGATGCCGCGTAGGATGTATCGGCTCCATGAATGGTGTTTTTACGAACCTCCATTCGTTTGTATTCATTTTTACACATATTGCTAGCGACAGAAAAAACCCATGTTTTGAAAGATCGACCCGTATCGAACAACTCCGGATGTTGAATGATTTTCGCAAATAAGTCATGGACAAAATCCTCTGCCTTTTCTTCGTCCCGCCAAAGCATATTTCGGAAATACCCGCGCAATTTCCCCGCATATCGCTCATATAATTCCGTAAAGGCGTGCTGATTCCCTTCGCCTAATGCGTGCATCAGAGATTCATCGGTCCAGTCCGAAATTGATTTGCGGAAAAACTTCATCTAATTTCCTGCTTTTTTGTTGATTTGTTTCACTTGAATTCGATTGATGCTTTCCCGTATTTGCCGGAGTTGATTTTCATCTCCCTCGTTTTCATATTTCCGCAAAAGCATGTACAACATCGGTAAGTAATTGGGTGCAAACTTGGTCTTTTGGTCGCCTTCATTCAAACCATATTTTGTTAATTGATAAAACCATAGGTTTTGTTGACGCTCGGGTAAGTCAATCGGTTGACTATCTGCATACTGAAAAGTGAGTCCAGATGGATAAAGTTTCTTGGACATTTGTTCCAAATACGTACGTGGCAAGGTCATCGAAAGGTGAATGTTTTTGTCCGCGTTTAAAAAGCAAAATTGATTCAGATAAGCCACATCAATTTTAGTCGATTTGGGCAGTTTATACCCCAATCGCGACATTTCTGCTCGGTACTGAGGACTTTGCATGAAATCAAGGGAAATAATGCGCACATCTGTTGACTGTTGGTGATTGAATTGATTAAACAAGCAGCCGTATGAATCTTCGAATCCATGGGTGATTAAAGTAGAATTGGCCGAACAGGACAAGAGCACATCACTGGTATATCGTTCAACATCTAATCCAATGCTGCCATCTAAGGTCATGGTGGACAATGTATTTGCCGCATTTAATGTGTCTCCTGAAATGTACTGAAAAGAAAAATACTGTTTTTGAATATCTGAATTTTCTGAATTCAACTCAAATGCTTGTTGGATGGCCGCTCCTCGATCTAAGTTATAATTTCCCGCAGAATAATACGCTAATGGATATTCCCATGAATTTGGCGCCAGTTGTTTCAGTTGCATTACTTTCGCATCCATCTCCATTTGCTCCGCTTGCATTGGTGTTCGTTGAAAGCTATTCATTTTGGATTTTTGGCGAACGACGGAAAAAGAACGAAACGTTTGTGTTTGCTGATCGACTGAAGACCTTTCTTCCAATTTATAGAGGTCCTCTTGTTCGATTGATTTTAACTTGAAATAGGTAGAATCTGCTTTGATTAGCGTATTCTCTTCGGATTCCGGTGCGTTGTTCAGTAAGCCATTTTCGGTGGACTGATTCATCTGCATGTTGTAATTTCCTGCATTCATTTGCACGCTGGTTTCCTTCTTACTTTGTGGGGGTTGAGCCCAAAAAATAAGGGGAAAAACAAGCATGAGATATAATAGAAAGATCCGTTTCATTGGAATGATTTTTAGCTATTTACAACCAAGTTCTTCAAAGGTTCAAAAAAAGTCCCAATAATCCGTAGATTTGTTCGTTATATGCACATGCGATTTTTCATTTCTTCGGTTTTCATCGGTTTGTTATTCCTTTTTGGAGCATCTTTAAGCTCTTGCGGAAAACACATCGTGCTATCAAAGAACCACTTGAGTTTTTCCAAGGACACGGTCGTTTTTGACACCGTATTTACCACCATTGGATCAACCACGCAACAATTTAAAATTTACAACACTGATAAGAAAGCCATTCACATCGATGAAATTGAATTAATGGGCGGAACAAGTTCAAAATTCTACATGAATGTGGATGGACTGAAAGGCACGAAATTAACAGACATCAACATCGAAGGAGAAGACAGTTTGTTTGTCTTTGTGGAGGTTACCCTAGATCCAAATGGAGCGAATCTGCCTTTAATCATTGAAGATTCTATCCGCTTCCGAACCAATGGCGTCGATCAATTTGTGAAGTTAGCCGTTTGGGGGCAAGATGCGTATTTTCACTATAAAGACCCTACTCTTGAAGGCACTTGGCCAAACGACAAACCTCACGTCATTTACGGGTACGCAGCCATTGACTCTGCTAAAACCTTGAATATTCCAGCAGGGACGCATATTCACATGCATAAGAACGCCATTTTATATGTCTACAAATCAACGCTGAACATTCAGGGAACACTCGGAAATGAGGTAATGATTGAAGGGGATCGCTTGGAGCAAGATTACAAAGATGTCGCTGGACAATTTTACGGAATTTACTTTCAACAAGCGCGTCCATGCACCATCGATTATGCGATCATCAAAAACGGAACAGCAGGTGTGCATTTGTATAGCGAGGATCCGACAAACACTGGTTACACTCTAACGATGACCAACACCATTATAAAAAATCAAGCGCGATACGGCGTATTTATTTATGCTGGCGCGAAAGTAAAAGCAGAGAATTGCATCGTTGCAAAAAATGGCACCCATGCCTTATTCGTCCTTCAAGGAGGAGATTTTAATTTTAATCACTGTGATTTACTTGGATATGGGAGTTCGACCAATCCAGCGGTTGGAATCAGCAATTACTATAATGACTATACGGCAGGACAAACAAATGTATCTTCCATTGAGGAAGGAAAGTTGTACAATTGTGTGGTGACGGGAAATTTAGCCACCGAATTTGCCATGGATACGATTCAAATGTCCGGAGTTGTCCTCCAATTCGACTTCAAAAACACGGTACTTCGATCCGAAGAAATTTACACGGACAGTTTCTACGATGCAAGTATCATTTGGAATGGACAAGCAGCGTTTACGGATCCATCTAACTTCGATTTTACCTTTGGTGCAAGTTCTGATTTACAAGGGAACGGAGTCAGCAGTTCCGTCGTAACAGACATACTTGGAAATCCACGAAACAATCCACCTGATATTGGCGCCATTGAAATGAACTAACTTGAAAGGCAAAAAAAAATGCGGTTGAAATTCAACCGCATTTTTTTTGAATGTTTTGTCGGATTATCCGTTCGCAATCATGTTATCTAATACATCCATGACACTTTTCACTGCATCAGCAGATTCTACTAAAAGCGCACGTTCAGCATCGTTCAATTGCAATTCGATGATTTTCTCGATTCCGTTTTTCCCAAGAACGACAGGAACACCTAAATAGATATCCTTCATTCCGTACTCTCCTTGCAACCAAGCACAAACTGGGAAAATACGTTTTTGGTCGCGAACAATCGCTTCTACCATTTGAGCGGCAGCTGCACCTGGCGCGTACCAAGCTGAAGTACCTAATAATTTCACGATTTCACCACCGCCGAATTTCGTGCGTTCGATGATTTCGTTCAATTTAGACTCTTCGATTAATTCTGTTACCGGAATTCCACCAACTGTTGTGTAACGTGGAAGTGGAACCATTGTATCTCCGTGTCCACCCATCAACACTGCTTGAATGTCCTTCGGTGATACGTTCAACTCTGTCGCCAAAAACGCACGGTAACGAGCTGTATCCAATACTCCGGCCATACCAAATACTTTATTTGGATCTGTGTTGGCGTTCAAATAAGCACAATACGTCATGACATCCAATGGATTGGAAACAACAACGATAATGGCGTTTGGCGAATACTTCACGATGTTCTCAGTCACGGTCTTAACAATACCTGCATTGGTAGCGATAAGGTCGTCACGAGACATTCCCGGTTTTCTTGGTAAACCTGAAGTAATGACCACTACATCAGAATCTGCTGTTTTCGCGTAATCATTTGTTGAACCAATTGTACGAGAATCATACAAGTTGATTGGAGACGTTTGCCAAATATCCAAAGCTTTTCCTTCCGCAAAACCTTCTTTGATATCTAATAAAACAATTTCGTTAGCGATTTCTCTTTGTGCTAACACATCTGCACAGGTTGCACCTACATTACCTGCACCTACTACGGTTACTTTCATTTGATCTGGTATTAGTTCGTAATTGCTTAATAGCGACACGAATTTAGTGAATTTGAGCAAATTTTGGTTTTTTTGGTCCTTATTTTCGTTTTTATTTCTTTTTACAGGCAACCGTCGTAACTTCGAGACGTTTAAAATTTGTTGAAAATTGGAGAACCAGGGTCATTTAAAGGAAATTGTGGAGGGATGCATCCGTGGCGAACGACGTTCGCAGGAGGCATTGTTTAAGCAATTTTATGGAAAAATGATGGCGGTATGTCTTCGTTACATGACGGACCGAGATACTGCGCAAGAGGTGCTACAAGAAGCATTTTTAAAGGTCTTTGACAAATTGGAAGTTTTTGATTTCAAAGGCTCTTTAGAAGGATGGATTCGTCGCATTGTGGCCAACACAGCGATTGACGCCCTTCGAAAGGCCAAACGCTCTCCTTTTTTGAGTGATCAGGATACTGATTTCAAGCAGGCAGGACGCGACGAAATGGTTGAGCAAGAAGAACTGGACTTACTCGGACTCAAAGCCGAGGTAGCCATGGAGGCCATTTCGAAATTGTCTCCCGCCTACCGAACGGTTTTTAACTTGTTCGTCTTGGAGGACTGTTCACACAAAGAAATTGCTGACATGCTAGGCATCAGTGAGGGAACTTCAAAATCCAATTTGGCGAAGGCAAAAATGAACCTTCAACGTATATTAAATGAGAAATTCATACACATCGAGAAATGAAAGATGGTTTAGAAAATAGTTTTAAAGAAGCCTTGAATAATTTCGAGCTTCCCTACGATGGGCAGGCATGGGAGTCTTTAAGTCAAAAGTTAAGTGCCAAAAAATGGTATCAAGCTTCAAGCGTGAAATGGTCGGCTGCTCTATTGGTTGCAGTCGGACTTTCTGCATATTTTGTTATTAATAGCTCCAATTCAAATACGGCCAAATTAACGGTTGCAAAAACAACACATCAAGAAACGAAACCAACATCAAGCTTAGTAACAATCCAAAAAGAAACAGCTAACACATCGGATGTTCAAAAATTAGAAACGAAAGAAAACGGAGAAAGAAAACAACTAGAAGAAGTACCTCCAATGATTGAATTTATTTCCGAAATGATTCCTCATTCAATCCCGTTATATAATGAAAATGACATGAATGGAGTTGCAACGGAAACGAGTGTAAATCCAGAACCTACACCTTCATTCAATGGTAGCGCTGTAATTTATGACTTTAAAAATAGATGTCAAGGCGAAACATTCCAATTGGAAGGAAGTCGCTACAATGAACGCGTTGTAACTTACGCTGGAAAAACACTACATTTTACCTACAATGAAGCCATTTCATTGAAATTAAATGAAGTTGGCAAAGTGAGTATCTCAGGCAACTCAGGTCCTTACGGACAATATGAGTTCATGGGAAGTTTTGACGTGAATCCAGCTCCATCCATCAGCTTAACGATTGACCGTAACCTCAATTACGAAGATGGATTGCCGAAAATTAATATGTCCGTCGATGCAACGGATGCACAGCTTTCTTGGGTTTCGAATGTGAAATTGGACACTTACCAAGGAAAAACGTCCAATGTCCTTGCCTTTGAAAAAGGAATTGCCATCGTAGAAGTTCAAGCATTAGGCGCTTCAGGTTGTAAATCCAAAGAAAAAGAGATGATTAGCATTTCAGAGGACTATAATTTACTTGCTGTGAACGCGTTTAATCCACAATCCATGGACAGCCGAAACAGTAGCTTCATGCCTTTCGCTTTGACCATTCGTCAAACGCCATTTAAATTGATGATCCTAGATCCAGATAATGGTGGACTCATATTCCAATCAACAGATGCAAGCAATGCATGGGATGGAATTGACCGACGCGATGGGAAGATGGTTCCTTCGAACAAAGCGTACATTTGGAAAGTGGTTCTTCAAAATCCAGTTGCTGGAGAAAAAGGAGAGTACCGCGGGACCATTGTTCGCATGTAGAAAAAACGGAATTGTTGGGATGAGGGGATAAAATTCCCGAGGATTATCGTTATTTTTGTGAGTAACGATGGACATGAACAAACCACACTTCAAACGTACTTTTTCGCAATCCTCTTGGACTTTTTCTAACCAATTTAAATTGAGTTGGATATGAGTGTGATTCAATTACTTCCTGAGCACATTGCCAATCAAATCGCAGCGGGTGAAGTGATTCAACGTCCGGCATCTGTCGTGAAAGAACTCATGGAAAACTCCATCGATGCAAAAGCAACATATGTCCAGTTGATCATCAAAGATGCGGGAAAAACGCTCATTCAAGTGGTGGACGATGGCGATGGGATGACACCTGAAGATGCCGTAAAGTGTTTTCAACGTCATGCCACAAGCAAATTAAAAAGTGCCGACGATTTGTTTAAACTTCAAACGAAAGGATTTCGTGGAGAGGCTTTAGCATCAATCGCTTCGATAGCGCACGTGTCCATGCGGACCAAACAAGCAACCGTTGAGACAGGGACATTAATTGAAGTGGAAGGGAACACCATTCGCACCAATGAACAAATCGTATGTTCGAAAGGCACGAGTTTCGAAGTGAAAAACTTGTTTTACAATGTCCCGGCGCGACGAAATTTCTTAAAGTCAGAAACCATTGAATTCGGCCACATTCGCGACGAGTTTGAACGCGTAGCATTGGCGCATCCGGAAATAAAATTCAGTTTACATCACAACGGACAAGAAATTTACAATTTACAAGCAGGGGTTTTGCGCATGCGTGTAGCGAGTATCTTCGGTCGAAACAGCAACGAACGCTTGGTTCCCATCGAAGAACAAACCAATATCGTCTCCATCAAAGGATTTCTTGGAAAGCCAGATGCAGCAAGAAAAACACGTGGAGAACAGTTCTTTTTTGTGAACAATCGGTATTTCAAGGATTCTTACTTTCATCACGCCATAACAAAGGCCTTCGATGGAATGATCAGTGATAAACACTATCCAAGTTATTGCATTTATTTGGAAGTCGATCCAGCGAAAATTGACGTGAACATTCATCCAACCAAGACAGAAATAAAATTCGAAGAAGATCGCTTCATCTATTCTATATTATTGAGCAGTGTGCGTCAAGCTTTGGGAAAACACAACATCTTCCCTACCCTTGATTTTGAAACCGAAACGAGTTTTGACATCCCAAGTTCCTTCCGTAAAACGGAACCGGTAGAACCCCAAATTGTTGTGGATCCAAGTTTCAATCCATTCCAATCTTCTAGACCTTCAACTAGTTCTGGTGGAAATGGGTTTACAAAAGCATTGAAAAATGAAGGATTCGGACAAGCAATGCCTAGTCCTGGCGATTGGGAGAATTTCTACCAAATTGAAGAGCAATCAAGCTTAGATGATACACCGACTCCATCATTAGGCTTGCACGAAGAACGAGAATCCGGCAGTTACTTACTGCATGACCGTTACGTATTTTCGCCAACGAAATCTGGATTATTAGTCATCGATGTCAAGCGTGCCAAATGGCGCATTTTATACGATGAGTTAATTGGACGATTTATTCACCAAGCACTGGATAGTCAACAATTGCTGTTTCCAATTGAGAAAGAAGTCTCTGCAAATGAATTGGATTTGTGGAAAATGCATGGCAAACTTTTAAATCAACTCGGATTTCATAGCACCATAGAAGCAGATGTTTTGTCAATTCACGGGGTTCCTGCAGTATTGCCGGAAAACGCCATCGATGCTTGCATTGACTCTTTATTGTCCGATTTACAAGACCGCGATATTGATCAAGGAGATGTCGCGCATCACCTAGTAAAGCGATTGACACAAAACGCCTCCAAAGATGCGGTCATTCGTCGACCAGAAGAAGCACAAGCGTTGATTGAGTCCTTGTTCCAGTGTGAAGAACACGCCTTGGCTCCAAACGGAAAGAAAATCATGCATACCTTATCCCTAACCGAAATACAAGCAAACTTTTAATCATGTTCAATCAACTTCCACAAGTAACAAAAAACATCATCCTACTGAACATCATGTTCTTTTTAGCAACGTGGGTTTTACAATTGCGAGGAATCGATTTAACGGCAAGCATGGGTGCTCATTACGTCAACTCCCCCCTATTTAAACCGTATCAAATTGTCACGCATTTCTTTATGCATGGTGGATTCTTTCATATTTTGTTTAATATGTACTTATTCGCCATTTTGGGCGCGTATTTAGAACACATTTGGGGTCCAAAACGATTCTTTATTTTCTATGTTGCCTCCGCTCTTGGTGCTTTTGCTTTGTATAATATTTTAGGTGTCTATGAAATTTCCCAGTTAAAATCAGCGATTATTGCGGAAGGATTCAATTTGGACGAAATCAATCAACTGATTATCAATAACAATCGAAACGAATTACTTGCAACGAACTCAGGAGTCGTTGTGCAATATGCTTCCATGTGTTTCACACCGATTGTTGGTGCCTCTGGAGCCATTTTTGGTGTGATGACAGCCTTTGCCATCCTTTTTCCAAATACCGAGTTTCGTTTATATTTTGCCATACCAGTGAAAGCGAAGTACTTCGTCGCAGCGTATTTTTTAATTGAAGTTTATTTGTCCTTCCAAAACAATCCGAATGACAATACCGCACATTTAGCCCATGTTGGCGGAGCCATCGTTGGGGCAATTATCGTCTTGTTTTGGAGAAAGGCGGATCGATCAAATTTTTGGTAAATGCAGAGTAGAAATTTCATAGAGGAAATCAAGCATCAATTGCGTTCAGGTTCGATGACAAATCGACTGATCATTGTCAACGTATGTGTGTTTCTCTTGATAATTCTTCTTCAAAAAAGTGTTATTCTTTTTAAACTCAATCCATTTATTGCGGTGGAAATCATTCACCGTGTCTTCGAACTTAACAGTTCATTAGGCGCATTTGTGCAAGCTCCATGGGGATTATTTACGAGTATTTTTACACACGAACAATTTGGACATTTACTGTTCAATATGTTGTTTCTTTATTTCTCCGGGACCTTCTTCGAGCAGTTTTTTAGTCGAAAAAAGTTGTTGCTGATGTACATTTTTGGAGGTATTGCTGGTGGATTACTCGAGATTATTGCGAACAACCTTTTTCCGGCATTAGAAGGCGTAAATGTTGTTATTCTCGGTGCTTCTGGATCCATCATGGCGATTTTCACAGCTCTGGCGTTCCATCAACCGAATCTCCAAGTTCAATTATTTGGCATTTTTCCGATTCGCATTTATTTCCTTGCGTTGTTCTTTTTATTCAAGGACCTCATCAACATTGGAACCGATGATCAAATTGCGCATTTTGCGCATTTGGGAGGTGCTATTTTTGGACTTTTGTCCATACGCAACTTATATTCCTCCAAGAATATACTCACGCAACTCGAAGTTTTCTTTGCTAAATTTCCTAAACGAGGTAAATCAAAGCCAACGTCAAGCCGTCAAAACGCACGCTATAAAACGGATGAAGAATTCAACAGCGAAAAGCGGCAAAAACAAGAGCGAATGGATCAAATCCTCGATAAAATATCGAAGTCTGGTTATGACTCCTTAAGTAAAGCGGAAAAGGATTTCCTATTTAATCAAAGTAAAAATGGCTAATCTTTTTCAACGTATTTTTCGGTTTTCATCGGTTTTCAAAATGGCAAGCCTTATCAGTTTTGGCGCCATTATTCTATGTTACCTCAGTCCTTTTATTCATCCAAAAACACTCTCTATACTTCCATTTTTTGGATTGATGTACCCCGTTTTATTGGGAATCAATCTAGCTTGGTTGTTGATTTGGAGTTTGGCTCGATCCAAATGGGCAGTTTACACGCTGATCGTTTTGGGTTTGGGTGGTAAAATGCACTTTCGAAGCTTGGCATTTTCCAGTAATCCCACTGCTGACTCCAATGGATTGAAACTCTTAACTTACAATGTTCGTCTGTTCGACTTGTTTAATCCGAGTTTCACTGAAGCGGTAAAACACCGCAATGAAATTTTTGCGTACATCCGACGAACCAACCCGGATGTGCTCTGTCTGCAAGAATATTACCGTCAAGACAAACCCACCGATTTCGAAGTGGTGGACTCCTTATTTTCCATTATGGGTAATCGTAACTACCATGAACGAAGTGCACACAAACGAAGTACACGTCAGAATTATGGGATTGCCATGTTTTCAAAATTCCCAATCATTGCGAAGGGCGATGTTATGTTTGAATCGCAAGGAAGCTCTGATTTCAATTATTGCATTTATGCTGATATTGTCAAAAACCAGGACACTTTCCGCGTGTACAATGTGCATTTACAGTCGATTCGCTTGCACACCGATCCCCACATTGAAAGTGGTACAGCGGATGAGGCATTGGGAAATGAACGTGTCATACGAAACGTCTTTTCAAAATTGCGTTTGGCTTATTTAAAAAGAGCCGAGCAAGCGAGACGTGTTGTTGAACATATCAAAACGTCTCCTTATCCAGTCATTGTCTGTGGTGATTTCAATGACACCCCGATGTCGTACACGTACAACCAATTCAATCGCTTTTTGAAGGATGCTTTTCGTCAAACCAGTAGCGGAATTGGCTCCACGTATATTGGACGTTTGCCAGCAGGTAGAATTGACTACCTATTCTTCGCTCCAACTTTAACGACCAGTGGATTTCAAATTCAACGGGAGGAATTGTCCGATCACCGTGCTTTAGTCTGTACTTTTTCTCGTGCCAAATGATGTTGATTGTCGATTGCGGAAGTTCAAAAACACCCTACATCGCATCCATAATGGAAGAGTTTTGCGATACTAAAACAGTTGGCTTTCACGATTTAACGGAGGAAATGGCGAAAGATGTCCGAGGTATTATTTTTTCAGGAGCACCTTTATTGATTACGGACATCAACATGACACCTTACACAGAGCATGTTTCGTGGATAAAAGAATATCCCAAACCGGTTCTTGGCATTTGCTTCGGTCACCAGTTACTTGGACTTTTACATGGAGCGTTTGGTGCAAAAATGAGAGAAGATCGGGATTGGCAAGAAATAGAACGGATTGAAGATTCACCCTTGTTTGATCGCTTACCCGACTGTTTTGATATGATGGAGGATCACTGTGAACACATCAATGTCCCACCTGGATTCCGATTAATTGCCGCTTCAGATGCTTGTATTAATGAGGCGATGCAGCACGAGGACAAATTCATTTTTGGCGTGCAATTTCATCCCGAAGTTTCCGGAAATTACGGGGCCATTTTATTGGAAAATTTTTACGCTATTTGCGAAGAAAAGTGATTATTTGCCAGCAAGGGAAAATAATTTCTCCTTATTCAGCACAGTGATTTTACGTGTATGTACCTCAATGATCCCTTCCTCTTTGAAGTCCTTAAGTAATCGGATCAAAGTTTCCGTGGCCGTCCCAACAAAATTCGCTAAATCTTCACGTGATAAATTGATGGGTTCTGGATCATACACGTCCATTAATAGAATCATCGTAAAGGCCAATCGTTCACGAACTGACTTTTGGGCCATGTTGGTGATGAAATCAGCACGATCCGACAATTCTTTCGAAAGTTCCTTGATGATGCCATTGCGCAATACTGGATTGGAATCCATCATATTCAGGAAATCATCTTTGCCAATAAAACAAATGTTACTTTCCTCCAATGTTTCCGCGGCAACTTTGTAAGGCTCTTCACTAAACATCGCTCTGAATCCAACCATTTCACCAGATTTGGCAATGTGGATGATCTGTTCTTTCCCCTCATCTCCGCGTTGGAATATTTTCACCATCCCTTGATTGATGCAGAAGACACCTCGGGGAAATGACCCTTCCAAGAACAACGATTGGTGCTTTTTAAAATAATTACACGATTTGTGTGCATTGACATGGTCTATTTCATCCGTGCACAAGGAACCCAAGAGTGAATTATTTCTGCTAGCACAGGTCAAACAGGTAATATGTTTGTGTGATTTTTCGAGCATTTCTTTGGATTTGGTCTATCAAATGTACGGATTTCAACGCAATTTTTGAAATATGATGAAGGTCATTTTTTCAACAAAATTCCACGCCTACATTTGTCCCATGAATGTCAAGGAATTAATTCAAAAGTACAACGTACCTGGTCCAAGATACACCTCGTATCCCACGGTTCCATTTTGGAAAAAAAACGATTTTCATTCTTCCGAGTGGTTGCAAGAATTGGATGGAGCGTTTAAACGCTTTCCAAATTCATCCATTGGCATTTACATCCACCTACCCTTCTGTGAATCACTTTGTACGTTCTGCGGCTGTCATAAACGCATCACTAAAAATCACCAAGTCGAAACACCTTATATTGACACCGTATTAAAGGAATGGGAACTGTATAAAATCCATTTACCGAAGGACACGCATATCTCCGAATTGCATTTTGGCGGTGGAACACCAACTTTTTTCCAGCCAAACGAACTCTTGCGCTTGTTACAGGGGATTTTCAACGCCGACCAAGTTGATCCATCGATCTGCGATCTCAGTTTTGAAGCACACCCGAATTCCACCAGTAAAGAACATTTGACAGCCTTATACAACTTTGGATTCCGTCGCGTGAGTTTCGGTATCCAAGATTACGATTTAGTCGTTCAAAAAGCCATACACCGCATTCAGACCTTGGATGACATTCAGCGCGTTCATTCAGCTGCAAAATCAATTGGATATCTTTCCGTGAACCATGACCTTGTATATGGCTTGCCGCATCAAAGTTTGGTTGCATTCGAGCAAACCATTGATAATACTATCGCCCTTCAACCTGAGCGAATTGCTTTATATGGATATGCGCATGTCCCCTGGGTGAAAGGTACTGGACAACGTGGATACGATGAGAAAGACTTACCGAAAGACAATGAAAAACGTGCATTGTATGAAATGGCTTGTGAAAAATTAATTGCACATGGCTACGTTGCTATTGGGATGGATCATTTTGCGTTGCCAACAGATTCCTTGGCGCTTGCTTTTACAGAGAAAAGACTTCACCGGAATTTCATGGGTTACACGACCCAGCGAACAAACTTTTTACTTGGATTAGGAATGTCCGGCATTTCAGATAGTTGGACCGGCTTCGCTCAAAATGAAAAATCCGTCGAGACTTACCAAGAACAAATTGCCAATGGGGAATTAGCGGTATTCCGTGGACATCTCTTAAGTGAATTGGAATTAGAGATTCGTTCCTATATCCTCGATTTAATGTGTCACTTCGAAACAACATGGAAAGATACTTCCGTTTACACAGAAACACATGCCTTCATTTTAGAAAAATTACAACCACTGATTCAAGATGCGTTGGTCGAGGTAAATGGAAAGCGAGTGACAGTAACCGAAAAAGGCTATCCATTCATTCGCAATATTTGCATGGCCTTTGATTTAGATTTGCACCAATATCAAGGCAATAAACCTTTATTTTCCGCAACAATCTAAAGATGGAAACTTGCTACCATTGCGGGGACGAACTACCAAACCCATCGATTCATTTCGACAAGAAAGAATTTTGTTGCCATGGTTGCTCCAATGTATACGCTTTATTAAATAATCATGCGCTGAAGGACTTTTATCAATTCGAGCGAACACCCGGAAATAAACCTAAAAAAGGACGTAGCGATAAATACCAATTCTTGGACATTCCGGAAATCCGCGAACGATTCATTCAATTTGAAGATGATCACATCGTTCGCGTTTGTTTATCCTTGCCAAGTATTCATTGTACTTCCTGTATTTATTTATTAGAAAATTTATCCAAAATCAATTCCCACGTTCGCTCCTCTCAAGTGCATTTCGCAAAGAAAGAGGCGACGATTGTTTTTCAAAAAGATGGATTTAGTCTTTCGGAACTTGCCGATTTACTGCAATTTATAGGCTACGAGCCCGATTTTGGGCGGAAATCAACCGCAAAAGGAACCAAAATATCGTTTTTGTTAAAAATTGGTTTGGCCGGATTTGCTTTCGGAAGCATCATGCTTTGGAGTGCGCCCGATTACTTTGGAATTACCCTTGATAATGTATCCTTCCGGAATTTCACAGCTTATTTGTCCTTTCTTGTTTCGCTGCCTGTATTTCTTTACTCGGCAAACGAGTACTATCTTTCCGCATACAAGGCAATCCGTAGCCGAAGCATCAACCTCGATGTGCCGATTACCCTGGGAATATTTGCCCTCTATGCTCAAAGTACCTTTCAAATTTTCACCCAACAAGGTCCAGGATACATGGACAGTTTCGCCGGATTTATCTTTTTCCTATTGATTGGAAAATGGTTTCAAAATCGCACTTATCAGTCCTTGTCCTTCGACCGGGATTACTCCTCCTACTTTCCAGTTGCCATACATCGATTAACGGAAAAAGGAATAGAAATTATTCCGATCGAACAATTAAAACAAGGCGAACGCATTCAAGTGCGCAACGAAGAAATCATTCCATGTGACAGTCTTTTGTTATCCGATGAAGCACAAATCGATTATAGTTTTGTCACAGGAGAATCCGAAATCATCACCAAGAAAAAGGGCGCGTTCATTTATGCCGGTGGAAAACTAACAGGCATGAGCATAGAACTTCAGGTGAAATCTGAAACAAATCGGAGTCACTTGACACAACTGTGGAATGAAACCAAGGATAAAAAAGAGGCCAATCCATTTGTTCGCTATCAGGACCGGATTTCTCGATATTTCCTGTTGATTCTGCTACTTGTTGCCCTCGTTTCTGGAATCATTTGGGCCTTTCTAGACCCAAATAAAATCATGATGGTCATCGTCTCCATTTTAATCGTTGCTTGTCCTTGCGCCCTCGCCTTGTCGAGTCCATTCACCCTTGGAAATGCCATGAGTGTACTTGGTAAAAATGGCTTGTACTTGAAAAATACGAACATCGTTGAAGCACTTGGAGAAATTACCACCATCGTTTTTGACAAAACCGGGACATTAACAGATCCCCTTGCATATCGACTGGAGTATTCCAATTCAATGATGCAAGATGAGGACTGGCTTATGTTAAAAGAGCTTTCCAGTCATTCAACTCATCCGCTTTCAAAATTAATTCACAGCAACCTACAGGAAATAGCAACAGGAATTCACATGGAATCCTTTCAGGAATGGAAAGGAAAAGGAATCGAAGGTAAACTGAATGGCGCAGACTATTTATTGGGAAGTGCAAAATTTACAGGTGTTGCATCAACCAAATGGAAAAACGGAAGTGTTTATTTTACAAAAAATGGAGAATTGCTCCAAGAAGTGCATTTCACCAGTGCATTTCGAACAGAAATCCCCGAAATTCTACAACAACTGAGCGACAAAAAACTTTTTGTTCTTTCCGGTGATGATTCAAAGGACTTGGACAAGCTCGTTTCACTTGGATTCCAAGCAGAACATTGTTTCTTTCATCAGGAGCCAAAGGATAAAGCACTTTTTATCGAAGCGAAACAAGCCTCCGGAGAAAAAGTGCTGATGTTAGGTGATGGATTAAACGATGTCGGCGCATTGGGAATGGCTCATGTGGGCATTGCCTTGTCAGAAGACATGTTTCGATTTACCCCATCTTCTGACGCTATTTTGGACGCACATCATTTACGTTTACTCCCCCAATTTTTCCAAGTTTCCAAGTATGCAAAATCTGTCCTCAAAATTTGTCTTGCCTTTTCAATCACGTACAATTTAATTGGACTTTCATTTGCCGTTTCTGCCTCTCTTTCCCCAATTGTCGCCGCGATTCTGATGCCAATTAGCTCCATCACGGTCGTATTTCTTAGTACAGCACTCATTCATTTCAAGTATTGGAGATCCATTTAAAAAACATGACATTAATCAGTTTTTAAGGATACCTACATCATACTTATTCGCTTCGTCTTTTTTGAAATTTGCATCATGGGAATGATCTATCTGATGTTAATTGTGAGTCTCTGCATCGCAGCCTTTTTCTTATTGTTTTTTTTATGGGCGACAAAAAACGGGCAATTTGACGATGACTACACACCTTCAGTACGCATGCTCTTTGAAGATGAACCAAAATTAAAAGATGAGTAATATGGAAGCAGAAAAGTTTAGTTACGACAACCGAATTGTTCGAAATTTCGCTTATGCCACAACCATTTGGGGTGTGACAGGGATGTTGGTGGGATTAATTGCCGCCTTGCAATTGGCATTTCCAGAATTTTTCAATGATTATTTAGGATTTCGGTATTTAACCTTTGGACGTTTGCGTCCATTGCACACCAATGCCGTCATCTTCGCCTTCGTTGGAAATGGAATGTTTATGGGGATTTATTATTCCTTGCAACGACTTTTAAAAACCCGAATGTGGAGCGATAAACTTAGTTACATTCACTTTTGGGGTTGGCAAACGATCATCGTTTGTGCCGTTGCCACCTTGCCTTTTGGATACACAACAGGGAAAGAATATGCTGAATTAGAATGGTGGATCGACATCATGATTGCTGGTATTTGGGTTGTTTGGGGCTGGAATATGTTTGCAACAATTTTAAATCGACGTGTTAAACATTTGTACGTAGCCATTTGGTTCTACATTGCCACGTTTGTCACTGTTGCGATGTTGCACATTTTCAATTCATTTGAATTGCCCGTGTCATTCATGAAAAGTTACTCTTGGTATGCAGGTGTTCAAGATGCGCTCGTACAATGGTGGTATGGACATAATGCCGTTGCGTTTTTCTTAACGACACCGTATCTCGGATTAATGTACTATTTTGTTCCGAAAGCGGCGAATCGTCCCGTGTATTCTTACCGCTTATCCATCATTCACTTTTGGGCCTTGATTTTCTTATACATCTGGGCAGGACCTCACCACTTGTTGTATTCTACCTTACCTGATTGGGCACAAAGTTTAGGTGTTGTCTTTTCCGTGATGTTAATCGCTCCATCATGGGGAGGAATGTTAAATGGCTTACTGACTTTACGTGGAGCTTGGGACCGCGTTCGCGACGATATTTTGTTGAAATTCATGGTGGTCGCTTTAACCTGTTACGGAATGTCCACCTTTGAAGGTCCGATGTTGTCCTTGAAGAACATCAATGTCATTTCACATTTTACCGATTGGACAATTGCCCACGTACACATTGGTGGACTTGGCTGGAACGGAATGTTAACCTTCGGAATGTTGTATTGGCTATTTCCACGTTTGTATAATACAAAATTGTATTCAACTAAAATGGCAAATCAACACTTTTGGATTGCTACTTTAGGAATTATCCTTTATGCCATTCCTATGTACATCGCTGGATTCATGCAAGGATTGATGTGGCAAGAATTCAAACCGGATGGAACGTTGGCCAATAACTTTGTCGATACGGTCATCGAAATGAAACCATTCTTCTATTTGCGTTCTATTGGTGGACTTTTGTATCTAAGTGGTGCCATTTTAATGTTCTACAACTTAGTGAAAACAGCAAAAGCAGGATCTTTAGTTGCGAATGAAGAAACGGAAGCCGTTGTCACAAAAGAATTACATGTACAAACGAAAGGTGAATACTGGCATAAAGTCATTGAACGCAAACCAATACAGTTCATGATTTTAAGTTTAGTGATTGTGGCCATTGGTGGAATTGTGGAGATTATTCCAACGATGATTGTCAAAAGTAACGTACCAACAATCAATAGCGTGAAACCATATACACCGCTTGAATTGTATGGACGGGACATTTACATTCGTGAAGGATGTTACAACTGTCACTCTCAATTGATTCGTCCGCTGCGTTTCGAAACAGTTCGCTATGGAGCATACTCCAAATCCGGTGAATTTGTGTACGACCACCCATTCCAATGGGGATCAAAACGAACAGGTCCGGATTTAGCCCGAGAAGGCGGTGTGAGAGGAAATATTTGGCATTTCAATCACATGATTCGTCCGAAAGTCATTACACCAGGATCCATTATGCCCGCCTATCCGTGGATGCGTGAAGATGACATGGATATTTCAAACATTGATGCTAAAATACGCGCGATGCAAACTTTAGGTGTACCATATCCATCAGGTTATGATAAAAAAGCGAAAGCAGACTTACAAGCACAAGCACACACCATTGCAATGGACATCGTGAACACCACCAATGCCATTGCGTTAAAAGGGCGAAATAAAGCAGCGTTAATCCAGGAAATTGAACAAAAGGATATTGTTGCGATCATTGCTTATCTGCAGCGCTTGGGTACGGATGTTAAAGTGAAACCAAGTAAATAAGGAAACATGTTAAGATTCATCAAACACAACCTTACGAGCATGCTCAATGTGGAAATTTATCCACTGATTTCATTGATCATTTTCACTTTGTTCTTTGCTGTGATGCTCTGGTACGTCATTAAAATGTCCAAAAGCCGTGTCACAGAAATGAGCGCCATGCCGTTAGACCTCGAAGAAAGTACGAACATTAACCCAACATATCATGAAAATTAAATTCACACAACTTACGTTCGTTGCGTTTTTATTGTCCCTCGTTGCGCAAGGGAAATTGTTTGCTGCAGATGGTGCGCAATTATTCAAATCTCGTTGTAATATGTGTCATATGGTGGACAAAAACTCCACCGGGCCAAAATTACAAGGAGCGAAACAAAAATGGATGGATGCCGGCGAAGGTGACATGATGTATGAAT
>Ga0228701_1000767_pt1 | contig 24339 bp, 40 predicted proteins | sample McNCre117_Aug_MG_2_FD_178017 | JGI IMG/M metagenome (GOLD analysis project Ga0228701, IMG submission 178017) | Freshwater microbial communities from McNutts Creek, Athens, Georgia, United States - 11-17_Aug_MG | ecosystem: Environmental > Aquatic > Freshwater > Creek | place: USA: Georgia...
CTTGCTCCTAGCAATGGCACTACTGTTCTGGATGTGGTTAATATCAATCTGTATTGGGGTAACACTCGTGTACCGATGGATTATCTTTCTTGGACTGACTTTAATGCTCGTTTACGCTTTTGGCAAAACTACATAGGCAGACCATTAGCGTTCTCTATTTATGGGCAACAACAAATTTTTATTGGACCTGTTCCAGATCAGATTTACCAGATTGAAGTAGATTGCGTGGTATTGCCAAATCCTTTGTCGCAAAGCACGCCCAACGCTACCGATGTCATTAATGATCCTTATACAACGGCTGTCAAATTCTATGCTGCATATTTGGCTAAGTTTTATGAGCAAAGTTTTGGCGAATCTGAAATTTACAAGCAACAATATGAGAAGCAGATTGGATCTATTCTCAATAGTACATTTACCCGTAGGATTCCTAGCGTTTATAGTTCACCTTACTAAACATGGCAGCAGCGGAACAGAAAAAGTCATATCAGGTCATTAAAGCCTTTAAAGGGTTAAATACCAAGGCTAACCGAACCGCCATCGGAGAGGATGAGTTTTCCTGGTTAGAAAACGCACAGCCAGTTGGAAACAGTAACTTACGCATTACGCCAGTCCAATCTGTAATTAAAAGCGGTGGCAATAATGTCACCTTTTCAAGCTCTACAATTCATTTATCTTCTGCAAATATTGATATTAGAGATTTTGTTTTGCAGTTTGGCGCTGATGGATCGGCTCAGTATTACAACATTACCAATGGTGTAAAAGGCAATATTGCTGCTCCTGGATACTTTTCTGGTACTGGAATTGAAACTGCTCAGTATGACAATAGCAAGGTATTCATTTTAGATAGGCAAAAAGGTCTTTATCTTTGGGATGGTAATGTCACCTTAACCGTTGGTTCAGTTGGTTTAATTGCGCTCACCAATGTGGGATCTGGCTATACCAGCGTGCCTACAGTTACCATTTCTGGTCCAGATGAACCTGGTGGAGAACAAGCTACCGCTACTTGCTCAATTGGTGTGGCTGGTTCTGGTAATGCCGTTACTTCTGTTAGTTTGACTAATGCTGGATCAGGCTATACCAATGCTGCCAATTTGGTAGTGACCTTTAGTGGCGGTGGTGGAAGTGGAGCTGCTGCCTTGGCTGAAATTGCCACATTCCAACAAGGTACTGTAGCAATTGCGGTTATCAATAGCGGTAATGGATACACCAACGGAACGCTACCTGTAACTGTAGCTGGCGGTGGCGGTACTGGCGCAGCAGGAACAGCGATTGTGCGTAACAATGCGGTTCAAGTAGTAGTGATGACAAACTATGGTCAAAACTATACTAATAACGCCAATATCACAGCCACAATCAGCGGTGGCGGGGGTTCTGGCGCTAATTTAAAAGCCGTTATTAATAACGAGCCTAATGTGGGTGTTGCAACCTTTTCTGGTCGTGTTTGGGTGGCTTATGGGCGTACTGTAGCCTATAGCGCATCTATATCTCCAACTGACTTTACCTCAGTTTCAGCGGGAACGGTAGTCATTACGGACAGTACGCTGCACGGAAACATCCAGCAATTGCTATCTGCTAATAACTTCTTGTACATTTTTGGCGATGATTCAATCAATGTGTTCTCTGATGTACGAGTGGACACCAATGGATTTACTATATTTACCAATACCAATGTGAGCGCATCCGTTGGTTCTCAGCGTGCAAACGCTATTTTCCCGTACTTCCGTTCAGTATTGTTTATGAACGATTATGGCGTGTACGCTTTAGTCGGTTCTACTACTTCTAAACTTTCCGATCCGCTTGACGGAATGTTCCAATACATTGACTTTAACAGCCCGATTTATGGCGGTCAGGTATTGATTAACAACATTTTGTGCGCTGCATTTAATTTCCGTTATTACGATAATCTATTTAGTAATAGCTATCGGTATATTCAAGCGGTATTTTTTGAGAAAAAATGGTTTTTGACCAGCCAGGGTAATGACCTTAAATATGTTACTTCTGTACCTATTGGCGGAAAAATAGCCCTTTATGGCGTGGCAAACGATACTCTTTTCAAGCTCTATAACGATACTTCTAACTCTATTAGCAGTATTGTTCAAACCGCTTTATTACCATTGAGTGATCCAATCCGTACTAAGCAAGCGCTTAAATTTGGTATTGAGGCTACCCTTGGTCAAGGCGGTATTTTAAATGTAACTGTAGATTCAGAAAATGGATCTTCACCAGTTTATGACCTGCAAAATGTCATTACCTGGTACAACAATAGTAATACGACTATCCCTTGGCAGAATGTCAACAACACAGTAATATCATGGGTAGGCGGAACGGGGTATCAATTGTACAAGTCGGATGCAATGCAATGGGGTAAATACCTAGGTTTAACCCAAAGATCCAATTCGGCTGGTTTTGTGATTAACACTTATGAATTTGAACATGAATTGAGAGTGAGGTTCTAATGGGCGTTCCAAATGTATTCGGATCAGCGACAACCGCTATTCCGCTGACACAATTAGATGCAAACTTTAATACTCCCGCTACCCTGGGTAATACTTCTGTTGGATTAGGGAATACCACTACTACAGTAGGAAATTTGGCGTTAACTAACGCTACAATTACTGAAATTCAGGAAACAGCTAATGTGACTGCCACGGCTGCTAACGGCACAATCAATGTGGATGTGTTGTCTAATGTGGTTTATTACTTAACATCTAATGCTGCTGCCAACTGGACTATTAATTTCCGTGGAAATTCAGCCACTACTTTAAATACTGTAATGGCAACTAACGCATCTTTATCGGCATCGGTATTGGCAAGCCAAGGACCTACTGCTTACTACAATAATAATGTCACTATTGATGGTGCAGCAACTAATGTGAAATGGCAGGGCGGATCAGCGCCAACTAGCGGAAATGCCAACTCGGTTGATTGTTATAGCTATGTCATTATCAAAACAAGTACCAATACTTACAATGTTTTTGCAAGCCAAACTCAATTCAAATAGGATTTAGTTAATGCCACGCTTATCTAAAATCGGTGCTGCTGCTGTAGGTGCTTTTGGTTGGGCTAATTCATCCGCAGCCACTTCCAATGTATCAGTTACCTATCTTATGGTAGCTGGCGGTGGTGGTGGTGGTGGTGGCGAATCAACTAATGGTGCTGGTGGCGGAGGTGGTGGTGCTGGTGCTGGTGGTCTTTTGTATGGCACAACAACTGCTAACCCAAGAACTTCTTATGTTGTTACGATTGGCGGTGGAGGTTCTGGCGGAGCAAGCAATGGTTCTGGCGCTGCTCCTGGATCTAATGGATCAAACACTACAGTATTTTCTTTAACTGCTATAGGCGGTGGTGCTGGTGCTTCTGAAGGCGCTGGAGGTGCTGGAAATGGAGGTTCAGGAGGTGGCGCTGGTGGAGATGGAGGTGGCGCACAAGGAACGGGAACTTCTGGTCAAGGATACGATGGCGGAATAAATGCAAGCCGTTGCGGTGGTGGTGGTGGTGGAGCTAGTGCAGTAGGTGGACCTGGTATTTCTACTAGAGGTGGCGCTGGTGGAAATGGAAGCGCTTACTCTATAAGCGGAGCATCTGTAACTTACGCTGGTGGTGGCGGAGGTGGTGGTGGTAATAGTACTCAAGCTGGTGCTTCTGGTGGAGCAGGAGGTGGCGGCACAGGTGGCGCATCTCAAGGTGCTGGCGTATCTGGCGGAGGTATTGCTGGTGGTAATGGTACTGCTAATACTGGAGGTGGTGGTGGTGGTACTGGTGCGGGCAATAGCCCTAATGGTGGATCTGGAGGATCTGGTGTAGTTATTATTTCTTATGCAAGTCCTCAAAAATTTACTGGGGGAACTGTAACCACTTCTGGCGGAAATGTTATTCACACATTTACAAGCTCTAGCTATTTTGTTGGAAATTCTGCGCCATCTTATTCCGCAACATATTTAATTGTTGCTGGCGGAGGTTCTGGAGGTTCTAGAGTTGATCGTGGTGGCGGAGGTGGTGGCGCTGGAGGTTATGTTACTGGAACAACCAGTTTAATAGTTGGTTATAACTACACAATTACAGTAGGTGGAGGTGGAGCTTCATCTGGTTCTGGTTCAGCAGGAAGTTCTGGTACTGATTCTTCTATTCCAAATGCTTTAATACCGCTTACCACAGCAGTTGGTGGTGGCGCTGGAGGTTCAGGCGGTGGCGGTAATGGTGGTTCTGGCGGAGGTAGCGCAGGAGATGGATCTCCTAACGGAACGGGTACTGCTGGTCAAGGAACTAATGGCGGTACAGGTGGCGGTAATGGTAATGATTTTGGCGGAGGTGGTGGCGGTGGTAGCAATACTGGTGGTGCTGGAGGAACAAGCAGCGGAGGTGGTGTAGGCGGTGCTGGTACCTCTAATAGCATTACTGGATCATCTGTTACATATTGTGGCGGTGGTGGCGGAGGTGGTGCATCAAATATTGGAAACTCTATTCCTGGAGGTGCTGGTGGTTCTGGCGGAGGTGGCGCAGGTGGCGCTAAAGGAACAAATCCTGGTGGTAACGGTACGGCTAATCTTGGCGCTGGTGGCGGTGGTTCAGATAACGCAACTAGTGGTGCTGGTGGTTCTGGCGTAGTTATTTTGTCTGTGCCTACTGCAAACTATACTGGAACGGTTACAGGAAGTCCTACTGTCACTACTAGCGGATCAAACACTATTATTAAATACACAAGTTCTGGAACTTATACAGCGTAAGGAAAGTTATGTCTTATTTTGCAAAAATTCAACCAACCGCAAATTCTTCTATTTACACAGTAACAGAAGTAATTTCTGCTGAACAAGATTTTATTAATTCTGGATATGTTGGTCCTCCAAGTTTATGGGTGCAAACCTCATACAACACTTATGGAAATGTTCATTACGCACCAAGTCCTCCTGCACCCCCCAAAACTCCAGATGGAGGAATACCTTTTCGTGCTAATTATGCTGGTATTGGTTATATTTATGACACTTCAGTAGTTATTGATAGTGTAGTGGGAGTTTTTTATGCGCCACGCCCATCAAACGGTTATGGTGTATTTAATAGTTGGATTTTAGATGCATCTACTTATTTATGGAATCCGCCAAATCCACCTGGACCTGCACCAGATGACGGTCAAGTTTGGTATTGGGATGATCCTAATGTTGCTTGGACAACAACCCCACCTCCAGGAGCTTAATAATGGGAATTAACGCATTTAGTAAAACGGGAAATACTGTCACCTTTACGGCTGGCGTATCTGCTCCTACACCTGTTCAATGCTTATCAAGCACCTTGGGTGGCAATCAATATCGCATCATTAATGCAGGTTCTACTATTGTATTTTTAGGATACGGTGTTGATGCTGCTAATGCTACAGCGTTTTCAGCCAATGTAACCTCTACTGGACAAGCCTTTCCGCTACTTGCTGGAACGGATGAGATTTTGACTTTTGTACCAAACGCCTACTTTACGGGTACAAGTACGGCTAATGCAACTATTTACATTACCCCTGGCGATGGAGTTTAAGACATGGTTCTCAAGGTCGTTTCTGGTGGAGCAGGTGGTGGTTCTGGCACAGTAACCTCGATCAGCGGTACTTCTGGTCAAATCAATACCACTCCTAGCCCGATTACAAGTACGGGCGTGGTATCGCTTGCCAACATTACCGTAGCGGGAACATACGGAAACGGCACTTCTGTACCAGCCATTAGCGTTGATGCTACTGGTCGTGTTATCTCAGCAGCCAATGTAACGATCAGCGGATCAGGCGTGCCAGCTCCAGGATACTGGGGTTCTTGGTATTCCAATGTCACTCAAAATGCTACCGTTATCAATACGGCTTATGGTGTAACCGTTAATAATTCTGATCCAGCAACCAACGGATTTACTTATTCTGGATCAAATATCACCGTTATTACGGCTGGAACTTATAACTATCAATTCTCTGTTCAATTAGATAAAACAACTGGAAACACAGGATTAGCGTTTTTTTGGTTACGAGTAAACGGTACGGATGTACCCGCTTCTGCTGGTGAAGTCACCGTTCAAGGAACTTCTGCCCAAACAATCGCTGCTTGGAATTATGTTCAGCAATTTAATGCTGGTGACAATGTTCAGTTAATGTGGAGTACGGCTGATACAGGGGTTAAACTTTTGTATGCTGGAGCATCTTCTCCAGTACCCGCTATTCCTTCAGCAATCATTACCATTCAGCAAGTCACAGGATTTGTCGCTGGCGCACCTACTGGCAATGCTGGAGGTCAGCTATCTGGTACTTATCCTAATCCCAACATCAATAGCTCAGTAGTCATATCTAACCTTAGATTGGCTAACTTGAATGTGGCTAATGTGGCGGTAACTTTTCCTAATAGCTTTCTTGCAAATAACTCAGCAACCATTGGAAATACTGTTGTCACACTTGGCAGCACCGTAACTAATGTAGGAAATTTGGCATTACAGAACGCTAACATTCAAAGCGTTGCCAGCACATTCCCTAACAGCTATTTAGCCAACTCTAGCGCCACCATTGGTAATACCGTTGTTACTTTAGGTTCTACCACAACTAGCCTTGGAAATTTAACTTTAGCCAATGTGACCATTATTGGAAGTACGGAAAACTTAACGACCAATCGCTATACATCCAACACGGCTGCCAATGCTACTTTTGCTTCAGCAACAATGATGCTTATTCCTGCGGGGTACATCATTGCCAATGTCAACAATGTGAATGTGAAGATCCCGTACTATGCCGTCTAATGCCGATACTACTCACCTCCTAATTGACGAAACCAAAGCTCGTCTGAATACCCACGAAGCGGTGTGTGAACTTCGCTATGACAGCATTTGCGCTAGATTAAAAAGAATTGAACAAATTTTGGTGGCTTCGGCTGGTTTTATTGTGGCAGCTTTAGTATCTATTGCTTTCAAACTACACTAATATGGACTTCCAGACGCTATCTACCGTTGAATTTGGAAATGTTGAATCATTAAACGACTTCTTGTTTGTTAATGGTCAACAACATCTGTTATTTAGGGATACTTTCCTTGCAAAGGGCATTACAGTACCCGCTTTCCCTATTTCAGACGCTAATCCGAACAATTTAGATGACTGGTTATTGGCTCATCAGGTCGAACATCAGGCGTTTGCTAACTTGCTAAACCTCAATAATCCGTTCAATATGTTGGATGTGGACTTCAATGTACAGGAAGATTTTTACGATTGGTTAGCATCCCATTTATACATTCATCAACAGATAGCTGCTGCCCTTAACCTACACTAATATGTTTAAGCCAATCTCTCCCGCCCCCCAGAAAAAATCGGATTTTGATGCAACGCAACAAAAAGACATTGAAAAAGATGTGATGGAAGCTGTTGCCAGAAAAGGAAAACCCAAGCAAAAAGATCCTGTAGAAAAAGCTAAAAATGATTTGCGTAGAATTGTTCAGCAAGTTGGCATAGATCCTATGCGGATTGTTCAAGCTGGTCAAATGGCTGAAATGGCGCTTAAAGACAAATCTTTATATCCAATGGTGATTGAACAGGCTATTAAATCTAATTTAATTTCTGAAAAAGATGTTCAAAAAGGCGTTGTTGATTACGGTATTTTGGCAAAAGGAATAACTGCTGGCAGATTAACTCAGCAATTATTAGATGAGGGAGCTTTGTAATGGGTTCAGCTACCGAAATTATTACTGATGTTGTTGCTGTAGCGGTTTCTTTTATTGCTGGACCTGAAGTAGGTGCTGCTATTTTAGGTTTTGATACCGCTGCTGCTGCCGTAGAAGCTGGTTACGCTATGGAAACTTTAGCTACCCTTGGTGGTGCTACTACTAGCGCAGCATCTTCCGCTGTTAATACTGCTGCTGCTGGTGGAGATGCTGAAGCTATTTTAAAAGCTGCTGCTATTGGTGGTGCTTCTGGAGCTGTGGCGGGTTATGTTGGTGGAGAAGTTGGCGGTGGTGTAGAAGCCCCTGGACAAGCAGGACCAACGGCTGCTGAACTGGGATATACACCTCCACCATCACAAGTGATTGAACCTACTGGTATTGCTGGAGCAACCGATTCTGCTACTGCTGGAAGAATTGGGGGCGCTGGTGCTGGAGGATTTACTAGAGGATTTACTCAAGCTGAGCTTTCTGGTCAAAACTTGCAGACTGCACTAAGGCGTGGTGAAATTGGTGGAATAACAGGGTTAGCAACCTCAGGAATAAGTGAATTGTTGCAAGAAGGCGGAGCTACTCCTAGAGAAGCAAAGACACTTACAGCTTTATCAGGTCCTTATTTATCCAAAGAAATTGCTGGTTATTTTCCAACTTCTACTCCAGCATCACAAGTTAGCGGAACATCCTCTCGTCAAACTTCCGCTGGAGGATTACCAACTACAGGCTCACGCTCATTAGGCGGTGGAGGCGGAGGTGGTTACTATCCTGCCGTAGGATCTGCTGCATTAGGTCAAGCTCTTAATGTTGGTGGCGCTCAGTCTGGTACAGGGTCAACAGGTGGTTATGGAGCTGGTGGAGAATCGCTTAGCCCTGAAACAGGTGGTAAACAGCAAACAGTATGGAATATTGAATCGTTGCGGGTAAAACCAGAGGAATCTTAAAATGGCAAATAAATTAACCAGTTCATTAAAAACTGATCTGCCAGCATTGGCGGAATTATTGCGTTCTAAAGGGCGTGGTAAAGATTCGGTTCTTGCTCACATTACTCCTAAAGAAGCTGCTTTACTAAAACGCAGAGGTGGGCGTGGAAGTATTAACCCTGCTACTGGATTGCCTGAATTTGATGATGGTGATTTTGTTGATACTGGTTCTGTAGATGTATCTCCAGCTCCAGCTAGTTATGATACCGCACCCGCAGTAGATCCTGGCGCTGTTTATACTCAAGCCGAACAAGCTGGTCCTACTTATGCAGAATTAGGTTACACACCTCAATACACTTATGAAGGCGGTGGAGATATTGGTCCTACCTATGCTGAGATGGGCTACACGCCAGCTTACGGTCCTACTTACGGTGAATTAGGCTACACACCTGGAGCGCTTCCAGCAACTTATGATCCTATGCAAGCATCACAAGAAGGCTTTGCTTATCCTGGATCTATGGGGCAAACACTTCCTACTGGTGGTATTTATGGTCAAGATTATGCCAGCGTTTATGCGCCCATAACCTATAGCCCTGCTGATTTACAGCGTATTGCTGCTGGTGAATCTCCAGAAGCACAATTTGAAGCATTGTCTGATGAAGATAAAAAGAAAGTTGAAGAAGAAGCTAAAAAGACAGGTAAAGATTGGAAAGACGCATTGATGGGTCTTGCTGCTGCTGGTTTGATTGGTGGTCTTTTAGCTAAAAAACAGCAAACTGCTGGTACTCAGGCTGCTGAGCAAGCAAAACAAGCTGCTCAAGAAGTTAAAGCAATTGCTGCTCCGTACCAAATTCGTGGCACTAATTTAATGCGTGCTGCTGAAAAAGGTGAGTTGTCTGCTGCTAACCAACAAATTGTTAATGCTGCCCGTGCCCAAGCTGCTCAAAACATTCAGCGTAGAGGCGGTGTTGGCGTGTTGCAATATGCTAATTCTATTGCCGATTTGACTGATCGTTTATTACAAAATCAATTTAATCAAGGACTTGCAGTTAGCCAAATTGGCGATAATTATGCCTTGCAAGCTATTCAAACTGGTCTATCAGGTCAACAAGCGGTTACACAAGCTAATGCCAACTTCTATACTCAATTAGCTGGTATGTTAAGCCCATATATTTTCCAAACCTTAGGAACTAATGCTCCTACGGCTGCTCAACGACAAACTGGAATAACACCGTAATATGGCTACTAATCCTAACGAATCTCAAGACTTGTTTAAAAAACAGTTGGAACAAACACGCCCAGAGCGTGAAAAAAAAGAAGCTGACATTCTTAAAGAAATGTCTGGAGAGCCTAAGGGTGGCGGTGCAGAACTTCCCATCACTGGTGTTGCCCCTGATTTAACTAAGATTTTGGAGCAAGACAGAAAAGCCAAGACAGTTAGAGAAAAAATGGGATTAAAGTCCCAAGTGGCAGAACAACTATTAAAATCTCAACAAGCAGAAGCTCAAGCAGCAGAACAAAAAACTATTGGTCAAGCCCAAGCCAAAGGTCAATACGCTATTCAAGAAGCAGAAGCGTTTAAAAAAGTAGATGATGAGCGCAAAAAGAAATTGGCTCAAATGCAGATTCCTGAGTTTCAGCCTACACAAGATAATTTATTGACACTTGGAACTATGGCAAGCCTTATCGCTGTAGTTGGATCTGTAGTTGGTGGTCAAGGTGGTTTATCAGGTATTGGCGCTGTAAACGCTATGGCTGGCATGATGCAAGGGTATCAAGCTGGTCGTAAAGATATTTTTGATCGTGAAAAAGCCAAGTTTGATAAAGATATGCAGACTTTAAAAGCTAAACAAGATGCTTTAGTTAAAGAGTTTGAAGCTGCTTACAAGCGTATTCCATACGATATGGCTGAAGCCCGTGCTGGCATGGAAGTAACCTTGGCTAAATATGATGCCAAGCTATTAAAGGCTGTTTATGACAAACAAGGTCCTGAAGCTGTATTAAAAATATTAGACCAGTCTATAAAAGACACCATTAACTTAGATAAGATGACCGCTAAAGCCTTAGGTGGTGGTAAAGGTGGCGGTTCTAAGTCAGCTATTAATGAGCGCTTCCAAAACACCGTTATCCGTTCTGCTAATGAAACATTGCGTTCTCTTGAATTGATGGAAAACATCGGTATTGATATTGGAAAAGGCGGTTTAGGTGGTGTTGTAGGAAAAGGAACAATGACTTCCGAAGCCCTTGCAAACATTAGTAGAAAGATGACTAGCCAAGATCAATTGCGTTATAACGCTGCTGCTGGCGGTATGGCGCTTGAATTAGCTTATGTAATGAACGGTGGCTACAAACCTAATGAAAGCCAGATTACAGAGCTTAAAAATCTATACTTGGCTACACCTCAAGATTCTTATGAAACTGCTGCATTTAAGTTTGCTGATGTGGTCGCAAAGCTCAAGGCTGCTGTTGAAGTTGCCCCTGCTTATACAGAAGATCAAAAGCGCAACAATGAAATGTTGCTGAAAAAAGTTGAGCGTTATGCAACTCCAGAAGAAATTTTGCAAAAAATTAGCGGTGAGCCAGTAAAACAAGATCCTTATGTTCGTGCGCCTCAAGCAAACATCAAAACCGTAAGAAATCAAGCTGAATACGATGCGTTACAGCCTGGAGAGCAATATTATGAAGATGGAAAACTTTATAGAAAGCCAGCAAAATGACCAGTAAATTTGGCGGTGAACCTATAGAACCAGTAAGCGAAGGCGGTTCAAAATACGGTGGAGAGCTGATTGAAAGACCAAGTAAATCCATTGCTAAACGCCCTGGAAATCCATCTTTTCCACAACAAATGTACGGCATGGCTTATGGCGCTGGTACAGAACTGTTAGGCGCACCTGGAGAGATTGAGGAATTTTTTACTACTAGCGGTAAGGGCGAAAAATTAGGCGGTGAAGGTCAAGCCTTTCCTACTGCTGCTGAGATTCGTAAAGGCACAAGCGAAACATTCAAGCCAGCAAGAGGAACGGAAGCCATGCAAACCGTTGGTCAAGTTGGCGCTGATATTGCCATGCTCGCTCCTGCTGCATACCGTGGTGTTGGCAAAATGGTGGGTGGTACAACACAAGAAGGTGAGCGCATTGCGGGTATTGCAGAGCGTCTTGGATTCAAACTATCGCCATCACAAGTCCGTGCTGACGCTCCTGTAGCAGAAAAGGGCGCTGCTGGATTTGCCAAACAAAATCAAACTCTTGCAAACAGATTGGCTAGTAACGGCACTGGAAAATCTGTTGATGAGATTACTGAACCATTTTTGCGTAGCAGAATCAAAGAGTTAGGAAAAGAATTTGATGATGTTTATAAAGGTAAAGAGTTTGCTATTGACCCTAGCGCTGCAACATTTTTACAAAATTTAAGTTACTACGAACAGCAACTTGGTTTTGGTGGTGTGCCAGCGGTTCGTTCTGCTGCTGATTCTATTTTGAATAACATCCAGACTGGCAAGATTGCTGGTGATGACTTACAACGCTTGCGTAATGCTCTTACTCAAACCGCTAGAACCAGCTCAGATCGTGGTAAAGCCCACGAAATCTATGATTTAGTTGATAAATTAGATGAAGCTGTTGAATCTAAAAATCCTGGATTAAAAGCAACTTTAGATGTTTTAAGACCAAAATATCGCAATACCGTGATTCTTGAGGACTTGTACAACTCAGGCGGTATTAAACAGGGCAATATCAGCTTAGAAAAACTAGGTAATCAGTTAGGTGATAAAGCTGCATTGCGTAGAAATCCACAAGATATTGACAATTTAGGGATGCTTGGAAGTCAATTAGGCTTAAAAGCAAGATGGGAAAGTACAGGCGGTGATATTCCTGCCGTTATTGAAAAGACCACTAGAACTCATGGTCCTATATCTGCTGCCATCAGAAGCCTTGGAACACCGCTAAGAACTCGTCAAGCCCGTGCAGCTCAGCGCTATGCACAGCGTGGCACAACACCACAGAAGTTGGGCGAGGCGTTAGGCACAGTACCCGCTATTGAAGAAGTTATTGGACCTAGTGAAAGAAAATGAGTAAAAAACAAAAAGGTCTAAATCCAGAGTTAGAAGATGCCGTTAGCAAGCTGCTAGTGGCTGTTATGGCTGATGATATGGCTTCCCTTACCGATAAATGTAAGGTGATTGACCGTGCAATAAACATCGAAAAGCTAAAGCAAAAGATAAGTGATGATGAATGGGGTAGTGGATTTATTGCAGTAGATGATGAAGAAGGTTAAACTATGAATAGTTTACTTTCTAGGGGATATTATGGATGCTGTAACTTTAATTCGCTTGGCGTTAGCCGTCATCTCAGACCGTTTGATTACGATACTGGCTTTGCTGGCATCGAGCATCATGTGTGGATGGACCATGTGGAATCCCATGTGGGAAAGAGTAACAACACTAGCCATATTCGTAGTATTCAGTTATCTTGTAGTCAATACCAAAGAGAGGAACAAAAATGAAACAAGCGAAAAGACCGAGTGAAGTCAATCAACAGATTGCTAAGTCAATACGCCCTCAGTTGCCCCGTGATGGCAGCGCTGGCGGTGTAAATCACCACGAATCAGGTAAGCGCCCACCATCAGGGTTTACTGCTGTTTGGAACTTTAACGGCAATACCAACACTAAAGATTCTTCAACAACAAAACCAGAAAAGAATAGGATTTGCTAAATGGCTAACAATATTGCCTTTCAACCGATGGGCAAGACGGTTCGTCTTGTTGCTAGTAGCTCGGCTGCTAACAATGCAAGTATCAATTCCGATAGCCCTGCAAATCAATACCGTATTGCTAATCACTCTGGATTGCCTGTTTATGTCTGGATCAGCCCAATTGGTTCACCAGTCAATGTGGCTGCGCCTGTAGGTTCTGCTTACGCTATTCCTGTACCAGCCAATGTGGTTTCAATCATTACTGGACCACAAGTGTCAGCAAACGCCAATGTACAGATTTCCGTCATTTGCGAATCAGGAACTCCAGATGTTTACATCACGCCAGGCGAAGGTTTGTAAACGCATAATGAAATCGAGAACCATGTGGTTCTCGTTTCTTTTAGTGGTATTCGGAGCGTTGTATGACAATTTCTCTTATCTGCAAAACATCATTGATCCTAAGTATTACGGTGTACTGCTTGTGGTTATCGGAATTATTGTGGCTATACTTCGTTTTATAACTAGTCAACCAATGAGAGATTGATATGTTTGGTTTGAATCCTTATGTCTTAATCGGTGCTGCGGTAGCATTAGTGATCTCTTTCGGTAGTGGCGTAGGTGTGGGTTATAAGTGGGAAAAGGCAAATTTTAATGCTTACAAGCTAGAACAAGAGCAAAATAGCCGTAAGAAAGAAGCTGAACATCAAGCGCAGACAGATCAGATTAGGAAGGACAAAGATGCCAAGATTGCTGATATTAACAATAAGCTCGTTGATGCTATTACAGAGTTGCGCAAGCGCCCCGCCAGACCAGCAGAGATACCCACAGATGGACAAAGTTGCTCTGGGCGATCCCTTTATGCCGAGGATGCAATCTTTCTTGAACGGGAAGCTGCCAGAGCCGACATCCTCCGCACAGCCCTCGAAGCCTGTTACAGCCAATACGACAAAATAATTAAATGACAGAAAACTTCCAACCTTCTTTAGACCTAGTTCTCAAGAGCGAGGGAGGATTCGTTCAAGACCCTGAAGATAGCGGAGGCGCTACTAACCTTGGCGTAACCATTAAAGCCTGGTCAGAATACTTAGGGCGTGCTGTCAATGTGAAAGAAATGAAAGAGCTAACCCCATTGATGGTTAAGCCTTTTTACAAAGAAAAGTATTGGAATCCTGCTGGATGCGATGCTTTTGCCAAAGGAGTTGACTATGCTGTATTTGACTTTGCCGTTAATGCAGGTGTTAGAAGATGTATCAAAACCTTACAAAAGGCAGTTGGCGCAGAGCCAGATGGCGTTTTGGGTTCTATTACACAGGCACTTATTCGACAGCATGATCCTAGCGATTTGTTGGACAAGTTTTCTAAAGCAAAGATCGAGTTCTATCAAAGCCTCAACAAACCACGATTTGAAAAAGGATGGTTAAATAGAGTAGAAGAAGTGAAGAAAAACGCTGAGAGGATGATTGCCCATGCCTAAGAATGTAAATCTGTCGGTTGGTCGTGGTGAGAAGCTACCTGCTTCCCGTGGCGGTGGTCTAACAGAAAAAGGCAGAAGGAAATACAATAAAGCAACAGGATCAAAGCTGAAAGCCCCAACCAAATCAGGACCACGGCATAAATCATTTTGCGCAAGGTCTAAGAATTGGAAGGGGGAAAGAGGAAAGGCTGCTCGTAGGCGTTGGGGTTGCCGTTAAGCAGTAGGAATTAACCTACCCTCAAACGCATAAGTCCCAATATGGGATAGCTGTACCCAAGGCGCTGCCCAAACTTTACCGCCAGCCATACGCCATTCACGGCAAAAATGATAGTCCTCAGACAATAAGCGATTGGTTTCAGGCTCAATAGAGGTAGCAAAGAACTCTTTAATCTGCTCGTTTTGTTGCATATTACCGCTAAGATCGCCAACATCATTGGTATAGCTAGGTACTTTTTCAGCTAGTTTTTCCAGAACTTCACGCTTAATCAGCATAAATCCTGTACCTCCATTAAAGATTTCTACAGGATCTTTGATTGGAACGGTGACTTCACCAGCGTAGCCAACTAGGTTCACTACAAAACTTCCTGTGTGGTATCTCAAGTCTTGTTCGGGAATACCTTTATCCATAGCCATTTTTACTGTAGTCCAGTTAATTTCTTTTTTAGGGTAAATGCCACAGATAATCTCTTTATCAGCATCGAGCATCGGAATAATGTGTTCTGGAAAGAAGCGAATGTCTGAATCAATAAACATCAAGTGCGTGTTATCTGTCTTTAAAAACTGATGTGCTAACGCATTTCTAGCCCGTGTAATCAGGCTCTCATTGAACATAAAGCTAAACGATAAGCCAACACCATGCTGAGCAAATACTTGTGACATAGTAAGAACGGATTGAGTGTAAAAGCCAGCACATTGACCGCCATACATCGGAGTTGCTACAAAGACTTTTTTCATAATTTCCTCATACAAAGTTATCGGTGCTGGCATCTAACACCTGGTTAATAATGATGTTTTTGCGGTCATTAGAACATTCGTGCATACAGCGATGCTTAGCGTTAAATGACTGCATATATTCTTTTGTTTCCTGGCTAAACCACAGGTCCTTAAAACGCTTATCTTTAATTGATCCAATGCACCCTGTACTGTCAAAAGCCTTGTTATGGCACGCATAGACCTTTTGATCCGCCCCAATTACAGGTACGGTCTGCATGATGTAGCATTGCTTGTAAGACCTGATATTGCTGTGTGAGCTACCTGGCTCGATGTTGTAAGTTGAATTGACGCTGAACTTGCTATCTACCAGATTTTGAATCTGAGCAAGCTGCGTGTTAACTTTCTCTGCGATTTTCGAATGGTAGTCATAAAAGTCAGGCGTGTACATAGGAGAAAAACGGACATTTTCAACGCCAGCAAATTTAAGTATTTCGGTAAATTCATAGAGGTTATCGCAGTTATTTTGATGAACAATGTAGTTAACTGCTAAGTCGCAATCTTCATTCTTGATCTTAGCAAAGTTCTGTATGTTATTGATTACACTATTAAAACTCTTTTCAGGAACATTCCTAAAGCGTTTCATTTGAGCGCCATCGGTGTAGTCCATTGATACCCTGACCCACTTAGCTTTAGCCAACACCTCGGCACGATCTTTGACTAAGTTTTGCCCGTTAGTAATGATGGATAGATCAATGCCATAGTCCAGCGTGGCTTGCATGATTTTGACAATATCCTTGTGCATGAGAGGTTCGCCACCACCAGAGTAAGTCACAGCCTTCACGCCCATGCTCCACAGGTCATCAAGGATCTCCATCATCTTCTCAGTAGAAATGACATCATTCTCATTCATATCTTCGTGCATCCCGCTGATGATATGTTCTTCAGGACCACCATCCTTAACCCTAAATCCTGTGCTGTAAACGCAAAAGAAGCACCCGTGATTGCATAAATTGATTGGCTTGATGCGTACATATAGCGGTGCTGTGATCTCCCCCGCCACAAAAGAATTTAGCTTTTTTGGAAAGTTAAATATCTTGTAATCGCTGTATTTGTTTTGCCTCATATTAAGTCCTTGTACTCCACTAAGATGGCTGATTCCTTACGGTTATCAATTAATTCGTACCCCTTGTTAACCATGCTTTCGGTTAAAAGCTGGTACACGGGAATATTAATCATATCCCGCAAAGCGTTAGAGAAGTCCTGCGTATGAGTAGCCCCTGTGTACAAAGGCTTTTTCACATTACCAACTACGCAGCGAATGATGACAGCAGGATCAAACTCGCCCTGGCTAATGTCTTTGATCTTATCTAAATGATTGACTAGCGCATCCATGCAATTCATTAAAAAGTCCATGCGTTCAATAAAAACAACTGGTCGCAAGCCTATTAAAGACAAACCAATAGCCATGCCCAACATCAAGTTCTCGGCTACTGGCATCTCAATAATCTGATTGTCTGGCACATTCTTGAGCGTTCCCATAGCACGCCCTTTTTGCAATCCATAACCAATAAACCGAACCTTAGGATCAGCAGCAAGGTAAGTGTTTCCCCTAATCAGAGCATCCTTATAGCTCATTCTTGTGCCTTTCTTAGTATTGCTTTAGCAAATGCAATGTAATTAAAAGGTTCAATTGGATGTTTTGGTTGAACCTGAGTTATTAAAAATGGTAACAGTACTTTCTGTATTTCCTCATCTGTTAGTGTCTTTGCTGGATGGGTGTAGAGTGGCTTTTCGTTTCTGTATTCATAATCAGGCAATCTTTGGTCAATAACCCAAGTCCATCCTGTTATGTCATGTATTTGATACATCCACGCTACTGGTTCATTGTTCATTTACGCTCCTTAAAGACAATATGTTTTTTAGTGCCGTTACCAGCGTGAGGGTAGGTGGCTTTATATTTATTACGAATAACGCAAGAGGGCATTTCAAACTTAAATTTGTTTGGATTTCGCTCCTCAAAGCTCGTATCTACTTGCCTGTCGTTATCTTCAATAATGAACATACACGGTAGGTCCTGACCTTCTACAAACATCACAGCTTCATAGAAATGCCCTTGCTCTTCAGCGCCATCACCTAGGAAACAGTACACCCAGTTCTCGCTGCCTGATTCTTTGAGGGCGTAAGCCACGCCAGCAGCTATAGCGCAAGTGCCAGCAAGCACAGACGAAGTAAAAAAGTGACGGTTGCGGTCATAAACAAACATAGAATTGCCACCGAGAATATGTGCCAAAAGCTCATCTGCGGGTATTCCAGAAAGTAAAGCGTGATGATGATTCCGATGAGTACTGAAAATCCAATCTCCATCTTTAATATCCTCCGTAAACAAATCAATTAAAAAGTCCTCGTTACCGCCTGATAAGTGAATCAGGTAGGGCAAATCCCCTGCCTCCCAATGCTCAGCTACCTTTTTCTCAAAATCAATTAATTCTTGTTTGCTTACCATGGTTCATCCAATTCAAATAAACGCCATTTATCCGTTGGTACATCGTAGAAAAACTCACCTTGATTGACAGCCCTGTTTGGCACTTCAATGATGGGCGATGTAATGATCTCCATTACATTGATCCAATACGCCCATTTCAGGTATTGATTGACTACGCACATATAGGTTGGTAAGTCGTTCAGAAAGAGTTTTTCCTTGCGTAATGGCACATGGATACTTGGATATGGGCAATAGTGCCAATGCTCACGCCACAAGCGCATCTCTACCTCGACATACGAATGAGGTATGAGGTCCTTGAAAGCCACTAGATCCACCTTGTATTTGTTTGGATTAGGAATGGAATCGAGGCAATGCACTTGTTTTAGCCAACGCATTACGCTGCGCCTAGCAATCGGATCGCAAGCGTCATGGAGCTTCTGACTGAACGGCTTAGTAATCATCTAGCAAAGACAACGGCAGCCCAAAAAACCCCAACAAGTGTGGCAAAGTACAAAAACAATTCAAAGTTCTTCCTGCGAACTGACTTGTAGTTTCCTAGCAACACCGATTGAATTAGCTCCATGTCATCACAGATTGGCGGTCTGCGATCAGGATGGTAGTTAGAGCCGATCTCTACGCCAGTCCTAGTGCGGTATGGTACTTGTTTCATGTTATCCCCTTGTTAGTGGCTGGTTGCTCAGAAAGATGCCAGCCTCACCTTCCTAACAGTCCTCTGGTAGAGAACTCACCTCTGAGCTAGTGGAGGGTATTTCCTCTATCAACACACGGATAGCCCCACCTTTGATCGGTTTACCCCGAACAATGGACAGTTCATCCACCTGAAAATCATCGTCAAATACGCCAGCATCTTGCAAAGCATCGAGGACAGATTTGATGCGATTATCAATATCAATCTTCCGCTTGTCACGGGGAAACAACACCATTGAAATTCGCAACTTCTTATCTCCTAATTTAGGTACTCGGTATTCAACAACATAGTCTGATACTGCTTGCTTAAATGCCCTGCCTTCTTTTGAAAGTCGCATCATCCCTCGATAGACTGTGCGATACGAGTTCACACTTGGAGGGAATGGCAAGTTCAAAAAGATCATAGACAGGACAAGGGCGGGAAAACACCTTCAGTATCAGGATTCCAACAGCATAAACCACCGCCAGGCACAACAATACATTTCTGTGCTGCTTGAACCTCTTTAGCTGGCAGGATATACAGATACAGACTAAAAAGGAATATCACCATCTTGGACACGATTGACCTCCTTTGGATATTGAGTATCTTGATTTGGTTTCCAGTTATCCTCAGACAAGCTAATTAACTGACCTTTGGGCGTGTTCTTAGTCCAACCAGCAATCTTGAGGGTTTGTCCTGCTTTGTAGTCCTCAGAGAGCAGCATCGTGCCTTTCCAGTCAGGTGCTTTCTCATGCTTCTTGTCGGTGTTCTGAAACAATACTCCCTTACCCATTTGGGCGATATGACCATTAGCCATTACATACTCCTTACTTTTTGAACTGCTGTTAAGAATTTAGCGGTTTGACCACCACTCCAGGTGCGTGTGAACTGATCGTTAGCTCTACGCAATAACTCATACTTGTGATTCTTTTCTTTACGATCAAACTTGTCAGACTTCTCAATGCGATCAATGAGTTCGCAAAAGCCAGAAATCCAATCCTCAAGACTAAAGTAGCTGGCATAAGGATCATCGTTACCTGGCACATAGAGGTGATGTCTATGCAAGTGGCTGCCGATGTTGCCGTTGCCTGGAATCTTAGGAGCATCAGGAATGTCCTCAACGATGTCCACTAGCTCAGCAGGAGCAGCGATCTCGCCTGTGACCTCATCTACTTTTCCAAAGTCTTTGGGCGGGGTGAAAGTTTCAACTTCCTCTGGAGTGTAGAACCCTGTAACAGATCCAGGGAAAACTGATCTAATCCCCTCTGAAATACAACGGCTTCGTAGCATCGCTCTGGGGAACTTTTGCCATCCAGACCCAGGTTTAACCAAGCCGATTTTGCTTGCTTGCTCAATAGTCCATGTAACCGCAAGCTCGCCCCCGTTGGGGTGTGAAAAAACTCCAGTAACTTTGTCATCTGTGTACTCCTTCCAATCTACTTTCCCACCTGCGTTTTGAAAGCGTGCCAACATTGCATCTGCTTTGAGTGCTGGTCTGCCTTGGATAATGTGAAAGTCCCTAGCAGCCGTAGCAGGGTGCAATCCCTCGCTCTGAGCCACAGCCATAAGAGCTAACACGCTATTTTTGTCTTTCATGCCGAACAAGCCTGAAGCTGCGATAGCCTCTGCCATGCTCTGCATCTCTTGGAATGGAACTATGTTGCTCATGTCAATCTCTCCGATAGTTCAATCACTAGGTCAATGACACTTGTGGCAGCCATAAGCCATACTGCTATATCAATTGAGTTCATGTTCTTTTTCCTCTTTGATCCATATTTTTAAAACATCCTCTAAACGGCTTTCCGCTTCTGCATAAGTTTTAAAAAATTTAGATATTTCTTCATGACAATAGCCATCGTGAACAACTCTGTAACCCATAAACTCTCCTGAGTTCCAGCGCTTTTCAATAGAAAAATCCATATCTCTGCGCTTGTGGTGGTCCTGAGTTATGTAACCAAGATATTCTTTTATGAGCTTTTCAATCATTTGACTAAGAACCTCCGTGATCCTGGCTGCTCGACAACAAACTGCTGATAGATGTCGGGATAGCCTTGCTTTAATAAATCGGCTGAGAAGCGTTTAGAAGCCTTTGCAGCCTTCCAAGTCACTAGGGTAGTACCATCAAATGACCTGATCTCTGCGTTCTCGCCCATGGCGTTTCTAATCGAAACCTCTAGGCTTTCCTCTAATTCCTCTAACTGCTTGATCTGACCCTTGATTTGCTTGAGTTGACCGATCACCTGCTCTACTTGTTGCGTGGCTGTAATTACGCCAGCATTGTCGGCAGGGTAGATGATCTTGGTTTGCTCAATGGTTTCAGCTTCAGGGATCGTATTGGTTCGGCAATAGCCCCAAACCTTTGCCATCTTCTGTATCAGGTCTAACTTCTCCTGCTCGGTGATGGTGAACTCAAAGGTGTGAAACTCTTGACCACCAAAGAGAACCGCAAGGATGATTCTATCCACCCCTTGAACCGCTGCTTCATGCACTAACTGGGCGTAGTCGGCTGGCGGTATGCGATTGGTTTCAGGGTCGAACTTGTTACGCACTCCTGCGTTGTAGTTCTTAGCCTCTACTAATACTTTGCCAGTTGTGTCAATGAAGTCAAAGTGTGATTTAAACCACGGCTCTGTTGGGTGAGCAAGAGATATGTCGTGATCTCTTAGCTCTAGCCCTAACTTGTCCTGCGTTAGTCTGCCGATCAATGGCTGCATGATATGACCCATCTGCACAGCTTCTACTCCTGATAAGTCGGGTAGCTCTTTCTTGCCTTGCTTCTCTAGCACTACATCGAGCATCTTGCCATTGGCTACTTTACGGCTATCACCAGACCAAATTGCGGAGTTCCGCAATTCTGGTGCAAAGTCCCCACGATCATTTGCCATCTTTGCCTCCTTCAATAATGCGGTCAGCCATGCGGTAAGCCCTTTGAATGGCTACCTTCTCCCACTTGTCAACCTGTTCCTCGGGTGTCATCTTAGAGGTATCCCCGATGTTCAAGTTCCAGTCAGCTTCAATGATGGATTTGAGGATGGATAGTGCTATCTCTGCTCTAGTCATCATGCCCCCTTGGTTAGGATGTTAAGTAAAGCAATCAAGTGATTCACCTGTTTACGGTAGAACTCGACTGATGCTCGTAAATCGGTGATCTGATCGTTTGCTTGCGCTATGAGGTTATCTTGCTTATCCACTAGATTGCGTAGGCGCAAGAGCGTTTCTGCTTGCTCTGATACATTCTTGCGTGGTCTGCCTGGTTTGCGTTTCGTTACCATGTGTTTCTCCTGTTAGGGTTATTTGCCGAAAGGGATTGTTGAGAGATCATCAAGGTCGGCATCCTCTTTGACAGGCTCAAACCAATTGCCATTAGGACCGCACAGGGAAATACTGTCCCTGACCAAATGGGCGTTGGTATAGATTTCTTGACCAGTTACTAGACTGGTGGTGTGGTGAAGTGAACACTCCAACCGCTTAGCGATGAAGTTGTCGCAGTCTTTACATAGGCGTGCGTATGACATAAATGCTCCCTCTGTTAGGTTAAAAGGTTAATACAAGAATGATACTACTACAAGAATTATTTATATACAACTACTTTATTCGTTTGTGAAGCATACATAGATGCTACTATATGTCTATAATATATATATAGACTATATATATTTTTCGAAGAATAGATACTTCGTAGAATAGATACCTCGTAGAACTATCGCCTATTCTCTTTCTATCCATAGTCGTTTAAGTAGAATAGACATAGAAACAGAATAGGTATAGAAACAGAATAGATATCGTATAGAAACATAGATTAGGAATTCCCCCATTGTTGTGCCATCGCATCAGCAATACCCTGAAAAGTCTTGGACCTTAACTTCCATCTGTCCTCTGAGGGTGGTAGCTTGTGAACCCTTGCCTCTCTACCAGACACGATGTTCGTAGGCGTAAGCGGTTTAAGCCCTCTGAGCCATAAACAGGTTGCTTTGGTTTCACCATGCCCAAACTGCCAAGGTTGAATGATTTGGTCTGGTTTTCTGATTCTGCTGGAAATAATGCTAATCGGGTTCTCTAATGCAATTTTAGGAATTGGAGCATCAAGCAGCGTTTGAACAAACTTGAGTGCATCAGCTTGCTCTGCTTGTTTATCCTTAAACCATCTTGCACCAGACACCGCTAAATGAGTGCAAGGCGGGTGAGCTATCATCAAGTCCCAACCATCCTCAAGGATGTCTAAGACATCGCCCTGGTAATGATTGCCAGGCGATTCAGTAGGGAGTAGGTCGCAACTCATGGCGTAATGCCCTAATTTGGCAAAAGCATCCCGAACCACGCCTGAAAACTCGCAAGCGATTAAAACACGCATAAAGACCTCAAAAAAAGAGGGGTGATGCTACCCCCTCAAGTCACTCGAACAAACGCCCTACAACACCATTAAAAGCCAAATAAGAGGAATAACGGCAAACAAACTGACCGTCATAATGACCTTATCTTGCAAAGTATCTTCTTTATACATACAAAGTACCTCCTTTGTTTACATGAACCCAAGCATTGAAAGACAGCGGTTTTAACCCCTGCTTCGCAGCCCAATAAAGATAAGCAGAATATTTCACCTGGTAATTCATTGCAGCACCATGTTGTCGGTGAATGGCAAAGTGTTGCCGTTGTACTCTACAAACCAGTCATAATTTCTTTGATAAACCTGAAAACCAAGACCGTCTTGATTGCTTGCCTGGTTCATTGCTGTCTTAGTAGTATTGGTTCTCCATCCTCCAGAATTGAGTTTTATCCCTCCATCTGATAGAACCGTCACTACTGCTGTCTTGTGATAAACATAATGTTTACCTTCATCTGTAGTATGAATTGCCCGTGCTGTACCACGGAAAACATGAGTTTGTGCCATTTTATTGATCCTTCGTTAGGTTAGATGTATTGATACAATTCTTTGCCGAGTAATGCTTTTAGAATGTCTTTAGATTCAACAAGATAGTATTCTTCTGGTTCAATCCATTCTTGCAATTCTTCGTCAAAATATGCTTCTGGTTCGGATTCAATTACTTCACCGCAAAGACCATCAACATAGACATCGTGAATGTTTGGCAATGCTTCTGAAATAAGGTCCAATGCTTTAGCGAATCCAGGGTATGTATCTCCATCTTGGTTCATCTCAAACCCTTCTTCTACTGGACCGAAGTAAAGGTCATAGTTTGCCTGGTTGATTAATGGTTTGATATTGGAAGGTAAAGAATCCCAGATACCTTGTGCATAGCTGCTTACTGCTTCGTCAATCATCTTCATATTTCACCTCATAGTTAGGATTATGATGTATAGACAATCTGTCTATGTATGTAGAATAGATGTATTGCTTTATACTGTCAATAGGTAATTTAAGATAGTTTTGTAATGTTGATAGAAAACAACATAGCTTTTAGTTATGACTATTAAGATAGACTATCTTCTATTTTCTATATAGACTATAGATATATAATATATGTATGTCTAAGTTATAGATAACT
>Ga0228701_1000768_pt1 | contig 24316 bp, 25 predicted proteins | sample McNCre117_Aug_MG_2_FD_178017 | JGI IMG/M metagenome (GOLD analysis project Ga0228701, IMG submission 178017) | Freshwater microbial communities from McNutts Creek, Athens, Georgia, United States - 11-17_Aug_MG | ecosystem: Environmental > Aquatic > Freshwater > Creek | place: USA: Georgia...
ACCAGCGGAACTGGCCACCGAACCGGTGAACTGCAAAATCGCGGCGTTCCGACGTGCTTCGGAAAAGCTGGTCAAGAGCACGCGATGTTCAGCCTCGAGCTCACGAATGATTGCGACCGAAGGATCAATCGCCCCAGAAACCTTCAAGTCAAGGTTGAACCTTGCCTCGGGCAGCGTGGTTAGCGCCTCGCGCAGTGTCGGTATTCGCACGCCGCCACCAAGATCAATTGCAAGCAGTTGCTCGCTTTCAATCTCCGAAATTTTCTTGGGGAGTCCGGCCACGCGGGTGAGGTCATCGTCGTGAAACAGGACGGCAATGCCATCCTTGGTTACCTGAATATCGCTCTCGATATGGGTGGCCCCGAGCTCGAGGGCCGCCTGAAATGCCGGGATAGTGTTTTCAACTAGCCCAGGTGCCGCGGCAAAACCACGGTGGGCAAAAATTCGCGGCAGAGCAGGGGAGAGGTAGGGGTAACTCGCCTCTGGTGTCTGCATACCTGCAAAACTAGCGCGTTAACCTAGGCTTGGGGCATGAATCTTGGCTTCGATTTACAAACTGTTCGGCGTTTGTTCCGACTAAATCTTGGCCTGTTCATTTACGGCCTGGCGGTTTCCATGGTGGTCAACGCTCACGTCGGCATTCCACCCTGGGATGTCTTCGCCCAGGGAATCTCGATTCAGCTGCACACCAGTTATGGCGTGGCCAGCATCTTTGTCAGCACCATTGTGCTGATGTTCTGGATACCACTGAGAATCAAACCCGGCGTGGGCAGCATTATGAATGCCATTTTGATCGGGTTATGGTGTGACTTCTGGACTCAGTTCCTACCCAAATTTGACCAGTATTGGGAAAATCTGGGCATGTTGCTGCTCGGTACTTGCACGGTTGCCTTCGCTACCGGGCTCTACATCACTTCGAATCTCGGATCTGGACCTCGCGACGGCCTTATCCTCGGCCTCACTAAGGCACTGGGCTGGAAAGTCTGGCAGGTGCGCACACTGATTGAGCTGGTGGTCCTGGCGATTGGCTGGGCCATGGGCGGTCAGGTGCGCGAGGGAACCCTGATATTTGCGCTGACGATCGGCTACCTAATGCAGGGTTCGCTTCGAGTCTTCAAATATCAGCCAAATCGCCAGAAATAACGAAACGCACGAGTTATGTCAAGTAAATTTTCGCAGGAGTAACCGCATGCAACCAGGACAACACCGCGAAACGGCTCGAATTCTGCTGACCAACCCGGCTGGCGAGGTCTTTCTCTTGCTGACCCACTTTGACCCGGAGGTCGGCCTGCCGCCGCGCTGGATCACACCGGGAGGCGGAATCGATGAGGGTGAAACGCCTATCGAAGCCGCGGTGAGAGAGCTGCGCGAAGAAACCGGGATACTCGTGTCACAGCAAGCCCTAGGAGAAAAGCTCGGGCAAATTACCGGGCGCTGGGACTGGGGTGACGGCGTAAATCACCACACCTATACGGACCATTTCTACAAACTTCAAGTAGAGGAATTCAACCTGGATGATTCCGGCTGGACCGAAGACGAACGTCGTGACGTGTTGGAATACCGCTGGTGGAGCCTTACCGAACTAATCGAGACCGGTGAGCAGATCGCACCGCACGGTCTGGCTGAGTTGATTCGCAATCACTCCTAGCCGACCAACCCTATCGCCGATAATGAACATTATGTCAAGTAATTTTTATTTGGATCCCAGGGTAAAACGAAACCGCACCCCTCAGGGATGCGGCTCGCTAGGTTTGGCTTTTTACTTTTGAGTTGCGGCGATCCACTCGGTGAGTTTCTCTCTGGCCGCGCCAGAATCCAAAGCTCGTGTGACACGTAGGATTGCGTCTTCGAAACGGAGGTCGAGATCCACTTCGGCGCGTGAGGCATCCTTGGCCAGCTCATAGGACACCACTCCTCCGGCGGCATTCAAAATCACAATGTCACGGATTGCCTCGAAGTTGCCGGTTCGTTCACCGGAGAAAAGCCTGTTGGTGACTTCGGCGTTTTCTTGAGCATCGCCACCGATCAACTGTTCCAGTGCGGCGCGCTTCAGCCCAAACTTGGTCGGATCAAGCGTGAACTCGCGCACCTCTCCCCCGGATACCTGCCAAATGTGGCTGGTGCCGGTGGTGGTGAGCTCATCGAGGCCGTCCTCACCGCGGAATACTAATGCGGTTCTTCCTCGAGCAGCCATTTCAGCGGCCATTAGTGGCGCGATGAATGGGTTGGCGACACCAAGTGAGGTGGCAATCGGCTGGGCTGGGTTAGCCAAAGGCCCCAAGAAGTTGAAGGTGGTTGGAACACCGAGCTGCTTGCGAATTGGTGCCACGTGGCGCATCGCAGGGTGAAAAACCGGCGCAAAAAAGAAGGTGATCCCACATTCCTTGAAAATTTCGGCCACTCGGACCGGGGAAAGGTCAAGGCGAACGCCGAGTACCTCGAGCATTTCGGAAGAGCCGGTCTTACCCGAAGCAGAGCGCGAACCGTGCTTCATTACCGGGATTCCCGCGGAAGCGGTCAGGATCGAGGCCATGCTCGAGACGTTGACGGTCCCATGGAGATCTCCACCGGTACCAACGATATCCACCGCATCCGGGCCGGTGTTGAGAATTACCGCGTTCTGCAGCATGACGTCAACTAGGCCGGAAAGTTCAGCTACGGTCTCACCCTTGGAGCGCAGCGCCATCATGAAGGCACCTACCTGGGCTTCGGTAGCCTCTCCCCCCATAATTTCGCGCATAGCCCAGTTAGCTTCGACGCGTTCTAGGTCATTCTTGAGCAGTAGTTTGCCGAGAATTACGGGCCAGTTCAGTGGGCTAGTCATAACCTCAAGTTTATTGCCCGAAAATCGCGATAAAAACGCCTGTAATTGAACGATTGAGCCTCACCGCGGGGTTAGTATTTAAACATGTCTTCGACTACTTTGACGCAGCCTGCAATCAATCGCCCAAGTTCTACTTCGGTAGGCACCATCGTTTGGCTAGGCAGCGAGGTGATGTTCTTTGCGGCTCTATTCGCAATGTACTTCAGCCTACGCGCCAACTCGCCAGAGATTTGGGCCCATGACACTCAGATTCTGAACGTTCCGTTCGCTCTGGTTAACACCCTGATCCTGGTGAGCTCTTCGTTCACCGCTCAGTTCGGTGTTTTCGCAGCCGAGCGCCTTCAGCCTCGCGCAACCGGCCTCTCCCCTGTCAAGTGGGGAATGGTTGAGTGGTTCTTCCTCAGCTACCTTCTTGGCGCGGTCTTCGTTGCCGGTCAGGTTTGGGAGTACGCGACCCTGGTCTCTGAGGGTGTCATGCTCAATGCAAACTCTTACGGCAGCGCCTTCTACCTAACCACCGGATTCCACGCTCTTCACGTGACCGGCGGTCTTATCGCTTTCTTGATCATCATTGGTCGCACCTTCGCCGCTAAGAAGTTCGGTCACTTTGAGGCAACCAGCGCGATCGTCGTGTCTTACTACTGGCACTTCGTTGACGTGGTCTGGATTGGCCTGTTCCTAATCGTTTACGTATTGAAATAAAAAACGGAGATCTTTGTTATGGCTTTCATGAAGCGAAACCTTAATGGTTCACGCCGTCACCCTATGGCAGCGATTCTCGTTATCGCCGCTGGCCTAGCAGTCAGCGGCGGTGGCTATGCCGCCGCAACCGCTGCAGTTGAAAACGTCAAGCCGGCCACCGCTGCCGCTAGCGCAGCCCAGGTAGACGAAGGTCACAAGCTATTCCTTGCTAACTGTGCAAGCTGCCACGGCAAGAACGCAGAGGGTACCGCTAACGCTCCAAGCCTCATCGGTGTTGGAGCCGCTGCTGTTTCGTTCCAGGTTGAGACCGGCCGTATGCCTGGTCAGGCTTCGGGCCCTCAGTTGATGGTTAAGGAAGTTCAGTTCACCAACGAAGAATCAGACGCTATCGCTGCCTACGTTGCCTCATTGGCTCCTGGTCCAGCAGTTCCTACTGAAGAGCAGCTTGCCCCAAACGGTGACGCTACCCGCGGTGGCGAACTGTTCCGAATCAACTGTGCAATGTGTCACAACGCAGTCGGTGCCGGTGGCGCTCTTACCCAGGGTAAGTACGCACCTGCGCTAACCAAGACCTCGGCAGAGCACATCTATGAGGCCATGCTTACCGGCCCACAGAACATGCCTGTTTTCAACGATGCCAACCTGACTCCGACCGACAAGAAGGACATCATCACCTACTTGACCTACGTCCAGACTCACCAGTCAGCTGGTGGCTATGAGCTAGGCAACTTGGGTCCGGTAGTCGAGGGTCTATTCATCTGGATCTTCGCACTCGGTTTCATCATTGCAATCACCATTTGGCTCGGCGCCAAGTCAAACTAAGTTTCTAACTAAAGGGAGTTAATCAGTGAGCGACAGCAAGAGCATCGCATCTGGGAAGGTTTCGCACGAGCCTGAGCACGACTATGCAACCGGTCTAGCGGTTATCGCACCAGACAAGGTAGCTGACCCTGGTCTTGAGCCGCACCGCGTGCGCATGACCGACAAGAGCGTCAAGCACGAAAAGACTGCAGCTCGTCAGGTTGCATTCCTGTTCTTGGCTTCGGTCGTTGGTTCGATCTTCTCGATCTACGCTTACTTCGCCTTCCCACTAAGCGACGACCTTGGCACCGTTCGCAACAACACTCTCTTCATGGGCCTCGGAATCACTCTTGGTCTATTCGGCATCGGTATCGGCGCTGTCCACTGGGCAAAGACCCTTATGCCAGACGCTGAAATCGCTGAAGAGCGCCACCAAACCCGCGGCAGCGAAGAAGTTCGTGCTCGCGCGGTTGAGATCATCAAGCTGGCTGACAGCGAGTCTGGATTCTCACGTCGCAAGCTGATTCGCCGCTCACTCTACGGCGCACTAGCCTTGTTCCCGATCCCGGCTATCTTCTTCTTCGGTGACCTAGGACCAAACCCTAAGGACACTCTTCGCCACACCATGTGGAAGGCCGGAACTCGTCTAACCAAGGACCCTTCGGGCCTACCAATCAAGGCCTCAGACGTGACTCTGGGCTCTGTCTTCCACGTCATCCCTGAAGGCCTTAGCGAACTTGAGCACCACAAGCTTGAAGAGAAGGCAAAGGCAGCAGTTCTGCTGGTTCGCCTTGACCCAAGCGAGCTTAAGGAATCTGCAGAGCGCAAGAACTGGTCATACGACGGCATTGTTGCGTACAGCAAGATTTGCACCCACGTGGGTTGCCCAGTTGCTCTTTACGAGCAGCACACCCACCACCTGCTATGCCCTTGCCACCAGTCAACCTTCGACGTCACCGACGAATGCAAGGTTGTCTTCGGCCCAGCATCACGCCCGCTACCTCAGCTGCCAATCGCAGTTGACGCAGAGGGTTACCTAATCGCGCAGAGCGACTTCACCGAGCCTGTTGGCCCTAGCTTCTGGGAGCGTTAAAAATGAGCACTGCTGTAAACACTCAGAAAAAGGGTGGTTTCCTAGCCGGAACCGCCAACTACCTTGACGAGCGCGTCGGTGTTGCCGGCATCCTGAAGGAATTCGGTCGCAAGATCTTCCCTGACCACTGGTCATTCATGCTTGGTGAAGTTGCCCTCTACAGCTTCTTCGTCTTGCTACTTTCGGGAACATTCCTGACCTTCTTCTTCCAGCCAGCAATGACCCCGGTTATTTATGACGGCGTTTACGGCCCACTAAAGGGTGCCGAGATGTCGATCGCCTATGCTTCGACCCTTGACATCTCATTCGAGGTGCGCGGTGGTCTGCTTATGCGCCAGGTTCACCACTGGGCAGCACTGCTATTCGTAGCTGCTGCAGGCCTGCACATGCTTCGCGTGTTCTTCACCGGTGCATTCCGCAAGCCTCGCGAAATCAACTGGGTAGTTGGTTTCATGCTCTTCGTACTAGGAATGGCAGCTGGCTTCACCGGTTACTCACTTCCTGACGACCTGCTTTCAGGTAACGGTCTTCGCATCATTGATGGAATGATCAAGGGTCTACCGGTTGTCGGCGCCTACGTTTCATCACTGCTATTCGGTGGCGAATTCCCAGGAGAACAGATTGTTGCCCGTCTTTACGGCCTACACATCCTCTTGGTTCCGGCCCTGATCTTGATCTTCATCGTGATTCACCTTTTCATGGTGGTAATCCACAAGCACACTCACTACTCAGGCCCAGGTCGCAAGGACTCAAACGTCGTTGGCTACCCACTTATGCCTGTTTATGTTGCTAAGGCCGGTGGATTCTTCTTCATCGTCTTCGGTGTAATCATGCTGATTGCAGCTACCTTCACCATCAACCCAGTCTGGAACTACGGTGGTTACGACCCATCGCCAGTTTCTGCTGGTACCCAGCCTGACTGGTACATCGGTTTCTTGGATGGCGCATTGCGTCTAGCCCCAACCCACCTAGAAGTAGCCGCCGGTGGCGTCACCTGGGCTTGGAACATCCTGCTTCCGATGATCGTCGGTGTTGGCTTCCTAGTCGTTGTGGCTCTGTACCCATTCCTAGAGGCTTGGGTTACCGGAGACAAGCGTGAACACCACGTTCTAGACCGTCCACGTAACGCACCTACCCGTACCGCTATCGGTGCTGCAGGTGTGACCTTCTACGCGGCTCTATGGGCTGGTGCGAGCACCGACTTGATCGCGACCAACTTCTTGTTGTCGATGAACAACGTATTGACCTCGATTCAGATCATTCTGATTGTCGGCCCGATCGTTGCCTACATCATCACCAAGCGCGTATGTCTTTCACTTCAGCGCAAGGACCGCGAGATTGCACTACACGGCCGCGAAACTGGTCGAATCATTCGTATGCCGCACGGTGAGTACATTGAGGTTCACGAGCCGCTTGACGCCTTTGAGCAGTACAAGCTGGTTGACTTCAAGGACTACCAGCCGACTCTGGCTCGACCAAACGCTCAGGGCAAGATCACTCTGCGCGCTCGTCTACGTGCGGGTCTGTCACGCTTCTACTTCGAGGACCGCATTGCGCCGGTTACTCAGACCGAGCTTGACGCCGCACACCACGACCACGCTCCAGCAGTAACCGAGGCTCCTAAGAAGAAGGCTGTAACCGCAGCCAAGAAGCCTGCTGCAAAGAAGCCAGCGGCTAAGAAGCCTGCTGCCAAGTAGTCACAGCTAAGCATCTGGGTCGGAATCCGAAAGGGTTCCGACCCACTGCTTTAACCTAGGTCCAGCGAATCCCTGGACATTCCACTGCTCCCCTAAATCCCTAGTAGCCTTCGGATGCGCAATACTTGAGGCATGATCTCAGCAACTTTCATCTTCCGACCAGGTGAGTACGACGAAGAGTTCCATCGACTAGACGCAATCATCATGGATGCCGCTCTAGCCACGTCGGGTTATGTCGGGGCTGAGCGATGGTGGAGCGAAGATCGCAACGAACGCTCAGTGGTCTACTATTTCGAGTCGCAGGAGGCTCTCAGAGCCTTTAGCCGTGACGAAACGCACCTAGAGGCAAAGCGGCAGGCAAAACGCTGGTACGAGGCCTACAGGGTAGTTATCTCGGAGGTCATCAGCAGTCACGGTGATGGCGAGCTGGATCATCCCTTAGCTACCAAGGCTTAATCGCCTCTCCCCCGAACGAGTAAAAGAAAACCCCTCCCGAAGGAGGGGTTTTCTCTGTTTGAAACTTAGTGTGCGTACTGGCCGCGGTGGAACTCGAATACGAATCCAATTAGAGCCACGATAGCCAGTGGGAATCCGATGAAGAATAGCCACCATCCGATTGCCAGCGCCGCGAAGACGATCGAACCGAATAGGCCTAGGAAGAATGGCCACCAGCTCCAAGGAGCAAAGAAACCGATCTCGCTGTCGCCCTCTTCGATGTTTGCGTCGAGGCGGTCCTCAGGAACTGAACCCTGCACCTTGTGGGTCTTCTTCAGGTAGAAGGCCAAGAAGGCAGCCATGATTGCGAGCATTGCAATGGCAGCGGTACCGATCGGCTCGAAGCCACCGTTGTAGGAGTTGGCGAACCAAATCGCGTATCCCGCTGCGTCTACCAGGTAGAAAGCAGTCAGGAACCAGAAGAGATTTCCGTTGAACTTCATGGTCGGTTAGCCCTTCTTGTTTGCCGAAGCCTGCGCTTCAGGAGCTGCGAACTCTGGGTGGTTCAAGTCGAAAGCAGGCGATTCTGAACGAACGCGTGGAATCGAAGTGAAGTTGTGACGAGGAAATGGTGAAGCGGTTGCCCATTCGAGCGAGCGTCCGTAACCCCATGGGTCGTTCAAGGTGGTGACGGTTCCCTTGCGAGCGGTGATGTAAACGTTCCATAGGAATGGAAGGAATGACACCGCCAAGATAGCCGAACCGAGAGTAGAGATCGCGTTTAGGTTAGCGAATCCGTCCTCTGGCAGGTAGGTTGCGTAACGGCGAGCCATACCCTGAACACCCAACCAGTGCTGAACTAGGAAGGTTGCGTGGAAGCCCACGAACAGTAGCCAGAACTGAATCTTGCCCAGACGCTCGTTGAGAAGCTTTCCGGTCATCTTTGGGTACCAGAAGTAGATACCTGCGAACATCGCGAACACAACGGTTCCGAAGACCACGTAGTGGAAGTGAGCGACCACGAAGTAGCTGTCCGATAGGTGGTAGTCAAGAACTGGTGAAGCCAGAATGACACCGGTTAGACCACCGAAGATGAAGGTGGTCAAGAAGCCGAGGGTGAATAGCATCGGGGTCTCGAAGGTAACCGAACCGCGCCACATGGTTCCGATCCAGTTGAAGACCTTCACACCGGTAGGAACCGCAATAAGCATGGTGGTGAACGCGAAGAACGGAAGCAAAACGGTTCCGGTCACGTACATGTGGTGAGCCCAAACGGTCATCGAAAGAGCCGCAATCGAAATGGTTGCGTAGACCAAGGTCTTGTAACCAAAGATTGGCTTGCGGCTGAATACCGGGAAGATCTCTGAAACGATTCCGAAGAATGGCAGAGCCAGGATGTAAACCTCAGGGTGACCGAAGAACCAGAACAAGTGCTCCCAAAGCATTGGGCCACCGTTGGCTGGGTCAAAGATGTGCGCACCGAAGCGACGGTCTGCACCAAGTGCGAACAGCGCTGCCGCAAGCGGTGGGAAACACATGATTACGAGAATCGAGGTGACCAGGGTGTTCCAGGTGAAGATCGGTAGACGCCACATGGTCATACCAGGAGCACGCATGGTCAGGATGGTGGTGATGAAGTTGACACCACCCATGATGGTTCCGAAACCACCGAGGGCTAGACCGAAGACCCATAGGTCTCCACCTAGACCAGGTGAGAAGGTGGTGTTTGAAAGCGGAGCATAGGCGAACCAACCGAAGCTGGCTGCACCCTGTGGGGTGAAGAAGCCCGCGACTGCAACGAATGAACCGAAGAAGTAGAACCAGTAAGCGATGGCGTTCAGACGTGGGAATGCAACATCCGGTGCACCGATCTGAACCGGCATCAGGATGTTGGCAAACGCTGCGAACAACGGGGTTGCAAACATCAACAACATGATGGTTCCGTGCATGGTGAAGAGCTGGTTGTACTGCTCCTTGGTCGCCACAATCTCAAGACCTGGGGCGGCGAGCTGAGCGCGGATTACCAACGCCATGACACCACCAACGAGGAAGTACAAGAATGAGGTGATCAGGTACAGGTAACCGATCTTCTTGTGGTCGGTGGTAGTAATCCAGTCGACCAGGATTTGACCCTTGGTCTTCTTGGCGGTGCCCACGTTTGACTTAGTTGCGGTAGCCATTCTTCGTTAGCCTCGGATTTCTGGGTTGTCTGCCGGAAGGTTCTGGTTGCGAGAGTACTTAGCGTCGAGCTGACCGACGTTGCCGGCAGCTGCTAGCTGAGCCATGTGCGCCTTGTATTCGTCTTCAGAAACCACCTTGACGTTGAACAACATCATTGAGTGGAACTCTCCACAAAGCTCGGCACACTTGCCCTTGTAGGTGCCGATCTTCTGTGGGGTGAAGTACATGTGGTTGGTGCGGGCTGGGAACATGTCCTTCTTGTAAAGGAAGTCAATTACCCAGAAAGAGTGGATGACGTCGCGTGAGGTCAGGTCGATTTCAACGGTCTTGTTCACTGGCAAGTAAAGAACTGGAAGCGAAGCCTCGCTGCCAACCTTGCCCGCGAACTGTGACTGGATGCCAGAGTCGTAAACATTTGCGTTTACGTAGTTGAAGTCCCAGCTCCACTGCTTACCGATTACCTGGATCTTTACATCCGGGTTGGCGGTTGGAGTCTCGATTGCCTGAATGTCACGAGCGGTGAAGGCGAAGAAGCCCACCACGAGGATTAGGGGCACAATCGTGAACAGAGTCTCGATTGGGTTGTTGTAACGCAGCTGCGCAGGCAGGCCGGTCTCACCCTTGCGGCGACGGTAGACGATGATCGCCCAAGCCATCAGGCCCCAAGAGATAACACCGACGGCAAGCAACACGATCCAGCTGGTAGTCCAGAGTCCGGTGATGCGGTCAGTGTGGTTAGTGATACCTGGAGTTCCAGGTAGGTAACCACGAAGCTCCTCTGAAGTACACCCGGATAGGAGTAGAGACAGAGAAGCAATTGCAGGCACAGCGGCCCACTTCAATCCACGCTTAGAAAGCACAATCGACCCTTCGAATATCGAATCGTTACGCCATAAGTCTACGCCTCGAGTTGGCGCTAAAGCCCCAAAAACACCTGATTCTCGACCTAATTTTTAACAAAAAACCCGACTCACCATCATTGGCGGTCGGGTCTTTCGGTCAAAACTTTAGCTGAACGAGTCACCACAGGCACATGAGCCCTCAGCGTTCGGGTTGTCGATCGTGAAACCCTGCTTCTGGATGGTGTCTTCGAAGTCAATGGATGCGCCGTCAAGGTAAGGCACGCTCATCTTGTCGACAACTACCTCAACACCGTCAAAGTCCTTGACGAGGTCGCTTTCTTCGAGCAATTCGTCAAAATAGAGCTGGTAGATCAGGCCTGAGCAACCGCCAGGCTGAACTGCAACGCGCAAACGAAGGTCATCGCGGCCCTCGGCCTCGATTAGCGCACGAACCTTGCTCTTTGCCTGGTCGGTTAGTTCTACACCGTGGGTAAGAGTGTCAGACATTGTTGCTCCATTCGTTTCGTTCTTGCTTGCTAACAGTGTAAAACAGCTCAGATAGAAATTGCATTCCCGCCGAGCAGCATTAAAGCCTCCGCAAGCATTGTTTTTCTGAGTGATTCGAGATGCACCGACTCATTCGGGCTATGTGCCCGAGAATCTGGGTCTTCTACGCCGGTAACGAGAATTTGAGCGCCGGGAAAGACCTCGATTAGGTCGGCGATGAACGGAATGGAACCACCAACGCCGATATCGACCGCGGTCTCATCCCAGGCAGCCTTCAGCGATACTCGAGCGAGCTCCGAGGCCCAGCCGGTGTCATCTACCGCGAATGGCTTGCCCAACTCGATTACTCCATAGGTCAACTTCGCACCGAACGGCACCTTTCGTTCCAGGTGCTTTCGGAGAGCAGCCAGCGCTTCCTCCGGCTTCTGGCCGGGAGCGATTCGCATCGAAATCTTCGAACTAACCTTCGGCAACATTGTGTTCGATGAAAGGGCTACGGTTTGAGCATCGATGCCGATAACGGTGATTGACGGCTTGTTCCAGATGCGATCGAGAATGGTCCCCGAACCGATTTGATTGACCCCGTCGAGCAGACCTGAGTCGCGGCGCAAATCGGCGTCGCTGTAAGGCAGTTCTGCGGCTTTGCCGTGGACCAAGCCGGGCACTGCGACGTTTCCTTCGGCGTCATGCAGGCTCGCCAGCAAGCGAATAGTGGCGGTCATAGCGTCTGGAACTGCACCGCCGTACATGCCAGAGTGCAAGGCGTGGTCGAGGGTTTGGACCTCAATGACCTGCGATACCAAGCCGCGCAACGTTGCTGTCAAGGCTGGGATGGTCTCAGACCAGTTACCGGAGTCGGCCACCACGATGCAATCCGCCTTCAAGATGTCCTGATTTTGCTCTAGGAAAGGTCGGAAAGTTGGCGAACCAGCCTCCTCCTCTCCCTCGATGAAGACGCTGATGCCGACTTCAAAATCTGGACCAGCGACATCCACGAGGGTTCGAATCGCGGCTAGGTGCGAAACGATGCCGGCCTTGTCGTCGGCTGCGCCGCGGCCATACATGCGACCATCCTTGATTACCGGCTCGAACGGGGTGGTCAGCCAGGCAGACTCATCGCCCGGCGGCTGAACATCGTGGTGAGCGTAAAGCAGGATTTGAGGTTTTCCGTTGCGGGCTGCGCGACGAGCCACAACCGCCGGTGACCCCGGCTTTCCGTTCACGGATGCTCTGCGAACCTCGACGGTTTCAAAAACACCGGTGTCCTTGAAGAGTTGGGCGATGGTTTCGGCGCTTAGTTCTAGGTTCTTGGCCTCGAATGCTTCCCAGGCAATTCCAGGGATGCGCACCAGATCAGCAAGCTCCTGCGTCGCCGCGTCGAAGCGTTCACTAACGAGCTGCTTTGCCCGCTCAAGTTGAGTCGGGTCGATTGAAATCTGAAATGGTGTCATGAGAGTAATCTTAAAGTCCAACTTGGAACTGAGGAACACCCATGAGCGAAAAGACCCCGGCAGCCGGCAAAGGCCGCCCAACTCCCCCACGCAAGCAGCAGGAAGCCGCTCGACGTCAGCCACTAATCGGCGAAAAGTCGCCAGAGGCCATTAAGGCCGCAAAGGCCCGAGCAGCCGAAGAACGCCGAAAGGCTCGCGAGGGCATGCTACGCGGCGAGGAGCGCTACCTCACCGTGCGCGACAAGGGTCCACAGCGCCGCCTCGCTCGCGACATCGTTGACTCACGCTTCACAGCTGGTCAGCTCGTTATGCCGGCCCTATTTGTGATGATCATCATTTCGTATGCCGGAAACATCAATGTGCAGGTTTACACCCTGATTGGCATGTGGATCTTGTTCTTTGTCATTGCGGTGGACGCGTTCCTTATCGGCCGCCGTGTCGAGAAGGCAATCGACAAGAAGTTCGGCAAGGGCAAGATCGAACGCGGCGTTCGCTGGTATGCGGCTATGCGCTCCATTCAGATGCGCCCGATGCGCCTGCCCAAGCCTCAGGTAAAGCGTGGCGAAAAAGTCGACTAAGCGCCAAAGTATTGAAAAAGGGTGACCCTCGGGTCACCCTTTTTATTTCCTAGCGGGTTAGGAACTTGTTAATGCTTCGCGCCCAGAAAGGGCCAGCGTAGATAAACCCGCTATAGCCCTGTACCAAGGTGGCTCCGGCCGAAAGTCTTTCTGCGGCCTCTTCACCGGTTTCGATGCCACCCACCGAAACGATTGCGATTCGACCCGCAATCTTTTTGGCGAGGATATTTAGCACCTCAATCGAACGTTGCTTCAATGGTGCGCCGGAGAGACCACCGGCACCGATGGCCTCGATCTTTGCCTTGTCGGTCTTCAATCCATCGCGCGAAATCGTCGTGTTGGTCGCGATAACGCCGGCTAGCCCGAGTTCGATGGCCAAGTCAGCGACAGCAACCACATCCTCGTCGGCTAGATCTGGCGCAATTTTGACCAGCACCGGCTTGCCGAGCGATTGCTCTTGAACGGCCACCAGGATTGGGCGTAGCGCCTCCACCGACTGCAGCGAGCGAAGCCCCGGGGTGTTTGGTGAAGATACGTTTACCGCGATGTAGTCGGCGTGAGGAGCCAGCAGTCGCGCACTGGTTCGATAGTCATCCACGGCGTTTTCAACTTCAACCACCCTTGATTTGCCGATGTTTACGCCGATAATCGGCAGGTTGCTACCGTGCTTGCGGCGAAGCTTCTCTAGGCGCTGGCTAACGGCTACCGCACCTTGATTGTTGAAACCCATGCGGTTGATGAGCGCACGATCTTCGATCAGGCGAAATAGCCTCGGCTTGTCATTGCCAGTCTGAGCGATTGCGGTCACAGTGCCGATTTCGACGTGCGAGAAACCCAGTTCCCAGAGTGGTTTGATTGCCACGGCGTTCTTATCAAAACCGGCCGCCAAACCGAACGGAGCATCGAAGTGCAGCCCAAATGCCTGCACCGCTCCCCTGCCGGTGATCTCGAGGCGAGCCAGGCGGGTTAGCCCGATTGCCCCGGCAAGGCGAACGGTAAAGACGACCAAATGGTGAGCCGATTCCGGATCCATTTTGGCGAAGACGTTTTTGAAAATGAAGTTGTAAAACATGTTGGGCTAGTTTGCCTCTTCTGCCGCGCTGGAGTCGGCGTTTTCTTCCTCGTGAAGTCCGCGATTTTGCTTGAGCACGCCGATAGCAGCCTCAAAGTCCTCGAGGGTTTCCCATCCTTGGTAGACGCTCGCAAAACGCATGAATGCAACCTCGTCGAGCTTGCGAAGTGGCTCCAGGGTTGCCAGACCGACATCGAAGGCATCGATCTGAGCTACACCGCTGGATCGGATGCTCTCTTCAACCTCTTGAGCCAACAAGGCTAGATCCGCGTCAGAAACCGGGCGCCCCTGGCAAGCCTTGCGGACACCGTTCACGATCTTGTCGCGGCGGAACGGTTCGGTAACGCCGCTTCGCTTCACAACCAAAAGACTTGCGGTTTCGGTGGTGCTGAAGCGCATGTTGCACTGCGGGCATTGGCGACGGCGGCGAATCGAGGCGCCATCGTCAGATGTGCGCGAATCAGTTACTCGTGAGTCTGGGTAGCGACAGAATGGACAGTGCATTAGGAACCCCGATTACCTATCTCTTCTAGCAGTGATGGCTTCGCCGTGTGCCGGTAAGCCCTCGGACTTCGCGAAGTTGTCGACAAGATCGGCAATCGCACCAAGGGCAGCCTGGTCGTAGTCAATAACCTGCTGCGCTCGCAAGAAACTAAGCACACCAAGCCCGGCACCAAATTTCGCTTGCTGACCGGTCGGCAACACGTGATTTGAACCGGCCATGTAGTCGCCAAGACTTACCGGCGAATACTGCCCCAAGAAAATTGCCCCGGCGTTGGTTATTTTGGCGAGGGTCGCCTGGTCATCCTTGGTGTGAATTTCCAGGTGCTCGGTAGCGTAAGCGTTCGCGAAATCTATTCCGGCTGCTAGATCATCGACCAAAACGATCGCCGACTGCTGGCCTTCAAGGGCGATACGAACTCGTTGGGCGTGCTTGGTAGCTCCGGCAACTGCCGAGATTTGCTCCAAAACGGCTTCGGCCAAACTGGTCGAATCGGTAACCAATACCGAAGCTGCGGCCTCGTCATGTTCGGCCTGGCTCACCAGGTCGTAGGCGATGAAGCGGGCATCGGCTGAGTCATCGGCCAATACCAAAATCTCGGTGGTTCCGGCCTCTGAATCGATGCCGATGGTGCCGCGCAGGGCTCGCTTGGCTGCCGCAACATAAATGTTGCCAGGACCAGTTACAAGGTTTACGCCTTCAAAGTCGATCTGAGGTAGGCCATAGGCAAATCCGGCAATAGCCGCCGGGCCACCCATGCACAAGACCTCATCGACACCGAGCAATGCGGCAGTAGCTAAGACCACCGGGTGCGGGCGACCATCAAAATCCTTTTGTGCCGGTGAAGCCACGACAAGTCGAGGTACTCCCGCTACCTGAGCAGGCACGACGTTCATAATCACGGATGACGGATAGACCGCCTTGCCGCCAGGAACATATAGACCTACCGAATCGACCGGCTGGTAGCGCTGGTGGACCAACGCGCCTTCGGCCAGCTCGACCGAAACCGGCTTTGGCATCGTGGCCTGTGAGACCTTACGGACACGCTGAATTGACTCTTCAATCGCCTTGCGAAGCCCGGGGTTCAGCGAAGCTAAAGCGTTTGCCAGCTCATCCTGGCCAACCTTGATTGGGCGAGGGTCTACCCCATCGCGCTCAACCGTTACGTCAACAACCGCAGCCTCACCGCGCTGCTTGACATCCTCTAGCAACCCGGAAATCTGCCCGATTGCAACATCAATATCGACCGAGGCGCGCGGAACAGCCTGATTCACCGAATGCGAATCAAGTGCCTTGCCTCGCAAGTCAACGATGCGCAAGTTCACGTTCTGTGAGTCGGTCAATGATCCTCCGTATTGGTTCTAGGTAATTGTAGGCGTTGAAATGGAAACAATCCCCGGTTGAGTATTGTTGAAGCGGTTGAGACAAAGGTAGAAGATGCAAAATTTGACCCCAGAAAAAGATCCGGTTGAGGCGCTGCGTGCAAGTTTTCGGCGCCACGCTTCAGGGGTTTCGGTAATCACACTCAGAGATGTAGCGGGTGACCCGATTGGCTTCACCGCGACCTCGATGACTTCGCTGGGGGCTAACCCGCCGCTGGCAAGCTTCAACGTCTCCCAGGGTTCGAGCACCTTCCCGAGCCTTGCCGTCGGAAAGTACGTCGGCATCCACACTCTTGGAGCAACCACCGTTCACCTCGCGCAGCGCATGGCAGCCGACAACACCCAGCGATTTGTGCCTACCGATTGGCACGAGGGGCCTTACGGTGTTCCGGTTTTCCCTGCCGCTACTTCGATTTTGATTGCCAAGATTCGAGACATTCACAACATCGAAAACAATGCGGTGGTAATCGTCGATATCGTCGAAGGTTTGGCCGGCACCGAAGATGAGGCGCTGCTTTACTACCAGCGCAGCTATATGAAGCCTGGCGACAAACTTCAGTAGTCGCCGAGTTCGTCGATTGGTCTCGCTAGGCGCCCAGGCAGCTTGCGCCGAGAAGCACCTTCAACTCACCGATTAGTTCACCGGTGATTTTGACCTTTGGCTGAAGTTTGAATAGGCGCTCTTGGTCGCCATTGATAAGTCTTACCTGGACTTCATCCGGGCCCGCGTGAACTTTCAGGATTCGGTCGAGTTCTTCGAGAACCTCGCGGGTGGCACTGACCTCTTGAATTTTTAGCGAAATTGGGCCGCTTGGACCATCGCCACTGCCCTCAATTGTCTCGATCGAATACGCGTTCAGGCTCTTTCCATCATCTCGTTGACTGACACGACCTCGAATCACAACAACCTGGTCAGCTTCTAGGTTTCGACCAAACTCCTGGTAGGTCTTTCCCATCAACATGACGTTCAGTTCGCCTTCGAAATCTTCGATGGTAACGGCACCATAAGGATTACCCGAGGCGCGGGCCACGCGGTGCTGCACCGAGGTAACCAGACCGGCGATGGTAACGGTTTCACCATCGGCGATGGTTTCGCTTGACTGCAAATCGGAAATGGTCATTTGACCGTATCGAGCCAACTGAGCTTCGCGACCGGCCAGCGGGTGGTCACTGACGTAGAGGCCGAGCATGTCTCGCTCGTATGCCAGTTTCTCTTTCTTGGCCCATTCTGGGCGGTCTGGAACACTGCCTCCGAAACTATCTTCAACCGCAGGGTCGGAATCGAAGAGCGAGCCGAACAGGTCGACCTGACCGACGGCTTCATTCTTTTTCAGTGAAGCCTGGGCATCCACAGCTTCCTCGTGAATCTCGACCAGCGCTCGGCGGGTGTTTCCAAGGGAATCAAAAGCGCCGGCCTTGATCAGCGATTCAATTACTCGCTTGCTGCAAACTACCGCCGGCACCTTGCGCAGGAAGTCGTGGAAACTGGTAAAACGACCCTTTTCTTCGCGAGCACTGGCGATGCCGTCAACTACGTTTAGGCCAACATTTCGCACAGCGCCAAGTCCGAAACGAATGTCTTTTCCGACCGCCGAGAACGCGGCGATTGACTCGTTAACATCCGGGGCCAACACGTTTATGCCCATGCGTCGACATTCACTTAGGTAAAGCCCAAGCTTGTCCTTTGAGTCACCAACCGAGGTAAGCAAAGCTGCCATGTATTCGGCTGGATAGTTGGCCTTGAGGTAGGCAGTCCAGTATGAAAGCACGCCGTAGGCGGCCGAGTGGGCGCGGTTAAACGCGTAGTCGGCGAATGGAAGAAGGGTGTCCCAGAGAGCCTTGATGGCCTCCTCAGAGTAGCCATTTGCCTTCATGCCGTCCGAGAAGCCCTCGTACTGCTTGTCTAGCTCTTCCTTATTCTTCTTACCCATCGCGCGACGCAACAAGTCGGCTTTACCGAGGGTAAAGCCCGCCGCCTTTTGAGCGGCCGCCATTACCTGTTCCTGGTAAACGATTAGACCGTAGGTCGGGTCGAGAACCTCGGAAAGTGATTCTGAAAGCTCCGGGTGAACCGAATCAACCTCTTGTTGACCGTTCTTACGCAGCGCGTAGTTAGTGTGCGAGTTCATACCCATCGGTCCAGGGCGATACAGCGCAATAACCGCAGAAATGTGCTCGAACAGGGTTGGCTTCAAGAGTCGCAGTAGCGATCGCATTGCCGTGCCATCGAGCTGGAATACACCGAGGGTGTCACCGCGAGACAAAAGCTCAAATGTTGCCGGATCAGAGTCGAGGTCAAGGTCCTCAAGCACCACGGTCTCACCGCGGTTTGACTTGATGTTGGCAAGGGTGTCATCGAGAACGGTGAGGTTTCGAAGACCCAAGAAGTCCATCTTGAGCAGACCCAATTTTTCACATGGTGGCTGGTCGAACTGAGTGATGATGGCGCCATCATCCTCGCGCTTCATGATCGGAATCACGTCAAGCAAAGGCTCGGCCGACATGATTACACCCGCCGCGTGAACACCCCACTGTCGCTTCAAATTCTCGAGCCCCTGAGCCAACTCGAAGACCTTTGCCGAATCATCGTCGCCCTCGATGAGGTCACGGAAGTCCTGAGCTTCCTTGTAACGCTCAGAGGTCTTGTCGATCATGTCGTTAAGAGCGATGTCTCGACCCAAGACCATCGGCGGCATCGCCTTGGTCAGCTTCTCACCGACGGAATATGGCATCGCCAGCACGCGACCAGCATCCTTGAGGGCCTGCTTCGCTTTGATTGTGCCGAAGGTCACAATCTGAGCGACTCGGTCGTCACCATACTTGTCTGAAACGTAGCGAATAACCTCGCCGCGACGACGGTCGTCAAAGTCGACATCGATGTCGGGCATCGAGACACGCTCTGGGTTCAAGAAACGCTCGAAGATTAGCCCGTGCTTTACCGGGTCGAGCTCGGTAATGCCAAGCGCATAGGCAACAATCGAACCGGCGGCAGAACCACGACCAGGACCCACTCGGATGCCCTGCGCGCGCGCCCAGGCAATGAAGTCGGCAACCACCAGGAAGTAACCGGGGAACCCCATCTGCTTGATGACTTCGACCTCGTAGGAAACCTGCTTGGCCTGCGCCTCTGGAATGTCGCCCTTGTAACGGCGATTCATGCCCTCGGCGACTTCTTTTTCAAACCAGGTGGCCTCGGTGTGCCCCTCAGGAACCGGGAAGCGCGGCATCAGCTCGCGCTCGACAAACTCAACGTTGCAGCGCTCGGCGATTAGCAGGGTGTTGTCGCAGGCCTCTGGGTAATCGGCAAACAGTTCGCGCATCTGCTTGGCCGACTTTAGATAAAACTCCTGCGCATCAAACTTGAAGCGGTTCGGATCCATCAGGGTCGAACCCGACTGAACACACAGCAAGGCCTCGTGGGCGGCGGCGTCACCGGCATGCGTGTAGTGCAGATCGTTGGTAGCCAAAAGTGGCATGTCGAGGTCTTTGGCGAGGCGAATCAGGTCGCTCATGGTGCGACGTTCGATGTCTAGACCGTGGTCCATGATTTCGGCGAAGTAGTTCTCTTTACCGAAAATATCCTGGAACTCGGCCGCGGCCTTGCGGGCCTCTTCATACTGGCCAAGGCGCAGTCGAGTCTGAACTTCACCCGAAACACAACCGGTGGTTGCGATGATGCCCTTGCCGTACTGGTTGAGCAGTTCTCGGTCCATGCGCGGCTTGAAGTAATAGCCGTCTAGCCAAGCCTTCGAAGACATGCGGAACAGGTTGTACATGCCCGGAGTGTTCTCGGCGAACATGGTCATGTGGGTATAAGCGCCACCGCCCGATACGTCACCGTCGACATCTCCACCATTGCCCCAGCGCACTCGGGTTCGGTCTTGGCGGGCGGTTCCTGGTGACAAATAGGCTTCGATGCCGATAATCGGCTTTACGCCGGCAGACTTTGCGGTCTTGTAGAAGTCGAAGGCACCGTGATTATTGCCATGGTCGCTAATTCCGATCGCAGGCATACCCTGGGCGGCAACCTCGGCGATGAGCGGCTTGATTCGAGCCGCGCCGTCGAGCATTGAAAACTCGGTGTGTACGTGAAGGTGAACGAATGAGTCTTTATCGGCGCTCATTTTTCTCCCTTCTTTCCATGACCGGATGGCTACTGTAACCCACTAATTGCCAAGTGTTCAGTAGCCTCGCAGGATGTCGAGCGCCTTTGCCAAATCGGCAGGATATTCGCTCTCAAATTCGACGGTTTCGCCCTTGGTAGGGTGAATGAAACTCAGCTTTTTAGCGTGTAGCCACTGGCGATCCAGGTGCACCTTTGCAGCCAGCTTTGGGTCGGCTCCATACATGGTGTCACCGACGAGCGGGTGCCTGAATGCCGAGAAATGCACGCGGATTTGGTGGGTTCGCCCGGTTTCGAGAACCACTTCAACCAAGGATGCCGACGGAAACGCCTCAAGCGTCTCGTAGTGAGTTACCGAATGCTTGCCATCGTTCATCACGGCAAACTTAAACTCTGCCTTGGGGTGACGACCGATTGGGGCATCGAAAGTGCCAGCCAGAGGATCGGCCAGACCCTGAATAACGGCGTGATAAACCTTGTGGACCGTGCGGTCTCTAAACGCCTGCTTGAGGCGAGAGTAGGCAATCTCCGACTTGGCGAGCGTCATTAGGCCGCTGGTGCCGACATCGAGGCGCTGAACGATTCCCTGACGCTCCTGAGCGCCAGAGGTGGCAATTTGAATGCCGAGGGCGAGCAGTGCGCCGGGAACCGTCGGCCCATCCCAGCCCACCGATGGATGCGAGGCAACGCCGGCCGGCTTATCGATGACGATGATGTCTTCGTCTTGATAAATGATTTTGAAATCTTCGACTTCAACCGGAACAATCTCGAGACGGTTCTTCGGCTGAGGCAGGGTGACCTCGAGGAATGCGTCGTGCATCAAACGATCTGATTTGGAAACTGTCTTGCCGTTTTGAGCGACCAGACCATCGCTGATCATGTCGGCGCAAACCGAACGCGAAAGCCCTAGAAGTTTTGCCAAACCGGCATCTACTCGTTCACCGGCCAAGCCATCTGGCACCGGCAGTAGGCGCGCGTCACTCATGATTTAGCAATCGGCGCTTTGCCAATTGCGTTGCCGCGCATGATTCTGATGACCACGATGATCGCCACCGCCACAATGGCCATGTCGGCGATGTTGAAGATCGGGAAATTAAATGGGATTGAAATGAAGTCGACCACGTGACCCTGGCCGAACCCAGGCTTGCGAATCAGTCGGTCGATGAGGTTTCCGACTACGCCGCCCAGGGCAAGACCACCGGTTACAGACCAACCGATGGTTTCGAGCTTCGGGGCGAACCAAATGATCGCCAGCGCAGCGAAAGTCGAAAGTATGGTGAAAACCCAGGTGACGCCAAAGCCAATCGAGAAGGCGGCGGAGTCGTTATAGACGAGCACAAACTTCAGCAGGTCACCGAGCACCTTGACCGGCATTCCAGGCGTGAGAGTCTCGATAACGAAAAACTTAGCCAACTGGTCGAGGGTGACTAGCACCCAGCCTGTGGTTACAAAGGCCAGAAGCAGCGCACGCTTGGTTGGTTTAGTTACCAAAACCAAAATCACCCTGGAATGGGTTATTCGGGGCGGCAGAACCGGCGTTGAAACCAGGGTTGTAGACATTCTGCTCAATGGCAGGAGTCGAACCGGTGTTGGTGGTCGGAGATTCTGAGTGCTCTAGGTCTTCAAGCTGGCTCTCAATGAAGCTCTTTAGCTTGATGCGGTATTCACGCTCGAAGCTACGTAGCTCTTGGATGCTGTGCTCGATGAGCGCCTTTTCCTGCTCTAGTCGGCTCATGTCAGCACGCTGCTGAGCCTCGGCTTCGCGAACCACGCGAGCCGCGGTTGCGTGACCTTCGGCGATAAGCGCGTCACGCTTAGCCAAACCATCGCGAACGTGCTCTTCGTGCAGCTTACGAGCCAACTGGAGCAGGTTGTTGGTGTTGTTTGAGTCAAGAGTTGAAGGATCTTGGGTGGCTTCTGGGAAGGCACTTGGGGTGTTGACCGTGATCGGGCTCAGAGCCGATTCTGCGGTTGGGTTGTTCAGCTGGTCGGCTAGGCCGGCACCGCTGCGCTGAAGTTCGGCGATGCGAGATTCCGAAGCCAAAAGGCGCTGGCGCAGGTCTTCGTTCTCTTGGCCGAGACGGCGAAGTTCAACGACGATCTCATCGAGAAAATCATCTACTTCATCCTGGTCGTAGCCCTCACGAAACTTGGTTGGCTGAAACCGCTTATTTACAACATCTTCAGGTGTTAAAGGCATGCCTCAAGGTTACCCTAGCGATGCTTAGAGCGCTAACTGGCTGAGTCTGTGTTTATAACTAGGCCAGCGTCAAAACGGCACGCTGAGCGAAACCGATCGCGATCAGCAAGACCGTCCAGCCGAAATCCAACTGGACTGCGCCGACGCGCAATGGCGGCACGATTCTGCGAATCAGTTTTAGCGCCGGGTCGGTGACTGTGTATACGGACTCGACTATGACGACCAGCAGCCCTCGAGGTCGCCAACCGCGATTCAGTGAGAGCACAAGATCGACAATGAATCTGCCAATCAGGGCAAAGGAAAAGGCCTGAAGCAGCCAGTAAATTACTACCGCAATCAGGCCCATGCCTTATAAACCTTTGATTATGGACGAACTAGAAGATCGTCGGTCGCTTCGCCGTCTTCGTCGTCTTCGTTGTTTACCGCAACGTGGTTAGGGGTTAGCAGGTAGACCTTTAGGGTTACGCGCTTCATGTGACCCTCAAGGCCTTCCTTCAGACCGAGCATGAAGTCAAGCATGCGACGTGAGTCAACCTCTGACATGTCGCCCATGTTTACGATCACTGGGATGCCGAGACGGTAGTTAGCCGCAACTTCCTTGGCGTCTTCATAGCTGCGAGGCTCGATGGTGTAAATCTCGTTGACATCCGAAACGCCACGACGTGGGCGCATCTGAGTCACGCGTGCAGCTGGGCGCTGCTCGCCTACGGTTGAAGTCGCTGGGCGCGAAGGCACTGCCTCGGCTTCATCGGAAAGGCCTAGCCATCCGGTAACCTGCGAAATAATTCCAGCCATGATTTATCCTCCTGCGGATCTTTACATCCCCAGAATATGGCTAATACTGTCTTTTTCCCGTGATTGCGCTTCCAATGCGCAAGTGTGTCGCACCGAAGGCTATCGCGGTTTCAAAGTCTTCTGACATTCCAGCCGAGATCAAGTTTGCTGACGGCTTGAGCGTCTGCAGCTTTTGACTCGCTTCTCGAATCAAGCCGAAGTCGCGTTCGAGTTGGTTGTCGAGCGAGGCAACACCCATTACGCCGATCAGATTCAGGCCGGGATGCGTCAAAACGTTTTCTGCGAATGCGAGCAGGTTAGCGTCCTGGATTCCACCTCGGGCGGGGTCATCCGTGAGATTTAGCTGAATGAAAACGTCAAGCGGAACCTGACGCTCGTTCGTGGCTTTGCCCAGCGCATCTAATAGCGATTGACGATCGAGCGAGTGGATTGAGCTGGCGTAGGAAACCACCGACTTGACCTTGTTGCTCTGCAACTGGCCAATGAAGTGCCAGTGATGTTCGATGTTTGAAGCGGCCCGAACCTCGGCGGATTTTGGCGCTGCCTCTTGGTCGCGATTTTCGCCGAAGTCTCTGACCCCGAGCTCGAGCAAATCTAGGACAAGCTGTGCCGGGTGATTCTTGGTCACCACGATCAGCTTGATGTCTTCGGGATTACGTTTTGCCGCAGAAGCAGCGTTGGCGATGCGCTCACGCGCATCGCCAAGACGCTCTGAAAGAGACATAGCTCGGACTACTTCAAGAAGTCAGGAATATCCAAGTCGTCACCAAAGGTTCCGTCCTCGGTCTGAGGCTTTGGAGTTGATGGTGAGAACAGGCTGCTGATTGCAGACTCGCTTGCCGGTGCCGAAGCCGGAGCTTCCGCTTCCTCTGCATCTGCCACGATCGACACCGGGGCTGTGTTGCTGCTTGGCTCTGATGCCGAGGTGAACCAGCCACTTGCGGAAGCTGCTGGAGCGGCAGCGGCAGGGGCTGCGGCTGGAGCGGCAAGCGGGTTGGTGTAAGGCTTGCGCTCCACCTTGCGAGCCTGTGGCTCACCGCCATCGAAACCAGCTGCGATTACGGTGATGCGAACTTCGTCACCCAGGGTGTCGTCAATAGTCGTACCGTAAATGATGTTTGCTTCTGGGCT
>Ga0228701_1000774_pt1 | contig 24207 bp, 17 predicted proteins | sample McNCre117_Aug_MG_2_FD_178017 | JGI IMG/M metagenome (GOLD analysis project Ga0228701, IMG submission 178017) | Freshwater microbial communities from McNutts Creek, Athens, Georgia, United States - 11-17_Aug_MG | ecosystem: Environmental > Aquatic > Freshwater > Creek | place: USA: Georgia...
TTTTCTTTTGTTTCCACTTCTGCGATCCACCCAGAGGCCAACAATACCTCTAAGGCTGCTTTACCAGCAGCACAAGCAACAGGATTGCCTCCAAATGTGGTGATATGACCGAGTACTGGATTTTCGGTAAGCTTATGCATCATCGTATTACTTGCAATAAAAGCACCTAATGGCAAACCACCTCCCAATGCTTTACCTACCAATAAAATATCAGGGAAGATGCCATATTGCTCAAAAGCAAATAAAGTGCCCGTCCTTCCAAAACCTGATTGTATTTCATCTACAATCAATAAGGCCCCCATCGATTCACATTTTCTTTTAAGTGCAGCAATCCATTCTAATTGAGCGGGTGTAATACCAGATTCTGCTTGAACCAATTCCACTATCACACAAGCGGTATGTGCATCAATATATTCAATGGATGCAACATCATTATACTCCAAATGCAAAATATCTGGCAATAAGGGTCTAAATGCATTTCTAAAATATTCGTCCCCCATAACACTTAAAGCCCCTTGTGTGCTGCCATGATATGCCCCATTAAACGCAATAATCTTAGTGCGCCCAGTGACACGCTTTGCTAATTTCATAGCTCCTTCAGTAGCTTCTGCTCCGCTATTGGTAAAATAAACTGATTGTAAATTAGCAGGTAAAACACTGGTTAATGCTTGTGCATATTGTACTTGAGGGGCTTGTACAAATTCTCCATACACAATCACGTGCATGTATTTTTCTGTTTGTGTTTGAATAGCCTGAATCACCAATGGATGACTATGTCCAATATTACAAACACTGAAACCCGAAATCATATCTATAAATGACTTGCCTGCTGTGTCCTGTATATAAATCCCTTTTGCAGTAGCTACTTCTATGCCAATAGGCTTGTCTGAGGTTTGTGCTAAATGCTGAAAAAAAGCTTGTCTATTGGTTAATCTTGACATTACTAGTAAATTGCGTTACAAAAGTCGCATTTTTATGGCAACCATACTAGCAGTTCAAGGAAAAGAGCCTCAATTTGGTAAAAATTGTTTTGTCGCACCCAATGCGACTATTGTGGGAGACGTGATCATGGGATCGGACTGTTCCATTTGGTTTAATGCGGTCATAAGAGGAGATGTACATTATATTAAAATGGGCGATAAAGTAAATGTGCAAGATGGAGCCATCATTCATTGCACCTATCAAAAACACCCTACTACTATTGGTAACCATGTTTCTATTGGGCATAACGCCATGGTACACGGTTGTACGATTCATGACAATGTATTAATTGGCATGGGTAGCATAGTGATGGACGCTTGTGTGATTCATTCCAATTCAATTATTGCAGCAGGAGCCGTTGTTTTGGAAGGCACTATTGTTGAAGAAGGATGCATTTATGCTGGTATTCCCGCAAAAAAAGTGAAGTCTATAAGTCAAGAATTAATTCACGGAGAAATTAACCGTATCTCCAATAATTATGTAAAATATGCTTCTTGGTTTGAGGAGCATAATGATGCCCCTAGTATTTAGGATTTTCAATGCTATGCCATAAATCCACATAACTAAAAAAACGAGCTTCGCTAATCAACCCTTTTTCCACTGCTGCTTTCACGGCACAACTAGGTTCATTAATGTGTTGACAATTATTAAATTGACAATCATGCATTAGGGCGCGCATTTCTGGAAAATATTGAGCTAACTCTTCTTTTTCCATATTCACCAATCCTAATTCTCTCATACCTGGTGTATCAATGACAGCACCTCCAAAAGGCAGGTCATACATTTGGGCAAAAGTAGTAGTATGCATTCCCTTTCCACTCCAATCGCTCACTTCCTGTGTAATAATATCTAATGCTGGAAAAAGATAATTAATGAAACTAGATTTTCCTACTCCACTATGTCCACTTATCAACGTGGTTTTATCTTTCAACAAGTCTTTTAAATAATCTAACCCAATTTGTTTTTCTAAGCTTATCAATGCTACTTGGTAACCTACCTGTGTATACATCGTTTTCATCTCCTCGTATACTGCCATCTCTTTTGTCCCATAAATATCTGCTTTATTGAAAATAATAATGGCGGGTATATGAAAAGCCTCGCAAGCAATCAAGAAACGATCAATAAAGCCTTGAGATGTTTTAGGAGATTTTAAAGTCGCAAGCAAAATAGATTGATCCAAATTGGAAGCGATAATATGTTGTTGGCGCTTATTATGTGGTGATTGCCTAGCTACATAATTGTCCCTTTCCAAAATAGTGGTAATCATTACAGCAGCTTCATCACCAGTTGCTTCTATTTCAGCATCTACCCAATCCCCAACAGCGATAGGATTCGTAGAGGAACGATTATCTAATTTAATCACCCCCTTGATACGAGCCTGGTAAAATTCCCCTTCTTGGGACTTGATAGTATACCAGCTACCTGTTGATTTATAAACTCTTGCGCGCATGCACAACGAAGATAACCCACAAATCAATATCTTTGCTTTATGAGTGAATTTGCACATGACAAAGTGGTTCCCTATAGCCAAAGCCAAGAGGGAAAAAAGGAGCAAGTGGCTACCATGTTTGACTCAATCGCTAAAAAATATGATTTCTTAAATCGATTTTTAAGCCTAGGGATTGATCAAGGCTGGCGCAAAAAAGCCATTTCACATCTTAAGGACAAAAAAATAGATCAATTATTGGATATTGCCACTGGCACCGCCGATATGGCACTGATGGCAAATTCGCTATTAGCCCCCAACAAAATTATTGGTATCGATATTTCTGAAGGGATGATGCAATATGGTCGTATTAAAATTGCACAAAAAGGATGGTCGGACAAAATTACCTTACAACTTGGTGATAGCACTTCCATCCCTTTTAACGATGAACAATTTGATGGAGCGATGGTCGCTTTTGGTGTACGCAATTTTGCGCATCTTGAAAAAGGTTTGACCGAAATTTATCGCGTATTAAAGCCTAATAGTAAATTAGTTATTTTAGAATTTTCACAGCCCACTAGTTTTTGGTTTAAACCTATCTATACCTTGTATATGAAATGGATCACGCCCACTATTGGAAAACTTTTCTCTGGTAATAAAGCTGCTTATGCTTACTTAAATGAAAGTGTGATTGCTTTCCCTGAAGGAGCAGCCTTTTTAGCAGTTTTTGAAAAAGCAGGTTTTAAAAATGTACAACAACAAAAATTAAGCTTAGGTATATGCAGCATCTATATTGGAAACAAATAATCGCTTGTTGCATTGCACTTTGTTTAAGTGGAATGGTAGTTGCCCAAAAAGGAACTATGAATCAACCCGACCATGATTATGAACCTTATTGGTTTGGAATGAACTACGGCTATGCATTTACCTACAGTGATTATGTAAGAGGTAGTAATTTTATGCCAGGACAGCCCACTGTGGGAGAAATTACAAGCATTTACCACAATGGCAACCCCACATTTCAGTTAGGCCTATCAGGCACTTTAAGGCTCAAGAAAAAACTCTTATTAAGAGCAAATCCGATGGTTTTTATTGGCGCTAAAAATATTGATAAATTTAGTATACGGGCAAGTACAGGCGTCTCAGAAGATTACTTAGTAACACCCTCTACCATTTTACATTTGCCTATTGCATTAAAATTAGAGTCCGACCGATATGATGTATTCAATCAGTCCTATTTAATGCGACATTATATTTTTGGTGGCGTAAAATTGGATTATGATTTTGCAAGTGGTGCCATCAAATATGGATCTAGTGGTAATACTGCTAGCCCTAATATTTTTAAGACTACTAATATGGGATACGAGGTAGGCCTTGGCTTAAGTTTCTTTTTAAGATATGCCACCATCTCTCCTGAAATCAAATTTAGCACTGGTTTATCTGACATGAAAAAACCAGGTACTACTTTCTTTAATAGTCTTGATAAATTGCATTCCAATTTTGTATCTTTCACCATTCATTTAGAAAATTAATTTTATGCTATCCTATCTTATCAAAAACGCACAAGTAGTCAATGAGGGTTTGGTTTTTACAAGTGATGTTTTGATTAAGAATGGTCGTATAGAAAAAATAGCCCCACATATTGAGCCTCATTTTAAAGTAGAGAAAATAGATGCTACCGGCATGTATTTAATTCCTGGGGCTATAGATGACCAAGTACATTTTAGAGAACCAGGCTTAACCCATAAAGCCAATATTCATACTGAATCTAGAGCAGCTGTGGCTGGAGGCGTTACCAGTTTTATGGAAATGCCTAACACCAATCCTCCAGTTTTTACACAAGACTTATTAGAACAAAAATATCAAATTGCCTCACAGCATGCCCTTGCGAACTATTCATTTTTCATGGGTACTTCTCAAGATAATTTAGAGGAAGTCTTAAGAACCAATGAAAAGAAAAATGAAGTTTGTGGTATTAAAATTTTTATGGGATCTTCCACTGGCAACTTATTAGTAGATAATCCTTTGATATTAGAAAGTATATTTGGAGGATCTGAACTACTCATTGCTACTCATTGTGAAGAAGAAGCCATTATTAAAAGAAACAGGGCCAATTTAGAGGCCATCAAGCCACACTTAGAACCCTCAGATCATCCTATTATTCGTGATGAAGAAGCTTGTTTTGAATCTTCTTGGAAGGCCATTCAATTAGCTCAAAAATTTGATACGAGATTACACATATTACATATTAGTACTGCTAAAGAATTACAATTGTTTTCCAATTTAATGCCTTTAGCAGAAAAAAGAATCACGGCCGAGGTTTGTGTACATCATTTACATTTTACTGCCGATGATTATGCTACAAAAGGAAATTTAATTAAATGCAATCCAGCCATCAAAGCACCACATCATCGCACGGCACTTTGGGAAGCGCTATTAAATGATACACTTGACGTCATTGCTACCGACCATGCCCCTCATACTTGGGCCGAAAAACAAGAAGACTATGTGCATGCACATGCAGGACTACCATTAGTACAACATAGCGTTCCTTTAATGCTCAAATATGTTAAGGAAGGAAAATTAAGTATTGAAAAAATGGTAGAAAAAATGAGTCACGCTGTGGCCACATGTTTTCAGATAAAAGAACGAGGATTTATTAGAGAAGGCTATTATGCAGATTTGGTTTTGGTAAAAGAAGCACCCTTTACCGTAAGTAAAGAAAATATACTCTATAAGTGTGGGTGGAGTCCCTTGGAAGGCAGTAGCTTCCCCTATCAAATTCAATCTACATTTGTGAATGGGCAATTGGTATATCATGAAGGCAAATGGAATGAATCACAAATGGGACAAAGACTTCAGTTTACAAGAGGATAAGCTTAACTTAGGGTTATGCAAGTTGATAAAATCACTTTACAAGATATTGGACTATTTGATAGCGAAGACCATCCCGGTCTTGCTTCTCATTTAAATTTTTGCAGATCAAATGGTGGCAAATATTATTTTGACCAACTGCTCAACCATCCACTTTCTAGCAAAGCTGCCATTATTGAAAGACAAGAAGCGATTGGCTTTTGCAGCAAGTATCATGATATCTTATCTGCGCAAAGAACGACTAATGGAACTACATTAGTAATTGATAAGTTTTTTGAGACTGGCTTCAAAACCATTCCTACACAAATTAGTTTCATCGGAGCAATTTGGTACCAATATATTCATAAAAACGATTTCTCTTTAATTCGTTATTCAGTTGAACATCTTGTCATTTTTATCAAGGACTTACAAGCTTGGGCGCTATTGTTTGAAAAACACACAAACAATCCAATTATTAGTAAACTACATCAACGCATTCAGCAATTATGCTTTCATCCTAGTATTCCCCAATTTGCCCAAGAAACCAACATTAATAATGCGCAGCGCATTTTGCAATTAGGCTATTTTTTTAGTTACCAATACAAACACCAAACCAGAGAATTACTTTCACTCTACTACCAAATAGATGCTTTATACAGCATGGCAACTGCGATGCAACATTACCACCTGCAGTTCCCCATTTGGAGAGATGATACCAAGCCTTATTTTAAGACAGAAGCTGCCGCACATCCTTTGGTCAACAATGCTATTAGCAATAATTTAAGCTTAGATAGCCAAAGCAATTTCTTGTTTCTTACGGGCGCTAATATGGCCGGAAAAAGTACTTTTATTAAAACAATTGGGATTGTAATTTATCTATCTCATATTGGCATGGGTGCACCAGCAAAATACACTGAATTAACAGTGATGGACGGTTTAATTACCAATCTTACTATCGCAGACAATGTCCTAAAAGGGGAAAGTTATTTTTACAATGAAGTGCAAAGAATAAAAAATACCGCAGAGAAAATTAAAGACGGGAAAAAATATTGTGTCCTTATTGACGAATTATTCAAAGGCACCAATATCCAAGACGCCATGAAATGTAGCACCAAAGTAATTGAAGGGCTGCAAAAGTTAACATCTAGTTTATTTATCTTATCTACACACTTGTATGAAATTAGTGAGGACCTAAGAAAGTACAGGAATATTCAATTTAGTTATTTCGAAACCGTGGTGAATAATAAAGAGTTGGTTTTTCACTACAAGCTGCAACCTGGAGTTAGCAATGATCGAATTGGATATTTAATTTTAGAAAGAGAAGGCGTGGTGGATTTATTGGATTCTTTTTAACGTATTTATACTGGGCTCACAAAGATGCTACTGATTTATTTTCAAGCAAAAATGCTTGTTAAAACTAAGTCAGCTGCCATTGTGGGCATCGGTGCCATCACCATCACCATTGAAGTCAATGTAAGTATGGGGCAGGGTTATAATGTAGTGGGCCTTCCAGACAGTGCCGTTAAAGAAAGTATGGACCGAACCGAGAGCGCTATTAAAGCCCTTGGATTTCATATGCCTAGGACAAAATTGCTTGTGAACTTATCCCCTGCTGCCATTAAAAAATCAGGAGCAGGCTTTGATTTACCTATAGCTATTGGTATTCTGGCCGCCTCTGAACAAATCCATTACAATATACCCTTAAGCAATATTATGATGGTGGGAGAATTGGGCTTAGATGGTCAGCTCTATCCCATCAATGGTGCATTAGCAATGACTATACAAGCAAAAAAAGAGGGATTTCATGCAATTATTGTCCCCCAACAAAATCTTGCAGAAGCGAGGATGGTACCCGATTTTACCGTAATGGATTGTAGCCATTTAACTGAGCTCATTCAATTTTTAGAACACCCAGAAAGACAATCATTACCCGCATCTCTTGAAATGAAAACCAACTTTCAAAACACTGAAAACATTTTAAGTCAGATCCAAGGACAGGATTTTGCGAAAAGAGCGCTAATGATTGCTTGTGCTGGTCATCACAATCTACTGATGATGGGGCCTCCTGGTGCAGGAAAAACAATGTTAGCCAAAGCTATGCTCTCTTTAATGCCTCCATTAAGTCAAGCAGAAGCTTTAGAGACGACCAATATTTATAGCATCACTGGAAAATTAAACCCTAACGCGGGTATCTTATTAGAACGACCTTTTAGAGAACCTCATCATACAATTAGCGAGATAGCACTTATTGGCGGAGGTAGTATTCCGCAACCTGGTGAAGTCTCCTTAGCACATAATGGTATTTTGTTTTTAGATGAGCTTCCTGAATTTAAAAGATCCTGTATCGAGCTACTTAGACAACCCATGGAAGAGGGACAGGTCTTTATTTCAAGAGCCAAGCAACAAGTTAATTTTCCAGCCAGGTTTTTACTAGTAGCTGCCATGAACCCCTGCCCATGCGGTTTTTATACCCATCCCACTAAAAAATGCTACTGTTCAGTAAATAGTATTAGACAATATCTAAAAAAACTATCTGCCCCCCTATTAGATAGGATTGATATGCAAATAGAGTTAGCCCCACTTAGTTGGGAGGACCTCACTGCTCCCAACAAACCCATTGAATTTATCACCGAAATGAAGTTGGTGATTCATCGTGCTAGACAATTACAATTAGATCGATACCAAGGCCTATCTGGCAAATTTGCCAATACACAACTTAATAATGAAGAACTAAAATCCTATTGTAAATTGAACAAGGATGGCGCTGGCTTGCTAGAAGCTGCTATGAAGCAATTTCAATTAAGTGCAAGATCCTATTCTAAAATTTTAAAATTGAGTAGGACCATTGCTGATTTGGAATCGGCTACATCCATACAAGCCCAACATGTCAGTGAAGCTATTCAATTCCGAAATTTGGATAGTAACATTTGGGAACAATACCCAGTCTAGTATTGACCTGTTTTTAATAATACCAAAGTGCATGCTTCCAAACATTGTATTCCTTTCTCCTTTGCAAGTGCCTCAAATTCAGGATTTTCCGTCCCAGGGTTAAAAATAATACGTCTTGGAGACAAGCCTATAATAGTATCATAGATTGCTTTTTGCCCTGCAGGACCCACATATAAAGTCACTGTATCAATCGTGTTCGGAATAGGCCAATCTAATAAAATAGGACTTTCATGAATCATTCCTTTTTTAATACCATATGGATATACTTCATGTCCATATGCTTTTAATAGCTCGGTAGCCATAAAACTATATCTTTCTGGATTAGGGGAAGCCCCTACAACAAGTGTAATTGGATTTTTCATTTTACAAAACTATTCTTAAAAATAATAAATGGATTTTATTTTGTTACAATAAAAGAATGTAATTTTATAAAAATCAACTTACTAATTAATTTAAAATAACCCATTATGGCAAAGAAAGTAGCTAAGAAAGCAGCTCCTGCAAAAAAAGTAGTAGCTAAAAAAGCAGCAGCTAAAAAAACGGTAAAAAAAGCAACTAAGAAAGCAGCTCCTAAAAAGGCTGCAGCAAAAAAAGTAGTAGCAAAAAAAACTGTAAAGAAAGCAACTAAAAAAGCAGCTCCTAAAAAAGCAGCAGCAAAAAAAGTAGTAGCTAAAAAAACTGTGAAAAAAGCAGCTAAGAAAGTAGCTCCTAAAAAAGCAGCAGCAAAAAAAGTAGTAGCTAAAAAAACGGTAAAAAAAGCAACTAAGAAAGCAGCTCCTAAAAAAGCAGCAGCAAAAAAAGTAGTAGCCAAAAAAACGGTAAAAAAAGCAGCTAAGAAAGTAGCTCCTAAAAAAGCAGCACCTGCTCCAGCACCAGTAGTGGTAGAAGCAGTACCTCAAACACTTTTCGCAGAACCTACTACAGATAGCAATCCTACAGCTTAATCTAACTAATCAATATCAAATCCCGCTCACTCTTATACAGTTCAGCGGGATTTTTTTATTTTAATACTTTCATTTATGCGTATTATTTTATTACTTCTGTTCTTTCCTATTATTGGCTTTTCACAAACCAATTCCATCGTTGAAAAAACAAAATCGATGGAGCTTCGAAAAGGCTATTTCAATTACTACTGGGACAATGCAAATGGTAAAATCTACCTAGTAGTAGATAAATTTGATACACCATTTTTATATGTCAATTCCTTACCAGCAGGTCTTGGATCTAATGACATAGGACTTGATAGAGGGCAAATTGGCGATACTAGAATCGTTTATTTTAATCGAGTAGGGAAGAAAATTTTATTAGTACAACCTAACTATGATTTTCGAGCAATAAGCAATGATCCAAGAGAGCAAAAAGCAGTAAATGAATCTTTTGCTCAATCTATTTTAGCTAGTTTCACAGTAGAAGCGGAAGCAGATAATACTGTATTAATTGACGCAACCCCTTTCTTTTTAAGAGACGCACATGGTGTAGCAGATAAGATTAGAAAAATGAAGCAAGGTAGTTATACTTTGAACGAAGCAAGGTCGGCTATCTATATTCAAAACACTAAAAACTTTCCTAAGAATTCTGAATTCGAAGCTACCCTTAGTTTTGTAGGGGGTGCGGATGCAGGTAGAATGGTACAAACCGTTGCACCTTCAACCGAAGCTTTAACGCTCAGAATGCACCATAGCTTTGTGGCATTGCCAGATAACAATTATACGCCAAGAAAATATGATGTAAGAAGTGGTTATTTCGGTATTAGCTTTTTTGATTATGGATCCGACATCAGTGAGCCTATACAAAAAATGTATATCAGCAGACATCGCTTACATAAAAAAGATCCTACTGCTACCATCAGTGAAGCAGTAGAGCCCATCGTTTATTATTTAGATAACGGAACACCCGAACCTATCCGAACTGCTTTATTAGAAGGAGCAAGATGGTGGAATCAAGCATATGAAGCTGCTGGTTATAAAAATGCATTTCAAGTAAAAATCTTGCCCGACTCTGTTGATCCAATGGATATAAGATACAATATGATTAATTGGGTACACCGTTCTACAAGAGGTTGGAGTTACGGCGCTTCCATTACCGATCCTAGAACTGGGGAAATTATAAAAGGTCAAGTAACCTTGGGTTCTTTAAGGGTAAGACAGGATTATTTGATATTCACTTCCTTACTTTCTCCCTATATCAATGGCCAACCTGTCACTGATAAGATGAGAACAGCAGCGCTACATAGATTAAGACAATTAGCTGCACACGAAGTAGGACATACCCTTGGACTACAACATAATTATGCTTCAAGTTATAATAATCGTGCTTCAGTAATGGATTATCCTCATCCGAATGTATTTGTTAATGCAAAAGGAGCTATTGATTTCTCTGATATCTACACCGATGAAATTGGACTATGGGACAAAAGAGCTATCACCTTTGGCTATCAAGATTTTCCAAAAGGAACCAATGAGGATGATCCACTCAATAATTTATTAGCAGAGAACTCTAAAAATGGTATTTTATTTATTGCCGATGCAGATGCGAGAGCGGCCAGTGGCTTCCATCCCTATGCACATTTATGGGATAATCAACCAGACGCTGTAGCTGGTTTACAACAAGTATTAGCTGTGCGTAAGAAAGGCTTAGAACAGTTCAATGAAAATGCCATACCTAATGGCACACCACTAACAAAACTGGAAGAGACATTAGTACCATTATATAACTATCATAGATACCAATACGAAGCAGTTACTAAATTAATTGGTGGTATCAATTATCAATATAGTGTACGTGGAGACGCTAATCAAATTAAACCAACCATTCTTCCTAATGCAATACAACAAAAAGCATTAGATGCGGCTGTAGCTTGTTTATCAGCAAACACTTTAACCTTGCCTGAATCTATCCTTGCTTTAATTCCACCACGTCCACCTATGTACTATAATGTGGGTGAATTATTTGACAAGAGGACCGGTATGAGCTTTGATGCATTAGCTGCCGCTGAAGCACTAGCAGATTTTGAATTAAGCTTCTTGTTTAACACAGAAAGAGCCAATAGATTAGTTCAAAATAAAGCGCGCGCGAATGCATTAGGTTTTGATAAAGTGATTGATGCAGTATTAGAAAACACTTGGTACACAAAAACACCTACAGGCTTAGCAGGAACCGTACATGCACAAACCAGACAACAGGTGCTTACATGGATATTAGGTTTGTCACAAAGTGCTGATGCCAATTTTGAAGTGAGAAGTATTTGTAATGATAGATTACAAACTTTGAAAACAAAATTAGAAGCCCTTGCCAAAATAGATAGTGTACAAAAAGCACAATATAATTTTGCCATTGAGCGCATCAAAAATCCAGGCACGATTAACTTGCCTAAACCTATTACAATTGCCCCCGGTGCACCTATTGGTTGCGATATGTAAACAGGAATGCAGTATAAATAGCCGATAATAAAACAGCCCTTAAAAATAAGGGCTGTTTTATTATATCTAATGATTTTTGCACCTCCTAAAACCTGGTGCAAGATTTATTTAATCTAAGCAAGCATACGTAAAGGTTCTTCTAATAAACTCTTTAATGTTTGTAAGAATGCGGCACCTGTAGCACCATCTACTACACGGTGATCACAGCTCAATGTAACATTCATTACATTGCCAGGAACTATTTGACCATTCTTTACCACTGGCTCTTGCGCAATACCACCTACTGCTAAAATACAAGCATCTGGCGGATTAATAATTGCAGTAAACTGATCAATACCAAACATACCTAAATTAGAAATGGTGAAAGTACTTCCTTCCCAATCTGCAGGTTGCAATTTTTTATCTTTTGCTTTTTTAGCAAAATCTTTTACAGAACCGCTAATTTGAGATAAGCTTAGGCCATCTGCAAAACGCAATACAGGTACTAATAACCCTTCGTCTACTGCTACAGCAATTCCAATATTTACATGATGATTTTCACGAATAAAATCACCCATCCAGCTACTATTTACTTTAGGATGTTGTTTTAAAGACAAAGCAGTTGCTTTTACGATCATGTCATTAAAACTAATTTTAGTAGTTGCATTTTCGTTCAATAAAGTACGTGCTTTAATAGCAGCGTCCATATTGATCTTCATGGTTAAGTAGAAATGAGGAGCGGTAAATAAACTTTCACTTAATCTTCTAGCAATTACTTTACGCATTTGTGATACTGGTGTATCTACAAAACTAATAGTACCAGAAGGCACGAATGTAGGAGCAGCACTACTTGAAGAAGCGCTTGTCGCTGTTGCTGTCGCTGGAGTATAATTGTCTAAATCAGCTCTAGTGATCCTTCCATTTTCTCCGGTACCTTTTACATATTTTAAATCAATGCCTTTGTCTTGTGCAATTTTCTTAGCTAATGGAGATGCAAAAATGCGACCTTCATTTACCACTTGTGTACTTGGAGCGGAAGCCGTTGCAGGACTTGCCACTGAGCTAGTTGTAGCTGCTGGAGTTGCTACTGGCGCAGGTGTAGAGGGAGCAGTAGTACCGCCGTTTTTAACAGCCGCAACAATTGCATTTACATCTAAACCTTCTTTTCCAATAATACATAATAAGTCGTTCACTAAAATTTTCTCTCCGGCTTGTGCACCTTGGTATAATAAAACACCATCCTTATAAGATTCTAGTTCCATGGTAGCTTTATCCGTTTCGATATCAGCTAACACTTCTCCTTTTTTTACAGTATCGCCTACTTTCTTTTGCCATCCTGCAATCACACCCTCTGTCATCGTATCACTTAAGCGTGGCATCAAAACCACTTCTTCCATAGCAGTCACATCTAAAGCTGGACTTGCTGCAGATGTAGATGTAGAAGCAGCTGGAGCAGATGTCTCGCTAGCAGCTGCCGCTGGAGCAGGAGATGCAGCACCTGAATTTTGTGCGATTAATGCACTAATATCTTCACCTGCTTTACCAAAAATGGCAAGCAAATCATTTACTTGTAATTTACCACCACGAGGAGTACCAATATGTAACAAAACACCATCTTGATAGCTTTCCAATTCCATGGTAGCTTTATCGGTCTCTATTTCTGCTAAAAGATCACCTTTTTTAACGGTATCCCCTACATTCTTGTGCCAAGCCGCAATAACACCCTCGGTCATGGTGTCACTTAAACGGGGCATTAATATTACTTCTGCCATAGGTAAAAAGCTAATTTGTAATTGAGTCGTGAAATTACATTAAAAATGTATTTTTTCCCAGCCCAAAGGGCAATTTTATGCCAAAATGAGGCAAAATCAAGGTCGTATGTGCAAAAAATCAAATACTACTGGCCTTGAGCCAAACTATATGCTTTTTTATCGCCCCACATGTTTAACACCTCCAAAGATGAGATCGTGAAATCCTTAGACAAGGCACGGTACAAATCAGCTATATCCTCTTGAGACAAAGGTGCTTCCTCTTTTGTTTCGTAACGAAGTCCAAATTGATTAACTAAGTTAGTAAACACAGATCCTGTCGGCCATACCTGTGTTCCCCTATTAGTAATGGTCACTAATTTTAAGATATCAGATTCATGCTTTTGTGCTTTTAAAGCAATGGGTTGAGGCTGCTCAGTAGATTCAATAAAGAAATCCACCCCTACAATCTTATGTACTTCCTGAGTTTTACTCACTAACATAGGATTTTGACTCAATTGTAAATCGGGCGCTTTTACTTCAAAATTTGATAAAATGGGCTTTGGATTTTGTTTTGGTTGCTTACCAAAATTGGCAATAATTGCTTGTGCAAAATCGGTAGTGTTTAATGAAGGAATGGCTTTGTTACCAAAATCACCTGTATGTACACCAGATTCCAATGTATATAATAATGCATTCTCAATTAAAGCCGCTTCTTGCATCAATCCCAAGTGTCTTAACATACTTAAACCACTCAACAAAAGAGAAGTAGGATTAGCAATATTTTTACCCGCGATATCTGGTGCTGTGCCATGCACTGCTTCAAATATAGAAATTTGATCACCAATATTCGCTGAAGGCGCAAAACCAAGTCCACCCACTAATCCAGCGCATAAGTCACTCACAATATCACCTTGTAAATTGGTTAATACAATGACATCAAAAGTATCAGGACGGCTCACCAATTTCATACACAAATCATCTACAATAATATCATCGGCTTGTAATTCTGGGTAGTCTAAAGCAACTTGCTTAAACACTTCCAAAAATAGACCATCAGTCAGTTTCATGATATTCGCTTTGTGCCCACAAGTCACTCTTCTTGCTCCTTTTTTCTTTGCCATATCAAAAGCATAACGAATCACTTGTTCGCTACCTTGACGTGTAATATATCTTCTAGCGATGGCTACATCTTCCGTAATTAAATGTTCTACACCACCATAAGTATCTTCAATATTCTCTCTTACAATGGTAATATCGACATGAATACCTGCTTTACTAAAAACAGTTTCTACCCCACTTAAAGTTTGGAAATGACGATCGTTGGCATAAGTATTCCAAGTTTTTCTAGCTGTCACATTTACGCTCTTTACTCCTTTTCCTTTAGGCGTTTCCATGGGGCCCTTAAATAATAGGCCCAAACTTTCAATGGTTTGCTTGGCTTCGGGCGTCATTCCATTGCTATAGCCCTTATCAAAAACCCATTTTCCCATATCCACAAACTGATATTCTAAAGGCACTTTCGCAGCATTAAAAACGCCAATCACTGCTTCCATTATCTCTGGGCCAATTCCATCTCCTTTTGCAACTGCGATCTTCATTTGAGTCGATTTTGGGGTAATTTGTAATAAAACTTAGGTGCTATGCACACGATTGCGCAAAGTTACATTACATAAAGTGACCATTAAAAAAAATTGGTCACTTTTTATATGAATGGCTCTGAATTTTGCTAATTTTATTGGGCAGTATCCTCTGTAAATGGTCATATCACATCATAAAATGAACTCCAAAATTTCTGAAGGCGTACAAGTAAGTGTTGAGACTTTTTATCAAAAAGACTATAGTAACCCATTGCAGAATGAGTATATGTTTGCTTATAGAATCACGATTGAAAACCACAATGCTTTCCCTATTAAACTGCTTAGAAGATATTGGGAGATTTTTGATAGCAATGGAGAACAAAGAGAAGTGGAAGGAGAAGGCGTAGTGGGCGTACAACCATTGATTATGCCAGGAAAGCATTACCAATATGTAAGTGGTTGTCACTTAAAAAGTGAGGTAGGTAAAATGCAAGGGTTTTACACTTTTGAAAATGTGTCTATTAAACTATCTTTTAAAGTACCTATTCCTGCTTTTAAATTAATCGCTCCAATCAAACTAAACTAAGGTTTATACCCCGACTCGGTGTATATATTTTCGGCTGGCGCAGCCAATAATTGCTGTAAATTAATTGAAGCCCCCTTTTTTTCCATCCAAGACTGTACCATTTTATACCCAATAAACCTTCCTGCGTCTCCGGGGATAGAAGCACCAAACAAACTATTATTGGCTGCCATTTGCATCATATTTCTGCTATCTTCTGGCGCTACACTAAATAATATTTTTTGTTGTAGGAGGTAGTCAAAAATAGAGGACTCCTCTGTTGCCAATGTTTTTAATTGCATATTCGTATACCCCCACTTAGTACTATCGGCTTCTTGTGGTAGTAATTGATTAAGTATGTATTGTTTTTTACCAGCATCAATCATTTGAATGAGTAGCGTTTTTCCTGAAGTGTTAGTATGAGTGGTACCTGATACATAATCTTCTAAAATATTTTGCATACTAACCACTACCACATTAGCGGGGACAAAATTCCTGCTCATATAAGGAGGATAAATGGTTTGTATTTGCTCAGAATAATACCAAGGTGCATTCGAGCCTAAATGCATTTGCAATCCAATAGCTAAACCATCTTTGAAGAGGATATTACTATAGGACTCAAGTGGGCCTATAAAATATACCAGCTTTTTAGGAAGGGTGTATTCTGGGAAATAATAATGAAACCTAGTAAACGCATTTTTTATTCTAGAAAAAGCAAAACTAGGCACATTGATTTTTTGTGCATCAAGATAAATAGGTCGATATGCATTCAAAAAAGCAAGTACTTCTTTTGGATTTTTAACAGGATCCAACATTAATACCTTATCAAAAAAAACGGGTGCAAAAAAAGGATACTGCTGATATAATTTTTGAATACTAGCTTGAAAATGGGTTGTATCCATATTAAAAAAAGCGGAATCAACCCTATAGCTCTCAAAATGCACTGCAGGTGTATTCAAAATGGGATCTTTAGGTGCTGTACTACATGCGGTCAGCAGCAAAAGGGCTATAACAAAACTAAAATGGGAGCAACGCATACTCGAAAATACAAAAAATACAAGGTTATTACTTTTAAAACACGAACTTTGATACATGAAGATTTGTATTGCACAACAAAATTATCATATAGGTAATTTCGAACAGAACACAGAAAAAATAATCTGCGCCATCAATGCTGCCAAACAACAGGGAGCTGATTTGATATTATTTAGTGAAATGAGTGTTTGTGGCTACCCCGCACGAGATTTTGTAGAGTTTAATGATTTTATCAATCAATGTTATGCAAGTGTGGAGCGCATTAAAGAAGCAGCAGATAATATTGGTGTTTTAATTGGCAGCCCCGCACGTAATCCACATGCAAAGGGAAAAGATTTATTCAATGCTGCATTCTTTTTGTACGAGCAGAAAATTATTGCCGAAGTGCATAAAACCCTATTACCCACCTATGATGTTTTTGACGAGAATAGATATTTTGAATCAGCAGATGAGTGGAAAGTGGTTCCATTCAAAGGAAAAAAATTAGCGATTACGATTTGTGAAGATATCTGGAACCTTGGTGACAATCCACTATATCGCATTTGTCCTATGGATCAACTAATGGAGCATAAGCCAGATATCATGTTAAACTTAAGCGCCTCTCCATTCGACTACACGCATGACGAAGATCGCAAAGCTACCATCAAAGCCAATGTTTTAAAATATAAAATACCCCTGTTTTATTGCAATGCAGTGGGTAGCCAAACGGAAATTGTATTTGATGGAGGCTCTTACGCTTTTGATAAAGATGCCAATTTATGCGGCGCTTTACCTTTATTTGAATCGGCCATGCAAGTATTTGAATGCAACGAGGACGGCACCATCAATGCTCCCATTTTAGAACCAGCCGCAAGGGTTCCAGATAAAGAATTGAATCCAAGCAAATTAATGCCATCATTGAATATTGATCAAGTGTATAAAGCCTTGGTCTTGGGTATTAAAGATTATTTTACAAAAATGGGATTCAAAAAAGCAATCTTGGGTTCTTCTGGCGGTATTGATTCGGCAGTAACTTTAGCCATTGCTTGCGAAGCATTGGGACCTGAAAATGTATATGCCATTTTAATGCCTTCTCCCTATTCTACAGAACACTCTGTAAACGATGCTGTACAACTAAGTAAAAACTTGAACAATCCTTACGACATTATTGCTATCAAGGATGTGTATGAAAGTTTCTTAACTACATTAAAGCCCATATTTAAAGAGCTTCCCTTTTCATTAGCCGAAGAGAATATTCAAAGTAGATCAAGAGGGAATATCTTAATGGCTATTGCTAATAAACTAGGTTTTGTATTATTAAACACTTCTAATAAAAGTGAACTAGCAACTGGCTATGGCACTTTATATGGTGATATGGCGGGAGGTTTAGGCGTATTAGGCGATTGCTATAAATTACAAGTATACGCTTTAGCAAAATATATCAATAGCACAAAGGAAATTATCCCTCAACATATCATTGACAAAGCGCCAAGTGCCGAATTAAGACCTGATCAAAAAGACAGTGATAGTTTACCTGAATATGAAATTTTAGATCAACTACTTTATCAATATATTGAAAAACGTGCCGATCCTGCCCATATCAAATCACAAGGTTTTGAACCTACTTTAGTAGATAAAACATTAAAGATGGTTAACAATAATGAATACAAACGTAACCAATTTTGTCCCATTATTCGTGTTTCACCTAAAGCATTTGGAGTGGGTAGAAGAGTGCCGATTGTAGGAAAATATTTAAGTTAACCAAAGTTTTCATCGTTCATGAAAAAAATGATACTAACCCTGTTCATACTTTCATATAGTATGATTATTTGGGGACAGATATTGCCAGGCGCCTACCAAACTGAACAATATTTCCCTTTATTAAAAAACAAACGTGTTGCCATTTTCACCAACCATACTGCCATGATCGGTAACACACATTTAATTGATACGCTTCAAAAAGCAGGCGTACAAATTCAAAAAATATTCACACCTGAACATGGCTTAAGGGGTACTGCAGATGCTGGAGAAAAAACAAATGATAGCGTCGATGCTCAAACAGGCATACAAATCGTGTCCCTATATGGAAAAAAGTATGGGCCAAGTGAAGCAGATTTGAGTGACGTAGATATCATGGTTTTTGATATTCAAGATGTGGGTGCGAGATTCTACACTTATATTTCTTCCTTACAATACTATATAGAAGCTGCCGCCCAAAACAATAAGACACTTATTATTTTAGATCGCCCTAATCCTAATGGACATTATGTAGATGGACCAGTTCTTGAGAAACCATTTAGCAGCTTTATTGGCAAAATGCCTATCCCAATCGTTTATGGAATGACTATGGGAGAATATGGCAAAATGTTAACTGGAGAAAACTGGATTCATTCGCCTACGAATTTTATTGTGATTGCATGTAAAAACTATACACACCAATCTAAGTATCAATTTAATGTTGCGCCCTCTCCCAATTTGCCTAACATGAATTCCATTTATTGGTATCCTACTACCTGCTTAATTGAAGGCACGGTGATGAGTGAAGGAAGAGGCACTCCACATGCTTTTGCCAATATCGGCCACCCTTCCATTAAAGGGAAATCATTTAGTTTCACACCCGCTCCTAGAACTGGCGCCATGAGTTCAAAACTATATGGACAATTATGTTATGGATGGGATCTTAGTAATAAAAAAGCACCTAGCCATCAAATTGACTTAGACTTAATCATTGAGATGTACAAAGCCTTTCCAACAAAAGACAGTTTCTTCATTGAACCTAAAAGCAAACTAAGTACTGATTATTTTTTTAATAAATTAGCTGGCAATGCACAATTGATGGAACAATTAAAAGCAGGGCTTAGTGCCAAGCAGATTCGAGCTAGTTGGCAAGAAAATATCATTGCTTTTAAAAAGATTAGAAAGAAATATTTACTTTATAAAGATTTTGAATAATAAAAAAGCAGCGTTCCATTTGAGAACGCTGCTTTTTTTAAAAGTCATAGGACTGTAATTAATTACCAATAATGGGAATGGCTAAACTATGAATAGCGTCATTTAATACTTTGACACCGTCCTTTTTAATATTTTCATATTTACTTAATTGCGCATCCACTTGTAATTTTAACTCAGCATAAGTTTCTTTTACTTGTTTAGTGGGAGCTGTATAACCAGCTGCAGCTGATTCAAACAAGCCAGCCATTTTATCGTCTAGGCGAATAGGGAAATTTAATACATCCTGTCCACTCTTAGCTTTTGTTTGATGTAAGGCTTCTTCAATTTTTGTCAAGCTCTCCATGATTGCTTTTGATTGTGATTGAAAGCTTGAATCTTTTGTTTTCTTTTGTACCACTGCAATTTGAGCTCTCATCTCTTTAATGCCTTTTATTGTTTTCATTATATCATTAAAAGTACCAGATACTTGTAGTAAAAATTGCTCTTGGGCTTTTAGGTCAGTATTAGCAACTTTGAAATTAGGATCAGCAATCACTTCAAAAGGATAGCTTACTGTTTCTTTATTGATAGTTACTTTCGCTGTATACCTGCCTGGTGCAGCTAATACAGGGCTTGTTGAACCATTCCATAAAATCAAACTTGCATCGGGTTGTTCTATTTCTTTATGATATAAATTCCAAGCAAATTGATTAAATCCTTGCTCTACAGAAGGTCCTTCTTTATCTTTAGAACTATAGGTTCTGATAGTTTTGTTTTGATCATCTAAAATAGCGATATCTACTTTGGTGCTATCATCAGATTGTGCAATATAATACTTAATAACTGCTCCTTTCAAAGGATTCAAACCCACATTCGCTGGAATACTCGCTGCCGCTCTTCTTCTTCTTCCTCCTATCTGTGGCGGTACACGATAAGTATTAGCTACTGGGAATACTTTATTAGCAGAAGCTGATTGGAATTGCTCAATCAAACTTAGATCATCAAATATATACAAACTTCTACCTTGGGTACCGACAATCAAATTGTTATCTCTAATTAATAAATCAGTAATCGGCGTCATGGGTAAATTTAACTGGAAAGGCTCCCAATTTTGTCCATCATTCATTGAAACATATAACCCATATTCAGTACCTGCAAATAATACTCCTGCTTTCTTTTGACTTGCCACGATACATCTTGTAAAATGCATAGGATCAATTCCAGTGGTGATTTTTACCCAAGTTTCACCATAGTCAGTTGTTTTATAAATATAGGGAGCGAAATCGTCTAACTTATACCTTGTTCCTGCAAAATAGGCTGTTCCTTTTCTTAATGGGTCTACTTCAACTCTATTCCACATCATCCATTGTGGCACATCTTTAGGAGTTACATTTTTCCAATGTGCACCACCATCTTTACTAACGCTTATTACACCATCATCACTTCCAGTCCATAATACATCTTTTTCTAATGGCGACTCAGCAGCTGTAAAAATAGTACAGTAATATTCTACACTGGTATTGTCTTGTGTAATAGGACCACCTGAACTTTTTTGCTTAGACTTATCATCGGTGGTTAAATCTGGAGAGATCGTAGTCCAACTTGCACCTTCATTTTCTGTAGCAAATAAATGATTACCTGCAGTATATAACTTCTTAGGATTATGAGGAGAAAAGAAAATGGGGTGATTCCATTGGAATCGATATTTCATTGCTTCTGCACCAGCACCCATTGGATTATCTGGCCATACATTAATGATGCGATTCTCTCCTGTTTTATGATCATATCGAGTAATCAGCCCACCATAAGAGCCTCCATACACAATATCTGCATTAGTGGGATCTGCAACTATATAGCCACTTTCTCCACCTGCGGTTACATCAAAATCTGATTCTCCAATAAATGAACCATATGTACTTGATTTAATTCTGAATGCAGAATTGTCTTGTTGTGCTCCAAGAATTCTATAAGGGAAACTATTATCAGTACTCAATCGATATACTTGTACTGTAGGTTGATTCATCATGGTACTAAAAGTCTTAGCCCCATCTAAACTTACTTGAGCACCTCCATCATCTGATACAATCATACGTTTAGGATTTTTGGGATCAATCCATAAATCGTGATGGTCGCCATGTGGTGTAGTTGGCATGGCTTTAAAATTTCTACCGCCATCAGTTGAAACCATAAAATTCACATTAGGACAATACACTTTATTTTCGTCAACAGGATCAACAAATACTTTTGTATAATACCATGCTCTTTGACGAATATTATTATCACTACAAACTAAATCCCAGGTTTTACCGGCATCATCAGACATGTATAAACCCCCATTTGCATTTTCAATCAAAGCATATAGCTTATCAGTATTTGATTTGGCAATACCAATCCCTACTATACCCCAAACTCCTTTAGGCAGACCTTTCGCTGCTTTTATATTTGTCCATGTTTCACCGCCATCTGTACTTTTATACATACCCGATCCTTCTCCACCACTTTCTAAACTATATGGAGTACGAATCAACTGCCAAGTGCCTGCATATAATACATCAGGATTACTTGGATCTATAATCAAATCACTTGCTCCTGTTTGCGGATTTACATACAATACTTTTTTCCAAGTTTTTCCGCCATCTATTGTTTTATATACTCCTCTGTTTTCGTTTGGTCCAAATAAATGTCCCATTACTGCAGCCCAAACAATATCTGGATTTTTAGGATGTACAATTAATCTAACAATATGACGTCCTTCTTTTAAACCAATATTTTTCCAAGTTTTTCCTTCATCTATTGATTTCCATGCACCTTCTAAGCCTTCACTCACATTCCCACGCATTGTGTTCTCTCCTTCTCCAACATAGATAATAGATTCATTAGAAGGAGCTAATGCAATCGCTCCAATAGTGCCCCCGAAATAACCATCTGAAATATTTTTCCAATTAGCACCTGCATCAGTAGTTTTCCAAACACCACCTCCTGTGCTACCCATGTAAAACAAATTAGGTTCTGTATAAGAACCTATGGCAGCAGCAGCTCTGCCTCCTCTAAATGGACCCAACAATCTAAAATTTTGTTCCTTAATAACAGGATCCTTCGCTATACTTTGCATGGCAATAAGAGTAGCTGTCTTTTTCTTTTGTGCATGCAATTCATTAGTAACACAGAATAAGACAAGTACACTTGATAGTACAATTATTTTTTTCATAGTATTGATTTTAAAAAAATGAGTCTCCAAAGAGACTCATTTAATATGCTTATTTAATGGTTTCTACTTCTTTAAACTTCTTAATAGGAGTAACTTCTACCAACTTTCTAAAGGCAGCCCAATCATTAGCAAAAAATGCATTCACCTTTGTTGCTACTTCGTTCACTGCTACATTAGCGGCTGAGATAGCAGCTTCTTCTTGCTCAGCTGGAGCTGTATTTTTACCTACAATCAACATACTAGCATTTCTAATAATTGAAATAGGTGTAATCACAGGCACAGTACCATACCCTTGCTTTTCTTGTTTCTTACCCATCATAAATTCTCTTAAACCTTTTAACTTCTCAGTAACAGCCTTGTGTACTTTAGTTAAAGAATCTACTCCTTTATCTTTTTTATCCTTCCACTCTGCTTTTAATTGTGCTAAAGTAGTTTCGGCTTCTTCAATTTGATCCAAAGCAGCATTGTACTTATCATTGATGGGTTGTAGTTTTTCTAAAAAACGATCTTGTGCAAGCACCACTTCATTTTTAGATGGCAATCTTGGATCATCTTTTACTTCTACCCAAGCTGAATCTTTTAAAGCATTCGCAGTTACCACAATTTTAAATTTCCCAGCTAAAACATCCCTTCCGGTAAACTCCTTATCGTCTTCATTACTTGTTGCAGCAGCTCCTTCTTCTTCAGCCCCTCTTCTTCCACCACCGCCAGTCTTGGGTGCACCTGCAGCTCGTTTTCCTTTTTGTTCAAAACCCCAATAGTTTCTATTAAATCCTGAATCCACTTTAAATGTCAAGTTTCTAATCACTTGATCGTTGATATCCTTGATTTGTACCTTTACTTTTTTCAAACTATCATTTAAGTATACAGTGATGGGTAAACCTGTTGGTTTGTTTGGTGCATCCCACATACCCCATGTACTCCACTCATAAGGAGCATTTTTGATAGACAAGTTGATAGCCGTAGGTGGCACAGATAAGAAGAAATTAGCATTTTTTGATTTTGCTAATTGACGTAATGGTCGAATATCATCCAAGATCCATAAACTTCTACCAAAAGTAGCAATAGCTAAATCTGCTTCTCTATCTTGGATAGCGAAATCATAAGTCGACACGGATGGGTATCCGTTTTTCCATTGTTGGAAATTCACACCATTATCCAAACTAATATAAAATCCTTGTTCAGTACCTACAAAAATTAAATTAGGTTCTACAGGATCTTGTAAAATTGTTAATGCATAGCCTGTTACCTTTTTTTCATCTACCAATCTGGTCCAAGTTTTACCTAGGTCTGTAGATCTAAAAATATAAGGAGCAAAATCACCTTGTCTATAATTATTAGCCACTACAAAAACTTCATTGGCATTATAGCTAGATGTTCTGATTTGCGGAATCCATGCGCCTTTCGGGAAACCAGCGATATTAGCTGTTAAATCAGACCAAGTTTTACCACCATTGGTAGTCATTTGCACTTTACCATCGTCGGTCCCAATAAAAATTAAATCTTTTTGAACTGCACTAGGCGCGATAGTCATAATGGTAAAATAGTTTTCAGCAC
>Ga0228701_1000775_pt1 | contig 24193 bp, 25 predicted proteins | sample McNCre117_Aug_MG_2_FD_178017 | JGI IMG/M metagenome (GOLD analysis project Ga0228701, IMG submission 178017) | Freshwater microbial communities from McNutts Creek, Athens, Georgia, United States - 11-17_Aug_MG | ecosystem: Environmental > Aquatic > Freshwater > Creek | place: USA: Georgia...
CCCAATCGGCATCGGTGATGTTGCCGTCTGCATCGATGGCGATGACGGTAGCCTTGGCACCTTCGGCAATGAATTGCGCCACGCGCTGTGTGTGGCCGTAGCCTGAGTGGTAAACAACGACGGTTTTAGTCATGAAAAGCTCCTAATGAAGAGGGGTGAAAAAAGTGAATTGAAAAATTGAAACGCGTGTGAACGTCAAGGCGCCAGGTCAAAGACCAAGACCTCGGCATCTTGCCCATGGTCGAGCACGATGCGCTGCTCGTTGTCCAACAAGGCCGCATCGCCTTCGGCCAAGGCCACGCCGTTAACGTGCAAGGCGCCGCGCACCAGATGCACATAGGCTTTGCGATGCGGGGCGATCTCCAGCTGCGCCGACTCCTGGCCATCGAACAGGCCGGCATACAAGGTGGCATCGGCATGAATCTGAATCACGCCGCCTTCGGGAGCCGCAATGCGGCTGAGCGCACCGCGCTTGGAAGCAGGTGGCACAGTTTGTTGCTCGTAACCGGGTTCGATGCCACGCACATTGGGTTCGATCCAAATTTGAAAGAAGTGGGTGGTTTCGTTGGGTGCGTGGTTGAACTCGCTGTGCTGCACACCACTGCCCGCGCTCATGCGCTGCACATCGCCAGGGGGAATGCCCTTGACGTTGCCCATGCTGTCTTTGTGCGCCAGGTTGCCGCTCAGCACGTAGCTGATGATTTCCATGTCGCGGTGGCCGTGGGTGCCAAAGCCTGAGCCTGCGGCAATGCGGTCTTCGTTGATCACGCGCAAGTTACCCCAGCCCATGAACTCCGGGTCGTAGTAATTGGCGAATGAAAAACTGTGGAATGAGCGAAGCCAGCCGTGGTCGGCATAGCCGCGATCTTGTGATTTGCGAACGGTCAACATGGTTGCACCTCCTTGTGAACTGAACTTTAGGTTCGGCCTGTGGCTTTGCAATGCAGGGCATTTGATGGCATCATTCAAATAATTTGAACGATCAAGGCGTTTTCATGAATTCCCCCCGTGACGTGCTGACCCCCGACTCTTTGGCCATGCTGCATGCCATTGAAAAAGCAGGCAGCTTTGCCGCCGCCGCGCGCGCCATGCACTTGGTGCCCAGCGCCCTGACCTACCGGGTGCGGCAAATCGAAGACGCCCTCGATGTGCTGCTGTTTGACCGCAGCTCACGCCAAGCCAAACTGACCGCTGCAGGCCATGAATTGCTGCGCGAAGGCGAGCGCCTGTTGGCCGATATTGATGCGATTGCCAACCGCGTCAAACGCGTGGCCACGGGCTGGGAGAGCGAGTTCACCATTGCGGTGGACGGCATCATCGACAAAGTCACCATCATGGAGTTGTGCGAAGCCTTTTTGGCCCAGTCGCCACCCACCCGTTTGAAACTGCGCGACGAAACACTCACCGGCACGCTGGAAGCCCTGACCAATGGCCAAGCCGATCTGGCCTTGGGCATTGCGGGCACGCCTGGCGACAGTGGTGCCGCCACAGGCATTCACAGCCAACCCTTAGGGGCCATGCGTTTTGTGTTTGCTGTGTCGCCCCAACACCCCCTGGCCCATGCACCCACCCCACTGAGCGATGTGCTCATTGGTCAGCACCGCGCCGTGGCCGTGGCCGACTCGGTCAAACGCGGCGCCGGCATGACCGTGGGTTTACTCCCCGGGCAAGACGTGTTCACCGTGCCCAATATGCAAAGCAAAATTGACGCGCAAGTGCGCGGCTTGGGCGTGGGTTTTGTGCCCGAATCGCTGTCACAGGCCTTGGTCGACGCGGGTCGTTTGCTGGTGCGCGAGGTCGAACGTCCACAACGCGTCTCGCAACTCAGTTACGCTTGGCGTATTCCCGATGGCAGCGAGGGTGAGCGCGGAGGCCGTGCTTTGCAGTGGTGGCTGAAACAACTCAAAAGCCCCACCACCCGCGCCGCCTTATTGGTGAACCCCCGACGTCCTTCATCCACCCGCAACGTGTAGAGTGCAACCATGACCTTGAACATCGCCATCATCGGAGCCGGCATGGCCGGCATCACCGCCGCACGCACCTTGACCCAAGCGGGCCACCATGTGCATGTGTTTGAAAAAAGCCGAGGCGCGGGGGGGCGTATGTCTACCCGCGAAAGCAATTTCGGCACTTTCGACCACGGCACCCAATACTTCACCGTGCGCGACCCACGCTTTTCGCTCGCCTTGCAAACCGTGCCAGGCACCACCGACATTTGTCGCCCGTGGAGCGCCAACGCCGTGCGCGTGCTCGACCCGCTGGGCCATGTGTTTGAAGCTGCACGCGCCACCAAAGATGCACACTTTGTGGCCAAGCCCGGCATGAACGCCTTGGTGCGCCATTGGGCCGAACCTTTGGGCAAAGCCGTCAGCTACAACGCCCAAGTCAACCGCTTAGAGCGTGGTGCCAAAGGTTTGTGGACGGTGCATGCCGTCAACAGCAGCGCTGGCAAAGAAGCTGCCCAAAAGCACAGCGGCTTTGACCATGTGTTGCTCGCCATTCCTTCGGTGCAAGCCGAGAACCTGCTCAAAGCCTCGGGCAAAGAAGCCGTCAACGCCCAATGGATCAAAGCCATGGACGTCGTTGACGTGGCACCTTGCTGGACACTGATGCTGGCCTTTCCCAACGCCACCCAACCCAATTTGCACATTGGCCCGCAATGGAATGCAGCGCGTAGCATCCACCACCGCATTGCGTGGTTGGCGCGCGAGTCGTCCAAGCCCGGTCGTGGCAAGGTCGAGCGCTGGACGGTCCAAGCCAGTGCCGCATGGTCCACCGAGCACATCACCGACACCGAAGCACGCGTCAAAGCCAAACTCTTGCGCGCGTTCTCTGAGCTCACGGGCATTCGGGCCGAGCCCGCTCACGCCGAAGTGCACCGCTGGCTCTATGCCAAAACCATCACGCCGCTGGGCGTGTCGCATCAGTACAACCCAGCCAACGGCTTGGGCACCTGCGGTGACTGGCACTTGGGCCACCGTGTGGAAGACGCGTTTGTGTCGGGTCTGGAACTCGCCTTAGCCGTTTGTCAATCGGCACACCGCATGTGATGGACTGCACGCACACGCGGGCCACGCGTGTGCTGCTTGGCTTGAGTTTTTCGTGCGCTACATCGGTCGATTTGCACCCTCCCCCACGGGCCCGCTGCATGCGGGCTCGCTCGTTGCAGCACTCGCGAGCTGGCTAGACGCACGCGCCCACAAGGGCCAATGGTTGGTGCGCATCGAAGACGTGGACACACCGCGTTGCGTGCCGGGAGCAAACCAAGTCATCTTGCAGCAACTGGCCGCCTGTGGTCTGGTACCAGATGCACCCGTCATGTACCAATCACAACGCGGCGAAGCCTACCAAGCAGCGCTAGATGGGTTGATTGCCAAAGGCTGGGCCTACCCCTGCGGCTGCTCGCGCAAAGAGATTGAAGACGCCCAAGCCTTGCTCGGCCACACCCGCAAGCGCCACCATGTGGCGGTCTACCCCGGCACCTGCCGTGATGGACTCCGTGGCAAAACCGCACGCGCCTGGCGCTTGAATGTGCAGCGCGTGATCGACAATTTGAAACTTGCCACACCGCTGACATGGCAAGACCGTTTGCTGGGACCTCAACAACAAGACGTGACCCACGAAGTGGGCGACTTCGTGCTCAAACGCGCCGATGGCCTGTGGGCCTACCAACTCGCCGTGGTGGTGGACGATGCGGCGCAAGGCATCAGCCACATCGTGCGCGGCGCTGATCTGAGCGACAACACAGCCCGACAGATCTTGCTGCAACATGCATTGGGTTTGCCCACGCCGAGCTACCTGCACACGCCGCTGGTGTTGGGTGAGAACGGGGAAAAGCTCAGCAAGCAAAACGGGGCGGAGGCTTTGGATGTGAGCCAGCCGCTGCAAGCACTCAACCATGCCGCGCAGCTTTTAGGGCTGACACCTTGCACCACGTCCGTTGAAGATGCTTTGCGGCAGTGGACTTCAAACTACCTTGGATCAAAAAACTAATGATGCGCCCGGTCACGTGATTTTATTTTGTGGCCCCCACTCAGACGGCTATGCTGTGCATGCAAATGTCCCCTTTTGTTTGCCACTTTTTCCCATTAACTTTTTCGGTCAAGTTCGATAAAATTGAACAACTTACAGCACAAACCAATCAAATGATCAAAACCACCGCACTCAAACGTAAACAGCCTAGCCTGAAGGCTTTGTTGCGTGCCGTGGCCAGCTCTACTGCTGTGGAAACCGGTCAAAACGTGGCGCAACTAGAACAAAAGCTACGCCAACCTTCACAACGTTTTGCACACATCAAGTTGGCCCGTTAAGGCTGTTGTCACTTGCGGCTAAGGCCTCGCGCACCAGCTCGCACATAGGTGAATAGTTTCGCGCCAAACCCGCATGAATTGCACTGATGTAATCATCTTTTCGTAGCTCCCATGCGCTGTAATCTAGCGGTTCATGACCTGCTTGAACAGCCATGACATCGGCCAGTAAACGCGATAAACGCCCATTGCCCTCGCGAAACGGATGAATCAGGATGAACTCCACATGCGTGACAGCAATTGCCTCACTCAAATCGTCTAAAGCCAAACCTTCACATGGCGTCCAACGCGACAAACAGTTATTCTCAAATTCTTGCAACAACCGAGGCACTTGTGTCACCGTTGCAAAACCAAAACCACCCTTGCTCATGTTGACCGAACGGTCCTGCCCTGCCCACTCATACACATTGCCAAGCCACCAATGGTGCCAGTTCCGCAAGTCGGTCACTCGCAAACTGTGTATGGGTAACTGATGGCTTAGCACTTCTTGATAAAGCTGAGCCAACAAAGACAGCTCTAGCTCGTCCATGTCAGCAACGGAGGTGATGCCCACTTTGTTGCGTAATACCAAGCCATCAGAGGCCGGCTCAAACTCGCCTTCGGAACTTAAAACTTGATAACGGTTATCCATGCTTCAACTCCCAAATGCAAGGAAACCTACTCTCTGGCTCAATAAGGCCGCAAACACAGACCAGTTCTACTGCCCAAATAACCCGTTTGTATTTTAAAAAATCAAGCATCTTGTTCACGACAGCCCTCTATCTTCGTTATGAGCTTAGCCTCACAGCCCGCGATAATCTGCAGTTATTCAAACACTTGCCTGCCATGACCACCGCCGACACGCCCACCACACCCGATGCCGCAACAAACGACGCCCCTTTCATGCGCGTCATCAAAACCTATGTGCTGCGTGCTGGGCGCATGGGGCCTGGGCAGACGCGTGCGTTCGAGCAATTTGGTCCTCAGTTTTTATTGCCTTACACCCCTGAGCGGTTCGATGCAGCCGCTGCTTTTGGCCACACAGCGCCTTTGATTTTGGAAATTGGTTTTGGCATGGGTGACGCCACAGCCAAGATTGCGCAGACACGCCCTGACGACAACTTTTTGTGCTGCGAGGTCCATGCCCCGGGTGTGGGCGCTCTGCTCAAGCGCTGCGGTGAAGAACACATTGGCAACATCCGCATCGTGCAGCACGATGCGGTCGAGGTGATGGACCACATGCTGGGCGAAAACAGCTTGGACGGGGTGCACATCTTCTTCCCCGACCCCTGGCACAAAAGCCGTCACCACAAACGCCGCTTGATTCAAAGCCCGTTTGTGAACCGCTTGGCACGACACATCAAACCAGGTGGCTATTTGCATTTGGCCACCGACTGGGAGCCTTATGCCGAGCAAATGCTGCAGGTCGTGTCCGCAGAGCCTTTGCTGAAGAACACCGCCACCGACGCCAGTGGTTTTGCCGAAAAACCCGCCTACCGCCCACTCACCAAGTTTGAAAACCGTGGCTTGAAACTCGGCCATGGCGTGTGGGACTTGGTGTTTCAAAAAATCTAAACACCACCCAGCGGGCGTGTGATGGCACGAGCACACCAACACCCAGCCCTGCCCACCCGCGATGGTGTGAGCGCGAGTTGTGTGGCATTGACACCTGGGCCTTGGCACAACTTGCTCGATTTTCTGGCCACCCGTTTTCCGCGTATCCGCCGTGACCAATGGGCAGAGCGCTTCGCACAAGGCCTGATCTTCAACGCACAAGGCCAACCCGTAGAGGCCGATGCGCCCTGCCTCCCCCACACCCGGCTGTACTACTACCGCAGCGTGCCCCAAGAGCCTGCATTGCCGTTTGAAGCACAAGTGCTTTTTCAAGACGCGCATCTGGTGGTGGCCGACAAACCGCATTTCATGCCCGTCACACCGGCTGGCCGCTATCTGCAACAAAGCTTGTTGGTGCAACTCAAGCAGCGCCTGGGTTTAGACACACTCGCGCCTGTGCATCGGATTGATCGCGAAACCGCAGGTCTGGTGCTCTTCTCGGTGCAAGCCCATGAACGCAATGCCTACCAAGCGCTGTTTCGCGAGCGTCAGGTGCACAAGGTCTACGAAGCAGTGGCCGCTTTTGACCCTGGCCTGAGTTTTCCACGCACGCGCAGCAGTCGTTTAGAAAGCGACGCACAGTTTTTCCGATCGCGCGAAGTGGCAGGCCAGCCCAACAGCGAAACACATATGTCGGTGCTGCACACCGAAAGCCAGCACGCGCTGTACCGCCTAGAGCCCGTCACGGGGCAACGCCACCAACTGCGCATTCACATGAACGCGCTTGGCTTGCCAATAGAGGGCGACCAGTTTTACCCCGCGGTGTTGCGCGGACCCGATGAGGTCGAAGATTTTTCACAGCCTCTGCAACTGCTGGCCAAGCACATGGCGTTCACCGACCCGATCACGGGCGAGGCGCGGGTGTTTCACAGCGCACAGCGTTTGCGCCTCGCGCTGTGAACACACCCACAGCTTCATGCAGAAAGGCCTGTGGCCTCACGCCTTGATTTCGCGTGCCGTGATTTGGTACTTGAAGCTGTCTGGCGCGTAAGAGTCCAAACGTCCGTCGGCTGTTTCTGCCACCGGGTACATCAAGAAACCCAAGCGCGCTTCTTGGCTGCCGGGCAAGGCCACATCGTGTGCGGTGTTCCAGCCCATCCAGTTGCCTTCCCAGCCACCAAACAAACGGCTGTAAACAGGTTGCACCACGGCGTTGTCGGTGCGCTTGATCCATTCGGGGGTTTCCAAGCGCATGACCTTGGCCACATCCGCCGGGTCCATCGCCACCCAGCCATGGGCTTGCAAGTACACCTCGGCACGGCAGTGTTGCGCACCTTTGAGGCTGGCAGGGTTGCCCGACAACTCTTTGTAGCCAAAGGCCGAGGGCACCAAACGGATGCCATACACATCACGCGCGGGCACACCGACTGAGCGGCACAAGCCCACAAACAAAGCGTTAATGTCAGCGCACTTTCCGCCCAGGTTGCCGGTCTCCAACATGGTTTTGATGTCGCCTTCGCCGCAGCCGCGCACCTTGGGCTCACGCCATGCGTTGGCCACCACCCAGTTGTAAATGGCGCGGGCTTTTTGCGCATCGGTCTTGGCGCCTTGGGTAGCCTTGAGGGCCGTGGTCCGCACAATGCCATCGGTCGGCAGCAAGTGCGTGGCACGGGTGTAGTGGTGCAAGGTGCCCGCATCTTCTGGGGTGAAGGTGTGTGCGCCAGGTTGGGTGATGTCCACAAAGCGGTTTTGGGTTTGGACACGGCTGGTCACTTCCACAAACGGGGTGACACCGGCTGCGAATTCGGTGTAGAGCATGCGCGCGCCTTCGATGCCATCGCTGGTCATGCGTGAATTGCCGTTCGATTGAAAGCTGCTCTCCAGCGAACGCTGCCAATCGGAGTTGATGCTGGGCACAGGCAACCACACGCGCGCTTGGCCTTTGGCATCGACCAAATCCACCCGGGTGGTGACTTCGAAGGTACGCCAGGCGCCAGTTTGTGGCTCAAATCGACGAACAGCGGGAGAGGTTTGGAGTGAGGTTTGGGCCAACGCAAAGCTGGGCACACCGGCAAGGGCGCCCACAGCTGCGGCCCCCTTGAGAAGGGAACGACGCACGAGAGTCATGAAAGAGAGCTCCGAATAAAGATGGAGACCTGTCGGCACATAAGAGGCGCACCACGCCACTGCAGATCGCAGCGGCCACGCCAATGCCCCGAAGGCAGGTCACCCCGCACAAGACGCGTCGGGGTGCCCCGATTATCGCTTGAGGTGCTTGGTCGCTGTAGCAGGCATGGAGGCAGATGTGGGCACGGTCGCTGCCACGCCGTTATCGCGACGCAGATCGGTCAGCCACTGGTTAGCCTGTGGGCCACTCCAATCCACATCGCCCATCACGCGCCAGCGGGCTTGGCCGTTGGGGGCAATCAGCACCGTGGTGGGGTAGACGGTGACGCCCCAGCGCTTGGCCAGCTCACCTTGCGGATCTGAAATGACCGGGAAGGTCATGCCCGTGGTTTGCAGATAGCGCGCAGCGCGGGCTGACGACTCACGCACATTGATGGTCAGCACCACGGTTTGGTTGTCACTGATCTCATGCAGGGTTTGCAGTGTGGGTAATTCTTCTTTGCACGGTGCGCACCAGGTGGCCCAAAAGTTCAGTACCACCACCTTGCCAGCCAACTCAGCGGCGCCCCAGGTTTTGCCCTGCAAATCAGGCGCGTCAATCTTGGGCGTGGCTGCGTTGGTGGGCCAGCGTGCTTTGTCAAACTGCGCCCAGGCACTGGGAGCCAACAAACTTGAAGCAACCCAAGCAAAGCACAACCCAACAAAAAGGCCCAACACCTGTTGAGCCTTGTGTGTTGGCACGACGCCTTGGCTTGCGTAAAGACGTGTGCGCAATTGCATCACAGGCGCTCAGTCACCCAAGCTTGCACGCTGGCCAAGGCATTGGGCAAGGCTGCGGCATCGGTGCCACCAGCCATCGCCATGTCTGGCTTGCCGCCGCCTTTGCCGCCGACTTGCTGCGCCACAAAGTTGGCCATCTCGCCCGCTTTGACTTTGCCCGTGTTGTCTGCGGTCACGCCTGCGGCGATGTTGACCTTCTCGCCGTCCACCGCCGCCAACACGATGATGGCCGACTTCATCTTGTCTTTGAGCTTGTCCATGGTGTCGCGCAAAGTTTTGGCGTCTGCACCGTCGAGCTTGGCCACCAAGAGCTTGGTGCCTTTGACGTCCAGGGCTTGGGTCATCAACTCGTCGCTTTGGGCCGAAGCCACTTTGCCTTTGAGGGCAGACACTTCTTTTTCGAGTGTTTTGATTTGCTCGAGCACTTGGGCCAAACGCGCATTCAGTTCTGTGGGGGGCGCTTTGAGTGCGCCTGCCGCTTGCGCCACCGAGTCTTCGAGTGACTGCAAATACGCCAGCGCATTCGCGCCTGTGACGGCTTCAATGCGGCGCACACCAGCGGCCACGCCGCCTTCGGCCACCACTTTGAACAAGCCAATGTCGCCCGTGGCTTTGACGTGTGTGCCACCGCACAGCTCGCGACTCGAACCAATGTCGAGCACGCGCACAGTCTCGCCGTACTTCTCGCCGAACAACATCATGGCGCCGGTTTTTTGGGCCGACTCAATGTCCATCACACGTGCTTGGGCCGCCGCGTTGGCCAGAATTTCGGCGTTGACCTTGGCTTCAATCTGGCGAATTTGCGCATCGGTGACGGGCGCGTTGTGCGCAAAGTCAAAGCGGGTGCGCTCGGCATTCACCAAGCTGCCTTTTTGTTGCACATGGTCGCCCAGCACTTCGCGCAAGGCTTTGTGCATCAAGTGGGTGGCGCTGTGGTTGCGCACGGTGGCAGCGCGCACCTCTGTGTTGACTTGCGCATCGACGTGGTCGCCCACGGCCAAGGTGCCTTGGGTCAAGGTGCCATGGTGGCCGTACACATCGGCCTTGATCTTCAAGGTGTCTTCCACCGCAAAGCTGGCCGAGCCGCTCACCAGCACACCAGAGTCGCCCACTTGGCCGCCGCTCTCGGCGTAAAACGGTGTGGTGTCCAACACCACCACGCCCGTTTGGCCGTGCTTGAGTTCGGCCACTGAATTGCCATCCAAGTACACCGCCACCACTTTGGCTTTTGTCTGGAGGTCGTCATAGCCTACAAACGCGTTGCCTGCGCCGCTGTACTCCAAAGCCTTGTCCATCTTGAACTTACCTGCAGCGCGGGCTTGGCTCTTTTGTTTTTCCATCGCAGCGGCAAAGCCGACCTCGTCCACGCTCAAACCACGCTCGCGGCACACGTCGGCCGACAAATCGAGTGGGAAGCCGTAGGTGTCGTGCAGCTTGAAAGCCACTTCGCCGGGGAGAACTTTCACGCCACCATCCAAAGCCGCATCCAAAATTTGCATGCCCACTTCGAGGGTTTCAAAGAAGCGTTCTTCTTCAGCCTTCAACACCGAGGCAATGCGCTCGGCTTGGGATGACATATTGGGGTAAGCCGCACCCATGAGCTTGACCAAGTCAGGCACGAGCTTGTGGAAGAACGGTTTTTTCTGGCCCAACAAATACCCATGGCGAATGGCGCGGCGGATGATGCGGCGCTGCACATAGCCACGACCTTCGTTGCTGGGCACCACGCCGTCGCTCACCAAGAATGAGGTGGCACGGATGTGGTCGGCAATCACGCGCAAGCTCTTGTGGCCCAAGTCTTTGCAGCCGGTTTCGCGTGCAGCGGCTTTGATCAGGGCATCAAAGATGTCGATTTCGTAGTTGCTGTGCACGTGCTGCAAGATAGCCGCCAAGCGCTCCAGGCCCATGCCGGTGTCCACGCAAGGCGCGGGCAAGCGGGTGACGCTGCCGTCTTCGGCCATGTTGAACTGCATGAACACGTTGTTCCAAATTTCGATGAAGCGATCGCCGTCTTCGTCTGGGCTGCCAGGAGGGCCGCCAGGGATGTGGTCGCCGTGGTCGTAGAAGATTTCTGAGCATGGGCCGCAAGGGCCGGTGTCGGCCATCATCCAAAAGTTGTCGCTCTTATAGCGGCCGCCCTTGTTGTCGCCAATGCGAATCACGCGCTCAGGCGGCAGACCAATTTCCTTGGTCCAAATGTCGTAGGCCTCATCATCCTCTTGGTACACGGTGGCCAGCAAACGCTCTTTGGGCAGCTTGTAGACCTCGGTCAACAACTCCCAGGCCCACTTGAGCGATTCGCGTTTAAAGTAGTCGCCAAACGACCAGTTGCCCAGCATTTCGAAGAAGGTGTGGTGGCGGGCGGTGTAGCCCACGTTTTCCAAGTCGTTGTGTTTGCCACCGGCGCGCAAACAAGCCTGTACAGAGGCGGCGCGCACATAAGAGCGCTTGTCGGAACCCAAAAACACATCTTTGAACTGGACCATGCCCGAGTTGGTGAACATCAAGGTGGGGTCGTTGCCCGGAACCAGTGGACTGGAGGCCACCACGGTGTGGCCTTTGGACTCAAAAAAGTCCAAGAATGTTTTACGAATGTCAGCGACGGTGAATTGGGGTGTAGTCATCCTCAAATTATAAGTTTCGTGTCACCCCAAGCTCATTCAAGCGCGACGTGCTGACGTTATGCTCGGCAGATTGATTTGGAGACCCACATGGACATGAAGACCGCCCCCCTCTCATTGCTCAACGACCCCAGCTTGCTCAAGACCGATGCCTTGATCAATGGCCAATGGGTCAAAGGCAGCAGCCGCTTTGATGTGCATGACCCCGCCACCGGCCACAAACTGGTCGATGTGGCCAACCTCGGAGCGCAAGAGGCCGAAACCGCCATTGCCGCAGCCAATGCGGCATGGCCTGCCTGGCGCAATAAAACTGGCAAGGAACGCAGCATTATTTTGCGCAAGTGGTATGACCTGCTGATGGCCAACCAGGAAGACCTGGGCCGCCTCATGACCGCCGAACAAGGCAAGCCTTTTGCGGAAGCCAAAGGCGAAGTAGCCTACGGCGCCAGCTTTGTCGAGTGGTTTGCCGAAGAAGCCAAACGCGTCAACGGTGAAACCCTGCCCCAGTTCGACAACAACCGTCGCTTGATGGTGATTAAGCAGCCCATTGGCGTGTGCGCTGCCATCACGCCTTGGAACTTTCCATTGGCCATGATCACCCGCAAAGTCGCGCCTGCCTTGGCGGCGGGCTGCCCGGTGGTCATCAAACCCGCCGAACTCACCCCCCTCACCGCCTTGGCTGCGGCTGAGCTGGCCATCCGTGCTGGCATTCCTGCTGGCGTGCTCAACATCCTCACGGCCGACAGCGACAACAGCATTGCGATTGGCAAAGTCATTTGCGCCAGCGACACCGTGCGCCACATCAGCTTCACAGGCTCCACCGAAGTGGGCCGCATCTTGATGGCGCAATCGGCGCCCAGCATCAAAAAACTGTCGCTGGAATTGGGTGGCAATGCGCCCTTCATCGTGTTTGACGACGCCGACATCGACAGCGCCGTGGAAGGCGCCATGGCCAGCAAGTACCGCAACGCCGGTCAAACCTGCGTGTGCGCCAACCGCATCTACGTGCAAGACGCGGTGTATGACGAGTTTGTGCAAAAGTTTGCGGCCAAAGTCAAAGGCCTCAAAGTGGGCAATGGCTTTGACGATGGCGTGGTGCAAGGCCCACTGATCGAAAACGCAGCCGTCGAAAAAGTCGAGCGCCATGTGCAAGACGCCATCGCCAAAGGCGGCAAAGTGCTGGCCGGCGGTCACAAGCTGAGCGGTCAGTTCTTTGAACCCACGGTGATCGCCGAAGCCCGCGCCGACATGCTGTGCGCCCGTGAAGAAACCTTTGGCCCCTTCGCCCCCGTGTTCCGCTTCAAACACGACCAAGAAGCCATCGACGCAGCCAACAACACCGAGTTCGGCCTGGCCAGCTATTTCTACAGCCGTGACATTGGCCGTATTTACCGCGTCAGCGAAGCGCTGGAATACGGCATGGTGGGCATCAATGTGGGCATCATCGCCACCGAGCACGTGCCGTTTGGCGGGGTCAAACAGTCCGGCCTGGGCCGCGAAGGCTCACACCACGGCATGGAGGAATACCTCGAAATGAAATATTTGTGCCTTGGTGATATTCACAAATAAATTAACAAAAATGCAATAATTGGTATGTATACGTGGTTTTACACATCCAAAAATGGTTGCGCTGTATACAATCTTGAAACTTTCTCTTCTGTTTTGAACCTCATCGCCAGGCCATGAAAACCAAACAAATTTACATGCGTTTTCTCAATCTCCTCCATGCCTTGGAGGGAGGGGAACACGCGCCGTCCATGGATTTGGACGCCAAAAAACTGCTGGAATTCATCGCCATGCGCCATGAACAACAAAAACCGCTGACCGTGACCGATGCCATGGCATTGGCCACCATTGCCTCGCCGGCTACCATCCACCGCAAGTTGGACCAGCTGCGCGAGCTCGGCATGATCGACACCGTATTCGAAGGCAAAAACCGCCGCACCAAGTACTTGGTGCCGACGCAAGCGGCGCATGACTACTTCGAACACATCGGTCAAGCCATGCAAGAAGCGATGGCGCAAGCCCACTAAAATAGAAAGACACCTGCGGGTGTCGTTCAAAGGTAGGACTCTTGCTTCCCAAGCAAATAACGTGGGTTCGATTCCCATCACCCGCTCCAAAAAAAAAGCCGCTCTTATGAGCGGCTTTTTTTTTGGGCGTATCACGCTGAATTAAATCAAGTTCACACCTGTCTTGCTTTGCAAGAACTCACGGGTCACACCGGGTGCCAGCTCGATCACTTTGAGGCCTTCAGGCACCACGTCCATCACCGCCAGGTCGGTGATGATGCGGTCCACCACGCCCACGCCTGTCAAAGGCAAGGTGCAGTCTTTCAAGATTTTCAAATCTTCAGTGCCGTCTTTTTTCTTGGCCACGTGCTCCATCAAAATGATCACGCGCTTGACGCCCGCCACCAAGTCCATGGCGCCGCCCATGCCTTTGATCATCTTGCCGGGGATCATCCAGTTGGCCAAATCGCCCTTCTCGCTCACCTGCATGGCGCCCAAGATGGACAAGTTGATCTTGCCGCCACGGATCATGGCGAACGACTGGTCGCTGCCAAAAATCGCCGAGCCTTTGATGGTGGTGACGGTTTGCTTGCCTGCGTTGATGAGGTCGGCATCGACTTCGTCTTCATAGGGGAACGGGCCAATGCCCAGCATGCCGTTTTCGCTTTGCAGCCACACTTCCACATGGTCAGGCACGTGGTTGGCGACCAAGGTGGGAATGCCAATACCGAGGTTCACATAAAAACCGTCTTGCAGTTCGCTTGCCGCACGTGCGGCCATTTCGTCTTGAGTCCAAGCCATGTCTATTCCTTATTTGCGGTCACGGGTGGTGCGCTTTTCAATGCGCTTCTCGGGCGTGGGGTTGTGCACGATACGGTGCACGTAAATGCCGGGCAAGTGAATGTCGTCCGGGGCCAACTCACCCGTGGCCACGATGCGCTCAACTTCGACCACGCAAATCTTGCCAGCGGTGGCCGCTGCGGGGTTGAAGTTGCGTGCAGTCATGTTGAAGCGCAGATTGCCGGAGCGGTCCGCCACATCAGCTTTGATGAGCGAAATTTCAGGCACCAGCGAGCGTTCCATCACATAGGTTTCGCCATCGAACTCGCGCGTTTCTTTGCCTTCGGCCACCAAGGTGCCCACACCGGTTTTGGTGAAGAAGGCGGGAATGCCCGCACCACCGGCGCGCAGCTTTTCAGCCAGCGTGCCTTGGGGGGTGAATTCCAACTCCAGCTCGCCCGAGAGGTATTGGCGCTCGAACTCTTTGTTCTCGCCCACATAGCTGGAAATCATTTTTTTGATTTGGCGGGTTTCGAGCAACTTACCCAAACCAAAACCGTCCACGCCAGCGTTGTTAGAGATCACGGTCAAGTCCTTCACGCCGCTGTCACGCAAGGCGTCAATCAGGGCTTCAGGAATGCCACACAAGCCAAAACCACCCACCGCCATCAACTGGCCGTCGGCCACGATGTCTTGAAGTGCTTCAGCAGCAGAAGGAAAAACTTTGTTCAAGGGATGCTCCAGTAAGAATGCAACAGAGTAGCGATACGATACTACGTAAGTAACTACGTAGTTTTTCGTAAGCACAGACCCCTGCCCCAACACGCCCCAAGAGCCCTATGAGCATCGACTACCGCCAAGCCTTTGACCTCGCCCCGGTGGGCCTGGTGCTGTCACGCAACCGCACCATGGTGGACTGCAACCAACACGTGTGCGACATGTTTGGGGCCACGCGCGAACAGCTGATCGGCCAATCTTTTCAGGTGCTCTACCCCAGCGCTGATGAATACGAGCGCACAGGCGCACGGATTGAACTCAGTTTGAACGCCAAAGGCCTCTACGCCGACGACCGGGTGATGAAGCGCATCGATGGCCGCCTCAAAGGCGAGCCGTTTTGGTGCCATGTGACAGGCCGCGCCTTGAACCGCGCTGCTCCGCATGAGGCCGGTATTTGGAGCTTCGAAGACCTGAGCGCGACGCGCCCTGTGCGCACCGAGCTCACCGCGCGGGAACGCGAGGTCGCCGCATTTTTGATCGATGGCATGACCTCCAAAGAAATTGGCAAAGTGCTGGGCATCAGCCACCGCACCGTCGAGATTTACCGCGCCAAGCTGATGCGCAAATACAAAGCCTCCACCACGGCCGACTTGGTGCACAAGCTGGTGGTGGGTTAACCCGCTGAGCTGACACGTCAGGGATTGCCCCAATCAAATGTCCTATTGACAGGTCATTAGAACTGATACACCATGACCATCCATGAATTCAGTCATGCCCTTGCCCAAGTACCACCAGATTTATCTGGTGCTGCGTGAGCAATTGCACGAAGGCAAATTTGCACAAGGCTTGCCGGGCGAATTGGCGCTGATGCAGCAGTTTTCGGTCGCCCGTGTCACGGTTCGTCGGGCCCTGTCTCAATTGGCGCAAGAGGGCTTGATCAGTCGCGAACCCGGCCGTGGCACACGTTCGCTGTTGCAACGTGCCGCGCATGCCAGTGAAGCAACGCCTCATAAATCGCAACAAGCCCAATTAACCGGCTTGCTGGAAAACTTGGTCAGCATGGGCTTGCGCACTTCGGTCAAGGTGCTGTCGGTACAACGCCTCGCGTCGCCCCATGAGGTAGCCATGGCCTTGCAACTTGAGGATGGCGAATGGGTTCAAAAAGCCCAACGCGTGCGCTACACCAAAGAAGGCCCCCTCTCCCACATCACCACCTGGGTGCCTGAACGGATTGCGCGTGGCTTTGGCCGCAAAGAGTTGGCACAAAAACCCATTCTGATGTTGCTCGAAGAGTCAGGCGTCAAAGTGGGTCGTGCCCAACAAAGCATTTCAGCGAAATTGGCCGACGCCCAGATGGCGCGCCATTTGGATGTGGCTGTGGGCTCGGCCTTGCTGGCGGTGCATCGTTTGATTTATGACGCCGACGACAAGCCGATTCAATGGCTGCACGGCTTGTATCGCCCGGACCGCTATGAGTACCAAATGCAGTTGTCACGCGTTGGCAGCATCGATGCCAAGGTCTGGGTCAGCAAAGAGTTATCGGCCAACTTTCATTAATTTTTCACAGGAGCACATCATGACTTCACGTCGTCAGTTTATGGGGCAGTCGGCAGCCGCAGCTTCGGCTTTGGCATTTCCATTGGTAGGCGGCGCGCAGCCGAAAACCGTCAAAGTGGGTGTGCTGCACCCCGTGACAGGCGCCCTCGCCTATTCAGGCCAACAGTGCCGTGAAGGCGTGATGATGGCCATTGAGGACATCAACAAAGCGGGCGGTATCAAGTCGCTGGGCGGCGCCAAGATTGAAGCGCTGTTGGGAGACGCGCAGTCCACCCCACAGGCCGGTGCTGCTGAAGTTGAAAAAATGAACGAAGCAGGTGTGAGCGCCATCGTCGGCGCCTTCGCCTCAGCCATCTGTTTGGCCACCACCCAAGCTGCGGCCAAATACAACTTGCCCCACGTGGTCGATGTGGGTGTGGCGGACCAAATTGTGGAACGTGGTTTGAAGAACACCTTCCGCTTTGGCCCTGGCTACAAGAAATGCGCCGAAGTCGCGGTGGCCAATTTGCACGTGCTCAACACCGCCGCAGGCAAGCCTGCACGCACCGTGATGATCATTCACGAAGAGTCTTTGTTTGGCACCGGCACTGCCAACTTGTTGGCGCGTGAATTGCCTGGCTACGGCTATGACGTCAAAGAAATCGTCAAACACGCCAACCCCACGCGCGACTTCAACAACATCGTGTTGCGCATGAAGCAAGTCAACCCTGACATCGTGATTCCCGCCAACTACTACAACGAGTACGCCTTGTTGGTGCGCACCATGCAACAACAAAAAGTCGTGCCCAAAGCCATTTACTCGGTGTTGGGTGGTGCTGCGTCCAGCTATAAATTTGTCAAAGAATTTCCAGAGGCTGCCAACGGCATCATCGACTGCAACCACTGGTTCAATCCACGTGACAAGCGCTCGTTGGAACTGAAAAAACGCGTCGAAGCCAAGGGCTTGTTCTTCAGCTACGAAGTCTTCATGGCCTACACCGCCATGCGCTTGCTGGCCGATGCGATCGAGCGCGCCAAGTCAACCGACCGCGCAGCCATCATTGACGCGCTGAACAAGAGCACCTTCTCGGATCACATCATGCCGTACGGCACCACCCAGTTTGTGAACGGCCAAAACATGGGCGCCCAGCCTTTGATGACGCAAGTGGTCAAAGGTGACATCAAGGTAATCATTCCTCGCGACTACCGCGAAGTCGAACCCATCTTCCCCTTGAAAGCCTAAGCCTCACGGCAAAGTCACGCCATGTTTGATCTGTCTATTTTGTTTGCCTCGGTGCTCAACGGCATCACCACGGGTGCTGTGTATGCGCTGATTGCGCTGGGGCTGACCCTGATCTATGGCGTGCTGCACATCATCAACTTCGCCCATGGGGCGTCGTTGATGGTGGCTTTGTATGGGGTGTATTTCTTAAAAGAGCAACTCGGCATTGATCCCTACTTGGCCCTGCCCATCATGGTGCCGGCCATGTTTGCCTTGGGCTATGCGTTGCAACGCGGCGTCATCAACCGCGCCAGTCATGGCAAAGATGAAAACATTTTGTTGGTCACTTTGGGGCTGTCCATCATTTTGGAAAACTTGGCCTTGCTGTTTTTCAAGTCAGACACCCGCAACATTGAAACGGCTTACACGCTGACCACCATCAGCATCGGCCCGGCCATGATTGCCTTGCCCAAACTGGTGTCGTTTGTCGGTGCCTTGGTCGTGTCAGCGGTGTTGTTGGCGGTGATGCGCTACACCGACTTGGGCCGTGCCATCCGCGCGGTGGCCAAAGAAAAACATGGCGCACGTTTGATGGGCATTGATGTGGACCATGTGTACGCCATGTGCTTTGGCATTGGTTTGGCGTGCTTGGGTGCCGCCGCTTGCTTTTTGTTGCCGGCGTATTACGTCAACCCCTTGGTCGGTAGCGGCTTTGTGCTGGTGGCCTTCACCATCGTGGTGCTAGGCGGCATGGGTAGTTTTGTCGGCGCCTTGGTGGGCGGTTTGCTGATTGGCGTGGTGGAGTCCATCGGCGGTTTGTACCTGGGTGAATCGCTCGGTCAGGTCGGTATTTTTGCCATCTTCATTGCGGTGCTGCTGTTGCGTCCCCAAGGTTTGTTTGGAGCGCGCGCATGAAAGATCTCCGTGCCATTGCGGTGTTTGTGTTGCTCGTCGGCAGCATTCCTTTTGTCACCGATTCAGGGGTCGTCCTCAACTTCGTGATGATGGCTTTGTACGCGTGCTTGCTCGCACAGGCCTGGAACGTGTTGGGTGGTTTTGGTGGCCAGTTCTCGTTTGGCCATGCGCTGTTTTTTGGCACCGGCGCATATGTGCAAGTCATGGCCCAAGTGCATGCGGGCTGGAACCCATGGCTGACCTTGGTGCTGGCCATGGGAGTCAGTGCACTCGTAGGATTGTTCGTGGGAACGTTGTCATTTCGCTATGGCCTCAAAGGGTCTTACTTTGCACTCGTGACCCTGGCGTTTGCCGAGGTGTTTCGCATTGCCGCGCTGTCGGTGCCGTTCACAGGCGCTGGCGTGGGCTTGATGCTGCCTTTGCGTGAGTCGGTGAGCAATATGCAATTCGCCTCGCGTGCTGGCTATGTCTGGTTGATCTTGGGCTTGGTGACGCTGGCCTTGTGCGTCACTGCTTGGTTGCGCCACTCCCGCTTTGGGGCTTACCTGCAGGCCGTGCGCGACAACGAGGACGCCGCGCGTGCGATTGGCGTCAATCCCTTCATGGTCAAACTGTGGGCCACCGTGTTATCGGGTGCCTTGATGGGCGCTGGCGGCGCCTTTTATGTGCAAGTATTTCAGTACATCGACCCTGGGTTGGCCTTTGGCCCACACACATCGGTGGAGGCCTTGGTGGGCGCCATCGTGGGCGGCATGGGCACGCTGTGGGGCCCGGTGGTGGGCGCCTTGGCCTTGCATGTGTTGGCCGATGTGACACGCAATTTGTTTGGTCAATTGCCAGGCATCAACATGGTGGTCTATGGCTGTGTGCTGGTCTTGATCGTGATGTTTTTGCCACGCGGTGTGGGCGGGATTGGGCAGTCCTGGTTCAAACGCGCCAAGCCCAGCGCGTCCAACAAGCAGGAGGACGCATGAACTTGTTAGACGTCAGCCACGTGTCGCGCGCCTTTGGCGGTTTGCGCGCTGTGCAAGATGTGAGCTTGCAAGTGCCTGCAGGCAGCTTGACGGCTTTGATTGGCCCCAATGGCGCAGGTAAAACCACCTTGTTTGCCTTGATGTCGGGCTTTTTGGTGCCTGATACCGGTCGCGTCGTTTTTGATGGCGTCGACATCACGGGTCAAGCCCCTCACCTCAATGCGGCGTTGGGGCTCACACGCACATTTCAAATCGTCCAGCCCTTTGCCTCACAAACTGTGCGCGAGAACATCGCGGTCGGGGCGCACCTGCAACATGCCAAGCGCAGCGATGCTTTGCACGCCGCAGAAGCCGTGGCCGCGCGCGTGGGCTTGCACGCGCAACTGGACAAGCCCGCCGCAGACCTGACCGTGGCTGGACGCAAACGCCTGGAGTTGGCCCGCGCCTTGGCCACCCAACCCAAGCTCTTGCTGCTTGACGAAGTGTTGGCTGGACTCAATCCCCAAGAAATTCAAGACATGCTGCCCGTGGTGCGTGGTTTGGTCGCCAGCGGTGTGACGGTGCTGATGATTGAACACGTCATGCAAGCTGTGATGAACTTGGCCGAGCATGTGTGGGTGCTGGCCCAAGGCCAACTCATTGCCCAAGGCGCCCCGCATGAAGTGACGCAAAACCCGCAAGTGATTGAGGCCTATCTGGGTCATGGCACTGCAGCACGGTTGCGCAAAACCCAGCAGGAGGCCGTATGAGTGATTTGCTCACCATCACAGGCCTGCGCGCCGGCTATGGCGCTGTGGAGGTGTTGCGCGGGGTCGATCTGCATCTGGCACCTGGCGAATTGGTGGCCTTGCTGGGCAGCAATGGTGCTGGCAAAACCACGCTCAATTCGGTGGTCTCGGGCCTGGTGCCCACCTGGGCAGGACGTGTGGTGTTTGATGGCCAAGACCTCACCGGCGCGCACTACCGACAGGTGGTGCAAGCCGGCTTGATCCAAGTGCCTGAAGGCCGCAAGGTGTTTCCCAACCTCAGCGTGTTGGAAAACTTGGAGTTGGGCGCCTTCACCCGCGCCCGTGCGCGTCGCGCCACCAATTTGGAACGTGTGTTCGACACCTTCCCCCGTCTGCGTGAGCGCCAAACACAATTGGCAGGCACCATGAGCGGGGGTGAGCAGCAAATGCTGGCAATTGGGCGCGGCCTGATGGCAGAACCTCAGTTGCTCATTCTTGACGAACCTTCACTGGGTTTGTCCCCCCTGCTCGTCGAAGAAATGTTCACACTCATTGCCCAACTGCGTGCCAGCGGTTTGGCCATTTTGTTGGTCGAACAAAACGTGGGCCAGTCGCTGGAGATTGCAGATCGCGCCTATGTGATGGAAAACGGCAGCATCCGTTTTTCCGGTACCTCGGCTGAGCTGTTGGCCAGCGACACCCTGCGCCAAGCCTATTTGGGCGTGTGAGGCACACCATGTACCGTCTCTGTCTGTGGTGTGTCTCGTGCCTGTTGGCCTTGTTCGTGGCGGGCACCTCTTGGGCGCAAACGCCAAACGCCACAGCCCCCATCCGCATCTTGGTCGGCGCGCCAGCCGGTGGCAGCACCGACACCATGGCACGTGCCGTGGCCTACGCCATGAGCCAGCAACTGGGCCGTTCTGTGGTGGTTGAAAACCGGCCCGGCGCGGGCGGCAATTTGGCCGCTGAAGCGGTGGCGCGCGCCGCCCCCGATGGTCAAACTTTGCTGATGAGTTTCACCAGCCATGCCATCAACGCCTCGCTCTACCCGCGCCTGCCGTTCGATCCCGTCAAAGATTTCACGCCATTGACCATGGTCTCCACCTCACCCTCGGTGTTGGTGGCTCACCCCTCCGTGCCTGCGAACAACGTGGCCGAGTTGATCACATGGGCCAAAGGCCATCCGGGTCAACTCAACTTTGCCATTGGCGCCTTGGGTTCGTCGCTGCATTTGGCGGGCGAAGCCTTCAAACTCAAAGCCGGTGTCTACATCGTCAACATTCCTTACCGCGGTACCGCGCCTGCCGTGCAAGACGTGTTGGCGGGTCAAGTCGAGCTGATGTTTGCAGCGGTCGGCAATGTGCAGCAACACATCCGTGCGGGCAAGCTCAAAGCGTTGGGGGTGACCAGTCTGCATCGCCTGGCCGCCTTGCCCGATGTGCCCCCCATTGCCGACACCTTGCCCGGTTTTGAATCCAACGCTTGGTTTGGTTTATTTGGCCCCGCCAAGATGCCTCCTGAGCTGGTCCGCAGCTGGAGCGATGCCGCCCGCTCGGCGGTACAAAACCCAGAGGTGCGCCGCCGCATCGAAGCCGAAGGTGCCACGCCGGTGGGCAACAGCCCGCTCGAGTTTTCTCGCTTTGTGGTGGCCGACATCGCCCGTTGGCGCGAGGTGGTGAAGTTTTCTGGAGCCAAACCCGAATGACCCGCGTTTCTTCTTCCACGCACACACCGCAAACGCTGGCGCAAAAGCTCATCGCCCGTGCAGCAGGCCGTTCGCAGGTGGCGGTGGGTGAGGTGCTGACCTGCCAAGTGGACTTGGCCATGTTCCATGACTCCTCAGGTCCACGCCGCCTCAAACCCATGCTCGATGACTTGGGCGCCAAAATTTGGGATCCCAACAAAGTGGTGCTGGTGATGGACCACTACGTGCCTGCACAAGATGCCGATGCCCAACGCATTGTGCAAATGTCACGCGACACCGCACGCGCGTGGCGCTTGCCCCATGTGATTGACTCCGAAGGCATTTGTCATGTCGTGCTGCCCGAGCGCGGTCATTTGCGTCCTGGCATGTTGTGCGTGGGGGGCGACTCACACTCACCCACCGGTGGTGCGTTCGGCACTTACATGTTCGGCATTGGTGCGACCGAAATGTTGGGCGTGGTCGTGACGGGTGAAATTTGGGTCCAAGTCCCACGCACCTTGCGCATGCTGTGGTCGGGCCAACTGGCCCCAGGCGTGTGCGCCAAGGACATGATGCTGCACATGATTGCCCGCTTTGGCATGAACGGCGGTCAATACCAAGCGGTGGAGTTTGCCGGCGACGCCGTGACGGCCCTGGGCATGCAAGAGCGCATGACCCTCTCCAACATGAGCGCAGAAATGGGTGCGCAAGCAGGCTTGATTGCCGCCGACGCCACCACCTGCGCCTATTTGCGCAGTGTCGGCGTGAGCGAAGAGGCTTTGCAACACGCCGAGCAATGGCACAGTGATGCAGGCGCCGACTGCGAAGACTTTCAGTTTGATGCCGCAAGCCTGAGCCCCCAAGTCGCCGCGCCCCACAGCCCGGCCAACACGCGTGCCGTGGGCGACTATGCCGATGTGGGTTTAGATGTGGCTTACATCGGTGCCTGCACCGGTGCCAAGCTCGAAGACCTGCGCGCTGCGGCCCATGTGCTGCGCGGCCAGCGCGTGGCCCAAGGCGTGCGTTTGCTGGTGGCGCCGGCCAGCGCGCGTGACCAAGCCCAAGCCGAGCGCGAAGGCGTGATGCAAATTCTGCGCGATGCCGGTGCGCAGGTGTTGCCCAACAGCTGCGGCGCATGTGCAGGCTATGGCGCCACCTTCGAAGAAGGCGCACGGGTGATTTCGACCACCGCGCGCAACTTCAAAGGCCGCATGGGCCCCGCCAGTGTCCAGGTGTATTTGGCGTCCCCTTGGACCGTGGCCGCGTCGGCGCTACGCGGTCGCATCAGCGATGTGCGGGAGATGCTATGACGACATCACGTGTATGGAAACTCGGCGCCGATGTGGACACCGACGCGCTAGCCCCTGGTGGGTACATGAAGCATGGCATCGACGTGATTGCCCAGCACTGCCTGGAAGCCCTGCGTCCTGACTTTGCCGCCGGTGTACGCCCTGGCGATGTGTTGGTGGCTGGTCCCAACTTTGGCATTGGTTCTTCACGTGAACAAGCCGCCGGCGCGCTGGTTCACCTGGGCGTGCGTGCCGTGATCGCGCCCTCCTTCAGCGGCCTGTTCTTTCGCAACGCTTTCAACCTCGGCTTGTTGCTGTTGACATGCCCCGAGGCCCAACTGTTGCACGAGGGTGATGCCGTCACCCTCGTGCCTGCTGGCGTGCAGCGTGCCGATGGCACGGTGTTGGCCTGCCAACCGATTCCCGATTTTTTGATGGACATGGTCCATGCCGGAGGTTTGATGAATGTCTTGAAACAACGCAGCCAAGGAACACCCCATGCGTGAACACACCAACGCGGTCCACCTCGATCCCGTCACGCTGGCCGTGCTCAAAGGCCGCTTAGAACAAATTGCCGATGAAATGGATGCCACGCTCTACCGCAGCGCGTTCAACCCGATCATTGCCGAAGCGCACGACGCCTGCCATGGCTTGTACGACGCCGACAGTGGCGACACCTTGGTACAAGGCAAATCAGGCCTGCCTGTGTTTGTCGGTGCCATGGCGTTTGCTGTGCGTGCGGCCGCCCGTGTGGCGCAAGAGCGCGGCGGCATGGTCGATGGTGACACCTGGCTGTTCAACGACCCCTATGAAGGCGGCACCCATGCCAACGACTTCAAGCTGGTGCGTCCCTTCTTTCGCAATGGCAAGTTATTTTGTTACTTAGCCTCTGCCGCGCATTGGCACGATGTGGGAGGTGCCGTCCCTGGCAACTACAACCCGGCGGCGACCGAATGCTGGCAAGAAGC
>Ga0228701_1000778_pt1 | contig 24176 bp, 21 predicted proteins | sample McNCre117_Aug_MG_2_FD_178017 | JGI IMG/M metagenome (GOLD analysis project Ga0228701, IMG submission 178017) | Freshwater microbial communities from McNutts Creek, Athens, Georgia, United States - 11-17_Aug_MG | ecosystem: Environmental > Aquatic > Freshwater > Creek | place: USA: Georgia...
CATCCGCTTCCGCATCGAGCTCGATTTTGCTGAACTTGGTAAGTCTACGCAAGCGCAATTCAAGAATGTACTCTGCTTGAAGTTCCGAAAGTTCGAATCGCTTCATCAGGCCACTTCTAGCCTCGTCAACCTCATCAGAGGTTCTAATGATTCTTATGACCTCATCGATTTCCAGAATGGCTTTCAATAGACCATCTACTAGGTGGAGTCTTGCCTTGCGTTTTCCAAGACGATTAGAACTACGTCTTCTGGTCACCATGATTCGGTGTGCAAGGAACACTCCCAGGAGGTCGCGAAGACTTAGGGTCTGCGGCCTTCCATCCACGAGCGCAACATTGTTTATACCGAATGAATCTTCCATCGGAGTAAATCGATAAAGCAGGTCAAGAACAACTTCGGGGTCGAAGCCTGTTTTAAGTTCGATGACAAGTTTTAGGCCGTTATTGCGATCGGTGAGGTCGGCAACATCGGAAATTCCCTGAAGCTTCTTGTTGTTTACGCCTTCTTTGATCTTTTCGATTACTTTTTCAGGTCCAACAAGGTAGGGGAGTTCTGTCACAACGAGTCCAAGTTTTCTTGGGCTTACGCTTTCAACGCTAACCTTGGCTCGAGTTTTGAATGTTCCTCGGCCGGTTTCATAGGCTTCCTTGATGCCGTCCAGCCCAACTATTACGCCACCGGTTGGAAGGTCTGGGCCAGGTACAAACTTCATTAGTTCGACATTTGTGGCATCGACATTGTTTAGCAGGTGAATAGCGGCAGCTACAACCTCGCGAAGGTTGTGTGGAGCCATGTTTGTGGCCATACCAACAGCGATACCAGCGGCACCGTTCACCAGAAGATTTGGGAAAGCAGCCGGCAGTACCTCGGGTTCGGTAAGTTGTGCGTCATAGTTTGGTTTGAAGTCAACAACGTCTTCGTCAAGATCAGAGTTCATGAGCATGGCTGCTTGACTCAGTCGAACCTCGGTATACCTGGCTGCGGCAGGGCCGTCATCGAGGCTTCCAAAGTTTCCATGTCCGTCGATCAGAGGAATACGTAGGCTGAAGTCCTGTGCCATGCGAACCATTGCGTCATAGATTGCCGAGTCTCCGTGTGGGTGAAGCTTACCCATGACCTCACCGGTAACTCTGGCGGACTTAACATGTCCACGATCAGGCCTCAGGCCCATTTCTCCCATTTGGTAGACGATTCGCCTATGTACTGGTTTTAGACCGTCTCTCGCATCTGGTAGAGCTCGTGCATAAATCACCGAGTATGAGTACTCCAGGAATGAATCCTGCATTTCGAGCGTCAAATCAATGTCGACAATTTTCTCGGAAGTCTCGTTGGTGTTAGTCATGGTTTCTCTAGGTGCTGTGGCAAACTGCTTGGGATGACCCATTTGATGCTACCTTCCGCGCCCAAAGATGTTGGGAGGCACTCTGAGATTTTTACGAGTGCTTTGGCATCAGTGGGATTCCAGGTTGAGAATCGTATGCGCCTCCCGAAGGTCGATCATTCGGTGGTGGTCCTTGTCGACGGTCTAGGGGACCTAAACCTAAAGTCAGCCGGCGGTCATGCCAGATTTCTAAATCAGCAAAAAAACCAACCGGTTAGATGTGAATTTCCAAGCAGTACCGCAACGTCAATCACCGGTTTCGCCACTGGGGTTAGGTCATCAGAACATGGACTAATTGGCTACTCGGTTTTCGATCGGGACACTGGATCGATTGAGAACCTTCTGACCGGCTATGCGGATTTCAATGGCGGATTGGAGCGTAAAGCCATCCCAAACCTTTCAGATGAATTCCTAACCAAGCTTGCAGTCATCGGTCCATCCGCATATCAGTTCTCCGGGTTGACGGCGATAACGATGACAGGCGCATCGTACATTCCCGCCGAAACAATCGAAGACCGGTTTACGGCTGCAATTTCGAGAGCAAAATCTGAAAGGCACGGGTTCACTTACCTGTATGTTCCCGAGTTGGATCAACTTGCACATCGTTATGGATTTGATTCTCACCAGTGGCTAGCGGCTTTAGAAAACCTTGACCAAATTCTTGCTAAATCGGTGAATGAATTTCCTTCAAATACTGGAATCATTGTCACGGCCGACCACGGCATTGTGGATGTTAGCGAAGCCGGAAGAAGAATGCTTTCGGACAGTACACAATACATCGCCATGGCTAAGGCCACTGCGGGAGATCCAAGATCAAATTTTGTTTATTTCAACGATGGAATAGGTTTTTTTGAGTTCCAAGAGATGATGTTTGAAGAATTTCCTGGGCAGATCAATGTTTTAAGTTTTGATCAGTTGGAAAATGCTGGCTGGCTTGGCAAATTCGATTCAAAATTCGAGTCCATTAAGCCAGATGCAGTTCTTTTATGGAAAGACGGCTTGGCTGGATATGACTTGCGGACGGCAAAACCTAGTCATTTGAAAATGATCGGTCAACATGGTGGGCTCTCGGACTTTGAAACCAAAATCCCGGTTATCAGAATGAGGGCTTACTAAAAGGCTGAATCATCATCAGATTGAGTGCCGCGAACGATTTGGTCCCAGGTTGGCATCGGCGCCCTGGCTTTCTTGCTTGCAGTAGGTTGAATCGATTCAACTTCTTCGGTTTTGGTTTCCTCTAAAACCACAACCTCTGGCTCCAAATCTTCGACAATTGCAATGATTTCTTCAACCACTTCGATGACGGGTGTTGGAGGTGGGGTAATTTGCGGAACCTCTACCTCGCGTCTGCGTCTGAAAGCCTGGAGCTTATCTTCGCTAACAACCGTGTCTTCGTGTGTCGGTTGAGTCAAGACAACCGTTTTTTGAACGGTACCGAGAGGGGTATCGAACTTGGCGGTTGGATTCGAAAGTGACTGTGCCGTTGAATTCTCTGGGGTGAGTAGGTATCGCCTTGGATCGAATGACCAAACGCCAACACCTTCTGTGCCATTTGCCTGGTAGGTAACGTTAATTGTCCAAGAGATGGATTCGTCTCGTTTAGCTGACCAGAGGATCTTGGTTATGCCAGAGTCCTTCAACTTGGATTCGACGACGTCTCCGAACGGGATCTTGTGAACGTCGTTAAAGCGGTCTGCCGGCATTTCAATTCGCACACTCTTAGCAAGGTCGAGAATGTGCTCTAGTTCTTCTAGGACAGGGTATGCAAAACTTTCGATGATCTGTCTGCTTGCCGCACCTGAGGAAACCAATTCATCTACGGTCGAACCATTTCTAATGGCATCTTGAATCTGGCGTGGAGATAGTTGCTGGGACTCATTGCCGCTTGGCCTACTAGAGGTTTTCAGGAGATTCACTAGCTGCTCGTTGACCTCTACGGTGAATTTTTCACCGTCTTTGTCGATCAGATGCAGCACATCGGCTTCTCGACCAACCGGGTTCAGATTGCGCATTTTTCCTCCTAGCCAAAAGTTTGCCAGTTAGTTTGCGAATTCTCAGGATTGGATCGATGTGGAATAAAGAACTTTTTTTCAAGGTTAGGGTGTTTCGCGTTTGCTAAAAGAACCAACTTGTAGCACACTAAACGCGCTTAACGCTTTTTTTAGATTCACGAAGGTGAGGCAATGGCCACCGATTACGACGCTCCTCGCAAAAACGATGACGACACAGAATCCCTTGAAGGACTCAAAGAGAGACTTCCTGAGAAGAACCAGGTTTCGTCTGAACTTGATGAGGTAGACCACGGCGAAGAGATTATCGATCCTGATCGCCAGGACGAGCTCACCGAGGTCGTCGTTATTCCTCCGCAGACCGACGAATTTACCTGCATGGAGTGTTTCATTGTGAAGCACCGGTCGCAGATGTCTAAGAAGAAGTCCTCCGGTGGCCCTTACTGCATCGAGTGTGCCGGTTAACCGACCAAAATCCTTGCAACTCTTTCAGGGTTCCTGGTAGACACTAGCCAATACGGGCAAGGGTCCTGCTCATCAGTGACCTCGATTTTCACTAGACCTTTTACGCTGGCCTGAATCGAAAGCCAAGCTCTCGCGTCCAAGTTCGGTCCGAGTGCGTCAAAAACCTCGTCGCGGGGAACGATGGTAACCGCCCCAATGAACTTTCGATCAATCTTCGCGCCTTTCACCCCAAGTTCCTTAGATGAAATTTCGACTACCGGTGATGAGTAGAAAAGAAAAAGTGCAAAGCCAACGGTGAAAACCAGCGCCACTGGAATTGCAAGTGTCGAATTGAGTGGAAGCATGATTGCGAAAACGCTAAAAAACATGAGAACCGGTAGAGCCAAATTTGCTGAGCTTGGTAGCACTCGTTCTCGATAAATCATCACCCAATTAGATTACGCTCTAAGAATGACCGAATCAGTTCCTGTTCTTGTTGTCGCCGACGAGGCGTTGCTACCCGCTTATGCACAACCTGGGGATGCAGGTTGTGACCTCAGAGCTTCGGGTGACGCCGTGGTTCCTGCTCGTGGCAGAGTTCTGGTCAAAACCGGCGTTTCTATAGCATTACCAAATGGCTATGTTGGGCTGGTACACCCTAGAAGTGGTTTAGCTGCGAAACATGGCATCACCGTGCTCAACACACCGGGAACCATCGATTCTGGTTACCGAGGCGAAATCATGGTCACGCTCTACAACTCCACGGATACCGATTTTGAAGTGAAAAGACTTGATCGAATAGCGCAGTTGGTCATTCAAGAATATCGTGTGGCAGATTTCATCGTCGTTGAGAAGTTACCTGAATCACATCGCGGTGAGTCTGGTTTTGGCTCAACGGGTGTTAAATAGTTCACTATGTCGGATTTTAATTCAAGCCTTCAAACAGGGCCTCACGACCTGACCGAAATGGCTAGCACTCTCGGTTACCTATCGTTCGGAAGCATTCTCATGCCAACTATCGAAGGTGTTTCGGTTAGAGCAGACATGGACGAAACGACAAACGCGGTGCTAGCCGTAAGTTTCGAACACGAGGGTTCTACGCTTCAAGTTTCCGCCTTCGCCGCTGCCAAGAATGAGCCACTTTGGGGCGAAATCTATGAACAGTTAAAGATTTCGGTTCAAGACGGAGGCGGCAAGTTCACCGAAACAATTGGAGGACTTGGTAAACAGCTGGAAACTGAATTGGTTACACCGAACGGTCCAACACCAATTCGTTTTATTGGATTTGATGGCCCGCGATGGTTCCTCAGGGGAGTAGTTAGTGGTGCTGCGCTAACCGATCCGTCCGCTGCCATCAACATGGAAGATATTTTTAGATCACTCGTAGTTGACCGGGGTAGTTCCCCGCTTCCGCCCAGGGAGCCACTGCCGTTGCGCCTTCCAGACGGTACTTTCGCGCCACCAAAGTTCGAAATTTAATGTCAGAAACAAATAAAGAAAACAAAAGTATTCTGGCAACTCTCGGCGGTCCAGTTGGAATTTTGGAAAGCCTTATTCCAGGAACCGTCTATGTCTTACTTTTTGGCTTCACCCAAAATGTTTTACTCTCGGCAGTGGTCGCAGGCTCCTTTTCGCTTGTTTTCGCCATTTACCAAATCATTAAGAAACGTCCTCTCACCCAGGTAATTGCGGGTGTGGTTGGTGTGGCCATTTCGATTTACCTACCTCTTCGCGACGGCCTAAACGATACGCATGCTGCCGACTATTTTGTTCCTGGGCTTCTGACCAATCTCGGTTACCTAGCGGCTTTCGCTCTTTCGCTTTTGTTCCGTTATCCGATGGCTGGTGTTGTACTGGGTTTGATTTCGGGAAATAGCAGCACTTGGCGAAAAGAAAAAGCTGTTTACCGCCGTTATCAGTGGATAACTCTGATGTGGATTGCCATGTTTGGTTTGAGGTTGCTGATCGAGGTTCCGCTCTACCTTGCAAATCAGATTGCGGGCCTTGGGATAGCTAAGTTGGTGCTTGGGACTCCTTTGTACGCGTTGGTAATTTGGTTTAGTTGGTTGGCGGCGAAGGTGACACTAACCAAAGCCAAGTAATGGTAGTTTTGACCTAGAACGTGTGATTTTTTAGGAGTCAAACATGTCCAAAGTAAACAGTTTTGGAGCTGCAGATCTGCTCAAGGTCGGAAACAAAGAATTCCGCTACTTTCGTCTAGACAAACTAGACGCGCCTAAACTTCCTTACAGCCTCAAGATTCTCCTTGAGAACCTCCTCCGCACCGAAGACGGAGCAAACGTAACCGCTGAGCAGATCAAGGCACTTGCCAGCTGGGACCCAACTGCCGAGCCTGACACCGAAATTCAGTTCACTCCAGCTCGCGTGATCATGCAGGACTTCACAGGCGTTCCTTGTATCGTCGACCTCGCAACCATGCGCGAGGCTGTGTCTGCTCTCGGCGGAGATCCTGAGAAAATCAACCCTCTGGCTCCTGCCGAGATGGTCATCGACCACTCGGTAATTATCGATGTTGCCGGAAGTCCAGATGCATTCGAAAAGAACGTGGAACTCGAGTACCAGCGCAACGGTGAGCGTTACCAATTCCTTCGCTGGGGTCAGACCGCGTTTGACAACTTCAAGGTTGTTCCTCCTGGCACTGGAATCGTTCACCAGGTGAACATCGAGTACCTTGCTCGAACCGTCATGGCTCGTGAAGTCAACGGCGAACTTCAGGCGTACCCAGACAGCTGTGTTGGTACCGACTCTCACACAACCATGGTTAACGGTCTCGGTGTCCTCGGTTGGGGTGTCGGTGGAATCGAGGCCGAGGCTGCCATGCTTGGTCAGCCTGTTTCGATGCTGATTCCTCGGGTAGTTGGATTCAAGTTGACCGGCTCGATCCCAATGGGAGTAACCGCTACCGACGTGGTTCTAACCATTACCGAGCAGCTTCGTAAGCACGGAGTTGTTGGAAAGTTCGTTGAATTCTACGGAAACGGTGTTTCTTCGGTGCCTCTAGCAAACCGAGCAACCATCGGTAACATGAGCCCAGAATTCGGTTCGACTGTTGCCATCTTCCCGATTGACGAGGTCACCCTTGACTACCTACGCATCACCGGTCGCACCGACGACGAGGTTGCACTAGTTGAGGCATACACCAAGGCTCAGGGACTATGGCACGATCCAAGCATCGAGCCTGTCTACAGCGAATACCTGGAACTAGACCTAAGCACGGTAAATCCTTCTATCGCTGGACCAAAGCGCCCGCAGGACCGCATCGAACTGCACAAGTCGAAGGAAAGCTTCAAGCAGGTTCTGCCGAGCTATGTTTCGGAAGCCTCAAAGCCTTCGAAGGTAAACGGTAAGGAATACACGATCGACAACGGTTACGTGACCATTGCATCGATTACCTCCTGCACCAACACCTCTAACCCATCGGTCATGCTTGCTGCCGGTCTGGTTGCTCGTAATGCAGTCAAGAAGGGCCTAAAGGCTAAGCCTTGGGTTAAGACTTCGCTCGCACCTGGTTCAAAGGTTGTTACCGAGTACTACGAGAAAGCTGGACTCACCGACGACCTGAACGCACTTGGCTTCAACCTCGTAGGTTACGGCTGTGCAACCTGTATCGGAAACTCCGGTCCGCTAGATGAAAACATCTCGGCATCTATCCAGGAAAACGACCTTGCAGTTACCGCAGTTCTATCAGGTAACCGTAACTTCGAAGGTCGTATCAGCCCTGACGTCAAGATGAACTACCTGGCTTCGCCTCCGCTGGTTATCGCTTACTCACTTGCAGGAACCATGGACTTCGACTTTGAGAATGATTCTCTAGGTCAGGACCAGGATGGCAACGACGTGTTCCTGAAGGACATCTGGCCAACCGCCGAAGAAGTTCAGCAGACCATTGATTCTTCGATCAACTCTGAGATGTTCAAGAAGCAGTACGGAAGCGTATTCGAAGGTGACGCTCGTTGGAAGGGTCTTCCTACTCCAACCGGAAACACTTTCGAATGGGATGAAAAGTCGACCTATGTCAAGAAGGCACCTTACTTCGACGGTATGAAGCTAACTCCTGAAGCTGTAGCGGACATCCACGGAGCCCGCGTTCTTGCTTTGCTAGGTGACTCGGTTACCACCGACCACATTAGCCCTGCAAGCTCGATCAAGGTTGATTCGCCTGCTGGAAAGTACCTTACCTCTCTAGGTGTAGCCCGTGCCGACTTCAACAGCTATGGCTCACGTCGCGGTAACCACGAGATCATGATTCGCGGAACCTTTGCCAACATTCGTCTGAAGAACCTTCTTCTCGACGGCGTTGAAGGTGGTTACACTCGTGACTTCACTAAGGAAGATGGCGCCCAGAGCTTTATCTTCGATGCTTCCGAAAACTACCGTGCTGCGGGAACCCCGCTAGTGGTTCTTGGCGGCAAGGAATACGGAACCGGTTCATCTCGTGACTGGGCAGCAAAGGGCACAAGTCTTCTCGGAGTCAAGGCTGTTATCGCCGAAAGCTTTGAGCGTATTCACCGCAGCAACCTGATCGGCATGGGCGTAGTACCGCTGCAGTACCCTGCTGGCCAGACCGCAGCTTCGCTTGGACTCGACGGCACTGAAATCTTCGACATCGAGGGAATCACCGAACTAAACAACGGATCGACTCCTAAGACCCTGAAGGTTACCGCAAAGCCTTCGGCTCATTCACCAGCAGGTAAGGCAGACATTGTATTCGATGCTGTTGTTCGCATTGACACACCTGGAGAAGCTGACTACTACCGCAACGGCGGAATCTTGCAGTACGTTTTGCGTTCGCTGGTGGCCTAAACCGGTCTAACCATGACAATTCTTGAGCGCATCAATGGTCCTCGTGACCTTGATGCGCTCAGTCTTTTGGAGTTGGAAACACTCGCCACCGAAATTAGAGAACTTCTAGTTTCATCGGTTGCAAACACCGGTGGTCACCTTGGACCGAACCTCGGGGTAGTGGAAACAACTATCGCTATACACAGGGTCTTTGAATCTCCAAAAGATCCGATTATTTTCGATACCGGGCACCAGTCTTACGTCCATAAGATTCTTACCGGGCGTAAAAACCTAGAATCATTGCGAAAAAAGAACGGTTTAGCTGGATATCCTCAGCGGTCCGAATCAGTACATGACGTTGTTGAAAGCTCGCACGCGTCGAGTTCGCTTTCATGGGCAGATGGAATTGCAAAGGCGTTCAAGATTAGCGGTGAAGATGATCGCTATGTTGTTGCGCTCCTTGGAGACGGTGCACTCACCGGTGGCATGACCTGGGAAGCGTTGAATAACATCAGCTTTGAGAACGATCGAAAGCTGGTAATCGTTGTAAACGACAATGGCAGAAGTTATGCGCCTACCGTCGGTGGACTATCCAAACATCTAAATGTGATTCGTGCAGACATAAATTACAAGCGTATGTACCGATTCAGCAAGAAGGTCTTCTACAAATTCGGCTTTTTGGGTCGTATGGTCTTCAATGCTGCTAGGTCTGCCGGTAAGAGTGTCCTGGAGTCTATGGCTCCCGCGACAATGTATCCAAATCTCGACATCAAATACATCGGCCCAATCGATGGACACAGCATCGAAGATTTGGAACGGGCTCTTCAGCTTGCTAAAGGTTACTCGTCGCCGGTCATCGTGCACGTAATAACTCAAAAAGGTAAGGGCTTTGACCCAGCAATGCTTGACGTCAACGACCAGTTCCACGCAATTGGAAAATTTAATCCGGCAACCGGCGAGTCGCTCGAAGTTTCTGAAGGTCCTTCATGGACTCATGTGTTTAGGGATGAAATGGTGAGGCTTGCCGATGCAAGACCTGACATTGTTGGTATTACAGGTGCCATGACCATTCCGGTAGGTCTTGACGCCATGGCTACAAAATATCCAAATCGAGTATTCGATGTCGGTATTGCCGAACAGCATGCTGTGGCTTCGGCGGCTGGAATGGCCTTCGGTGGGCTTCACCCGGTCGTTGCTGTCTACGCAACGTTTATAAATCGAGCCTTCGACCAGGTCCTTATGGATGTTGCTCTGCATAAAGCCGGCGTAACTTTCGTTCTCGACCGAGCCGGAGTTACGGGACCTGACGGCGCTAGCCACCACGGAATGTGGGATCTTTCGGTGCTGCAGGTAATTCCAACTATTCGAATTGCAGCTCCCAGGGACGCGGCCCGTTTGCGTGAAGAACTCAACGAAGCCGTAAATGTTGCAGATGCACCTACGGTTATTCGATTCCCTAAGGGCGTTGCAGCGGAAAGCATCGCTGCGCTAAAGCGATCCAAGGACGGGGTTGACTACCTGTTCGAATCATCTAGCAAAGATGTCCTTATTGTAGCCATCGGGTCTATGGCAACACTTGCTCTTCAAACTGCAGAATTGTTGAAGGCACAGGGGATAGGCGCAACCATTATTGACCCTAGATGGGTAGTACCGGTGCCCAAGACCGTCTTAGACGAGGCATCAAAACACAGACTCGTTGTCACAATCGAAGACGGTGTGAAGGTTGGCGGAATTGGTACCAGAGTTCGCCAAGATATGCGTACTGCGCAAATTGATACGGCGCTTAACGAGGTAGGGCTTCCAGACGAATTCCTTGAGCACGCTTCTAGAGGCGAAATCCTGAACAGGGTCGGGCTAACCGCAAAACAGGTTGCCCATGATATCGTTGCTCAGGTTCTTGGAGCAAAGGTACCTCACGCTAGGAAGCTTCAGGAGTTCCCAGAGCAATCTGTGACAGAGCCAAAATAATTTTCTCGGCAACGAGTTTAACTTGCCATGGTCTAGCCCCAAGAGAGGCCAACTGAGACGCAATATCGTCAGAAGGCTCCCAAGCAACTCTCCTCAAGAGATCTGGTTGGAGAGCATTTTCGGCTGGTATTTGATTCAACTCGGAAATTTCCGACATGACCTGTTTTAGAGCCTGCAGTCTGGTATCTGCTTCGGGGAACCGGTTAGGCCAGTTTCTGTGATTTGGAATACCCACGTTGGGTACTTTTAGAGGTGGCAAATCATTCGAGTTCAAACCTGCCTGATAGGCCTCCCACCAGGTATCGAGATAGGTTCTAGATGCGCGCCCGCTGAAAGCCGACAAGGATGCCAATTCGGATTTTGACCTAACCTTCGATGATGCCGCGGCAATAATCGAACTGTCCGGAATTAGACGACTAGGGGATACATCGAGTTTCTTTCCGAGTTGATCTCTGGCATGCCAAAGCTCCCTGGCAATGGCAAGTCGTTCGGCATCCTTGAGCGCGAAAATTCCACTCATGCCTCTCCACTTGTCCGGTTTTGCTGCCTTTGGTTCAAAAGATAGTAGCGCGTTGAATTCTTGTGATGCCCACTCGGTTTTTCCAGCCTCAGTTAGTTTTTCTTCCAAAACTTTTGCCAACGCTGGCAATACATCAACGTCGAGGGCGGCATAATTGAGCCAATTGTTTGGCAAAGGCCTGATTGACCAGTCAGCTGCCGAGTGTTCCTTGGCCAGCCTAAACCCTAGGAACTGTTCACAAACTGCACCTAGGCCAACTCTTGGAAGTCCAAGGATTCTAGAACCAAGTTCGGTGTCAACGATTTGCTTTGGACGAAGCCCAACATCTGCCAAACAAGAAAGATCTTGAGTTGCTGCGTGCAGAATCCAGGTTTGTTCATTGGCGAATGCTTGAAGATCTTTCCAACTTTGTTCTTCGGAAAGGTTGATTGGATCGATCAGAAATACATCTGAACCCGTTCGATGAAGCTGGATCAGGTATGCGCGGTTTGAGTATTTGAAACCACTGGCTCGCTCGGCATCTATAGCCAAGGGCCCGGTACCAAGTTTTAGGTTAGCAATAGCACCGGCAAGCTCGTCTGGCTGTTCAACCAGATATACGGCTGCGATCGAGGTTGCTCTTAGCGGAAGCTCCGGCCCTTGCTCATCGTCTGTGGTCAAGAGACACAACGTCCTCACCGTGCAGTGAAAGCCCGCTCATCATGCAAATGAGATCAATCCAAGCTTCTAGGTGGGCAGCGAAGTTTTCACCGAATGATCCCGGGCACCAACTCGCTCGAATTTCCAGTTCAGCATGGTGACTCTGTTCAGCCAACGTTCCGTGACCAACAGACAATACGCGAGTGGTGGTCCCGCCACTAACCTCATGCTGTGCGCCTCGTTGATCCAGCGAGGTCATGAGCCAAGCCCATGCCACATCAGCGGAGTCATCATCGAATCCAATGTCGGATTCAAGTGGAGCCTTAGCGTAGACAATTACTCGAAACTTGTTCGACCATGATTCTTGAGGCTGTTCGTCCCAAAGCAAAATAAATCGACCGGTACCGCGGAAAAGATTAGGGTCAACGTCAGATTTAACATCGCAGGCAAATGCAATCGAGTGCTTTGCTAGGTTACCTGGAGCATCAATCTGATCAACTAGCACTTCTGATCTGATATTGGCACGGCTCAAGCTGTTGACGGCCAATTTAAACTCGGCTGCCACATTCTCGGCCAATTCAATATCCAGCATTCATCCAGAATATTCCGAGTTTATGCACTGGCTTCGTAGCCACGCCGCCAACGAGTGAAGAGTGTCCCGTTGCTCTCAAAGGATGAAGCCAAATGCATCTTGGCACCCAGTGTCTGAAGAATTTTTTCGCAGTCTCCAAGTTTTCCCTTTGGCACAGTTAGACAGAATTCATCGACGAGATTGGTTCTCAAGAATTCTTTGGAGAGACTCGGACCAGTTTCCAACAATATTCGTTTATAGCCGAGGTGATAAAAGTGATTCACAATTTCCTGAGTTGCATTTTGCTCAGACTCAGGCGTGTAAGTGATCGCTCCTTCGGGGGCATCCCCCTGCTTTCTGGTGATTATCGCTAGGTCGAGAGCCTTTGGTTTGAAATAGCGTTCAGTTCGCGCGGTTTTGCCTCCGGTAATCAGCAAGTCTGACAAGCCACGTAGGTGGATTAGCAAGTCTCTGTCTTCTGAATTGCTTATGCCTCTGCTCGAGCCGCTTGAATCGACAAATGACCCATCCGTAGTTGCAACCATGTTAAGTCGAATGCCATCGAACTTTTCGTAGCCATCGAGTTGAAGCATTTACGCCTTTTCGCGAACCTGACGCTTGATGCGATTTAACATTCCACGCATTCCGTTGATTCGAAGAAGTGAAACTGCTTCGGATAGGTGTAGGCGGTCTGGGATATCTTCTGGGGCGGAAAGCACTTCTTCAACGGAATGTCCGTTCAAAAGTTGATGCAAAATGCTGGCGAAGCCTCGTGTTGTCGGTGCTTCTTCTGGCGCGGTTAGGAAGATGCTAACAACTCCCGAGTTCACCTCGACAAAAAGGTAAACGGGAGATTGGCATTCCTCCACCCGTTCCAACAAATCTGGGTGGTCTGAATAGCGATCTGGAAGATCAGGTAACTCTTGAGAAATTTCCAAAAGAAGCTGTAGGCGATCCTTCACCCCAAGTTCCGCAAACTCGCCACCCAGCTCATTTAGAGCGGTTTCTACGCTGGACATTAGTGTGTGAGAGTTCCAGGCTCCGAGCCTCTAACGATTGGAACACCCACCAGGCTTCCCCATTCGGTCCATGAGCCATCGTAGTTTCGCACCTTTGTAAAACCAAGAAGATATTTCAGCACAAACCAGGTGTGGCTGGACCGTTCACCAATTCTGCAGTAGGCAATAATGTCGTCATCTGCCTTTAAGCCTTTTTCGCCTTCATAAATGGCTTCGAGTTCGGCTCTCGACTTGAACGACTTGTCTTCATTCGCAGCACGAGCCCAAGGAACCGAGTTTGCACCTGGAATGTGACCAGCACGAAGCGCACCTTCTTGAGGATAGTTAGGCATATGTGTTCTTTCGCCGGTGTATTCCGGCTCTGAGCGCACGTCAACCATTGGCTTTCCAATATGTTCCAACACCTGGTCACGGTAGGCGCGATCGGTCTTATCATCGCGCTGAATGACCGGGTACTCGGATTCGACAATTACTGGCTTGTCTTTGGTGAAAGCGCGTTCTTCCGCAATCCACTTGTCTCGGCCGCCGTCCAGCAGGCGAACATCGGCGTGACCAAAGAGTTTGAAGACCCATAGGGCATAGGCTGCCCACCAGTTACTAGCATCGCCGTAAAGAACAACAGTTGTGTCACGGCTAATTCCAGAACGCTTCATAAGATCAGCAAATTCAGGGCCTTCGAGGTAGTCGCGCATGACCGCTTGGTTCAAATCGGTGTGCCAGTCAATCTTTACAGCACTTGGAATGTGTCCGATTTCGTAAAGCAGGACATCTTCGTCTGATTCAACAACCACAAGACCCTCAGTGCCGAGGTTTTGCTCCAGCCACTCGGTGCTCACCAGAACTTCTGGGTGCGCATACTCGTTGATTTTCGGGGATGAGTCGTGCTGAATCGTCATTTGAAGCTTTCTGTTCGTTAGGCTTTATTCGAGCCTGTATATAGGTTAATTCATTGGCTCGTTACGCGAAATGGCATGGACATAATTGGTCACACTTTTTCTTTCCGGTGATGATATCTGCGCTAGGAATCCTCAAATAGTTCCATCTGAACTAATCTCCGAACTGGTCCCTCCTCGTGAATTCAGCGCCGCGTCATTCGACAACTATCGACCAGACCCAAATTTCCAATCCCAAACCGAGGCGAGGGATACGGCTCTCAAATTCGTTGGAGGCGGCAAAAAGTCTCTTTTTGGTAAGCGTGAACAAATTGATTCACCAGGTCTCTATCTCGATGGTGGCTTCGGTGTGGGTAAAACACACTTACTTGCATCGATGTATCACTCCTATAAGGGAAGCAAACTCTTCGGAAGTTTTATTTCCTACACGAGTCTCATTGGTGCTCTTGGGTTTGCTCAGGCGCTTGAAAAACTTGGAGAGTTTTCTCTGTTAGCCATAGATGAATTTGAGCTCGATGATCCTGGTAACACAATGATCATGAGCAGGTTGCTAAACGAATTGTCGGCAAAGGGTGTTCGTTTTGCTGCGACATCAAACACTCCGCCAAATGCCCTTGGCGAGGGACGATTCGCGGCAGCTGATTTTCAAAGAGAGATCTTGGGAATCGGACGAAAGTTCCTGATGTTGCGTGTTGACGGTGAAGATTATCGTCATAGACCAATCGATGCCAACGGAATTTCTTACACTCAGGCGGAGCTCGAAGCCTGGGTCGGGCCAAACGCAGCTGTCGCTGAATTCTCCAAACTTTTAAAAAAACTCGGTACGGTTCATCCGGCGCTTTATGGAAAACTACTAATCGGTGACGACCAGCTAGCTTTGAATAGTGTCGCGCCAATACTTGATCAAAATGACGCCATGAGATTCGTATCATTCGTGGACCGAGCCTATGAATTGCAAGTGAAAATGCGCGGCACCGGGATTCCACTCACCGAGGTTTTCCCGCAAAACTTCCTCGAGGGCGGATATCGCAAAAAATATCTGCGAGCTATTTCGAGACTCGGTTCACTAAGTTCCTAGAACTTTTTACATTTTCGAAACACTTCGGCACCATTTTTCGAAATCTTTCTCCGATTAACTGAAATCAAGTTTGTTTTCAAGGAGAGAGGTCAACAAATGGATCAAGGAAATACAGCCTTCGTACTAATTAGCGCCGCCCTGGTTTTGCTAATGACACCTGGCTTAGCCTTCTTCTACGGAGGAATGGTTAAGGCCAAGTCCGTTGTCAGCATGATGATGCTCAGTTTTGGGTCTCTAGGGCTCATCGGTGTTCTTTGGGTTCTTTATGGTTACGCCATTGCATTCGCAAACGGTGGAGCTGACAACAAAAACTTCATTGGCATCGATGGCTTCTTTGGCATCGACCTGAGTTACCTGGGACTTGGTGCCCAAGTCGCCGATGCTGCAAGCCCAACGGGTTCGTATCCGAGCCTCGCTTTCGTAGCCTTCCAGGCAACCTTCGCAATCATCACTGTTGCGTTGATTAGCGGTGCGATTGCCGATCGAGCCAAGTTCGGTGCATGGATGGTCTTTGCCGGTATTTGGGCAACCATTGTCTACTTCCCAGTAGCTAACTGGGTTTTCAACTTCACCATGAAAGATGGCAAGGTCGTCGACGGTGGTTGGATTGTGAACAACATCGGTGCAATTGACTTTGCCGGTGGAACGGCCGTGCACATTAACGCTGGAGCCGCTGGACTCGCGCTGGCAATTGTTCTCGGTAAACGCTTCGGTTTTAGTAAGGGCATTAGCCAGCCTCACAACGTACCGCTAACCCTGCTTGGAACTGCATTGCTTTGGTTCGGTTGGTTCGGATTTAACGCAGGATCCGAAGTTGCTGCCGATGGAATTGCCTCGTTGGCATTCATCAACACCATGGCCGCTCCTGCGGCTGCCATGCTTGGTTGGATCTTGGTGGAGAAGATTAAGCACGGTAAAGCCACCTCGATTGGTGCGGCTTCCGGTGCGGTTGCAGGTTTGGTTGCCATCACACCTGCCTGTGCTTCACTGACCCCGCTGTGGGCGATGCTACTCGGTGTTATTGCCGGCGTTCTTTGTGCACTAGCAATCGACCTGAAATTCAAGTTCGGTTTCGACGACTCGCTGGATGTTGTTGGCATTCACCTCGTTGGAGGAATTGTCGGAACGCTTTACATCGGACTCTTCGGAACGGGTGTTGGAGCAGCTTTTGGTTTCGGTTGGCACCAGTTCATTGCTCAGGCAATCGGAGCAGGTTCTGTTCTTGTCTACAGCTTTGTGCTTTCACTAATCATCGGATTTGCAATTGAAAAAACCATCGGTTTCCGAGTCAAGGAAGAAGATGAGATTGCTGGTATTGACACCGTGGTTCATGGCGAAGAAGCCTATGCCTTCGGTGCCGATCGCGGATAGTTAGATCAAAACCGCGTCTTTAGGGTGAGTCTTTTGGACTCACCCTAAAGTCGCGCGAAAGGAATACCTTGAGTAACGAAACAATGTTTCTCATTTTCTGTGGCGCCATGGTTCTATTCATGACTCCGGGACTAGCCTTCTTCTACGGAGGTCTAGTCAGGGCATCTTCTGTTGTCTCTATGATGATGATGAGCTTTGGATCTCTTGGGCTCATCGGTGTTCTTTGGATGGTCTTTGGATATGCAGTAAGTTTCGCCGACCCATCATCCAACTCGTTCGTGGGAATCCCCGGCGTGATTGGTATCCAACTAGATCAAATTGGATTGAACTCACTTGTTGCAAATGTTGGAGACGGCAGCCAACTTGCGTTTGCAGGGTTCCAAGGCACATTTGCGATCATTACAGTCGCTCTGATCAGCGGTGCGATTGCCGACCGAGCAAAATTCGGTTCCTGGATGATTTTTGCCGGTATTTGGGCAGCTGTCGTTTACTTTCCTGTAGCAAGTTGGGTATTCAATTTCAAAATCGTCAACGGTCACATCACTTCTGGTGGTTGGCTGGTCAAAGACGTTGGTCTTTTAGACTTCGCCGGCGGAACGGTTGTCGAAATTGCATCCGGAGCATCTGCATTAGCACTTGCTTTGGTGCTCGGAAAGCGTTTTGGCTTCGGCAAGGGCATGCATTCGCCACATAACGTTCCATTGACGCTAATTGGAGTGGGAATCCTCTGGTTTGGTTGGTTCGGATTCAACGCTGGCAGCGAATTGACCGCAGACGGTGATGCGGCTCTTGCCTTCATTAACACACTGGCCGCTGGTGTTGGTGGGTTGATTTCATGGGCACTCTATGAACGACTTGCCCACGGAAAGCCAACCGCAGTTGGGGCTGGTTCAGGTGCAGTGGCTGGCATGGTGGCAATTACTCCTTCTTGCGCTTACCTGAACTCTTTTTGGGCTTTGGCGCTAGGTGTGTTGGTTGGATTCGTTTGTGCGCTAGCAATCGAGTGGAAATTCATTTTCGGATTTGATGATTCACTCGACGTAGTTGGAATTCACCTCGTCGGGGGAGTCATCGGTACCCTATTCATCGGGCTTTTTGGATTCACCAAACAGGCAAACGTGGGGCTGTTTTTAACGGGAAACCCTAATCAGTTACTTAAACAATTCATTGGCGTGCTTGTAGTGGGGCTGTTTGCTTTCGTTGCCAGCTACGCAATCGGTTGGGTTATTCAAAAGACCATTGGATTCAGAATTACCACGACGGACGAAATCGCTGGTATCGATGTGAGCCTACACGGAGAGTCTGGTTATTCCGAGGTGGACCCACGTTGGCAATGGCGAGGTTAGGTGTTTGCTAATCCGGCGAATTTCGGTTAGTCTTTTGAGGTTGCAATTTTGCAACACGCGGATGTGGCTCAGTTGGTAGAGCACAACCTTGCCAAGGTTGGGGTCGCGAGTTCGAATCTCGTCATCCGCTCGCAGCAGGTGCTGTACGCACGGTGGAGTGGCTGAGCGGCCCAAAGCAGCAGCCTGCAAAGCTGTAAAACCACGGGTTCAAATCCCGTCTCCACCTCCACAAAACGGTCGATTGGCGCAGCGGTAGCGCACTTCCTTGACATGGAAGGGGTCACTGGTTCGATCCCAGTATCGACCACCATAGTTTCACCGAACCCGTGACCGAAACCCGCTTGGTCGCGGGTTTCCTATTTCGATCCCAGTATCGACCACCATAGTTTCACCGAACCCGTGACCGAAACCCGCTTGGTCGCGGGTTTCCTATTTCGATCCATAGAAATCACCTAAAAGAAAATCGCCACCCTTTCGGATGGCGATTGTCTTTCTTTAGGCTTTCAGCTTCAGTGCCTTGGCGGTTGCCGCAAGGCTAGATTTCGCCTTCTTAGCGTCAGTGTTCAATTCGGTTCCGATTGAAGGAATCATTTCCTTCAACTTTTTGTGCCACTCGGTTGTGCGTTCTGGATAGGCGCGCTTGAGTACCTCAAGCATGATGTAAACAGCTGTTGAGGCACCAGGAGAAGCCCCGAGAAGGGCGGCAATCGAGCCATCGGCGCTTGATACCACCTCGGTGCCAAACTGCAGCACGCCGCCCTTTTTAGCGTCTTTCTTGATTACCTGAGCACGCTGGCCCGCGGTAATGAATTCCCAATCTTTAGGGTCTGCATTTGGAACGAAGTCTTTTAGGAGTTCGAACTTCTTGGCATTTGACTTAGTTACCTCAGTCATTAGGTACTTGATGAGGCCAAGGTTACTTACTGCAACGGAAAGGTATGGAACTATGTTTGCGAGTCTTACCGACAGCGGCAAGTCAAGAATCGAACCCTGCTTGAGGAATTTAGGGTTTAACCCGGCGTAAGGTCCAAACAAAAGGGAAGCCTGACCATTGACGACTCGGGTGTCAAGATGAGGTACCGACATCGGTGGTGCTCCAACAGCTGCTTGGCTATAAACCTTGGCATGGTGTTTGGTAATTAGATCTTTATTTGTAGTCTTTAGGAATTCACCGGAAACAGGGAACGTTCCGTAACCCTTAGCCTCCGGAATGCCAGACTTTTGGAGCATCTTTAGCGCCCAGCCACCAGCACCAACGAAAACAAACTTGGCAGTGGCTGTTCCAGTAGCATGCTTCAGTGACCAAGTTTTGTTGGTCTTGTAAAGCGACTTCACTTCATTGCCTGTGAAAACTTCGACTCCGGCAGCCTTCAGGTGGTTCACCATTTGAGAAGTAATTGCTCCGAAGTCCACATCTGTTCCAGACTCAATCCTGGTTGCTGCGATTGGCTTTGACTCATCTCTGCCATCGATTAACAGGGGAGTCCATTTAGCAATTTGCTTGGGGTCTTTGCTAAATTCCATGCCAGAAAAAAGTGGCTGATCCTTTAGGGATTCGAATCGCTTGGCAAGATACTCAACATCCTTTTCTCCCTGTACGAAGGTCATATGCGGAGTGGAGTCGATGAATGTCTTCGGGTCACCGAGAATCTTTTTCTCCACGAGGTAAGACCAGAATTGACGAGAAAGTTGGAACTGTTCGTTGATTTGGATTGCCTTCGAAGGGTCTGTCGGGTTCGGCATATAGTTCAGTTCGCAAAGAGCTGCGTGCCCGGTTCCGGCATTGTTCCAAGGGTTCGAGCTTTCCTGCGCCACCTCATTTAGTCGCTCGTAAAGAGCAATGCTGAGTTTAGGGTCCAACTCTTTGAGAAGGGTTCCCAAGGTGGCACTCATGATGCCACCGCCAATTAGTACAACGTCGTAGTTTTTGGAGGAATTCACGAAACCTAGTTTACCTATGGGTTATGCGGTAACTCCGCCGCCTACGAGCATTCCAATGCCGTAGGTGATGCCCATGGTGAGAACAGAGACGAACACGTTTCGAATGATCGCGCGCATTGGCTTTGCGCCACCGATCTGAGCGGCAACATAACCTGTCAATCCGAGGCTTGCAACCACAGCTGCGATCGTGAATGGGATGCGCAGGCCTTCCCAAGGAGTTGCGGTTGCGGTTAGCAAAGGCAAAAGGCTTCCGACTGCAAATGCAACGAATGAAGAAATCGCGGCAGCCTTTGGGCTAACGTGCTCATCGTGAGAAATTCCAAGCTCGGCTTCTGCGTGAGCCTTCAACGGGTCTTTTGCCGTCAGCTCATCTGCAACCTGCTTGGCTAGTTTTGGCGAAAGTCCCTTTTGTTCGTAGAACCAGGCAAGTTCACGAAGCTCAGCCTCTGGGTGATCCTTCAGTTCTTGACGTTCTTTGGCAATTGCTGCAATTTCAGAGTCCTTCTGAGCACTCACCGAGGTGTATTCGCCACCGGCCATCGAGATTGAACCGGCTACAAGGGCGGCAATACCTGCAACCAAGATGGCATCCGGTTTTGCGCCAGCACCGGCAACACCGAAGATCATACCTGCGGTCGAAACGATGCCATCGTTAGCGCCAAGGACACCGGCACGAAGCCAGTTAAGTTTGTGAGCCATAGCAGATTTTTGAAACTCCTGCGAAGCAATGATGTCGCTTTCAACCTGTTGTTCGGTCTTCTTTGAATTAGCCATGTAACTACTCAACTTGTTTGAAGAGAGATTGGCTACTAAGGCACACCTTATGTCCGGCAAAAGTAGAATGAACAAATGAGCAATTTGAAGTTGATAGTTGATGGTTTGGCGCGCGATGTGGAACCTGGAACCACAGGCTTCAACCTGTTCGAATCTCGTTCAATCGTTGCTTTGCGTGTCAACGGGGACCTAAAGGATCTGGCTTATTCGGTTGTAGATGGTGACCAGATCGAATCTGTCGAAATCTCTTCGCCAGATGGATTGAACATTCTTCGCCACTCGGCCGCACACGTGCTTGCTCAGGCAGTTCAAAACATCAACCCTGAAGCGAAACTTGGTATTGGCCCGCCAATCAAAGATGGCTTCTACTACGACTTCGACGTGGTTGATCCATTCACCCCTGAAGATCTCAGGAAGTTTGAAAAAGAAATGGATCGAATCATTCGCTCCGGACAGCGTTTTGTTCGCCGCGTCACCAATGACGCCGATGCGACGTTTGAACTTTCGAACGAACCTTACAAGCTTGAATTGATTGGGCTTAAAGGCAATACCGATGCCGTGGGTGAGGGGTCAGCTGAGGTTGGAGCCGGAGAACTAACCATTTACGACAACGTAAACCCGCAGACTGGCGAAACGGTTTGGAAAGACCTTTGTCGCGGTCCGCATTTGCCTAACACCAGAATGATTGGCAATGCCTATTCGCTAATGCGCTCTGCCGCCGCCTACTGGCGTGGTAATGAGGCAAATAAGCAGCTTCAGAGAATCTATGGAACAGCCTGGCCAAGCAAAGATGAGTTGAAGGCTCACCTCGAGCGTCTCGAAGAGGCAGCCAAGCGCGATCACCGCAGACTAGGCGCCGAGCTAGATTTGTTCTCCTTCCCAGAGGAAATTGGATCTGGTCTTGCCGTTTTCCACCCAAAGGGTGGAATCATCCGCCGGGTGATGGAGGACTACAGCCGTAAACGGCACGAAGAAAACGGATACGACTTCGTGTATTCACCTCACATCACCAAGTCGAATCTCTTTGAGATTTCTGGCCACCTTGGTTGGTATGCCGACGGCATGTTCCCTCCGATGAAGCTCGATGAAGAAGTCGACGAAAACGGCGTAGTTCGCAAGCAAGGCCAGGACTACTACCTGAAGCCAATGAACTGCCCGTTCCACATATTGATCTACAAGAGCCAATCACGCTCATATCGGGACCTTCCACTGCGCATGTTCGAGTTTGGAACCGTTTATCGCTATGAAAAGAGCGGTGTTGTGCATGGCCTTACTCGCGTACGCGGCCTTACTCAGGATGACGCCCACCTGTTCGTTACTCAGGAAAACATGGAGCAGGAGCTGACAGACGTCATTGGCTTTGTTCTTGGATTGCTGCGAGATTACGGTCTTACCGATTTCTATCTGGAACTCTCAACAAGGGAAGAGGGAAATCCTAAGTTTGTCGGTGCCGACGAGGTATGGGAACGCGCGACAGGCACTCTTGAACGAGTTGCTGCTGCAACAGGCTTGGAATTGGTTCCAGACCCAGGAGGCGCAGCCTTCTACGGCCCGAAGATTTCGGTTCAGGCACGAGATGCGATTGGCAGAACCTGGCAGATGTCGACCATTCAGCTCGACTTCAACCTTCCAGAACGTTTCGATCTTGAATATGCTGCCGCCGACGGCACGCTAAAACGACCGGTCATGATTCACCGCGCTCTATTTGGGTCGATCGAGCGATTCTTCGGCGTTCTTACCGAGCACTACGCAGGTCATTTCCCACCGTGGTTGGCGCCGGTTCAGGTCGTTGCAATTCCGATTGCAGATGCCTACAGCGAATACCTACACGATATTGCAAAGCAATTGAGAAGTGCCGGTGTTCGAATCACCGTCGACGATTCAGACGACAGAATGCAGAAGAAGATTCGAAACCACACTCTCGATAAGGTTCCGTTCTTGCTCATCGCTGGTGAGGAAGACAAGGCGAACGGTGCGGTTAGTTTCCGTTTCCGTGATGGCAGCCAGGAGAACGGCGTTCCGGTTGTAGACGCCATCAAACGAATCCTCGATGCGATTTCAAATAAGGAGCAGGTTTAGTGAATTTCGAAAACGTTGAGAGCTCGAGTGATTTCGCTTCAGCACCCGACGCTTTCCAGAGACTCTGGACCCCGCACCGACTGGTTTACATTCAACACGGTCAGCAGCCGTCTGAAGACCAATGTCCGTTCTGTATCGGACCAACCAAGACAGACGAAGAGTCGCTAATCGTTTTTCGTGGCAAAACCGCATACGCGCTGTTGAATTTGTTTCCATACAATTCGGGACACCTCTTGGTTTGCCCATATCGTCACATTCCGTCATACGACCTCGCAACGTTAGAAGAAGTTCAGGAAATTGGTGAAATAACACAGCGCGCCATGGTCGTACTTACCAAAGTTTCCAAAGCGCATGGGTTCAATATCGGCATGAATCAAGGGGAAGTGGCGGGTGCTGGCATTGCTGGCCACCTCCACCAACACGTTGTTCCAAGATGGCGAAATGATGCAAATTTCTTTCCAATCATTGCCGAGACCAAGGCTCTTCCTAAGCTTTTGAGTCAGGTGCGAGATGAATTGGCTGCTGGCTGGCATTTAGACTAATAGCCATGAGCGAATTTTCTAAGCCAGAAGTAGGTACCCCTCTAGTAAAGCGCGGCCTTGCCGAAATGCTTAAGGGGGGTGTCATCATGGATGTAGTCACCCCGGAGCAGGCCAAGATCGCTGAAGATGCCGGCGCTGTTGCGGTTATGGCACTAGAACGAGTGCCAGCAGACATTCGCGCCCAGGGTGGTGTTTCCAGAATGTCTGACCCAGACATGATCGACGGAATCATCGAAGCCGTTTCCATTCCTGTAATGGCCAAGGCACGAATTGGTCACTTTGTAGAGGCGCAGATTCTGCAGTCATTGGGAGTTGACTACATCGATGAGTCCGAGGTTCTGAGTCCTGCCGACTACGTAAACCACATCGACAAGTGGAACTTCAACGTGCCGTTTGTTTGTGGCGCCACAAACCTTGGCGAGGCACTTCGCCGCATTACCGAGGGTGCTGCCATGATCCGTTCGAAGGGTGAGGCCGGCACTGGTGACGTTAGTGAAGCAATGAAGCACATTCGCACCATCAACGGTGAAATTCGTGCACTTGCTGCCAAGAGCGATGACGAGCTTTATGTAGCCGCTAAGGAATTGCAAGCTCCATACCAGCTAGTTCACGAGGTTGCCAAGGCTGGGAAGCTTCCAGTTGTAATGTTCGTTGCCGGTGGCGTTGCTACGCCTGCCGATGCTGCACTCATGATGCAGATGGGAGCTGAAGGTGTCTTTGTTGGTTCTGGAATCTTCAAGTCGGGTAACCCTGCCGAACGAGCCAAGGCGATTGTTAAGGCAACCACTTTCTACAACG
>Ga0228701_1000779_pt1 | contig 24150 bp, 25 predicted proteins | sample McNCre117_Aug_MG_2_FD_178017 | JGI IMG/M metagenome (GOLD analysis project Ga0228701, IMG submission 178017) | Freshwater microbial communities from McNutts Creek, Athens, Georgia, United States - 11-17_Aug_MG | ecosystem: Environmental > Aquatic > Freshwater > Creek | place: USA: Georgia...
CTACCGTGCCAACGCTCAGGGCAAGAACCTGAAGCTGCAGCTCGGCTACAGCCACGACGTCGACTTCGCGGTGCCGGAAGGCATCGAGATCAAGACGCCGGACAACACCACGATCGAGATCTCTGGTATCGACAAGCAGAAGGTCGGCCAGGTTGCGGCCGAGATCCGCCGGTGGCGCAAGCCCGAGCCATACAAGGGCAAGGGTATCAAGTACCGCGGCGAGTTCATCTTCCGCAAGGAAGGGAAGAAGAAGTAATGGCCAAGCTGTCCCTTTTCGAGCGCCGCCGTCGGCGCGTTCGCACCGCGCTCAAGGCGCGCGCCGGTGGCCGTCCGCGGCTTTCGGTGCACCGTTCGGGCCGTCACATCTACGCCCAGGTCATCGACGATGCTTCGGGCCGTACCCTGGCTTCGGCTTCCTCGCTGGTGAAGGGCGCCAAGAGCGTCGGCGCCAACGTCGATGCGGCTGCCAAGGTGGGCAAGGATCTCGCCGAAGCCGCCAAGAAGGCTGGCGTGACCACCGTCGTGTTCGATCGCGGCGGCTTCCTCTTCCATGGCCGCGTCAAGGCGCTGGCCGATGCCGCGCGTGAAGGCGGGCTGGAGTTCTAAGATGGCTGACGAAACCAACATTGAAGCCGAAGGCGTCGTCGCCGAAGTGGCTGCCGCTGCCCCCGAGGGTGGTGATCGCGATGGCGGCCGTGGCCGTGGTCGTGGCCGTGGTGGCAACGATCGCGGTGGCGATCGTGGTGGCCGTGGCCGCCGTGACGACCGTCGTGGTCGTGGCGGGGACGAAGAAGGTGGCGAAGAGCTGATCGAAAAGCTCGTTCACATCAACCGCGTCTCCAAGACCGTGAAGGGCGGTAAGCGCTTCGGGTTCGCCGCGCTCGTCGTCGTCGGCGACGGCAAGGGCCGCGTTGGCTTCGGTCATGGCAAGGCGCGCGAAGTGCCGGAAGCCATCACCAAGGCAACCGCCTCGGCGAAGAAGAAGATGGTTCGCGTTCCGCTCAAGGAAGGCCGCACCCTGCACCATGACGGCAAGGGCCGTTTCGGCGCCGGCAAGGTCAATGTCCGCTCGGCTCCGGCCGGGACCGGCATCATCGCGGGCGGCCCGATGCGCGCTGTCTTCGAAAGCCTGGGCGTGGCCGACGTGGTGACCAAGTCGGTCGGCACCTCGAACCCCTACAACATGATCCGCGCCACCTTTGACGCGCTGACCGACCAGACTTCGCCGAAGTCGGTTGCCCAGCGTCGCGGCAAGAAGGTCGCTGACCTCCTCGGTCGCGGCGGTGCAAGTGCGGCGGAAGCTGAAGCTGCCGCTGAAGCGATCACGGAGTAAGCACCATGGCCAAGATCAAGATCAAGCAGATCGGTTCGCCGATCCGTCGCCCGGAAAGCCAGAAGAAGATTCTGATCGGCCTGGGTCTCGGCAAGATGCACCGCGTGGTCGAGCTGGAAGATACCGCCGAAGTTCGCGGCGCGATCGCCAAGCTGCCCCACATGGTGGCCGTGGTCGACTGAACAGTCGAACAGACATAAAAACGAAAGGCCCCGGCGGAAACGTCGGGGCCTTTTGCATGGCGCTGCGACAATGGCCGGGGGAGGGGCACAAAGGGGGGTGACATTCCCCGGGGCATCCCCTAAGGGCCGCCGTTCCTATCAGCGCGATAAAAGCGAAAGCGAGTGCAAAACATGAAACTGAACGATCTCCGCGACAACCAGGGTGCCCGCAAGGGGCGTATGCGCGTTGGGCGCGGCATTGGCTCGGGCAAGGGCAAGACTGCCGGCCGCGGCCAGAAGGGTGCCAAGGCGCGCTCGGGTGTCTCGATCAACGGCTTTGAAGGCGGCCAGATGCCGCTGCACATGCGCATCCCGAAGCGCGGCTTCAACAACATCTTCGCCAAGGACTTCGCTGAAGTGAACCTCGGCATGATCCAGAAGGCGATCGATGCCGGCAAGCTCGACATCAAGGCTGACGTCGATCACGCCGCGCTCAAGGCCGCTGGCCTGGCCCGCGGTGGCAAGGACGGCGTGCGCCTGCTCGGCAAGGGCGAACTGACCGCCAAGGTCAAGTTCGTGGTCGATGGCGTCTCGGCCGGTGCCAAGGCTGCCGTCGAGAAGGCTGGCGGTTCGGTTGAACTTCCTGCCGCTCAGCCGAGCGAGCACGAAAAGAAGACCGCGCGCCGCGAAGCCAACAAGGCCGCCAAGTAATCCAAGTCCATGATCCCCGCGGTCGGTTCGTCCGACTGCGGGGATTGTGCACCCGGGGGGTTCGACATCGCCGCTTCGTCCCTATATGGGGCTGACACGCGGTTCGCTGCGGACCAAAAGCAAGGCTTCATATCCCGATGGCATCACGCGCCGATAATATCGCGAGCAACCTCAGTCTCGCTAACTTCTCCAAGGCGACCGAGCTCAAGAACCGCATCTGGTTCACTGTCGGTGCGCTGATCGTGTTCCGCTTTCTCAGCTTCGTGCCGCTGCCCGGCGTGAACCCGCTGATCCTGTCGGAACTCTACAGCCGCACGCAGGGCGGGATCCTCGACATCTTCAACACCTTCTCGGGTGGTTCGCTGCAGCGCATGAGCCTCATCGCGCTGGGCGTCATGCCCTACATCACGGCCTCGATCGTGGTGCAGCTGGCAGCTTCCCTCCATCCCGCGCTCGCGGCGATGAAGAAGGAAGGCGAAAGCGGCCGCAAGAAGCTCAACCAGTACACCCGCTATGGCGCGGTGCTGCTGACCGCGGTGCAGGGCTGGTTCGTGGCCACGGGCCTCGAAGCCTATGGCGCCTCCAGCGGCCTCCAGGCCGTGGTAATGCCGGGGCTGGCCTTCCGCGTCGGCGCCGTCATCAGCCTGATCGGCGGGACCATGTTCCTGCTGTGGCTGGGCGAACAGATCACCTCGCGCGGGATCGGCAACGGCACGTCGCTGATCATCATGGCCGGGATCGTCGCCCAGATGCCGACCTTCATCGCCAACCTGTTTGAAGGCGGGCGCTCGGGTTCGATCAGCGGCTTCACCATCTTTGGCCTGATCGCCCTGCTGGTCGCGCTGATCCTGTTCATCTGCTTCATGGAGCGTGCGACGCGCCGGCTGCTGATCCAGTATCCCAAGCGCGCGAGCCAGAACGGCATGATGCAGGCCGATCGCAGCCACCTGCCGCTCAAGATCAACACCGCGGGCGTGATCCCGCCGATCTTCGCCAGCTCGCTGCTGCTGCTGCCGCTGACGATCAGCCAGTTTGCGGGCAATTCGGTTTCGCCGGATTCCAAGCTGGGCGCCTTCGTGGTGACGCTCAACCAGTATCTTGCCCACGGCAAGCCGGTTTACATGCTGCTCTACGCGCTGGGCATCCTGTTCTTCAGCTTCTTCTACACCGCGGTTGTCTTCAACCCGGATGAAACGGCCGAGAACCTCAAGCGCAACGGTGGCTTCATTCCGGGCATCCGTCCGGGCAAGAGCACCTCGACCTATCTCGACTATGTGCTGACGCGCATCACCGTGATCGGGGCGATCTACATCACCATCGTCTGCGTCGTGCCCGAATGGGTGATCGCCCAGACCGGCGTGCGCCTGTTCTTCGCGGGCGGGACCAGCCTGCTGATCGTCGTCAACGTCACCGTTGATACGATCACGCAGATCCAGTCGCACCTTCTTGCGCACCAGTATGGTGATCTGATCAAGAAGGCGAAGCTCAAGGGCCGCCTGCGCTAAGCGGCGCGCGGTCTGCATGAATACGGGGAGGGCCACGTGAACATCATCCTGCTGGGACCGCCGGGGGCGGGCAAGGGCACGCAGGCGCAGCGCCTGGTCGAGAAGTTCGGCATGCGCCAGCTTTCGACCGGCGACATGCTGCGCGCCGCGGTCAAGGCCGGAACCCCCGTCGGGCTTCAGGCCAAGGCGGTGATGGAACGTGGTGAACTCGTCTCGGACGAGATCGTCTCGGCCCTGATCGGTGAAGAACTTGACGCGATGGGTGCATCGGCCGGGGCCATCTTCGATGGCTATCCGCGCACTGCGGCCCAGGCGGATTCGCTCGATGCGATCCTGTCGGTCCGCGGCCGCAAGCTCGATCACGTGATCGAACTCGAAGTGGACGAAGACGCGCTGGTCGAGCGCATCACCGGCCGCTTCACCTGCGCCAATTGCGGCAAGGGCTATCACGACAAGTTCGAACAGCCCCGCGCGCCCGGCGTGTGCGACAAGTGCGGTTCTACCGAGTTCAAGCGCCGTCCCGATGATAACGAGGAAACCGTGCGCACCCGCATGGCCGAGTATCGCGCCAAGACTGCGCCGATCCTGCCGATCTATGATGCGCGCGGGATCGTGACCCGGGTCAACGGCATGGCCGAGATGGACCATGTCACCACCGCGATCGAGCGGGTCATCAAGGGCTGATCAAGTCCGCCCCGGTGCGTGACCGGGGCAGGCGCGCAGCGGCGGCCGGTCTGGGCTCAGATCGGCGCGCCGCCCGCAGCCATTGACAGTTGGGGCGAATCGCCCTAATCGCGCGCTTCACTCGAATGAACGGGTCAGTCCGGCAGGCGATAGCCATAGTGCGCGCCGTCCGGGCTTTTTGCCGTTTCGAACGGGTGAAGCGTTGAGATGGGAAGCGGTCTGTGCTGCTTCCTGTGGAGCATGGAGAATTAAGTGGCTCGTATTGCCGGGGTCAATATCCCCACCAACAAGCGCGTTATCATCGCGCTCACCTACATCCACGGTATCGGCGCCCACAAGGCGAAGCAGATTGCCGACAAGCTGGGTATCGATCACACGCGCCGGGTTCAGGATCTGTCCGACCAGGAAGTGCTGCACATCCGCGAAACGATCGACGCTGATCACACCGTTGAGGGTGACCTGCGCCGCGAAACCGCGATGAACATCAAGCGTCTGATGGATCTGGCCTGCTATCGCGGCCTGCGTCACCGCAAGGGGCTGCCCGTTCGCGGTCAGCGCACCCACACGAACGCCCGCACCCGCAAGGGTAAGGCCAAGCCCATCGCCGGCAAGAAGAAGTAAGCGCCTGCCTCTGGCAGACCGCTTTTCCTTCCCGATACTCGACAGGATAACGAACAATGGCACGCGAACCTCAGCGCATTAAGCGCCGCGAGCGGAAGAACATCACGAGCGGCATCGCCCACGTGAATGCTAGCTTCAACAACACCATGATCACTATCACCGACGCCCAGGGCAATGCCATCAGCTGGTCCTCGGCCGGTATGATGGGCTTCAAGGGCAGCCGCAAGTCGACCCCCTATGCCGCTCAGGTGGCTGCGGACGACGCCGGCAAGAAGGCCGCCGAACACGGCGTGCGCACCCTCGAAGTCGAAGTGAAGGGTCCCGGTTCGGGCCGTGAAAGCGCTCTGCGCGCTCTCCAGGCCGTGGGCTTCACGATCACTTCGATCCGCGACGTTACTCCGATCCCGCACAACGGTGTGCGTCCGTCGAAGCGTCGCCGCGTCTGATCGTATTCTTTGTGGCGGGGCATCAGGCTTCGTCGCAGTTTCGGATTGGCCGCGGTTCCTGACGGAGCAGCGGCCTTCCCGCCAGAAATAACCCCAGGGGAAGTCCATGACTGTCAACATCAAGAACTGGCAGGAACTCAAGAAGCCCAACGCCCTCGAGGTGAAGCCGGGCAACGACCCCAAGCGCCGTGCGACCTTCGTCGCCGAACCGCTCGAACGCGGCTTCGGTCTGACGCTTGGCAACGCGCTGCGCCGCGTGCTGCTGTCCTCGCTGCAGGGCGCCGCGATCACCTCGATCAAGATCGAGAACGTGCTGCACGAATTCAGCAGCCTTGCCGGTGTGCGTGAAGACGTTACCGACATCGTGCTCAACGTGAAGCAGATCGCGCTCAAGATGCAGGGCGAAGGCCCCAAGCGTCTCCAGCTCTCGGCCACTGGCCCGTGCGAAGTGAAGGCCGGCGACATCGCCGTGACCGGCGACATCGAAGTGATGAACAAGGATCTCGTGATCTGTCATCTCGACGAAGGCGCCACGCTGAACATGGAACTGACCGCCGACACCGGCAAGGGCTATGTCCCGGCCGTGTCGAACCGTCCGATTGACGCGCCGATCGGGCTGATCCCGGTCGACTCGCTCTATTCGCCGGTCCGTCAGGTCAGCTACAAGGTCGACAACGCCCGCATCGGTCAGGAGCTTGACTACGACAAGCTCAGCCTCGCGGTCGAAACCGATGGCACTGTCACCCCGGAAGACGCCGTGGCCTTCGCCGCGCGCATCCTTCAGGACCAGCTGTCGCTGTTCGTCCACTTCGAGGACGCGCTGCCGGTGGGCGGTTCGCCGATGATCGGCATGGCGGCTCCCGCCAGCGAAGAAGGCGATACCAACCAGCTCAACCGTTACCTTCTCAAGAAGGTCGACGAGCTGGAACTGTCGGTCCGTTCGGCCAACTGCCTCAAGAACGACAACATCATCTACATCGGCGACCTGGTCCAGAAGACCGAGGCCGAGATGCTCCGCACGCCGAACTTCGGCCGCAAGTCGCTCAACGAGATCAAGGAAGTCCTTTCCTCGATGGGCCTGCGCCTCGGCATGGACATCCCTGGCTGGCCGCCGGAAAACATCGAAGAAATGGCCAAGAAGCTCGAACAAGAGCTGCTGGGCTAAGCGATTGGGCGGGGCGCTTTCGGGCGCCCCACCACACCACGGTGAAGGCAGCCACCGCAAGCGCTGCCGGGATCGGGCTACCTTGAACGGGCCCCCTACGAACTGAAGGAAGTACCTATGCGTCACAAGTATGGCGGTCGTAAGCTGAACCGCACCTCGTCGCACCGCACCGCGATGTTCCGCAACATGGCGGCCGCGCTGATCAAGCACGAACAGATCACCACCACGCTGCCCAAGGCGCGTGAACTGCGTCCCTACGTCGAAAAGCTGATCACGCTGGCGAAGCACGGTGGCCTTTCGAACCGCCGTCTGGCCCACGCCCGTCTGCTCGACGACGCCCAGCTGGTGAAGCTGTTCGACGTTCTGGCCGCGCGCTACGCCGACCGCGCCGGTGGTTACACCCGCGTGATCAAGGCTGGCATCCGCGCTTCGGACGCTGCTCCGATCGCCGTGATCGAACTGGTTGACCGCGACACCTCGGCCAAGGGCCAGGATTCGGGTGCGGTGTTCACCGACGAAGCCGAATAAGCCGCTTCGACCTCGCGTCGAACGCAGCATTCAAAAGCGGTCGCAAGCTCAGGCTTGCGGCCGCTTTTTGCATTCCGGCGGCAGCCCGGTAGTGATCGTTCATAAAAGTGCAGAGTAATCTGAACGTCAGCTAACAGGTGGGTTCAGCATCGCGGCACCTGCGAATCGCTAGATCATCCTCAACGCCGGACAGTTCCGTCCGGTCGGGTTTGAAGGATGACTTGCCATGAAGACTCTGACCAAAGCTCTTGTCGGCACCATCGCGGCGGGCGCGATGGCCGGTGCTTCGGTTTCTCCCGCCTTTGCCGAAGGGCGCGGGCGCGGCCACGACGGGATCAGCGCGGGCGATGTGATCGCCGGGGCGCTGGTGATCGGCGGAATCGCCGCGATCGCCACTGCCGCGAGCCGCAGCGACCGCGATTACCGCGAAGACGGCTACCGCTATGACCGTGCCGGCTATGGCAACGACGGCGGCTACTATGGCGAGCGGGACCGCTATGCCTATGGCAACCCGCGCCAGGCGGTTGAGCAGTGCGTCTATGCCGCCGAGCGCGGCGCCAGCCGCTACAGCTACGGCCGGGCCGACGTGACCGACATCCGCCAGGTGCGTGACACCCGCAATGGCTATGAAGTGCGCGGCCGGATCGCGGTCAACAGCTCTGGGCGCGGTTGGCGCGGCGGTGACGCCAATTACGGGCGTGGCTGGGGCGGCGACTATCGCGGTTGGAACAGCGACCTGCGCGGTTACGACAGTGGTTCGTTTAAGTGCCGGATCGAGCGCGGCCGGGTGGTTGACCTCGACTATGATGGCCTGCGCGGACTCTGATCTGTGGACAAGTGCTGGGCGGTTCAGGCTCGTGAAAGCCTGAACCGCCTAATCATATCAACAAGATAGGTGCATCGATTCGCGGGAGGAGTGCCCCCGCGTCGGCGCGCCGGAGGGCAGTGCAATGCGCAAGATTTCCGGAATTTCCGCCATGCTCGCATCCGCTGCGGCGCTGTCGCTGGTTGCCACCCCCGCGCTGGCCCGCGGGCCGGGCTGGGGCGGCGGTTGGGGCGGTGGACGCCATCACGATGACGGGATCGACGGCGGCGACATTCTGACTGGCCTGTTGATCCTGGGCGGGATTGCCGTGATCGCGGGCGCGGCCAGTGACAGCGCCAAGAACCGCGACCAGCGCGCCCGCTATCCCGAACCGCGCTATCCGCAGCCCGCAGCGCCGGGCTACGGCGTCGATGATCGCCCGCAATGGAACGAGAGCGGCGGGATCAACTCCGCCGTCAACCGCTGCATGGATGAAATCGACCGGGGCCGCACGCGGGTCGATAGCGTCGACAGCGTCAACCGCACCGGCGATGGCTGGCGGGTTGAAGGCCGGGCCGATGGCGGGGCCTTTTCCTGCACTGTCGATGCCGACGGGCGCATCCATCAGGTCACGATCGACGGCCACGCGATCTGAGCGTGGCCGCCGGCCGCCCGCCGGCTCAGAGTTTGAGCAGGCGGGCCGCCGCGCCGAGCAGGTCGCGGGTGAAGGTCTTGGCCAGATGGCTTTCGGCCACGGCGTTGAACGCGTGGATCGCGCCCGGATAGCAGTGCAGTTCAACCGGCACCCCGGCGGCAATCAGCCGGCGGGCGTAATCAAGGTCTTCATCGAGGAACAGGTCGAGGCTGCCGGTGCCGATCCAGGTCGGGGGCAGCCCCGCCAGATCATCCGCCAGCGCGGGTGAGAACCAGCCCTTGTGCGCGTCCGTGGGTGCATAGTCGCCGCGCAGGGCGTCCCAGCCAAACTGGTTGAGCGCGCGGGTCCAGACGAATTCACCGGTCACCGGATTGCCATAGGCGCAATCGGCCCCGCCGGTGCGATGATCGAGCATCGGATAGGTCAGCAGCTGCGCGGCCAGCGCCGGGCCGCCCCGATCGCGCGCCATCAGCGCGACTGCGGCCGCCAGCCCGCCGCCCGCGCTTTCCCCGATCACCCCGATCCGCGCGGGATCGACCCCCAGTGCGGCGGCATTGCCGGCGAGCCAGGTCAGCGCCGCGAAGCAATCCTCCTGCGGGGCGGGGAAGGGGTGTTCAGGCGCGAGCCGGTATTCGACCGAGGCCACCGGGATGCCCAGCGCAGCGGCCAGCCCCGAGGGATTGTGCTGCATCGAGCGCGCCGAACCGATCACCATGCCCCCGCCGTGGATGTGTAGCAGTGCCGCGCGGCCGGTGGTGCCCGGCGCGGGATCGAACCACAGCACCTCAAGCGGGCCATCGGGGCCATCGATCACTTTGACTTCTGCCATGAGCGGCGGATTGCCGAGGAAGGCGAAGCGGGCTTCGGCTTCGGCGCGGATCGTCGGCAAGTCCTCGCGGGTGAAATCGCGCGATGGCATCAGGTCGATCAGCGGCAGAATCTCGGGATCGACGAGGTGGCGGGTGGTCATGGTGGGCAGGCTCCTCTCGCGCGGCAAGGTGGCCGAGGTAGGCAAGCGCAACAAGCCCCTTTCGCGCCCGCGTGGTTCGACCTATCTGCGTCGCGATGCCGCGCAATTCGCCTCCCCCCGGTCCGCAAAGCGACGAACGCTTCAACGAGGCGCGGGCCACCTCGACCATTCAGGGCAGCCAGCCCGATATCGAGGCCGGGGTTGCCGCGATCCGCGAGGTGCTGGCCACCCTCAAGCCCAAGCCCGGGGTTTACCGGATGCTCGATGCGCGGGGCGATGTGCTTTACGTTGGCAAGGCGCGGGCGCTGCGCAACCGGGTGGCCAACTATACCCAGGTTGACCGGCTGCCGCTGCGGCTCAAGCGGATGGTTTCCCAGACCCGCAGCATGGTGATCGTCACCACCAATTCCGAGGCCGAGGCGCTGCTGCTCGAAGCGCAGCTGATCAAGCGCTACCGCCCGGCCTACAACGTGCTGCTGCGCGACGACAAAAGCTTCCCGTTCATCCTGCTGCGCGCCGATCACGACTTTCCGCGGATCACCAAGCATCGCGGCGCGCGCAAGGCCAAGGGCAACTATTACGGCCCCTTTGCCAGCGCCGGATCGGTCAACACCACGATCAACGCACTGCAGAAGCTGTTCTTGCTGCGCAGCTGCACCGACAGCTTCATGGCCCGGCGCGACCGGCCGTGCCTGCTCTACCAGATCAAGCGCTGCTCTGCCCCTTGCGTCGGGCGGATCAATGCTGCGGGCTATGACGAACTGGTGCGCCAAGCCAAGGACTTCCTCGGCGGCAAGTCCAGCGCCGTTCAGCGCGAGATCGAAACCCAGATGCAGGCCGCGGCCGAGGCGCTCGATTTCGAAAGCGCGGCGCTGCTGCGCGACCGGCTGCGCGCGGCGACTTTCATCCAGGGCAGCCAGGCGATCAACGCCGAAGGGGTCGGCAACGCCGATGTCTTTGCCATCGCCGCCAAGGGCGGGCACTTTGGCGTGCAGGCCTTCTTCATCCGCGGCGGGCAGAACTGGGGCCACCGCGCCTTCTTCCCGAGCCATACCGAAGGGCTGGACGAGGCTGAAGTGCTGACCAGCTTCCTTGCCCAGTTCTACGAGGAAGTGCCGCCGCCGCGCACGATCCTGGTCGATCGCGCCTTGCCCGAGGCCGACCTTCTGGCCGAGGCGCTGGCCGGGGCGGCGGGCGGCAAGGTCGAGATTTCGGTGCCCCAGCGCGGTGATCGGCGCCGGCTGATCCAGCAGGCCGCGCGCAATGCGGTCGAGGCGCTGGAGCGGCGACTGGCCGAAAGCGGCACCAAGGCCAAGGTCATGGCCGAACTGGCCGAGTTCCTTGAACTGGGCGAAGTGCCGCAGCGGATCGAGGTTTACGACAACAGCCACATCCAGGGCACCAACGCGCTGGGCGCGATGATCGTTGCCGGGCCCGAAGGCTTCATCAAGGGCCAGTACCGCAAGTGGAACATCAAGACGGCCCAGACCAACGATGATTTCGGCATGATGCGCGAGGTGTTCGGTCGCCGCTTCGCCCGCGCCGCTGAAGAAGATCCCGACCGCGATGGCGGCACCTGGCCCGATCTGGTGCTGATCGACGGCGGCAAGGGGCAGATGAGCGCGGTGCGCGACTGCCTTGAAGAAATGGGGATCGAGGACGTGCCGCTGATCGCGATTGCCAAGGGCCCGCACCATGGGCGCGAAGGGCGCGAGGTGTTCCATTTTCCCGATGGCCGGGAAAAGATGCTCCCCGTCAATTCACCGCTGCTGTTCCACCTGCAGCGGCTGCGCGACGAGGTCCACCGCTTTGCCATCGGCGCCCACCGCGACAAGCGCAGCCGGGCGATTACGGCCAGCCCGCTCGATGAGATCGCCGGGATCGGCCCGGCCCGCAAACGTGCGCTGCTGCTGCATTTCGGCACGGCCAGCAAGGTCCGCGCGGCCAGTCTTGATGACCTGCAGCGCGCCCCCGGGGTCAGCGCGGCAGTGGCGCAGACGGTGTACGATTTCTATCATCCGGGCGGTTAGCCCCGCCTAGGCAATCACCAGCCGGTACCCGCAATCGCAGCTGTCCTCGCGCAGCAGGTGGCCATAGCGCGCCTGCCATGCCCCGCTGGCGAGATCGGCTTCGAGCCGGGCAAGCTGCGGTTCGGTGTCTGCCAGCATTCGAAACGAGGACATCGCTGCGCGTAGCCGCGGATCGAGATAGGCCGCCGGGCGCCGCCAATAGGCCGCAAGGAACCCGTCGTGGCAATCGTGGGGGATCGGGACTGGTTCGATCCGCACCGGCCCCAGCGCGTCGGCATAGCGCGTTATTGGCGGCATCTGCGCTTCATCCAGCGTGATCAGGCCGGGGACGTAATCGTGCAGCCAGAACCCGCGAAATCCCGGGTCGTAGGTCAGGATCACCACCGGCCCGCGCGATACCCGGCGCAGTTCGGCAAGGCCGCGGGCCTGATCGTGCCAGTGATGCACCGTCAGCACCGCCATCACCGCATCGAACGCGTCATCGGCAAAGGGCAGGGCTTCGGCGCTACCCTGAACCACGGGCGCGGCGCCGGGCGGGCGCTGGCGGATCATCTCGGCAGAGGGTTCAAGCGCGGTGAGATCGCGGTATTCGGGCTCGTAGGAGCCGCTCCCCGCGCCGACGTTGAGCACGCTGCGCGCCGGGCCGAGCGCGCGGTGGATCTGCGCGGCAATGCGCGGATCGGGGCGGCGCAGCCGGGCATAGTCCACCCCGATGCGGTCATAGAGCGGGGCGGGGCCGGTCATGGTGCTCAGCCCTTGGGCGCGACCTTGCGGATCATGCCTTCCTGCGCGACGCTGGCGACAAGTCGGCCGTCGCGGGTGAAGATCCGCCCGCGATTGAACCCGCGCCCGCTGCCCGACCACGGACTGTCGGTGGCATAGAGCAGCCATTCGTCAGCTCGGAACGGGGCGTGGAACCACACCGCGTGGTCCAGGCTGGCGCTGACCACTTCGCCGCGCGCCCACGACAGGCCGTGGGGCAGGGCGCAGGTGCCCAGCAGGGTCATGTCGCTGGCAAAGGCGAGGATCGCGCGGTGGACGCGCGGATCGTCGGGCAGGGCGGCCACGGTCTTGAACCACGAATGCGAGCGCGGCGGGGCGGGTTGCGGATTGGTCCAGTGCCGCCCTTCGACCGCGCGCATTTCGACCGGGCGCTCGGCGAGGAAATGGTGGCGCTGTTCGGGGCGGGCCTGTTCGGCAAAGCGGCGGCGCACCACGCTTTCAGGTTCGAGGTCTTCGGGCGGCGGCACGTCGGGCATGGCCGCATCGACATGATGCAGGCCTTCCTCGTGCTTCTGGAACGAGGCGGTCAGGTTGAGGATCGGGCGGCCCTGCTGGCTGGCGACGACCCGGCGGTTCGAAAACGAGCCGCCATCGAAATCGCGTTCGACCTTGTAGTCGATCTCCATGCCTTCGCTGCCGCCGCGCAGGAAATAGGCGTGGAGCGAATGGGCCGGGCGCGCCGGATCGACGGTCTGTTCGGCCGCGGCCAAGGCCTGGGCGATGACCTGCCCGCCAAACACACGGCCGACGCCGCCGCGCTTCATCCGGCCAAGGAACTGGTCCTCGCCCTGGTCCTTGACTTCGAGCAGCCTGACAAGGCCAGCCACCATCTGTTCGGGTGTGCGTTCGCTATCCATGGCTGGACCTTTGCGGCGTGGGGGCGGGGGCGTCAATAGGTCGCAAGTGGCAACCTATACGCGGGCCGGCCCGCCACGCAGTTCGGCGCGCAGCAGCCCGGCAAACAGTGCGCGCCGCAGCCGCCCGCCGATCGCGATCGACAGCCGCCCGATGCGGCGGCGTTCGCGCCAGATATGATCGATCATCGGATGGTCGGCTGAAGCGCAGCTATCGCACCAGCGCACCTGCGGATGGTCGAGCAGCGCCAGATTTTCGCGCTGGAGCAGCACGCCCGGCGAATATCGGGCATAGCGTTCGTCGAACGCGGTCTTGAACGAGAAAGCACCGGGCGGGGTGATGAAGCTGGCGAGCATGGCAATCGGCTGCCCGCCGAGCCGCAAGGTCAGCCGTTCAAGCTTGCCGCGCGCAGCCGCGCCGGCCAGCGCCTCGCGAAACAGCGCGCTGGTCGCCTGATGCGAGGCGAGCGCCGATCCTGCCGCGCCTTTCCAGCCTGAATGTTCGAGCGCGAGAAAGTCGTCGATCCAGCGCGGCAGGTCGGCGTCCCCGGTTTCGCGTTCGATCTGCACTTCGCCCAGCTCCGACAGGCGGGTGAACTGGCGGCGCAGCTCCTTGCGCTTCTTGCCCGAAAGGCTGGCCTCGAAATAGGCTTCGGGGGACTGCGCCGAGGCGAGCAGGGCGCGCTCTTCGTGCCAGACCAGCCCGGCCGGGCGGCGCTGCTCGGCCAGCACGATCTGCAGGCCGGTGTGGAGCGGCCCTTCAAGCGGAAGCTGTGCGAGATGCAGGAACAGCCCGGCCCCGGCGTGGCGGTCGGCCCAATCGAGCAGCGCGGCCCAGAAGGCCTGTTCGTGCCCGGCGGCGACCAGCGGGGCGCCGAGGAAGCAGTTGCCGTGGATCCAGTTGCACCACTGCGGGATCGGCCAGCGGTAATAGCGCGGCTCGCAGGCCAGCGGGATCAGTCCGACAAGAGTGCCGTCAGCTTCGAGGCACAGCAGCCGCACCCGCCGCTGCGGATCGAGCGCGCGCAAGGCCGGGAGCAGATACCAGCTTTCGTGGAACGGGTTGGGCTCTGCCGCGCCCGCCGCCAGCGCATCCCACTGGGCGCGGCCCTCGACCGTGTCGAGCGCCGCCCAATCGAGCGCGCGCAGGCTGGGCGCCTGATTTGCCGGATGCGGGTTGGTTGCCATTGCCGGCAGGCTCTAGGCGGGCAATTGCCAAGGATTGGCTAACGCAAACGAAAACCCCGCCCGGATTGCTCCGGGCGGGGCTTCGTTCACCCTGGCGGTGACAGCGCGGTCTACATCGCGCTGTGGGCCAGTGCCGCGAGCAGGAGCAGCGCGACGATGTTGGTGATCTTGATCATCGGGTTCACGGCCGGGCCGGCGGTGTCCTTGTAAGGATCGCCCACGGTGTCACCCGTGACGGCGGCCTTGTGGGCTTCGGAGCCCTTGCCGCCGTGGTTCCCGTCTTCGATGTACTTCTTGGCGTTGTCCCATGCGCCGCCGCCCGAGGTCATCGAGAGCGCGACGAACAGACCGCCGACGATCACGCCGAGCAGCAGTGCGCCAAGCGCGGCAAAGCCGTTGTCCTGACCCGCGACCTTGCCGATCACGAAGTAGACCACGATCGGCGCCAGCACCGGGAGCAGCGAGGGAATGATCATTTCCTTGATCGCCGCCCGGGTAACGAGGTCCACGGTGCGGGCATAGTCAGGACGGCTGGTCCCGGCCATGATCCCCGGATTGTCGCGGAACTGGTCACGCACGTCGATCACCACGTCACCGGCGGCACGGCCCACGGCGGTCATGCCCATCGCACCGAACAGGTACGGGAGCAGCGCGCCGAGCAGCAGGCCAACGATGACATAGGGATTTTCGAGGCTGAAGTTGACCGTCAGGTTTGGGAAGAACTCGCGAAGGTCGGTGGTGTAGGCGGCAAACAGCACCAGCGCGGCAAGGCCGGCCGAACCGATCGCGTAACCCTTGGTCACGGCCTTGGTGGTGTTGCCCACTGCGTCGAGCGCGTCGGTCTTTTCACGAACCGAATCGTCGAGCCCGGCCATTTCGGCAATGCCGCCGGCGTTGTCGGTCACCGGGCCATAGGCGTCGAGCGCGACAACCATGCCGGCCAGCGCCAGCATCGAGGTGGCAGCATAGGCAATGCCGAGCAGACCGGCGAGCTGGTAGGCGACAATGATGCCCGCGCAGATCACGATGGTGGGCAGCGCCGTCGATTCAAGGCTGATTGCCAGACCCTGGATCACGTTGGTGCCATGGCCCGTTTCCGAAGCCTTGGCGATCGAACGCACCGGACGGTAATTGGTCCCGGTGTAGTATTCGGTGATCCAGATGATCAGCCCGGTGATCACCAGACCCAGCAGCCCGCAGTAGAACAGCGTGCGACCGTTGTAGGCCTGGTCTGCGATGGCGGTTTCCATGTCGCCGCCCAGGGTGTGGCTGATCGCCCACCAGATGGCCGGGATCGACAGCACGGCGGTGACAAGGAAGCCCTTGTACATCGCGCCCATGATGTTCTTGCCCCCGCCGAGACGGACGAAATAGGTGCCGATGATCGAGGTGATGATGCAGACGCCGCCGATCAGCAGCGGCATGGCCATCAGATCGGCCAGATTGGCCGCGCCCTTGAGCAGCAGCGCGGTGAGCACCATGGTGGCGCCGACGGTAACGACATAGGTTTCGAACAGGTCGGCAGCCATGCCGGCGCAGTCGCCCACGTTGTCGCCCACGTTGTCGGCGATCACGGCCGGGTTGCGTGGATCGTCTTCGGGAATGCCCGCTTCGACCTTGCCGACGAGGTCGGCGCCGACGTCAGCGGCCTTGGTGAAGATCCCGCCGCCGAGACGCGCGAAGATCGACACGAGGCTGGCGCCCAGCGCCAGTGCGGTCAGCGCGGTGACAACCACCCGGTCATTCGGCGCATGGCCAGCCGGACCGGTGAGGTACCAGAAGAAGCCTGCGATCGCGAGCAGCGCAAGGCCGGCCACCAGCATCCCGGTGATCGCGCCCGCACGGAAGGCGAGGGTGAGACCCTGTTGCAGCCCTTGCTGCGCGGCAGCCGCCGTGCGCACGTTCGAGCGCACCGACACGTTCATGCCGATGAAGCCCGCGACGCCCGACAGGAACGCGCCCAGCACGAAGCCGGTGGCCGAGATCCCGCCCAGCGTTGCCGCGACGATGACCGCCACGACCACGCCGACGACGGCAATGGCCGTATACTGGCGCTTGAGGTAGGCTTGTGCGCCTTCCTGAATGGCGCCGGCGATTTCCTGCATCTTTGCGTTGCCGGCCGGTGCGCCAAGCACCTGGCGGCTGGTGATGAAGCCGTACAATACGGCCAATGCCCCCAGGGCAATCGAGATTACAACTAGACTCACTTCAGGGTACCCCCCTTCTGGCTATCCTTGAACGTATACGTTCCCCAAGACGCCCGCTTGTGCGGGACTGTTCTCGGCAACAAGGTATAAGGCAGCAAAGGGCGCGCGCAAGCCCTCCAATTGGGGCCCCGCGCGCAGGGGATCAGGCCCCGCCGTGCTCATAGCCAAGCGGCTGATTTTGCGGCAAAGCCTGGCCATCGAGCAGGATCGCATCGGTCCCGGCGGGCAGCGCCGTGCCGATCCTGAAGGCAGGCACCGCGGGCGTGGCCGCAGGGGGCAGCGTGAACAGCAGTTCGTAATCATCGCCCCAGCGCAGAGCTTCGCCGCGGCGGCTTTCGGGGCAGGCCAGCGGCACGCTGGCGGCGGCAATATCGAAGCACACTCCGCTGGCCCGGGCCATGCGCGCAGCATCGAGCAGCAGCCCGTCGGATACGTCCATCATCGCGCTGACCTGCGGGGCGAGGGCGAGGCCCTCTGCCAGCCGCGCCGCGGGGCGGCGATAGGCCGTGCTGTCACCGCTGCCGGCGCGCAGGGCTTCGAGCCCGACCATCGCGGCGCCGAGCGGACCGGTCAGCCACAGGCCGTCACCCGCCTTGGCGCCGCTGCGCGATGGCACGGGGCGGTGCACGGCGCGGCCCAGCGCGGTCAGGCCCAGCGCCTGCCCGCCGGTCGGCGTGCGGCCAACGGTATCCCCGCCGAGCAGCGCCGCGCCGTAATGCGCCAGCGCGTCTTTCAGCCCGACGAGAAAGCGCGCGTCATCAGGTCCGAACTGGTAGCCCAGCAGCACGCCCAGCGGCTCCGCCCCCTTGGCGGCGAGATCGGAGATGTTGGTGGCGACCAGTTTCCACGCGACATCGGCGGGATCCTGTCCGGGCAGGAAATGCACGCCCTCGACCATCGCGTCGTGGGTCAGGACCAGCGCCTCGCCGCCGAATTCAAGCACGGCGGCATCGTCATCGAGCCCGCGCGCCGCCGGATGCGTGGCCAGGGCCCGCAGCGCCTCGATAAAGGCGCGTTCGCTGCTCAGCGCACCGCCTTGGCGACGGCATCGAGTACGCCGTTGACGAACTTGGCCTCGCGCGCTTCGAAGAAGGCGTGGGCGACATCGACATATTCGCTGATCGCGGCGGCGGTCGGCACGTCGGGGCGGGCCATCAGTTCCCAGGCGCCCGAGCGCAGGATCTGCAGCATGGTCTTGTCGAGCCGCTCAAGCTTCCAGCCATCGGCCAGCCGCTCGCTCAGCAGAGCGTCGATCTCGTCGCGGCGGGCGTCGACGCCCTTGACCACGGCGTCGAAGAATTCGACCTCGGCGTCGGCATATTGCGCGCCTTCGATTTCGGCGCCGAGCCGGTGACGATGAAATTCGTCAAGCAGGGTCGCCATGCGCGTGCCCTCCATGTCGAGTTGGTAGAGCGCCTGAACGGCGGCGAGGCGCGCCGCGGCGCGCTCCTTGGAACGGGCTTTCATATGCCGAGCCTTACTTCGATCGAGCGAGCGTGCGCGGGGAGGCCCTCGGCCTGGGCCAGCGCAATTGCGGCTGGGCCAACGGCCTTGAGCGCGGCCTCGTCAAGCTGGATGAAGCTGGTGCGCTTCATGAAATCCAGCACCGAGAGGCCCGAGGAAAACCGCGCGCGCCGCCCTGTGGGGAGGACGTGGTTCGGCCCGGCGACATAGTCACCGACCGCTTCGGGGGTCATGCGGCCCATGAACACCGAGCCGGCATGACGGATCGCATCCATCAGCGGCTGGGGATCATCGACCGCCAGTTGTACGTGTTCGGCAGCCAGCGCATTGGCCAGCGCCGGGGCTTCATCAAGGCTGGCGACCTCGATGATCGTGCCGTGGGTGTTCCAGCTTTCCGCCGCGACGCGGGCCGTGGGCAGCATCGCGAGTTCAACCCCGACCCGGTCCGCCACGGTATCGGCGAACACCGGATCGTCGGTGATCAGGATCGACTGAGCCGAAGGATCGTGTTCGGCCTGGCTCATCAGGTCGGCCGCGGTCCATTCGGGATCGTTCTTGCCATCGGCGATGACGAGGATTTCGCTCGGCCCGGCGACCATGTCGATCCCGACCACGCCGAACAGCTGGCGCTTGGCTTCGGCGACCCAGGCATTGCCCGGCCCGGTGATCACGTCGACCGGCTTGATCCGTGCGGTGCCATACGCCAGCGCGGCAACCGCCTGCGCCCCGCCGACCCGCCAGACCTCATCGACCCCGGCAAGGTGGGCGGCGGCCAGCACCAGCGGATTGACCTGCCCCTTGGGGGTGGGGGTGACGACGACCAGCCGCTCAACCCCGGCGACCTTGGCCGGGATCGCGTTCATCAGCAGCGACGAGGGATAGGCCGCGCGTCCGCCCGGGACATAGAGTCCGGCCGCATCGACCGCGCGCCAGCGCGCACCCAGCCGCACGCCGACATCATCAACATGGTCGCGGTTTTCGGGAAGCTGGGCCTCGTGATAGGCGCGGATGCGCTGTGCCGCGAGTTCCAGCGCGGCGCGCAGATCGGGCTGCAACTCTTCAAAGGCGCTGCGGCAGGCCTCTGCCGAAATGCGCCAGTCATCCTCGCTCGCCAGGGTGTGGCCATCGAACTTTGCGGTGAGTTCGGCCAGCGCGGCATCACCGCGATTGCGCACGTCATCGAGGATCAGCTTCACGTCGCGCGCGACATTGTCCTCGCTCTCGCGCCGGTCGGCGACAAGGCGGCGAAAGGCTTGGGCAAAGCCGGTATCACTGGACCGCAGACGCAGCATCAGGCGGCCTGCTGTTCGGCCACCAGGGCGCGGAAGCGTTCGACCAGCGCGCCGACCCGTTCATCGGTCTTGAGCGCGGCGCGGTTGACGATCAGCCGGGCCGAAATCTGCAGGATCGTGCTGGTTTCGACCAGCCCGTTGTCCTTGAGCGTGCGCCCGGTCGAGACGAGATCGACGATCCGGCTGGCGAGGCCAAGCCCCGGCGCCAGTTCCATCGCCCCGTTGAGCTTCACCACTTCGGCCTGCACCCCGAGCTTTTCAAAGTGCTTGCGGGTGAGGTTGGGATACTTGCTGGCAACCCGCAGGTGGCTGGCATGGCCCGCGCCTTCGCGCGCATCGACCGGTTCGGCCACCGACAGGCGGCAATGCCCGATGTCGAGGTCGACCGGGGCATAGAGATCCGAATAGGCGAATTCCTCGACCACGTCTGAACCGACGATCCCGGCCTGCGCCGCGCCGTGGGCGACAAAGGTCGCCACGTCGAAGGCGCGCACGCGGATCAGGCGCATGTCCGAACCTTCGCAGGCGAAGGATAATGCACGCGACTTCTTGTCGTGGAACTCCGCTTCGGGCACCACGCCGGCACGCGCCATCAGCGGCAAGGCCTCATCAAGGATGCGGCCCTTGGGAATTGCGAAGGTAAGTGGACGGGACATGACCGCGGCGTTTAGGCGCGGCGCGGCGAAAGGGCAAGGATTCGGCGATGGCGGAAAAGTATCAATTCATCGACATCAACGCGAGCGGTCCGGGGATCGTCGCGGCGGCCTTTGCCAACCAGGTGGCCTATTGCACCCAGGCCGGGGCGACGGTCACCGCGCGGGTCGTGGCTGCGCTGCAGGCACTGGTCGAAGGCGAGGAACGCGGCGCGCTGCTTGATGCGGTGCGCGGCTGGCAGGGGGCGCCGCTGGCCGATGCCGTGCCGCTGCGGCTGGCGGGCGGAATCCACGCCCTGCACCTTGCCGGGCGCGACGCGGGATTGGGCGCGATTTACCGGGATGAGGCGGGCTGCGATGATACCGCGCTGGTGGGCGCGGCGATCCGCGCGCACGAGGCCGAATTGCTGCCGTGGCTTGATGGCCCGCCGCAAACCAACGAGGCCGGGCGCTCGTCCAATTTCATCGCGGCGATGCTATGGCTGGCAGAACAGGGGCTGCCGCCGCGGTTCCAGTGCCTTGAAATCGGGTCGAGTGCCGGGATCAACCTGATGCTGGCGCGCTATCATTATGACCTTGGAGGGGTGGAGGTTGGTCCGCAGCCCGGGGCGATGCGCTTCAAGCCCGAGTGGCAGGGCAGCGCGCCGCCCGCCCGCGCGATCGAAATTGCGGCCACCAAGGGCTGCGATGTCGCGCCGGTTGACCTTGCCGATCCGGTGCAGGCGCTGCGGCTCAAGGCCTATATCTGGCCTGAACACACCGTGCGCTTTGAACGGATGGAGGCAGCGATTGCCGAGGCGGCGAAAAGCCCGCCCGATCTGGTGCAGATGAACGCGGCTGAGTTCATCGAGGCGGAACTCGCCAAGCCGCAGGATGCGGGCACCACCCGCGTGCTGATGCATTCGATCGTCTGGCAATATGTCCCGGCCGACCAGCAGGCGCGGGTAACCGCAGCGATGGAAGCGGCTGGGGCCAGGGCCACGGCAGAGCGGCCGCTGGCGTGGATCTCGCTCGAAGCGAACCGGGTGCTGCACCTGCACGAACTGGTGGTGCGCCACTGGCCGGGCGGGAGCGAGCCGGTGATGCTGGCGCGCGCCCATCCGCACGGCGCAGCGATCGACTGGCAGGTCTAAGCCCCGCCAGCTTCGCGAAGCATCCGGCGGCGCTCGGCGCGGGCCTTGAACCGGGCGGGGACGGGCAGGCCAAGGGCTTCCATCCGCTCCACCCAGCCGCCGTGGTAGGACACCCATTCCCACAGGCAGGTGAGCGCGAGGATCGCTGCACCCAGCGCGGCAAAGCGGTCTGCGCCGGGCGGATTGCGCCATGCCGCCGCGCCCAGCGCCGCGAGCAGAACCAGCGCGGCGGCGTGCGACATCGGGAAATTGCCCAGCGTGTTGGCAAACCGCTTGAACAGCCCCAGCCCGGCCACGAACAGCATCGCCCCGCCGATCTGGACAAGGATATAGGCACGCGTTGCAGTGGCCGGGCCGAGTTCGAGCAGCAAGGCATCGCCGACCGCGCTGATCACCACGCCAAGCACGATCGGCATGTGGAGGTAGGTATAGGCGTTGCGGGCAACCCGTCCGGCCTGTTCGTGGCCCGAGATCAGCCGCGCGCCGCGCTCGGCGCCAAGGTCGAAATAGAGCCACCACATCAGCGCCGCCGAGAGGAACGCGAGGACAAACCCGCCAAGCCGCGCGCTGCCGGGGGGCAGGCTGGCAAAGGCATTGCCGGTAACCACGATCCCTTCACCCAGCGCGATGATGATGAACAGCGCGCAGCGTTCGGCCATGTGGCTGCCCGAAATGTCCCAGTCCTGCGCGCTTGAGCGGCCAAGACCGGGGGTGACGAACATGGTCATCGGCCCGGCATATTCGATCGCGAGCGCGGCAAGCCACCAGCCGAGCCGGGCGGATTCTGGCGCCAGCGCGCCCGCGATCCAGAACGGCGCGGACAGGGCAAACCACGCCGCAATCCGCAGCATGTTGCGCACCCGCGCGGCGCCTTCGCCGCGAAAGATTGCGGCGGTGACCAGTGAACGCCCCAGTTGCAGGGCGATATAGCAGCCGGCAAAGGCGCCGGCCCGCGTGCCGAAGGCATCGGGGATCACGGCGGCCAGCGCGAGGCTGAGCAGCATCAGGCCGAGCAGCAGTAGCCGGACCGGCAGGCGCTCGGGATTGGCCCAGTTGGTGACCCAGGTGGTATAGATCCACGCCCACCACACCGCGAGGAACAGCACCGTTCCCTGAGCCAGGCCGTGCCAGCCCAGATGATGGTGGATGAAGCCCGACAGCTGGGTGATCGCGAAAACATAGACGAGATCGAAGAACAGTTCGAGATTGCTGACCGGCGCGTGGCCGCCGCCGTGGCCGCGCAGCAGCGAACGGCGGGCGCGTTGGTTCGCGGCGGCAACGGCCGCCCCGATCCCGCCCGCCGGGCGCCGCTCAGCCGGTGCGGCCAAGGAATTCGTCCAGCGCGGCATTGACCGCCGCCGGGGCTTCCCACGGCACGAAGTGGCCGCAATCGGGCACCTTCACGACGGTCAGGTCATCGATGATCGCGTCCATCCCTTCAAGGTTCTCGGGCGGCAGGGCATGATCGTCGAGTGCCCAGATCACTAGCGTCGGAATGGTCAGCTGCGGGATCGGGAACGGCTTCCAGCCATCGGGCAGGGCATAGGGCGCGTCCATCGACAGGACTTCCATCGGGCTGGCGCGATACCAGTTGAGCATGGCGATGGCGGCATCCGGGTTTGCCCAGTCGGTCAGCAACGCCTCGCGCTCTTCCGGCTCCATCATCGGCGATTGCTCGCGCTCGCCAAAGGCCTTGAGCAGCAAGGCGCCAAGTCCGAACTGGCGGACCAGCTCGTCATTGCCGGTGTCGCGGAAGTCGCGGAAATACTGGCTTGCCGCGCGCTGCACCGGGTTGGTGTAGAGAAGGCGCGGGAAGATCGTGGGATGCGGCGCATTGGCGATGACCGCGCGGGTCACCCGGCCATTGGCCTGCCCCATCAGCGCCACGCCCCAGGCGATCGCGCCGCCCCAGTCGTGCCCGACGATGGTGAAGTGCTCCACCCCCAGGGCATCGGCCAGGAGGAAGATGTCGCCGATCAGCTTGTCGGGGCTGTAATTGGCCGTGCCTTCGGGCTTGGACGAATTGCGATAGCCGCGTTGGTCGGGGGCGATGCAGCGGAACCGGCCCGAAAGGTGCGCGATCTGGTGGCGCCAGGTGCGGTGGCTTTCGGGAAAGCCGTGGAGGAAGATCAGCGCCGGGGCATCGCGCGGGCCGGTGTCGACCACATCCAATTCGATGCCATTGGCAAGGGTGACGCGGTGTTGCTGGAGCGCGGTCATCCTTCGGCCTTCATCTTTTCGGCATAGCCGGCAGCCATCATCGCCGCGACCTGATCGAGCAGGGCATCGGGGGTGCGGCGCAGTTCGCCCATCTGCTGCTCGCCGCCTACGGCAACGATGATCTCGCGCTCGTCGCGGGTCATGGCATCGAGCATCGCCTGTGCTGCGACATCGGGATCGATCCCGTTCTCGATCGCCTTGTCGCTGACTCCGCGGGCCGAGCCATCGGCGGTCAGCGCATTGCGCGACACGCCGGTGCGGATCGAGCCGGGGTAGATGTTGTGAACCTTGAGCCCGAGGTGCGCGGTTTCGGCGCGCAGCGCGTCGGCATAACCGGCGAGGCCGAACTTGGCGGCGCAATAGGCGGTGCGCATCGGCACCCCTACCTTGCCCGCGATCGACGAGATCATTGCTATCCGCCCGCTGCCACGCGCCACCATTTTAGGGAGGACCGCCTGGGTCAGTTCGATCGGGGCGAGCAGATCCACCCCGATGATCCGTTCATAGACGGCGTAATCGGTATCCACCGCGAGGCTGCGCTGCGAGATCCCGGCGTTGTTGACCAGCAGGTCGATCCCGCCCGAGCGGGACGCGGCCCAGTCCCATGCCTGCGCGGCTGCCGGGGCAATCGCGGTGTGGTCGGTGGTTTCAAAGGGCAGGACTAACGCTTCGCGGCATCCGGCGGCAACTTCATCCAGCGCGGCAACATTGCGGCCCGATAGCACCAGCCGGGCCCCGGCCT
>Ga0228701_1000784_pt1 | contig 24069 bp, 30 predicted proteins | sample McNCre117_Aug_MG_2_FD_178017 | JGI IMG/M metagenome (GOLD analysis project Ga0228701, IMG submission 178017) | Freshwater microbial communities from McNutts Creek, Athens, Georgia, United States - 11-17_Aug_MG | ecosystem: Environmental > Aquatic > Freshwater > Creek | place: USA: Georgia...
CGCAACTATCAGCGCAGATATTATTCTGCGGATTCACGAAGAAACCGGCATTCCGGTAAAGACAATAAAAGAAAAAATTAATGGATGACATGGAGCAAGCCGCTGAAAGTCCTGGCGGCAGCAGATGGTGCAGCAACTGTATGCAGAACAAATATTCCGCTAACGGTTACTGGAAAACTTACGAAAACGGGCGAAAGCGCAGATGGCTTTGCGCTGCTTGCTCTGCTAGGCGGTTATGGCAAAAAACAAGCACTATGTGATATGATGTAATCATCACATTAGGATGCCGTCATGGAAAATTGGAAACCAGTTTTGGGTTGGGAATTGTTTTATGAAATATCTGATTTGGGCAACGTCAGGTCAATTCAACGAACAGGCCGAACAAATTATGGCGAACGAATCTATGGTGGCTTCGCTGTAAAAAGTTTTATGACTCGACCAGGCTATCTTGCGGTCAATTTGACTTGCAAAGGAAAGCGAAAACAATTTCATGTTCATAGACTTGTTTTGGAATCTTTTGCCGGACTTCCTGAAGTTGGGCATGAATGTTGTCACAACAATGGCATTAGAACCGATAACCGGCTAGAAAATCTTCGATGGGACACAAGAAAAAACAATCATCTTGACAAAAAATTACATGGAACTTGGCAAGTTGGCGAAAAATCAGGCACTTCAAAATTAAAAAATCCTGATGTTGTTTTTATAAGAGAATCAAATAAACCATATAAAGAATTAGCGGAATTTTTTGGGGTATCAAAAAACACCATTGAAAGAATAAAAAATAATAGAAGTTGGACGCATATTTAATGGCTACTAAAGAACAAAAAAGGAGGTATCAAAAAATTGTCGAACTTGGCTGCATTCTTTGTAAAAAGCTTGGTTATGGCGAAACTATTCCTGAGTGCCATCATATTCGTCGTGCTGGCCGCCGTTCTGATGCTCCCGTTATTGGTCTTTGCCCTTTCCACCATCGTGGCAATGGCGGGATACATGGCATGGGAAGAAAAGCGTTTGAACGGCATTATCAAACAACGGAAGAAGATCTTTTGGCTTGGACGGAGGAACTAATTGACTCCAACCCAACGTAGCCTTGCAGCCCTGAAAGAACAAGGCTATTTGCCGACCGTGGTAGAACGCTGGAACGCATTTGCCAAAGTCCGACAAGATTTATGGGGCTGGTGCGACATCCTGGCGATTAGGAAAGGCGAAGTTTTGGCCGTACAAGTAACCAGCGGGAGCAATGTTTCCGCGAGGATAAAGAAAATACAGGAATCAGAAACAATTGCAAAAATCAGGGAAGCGGGAATCAGGGTGGAAGTACATGGTTGGGCTTTGGGTGCTAATCGCCGCTATGTATGCAGGGTTGTGGATATATCATAGAATCATATTACCTGCTTGACATTCCGTTAAGCTGGGTTAAACTACTTCTACTTTTCTTTGCAAAGGAAAAATCATGGGCAAGATGGATGGCATGAAAGGCGCAAAAAGCGTGACTGGCGCAACCCCGCCGAAAGGCGCAATTTCGTCGGATAAATCGGGCGAGCGCATGGAAGGCCGCAAAGGCGGCGTGGCTATGGGCAAAATGGACGCAACTGGTGCTGACAAGCAATACAACACCGGCCGCACGGAAGGCATTTGCTACACCCATACTCGCGGCGAATACGGCAAGTAATGCTAAGACCACTTCATGACCGAGTGCTGGTCAAGCCAAGCGCACAAGTACTTTCTGAAATCCTGATTGTCAAGAATTCGGAAAAGTTTAATACCGGAACTATTGTGGCAGTTGGGCCGGGCAAAGCAGACAAATATGGCAAAGTCAGGCCATTGGATGCCAAGCCAGGTGACCAAATCCGCTACGGCAACGGCAGCTACTTGGATTGGCCGCTAATTGAGCATGAAGGCGAGCAATACCAGCTAATTCAGGAAGCTGACATTTGCTGGATAGAATAGGAAAGCGGATGCTGGTGTGGGATTGCTACAAGCAGTCAAGCGCAGCCAGACGCAGCGAGTACTAATAACCGGCAAGCCAAGCTTGCGCCGGATAAACGTAACCGGCACTAACACGCATGAGGATTGGTAAAAGCCGAAAGTGACCTAATGCTCTGGTCTATGTCTTTCGGTGATAGAGCTTCCAGTCCTCAGTCGTGTTGGTGAATGCGCAGGCTGATGCGCAAACGGATGGAAGGGATAAGCAGGGGAAATGGTCCTAAGCCGGTATGCCCGGCTGCTATGAAAAAGCGCCGCCCCACTGTGCCGGAGATCAGCACCGGCCACCAACAACCTTAACTTATGGAGGGCATATGCCGCTGAAAAAAGGAACGTCTGAAAAGACCCGCCAGTCCAATATCAAAAAAGAAATTGAGGCTGGCAAGCCGCCAAAGCAAGCCGTAGCTATTGGTTATGCCGTCCAGCGCGAAGCAAAAGAAAAACAGAAAGCAAAGAAAAAATGACCGATTACACTATCAAACTGACTACTGAACAACTGAACGTTATTGGCGTTGCGCTGCTTGAACTTCCAGGCAAGGTCTGCAATCCGGTAATCGCGGATATTAACAAACAAGTTATCGAGCAACAGCAAGCAGCAAACCAAAACCAGTAATGACTGAACAAGTAAAACGCCCAGTTGGTAGGCCATCTCTGTACGATACAGCGTACTGCGAGAAGGTTATTGAACTTGGGAAGTTGGGCAAAAGTACTGAAGCAATAGGCGCAATGCTAGATGTCGGAACGGCAACAATATATCGTTGGCGTGATGAGCATCCAGAGTTTCGAGAAGCCTTGGAGCTTGCCAAAGAGCATGAGCTGCTTTGGTGGGAAACCATCGCCCAAAGCTATATGATTGAAAGCAAAGATACGGAGCGCATTAACGCTACGATCTGGTCTAGAAGCATGGCTGCTAGGTTCCCTAAGAAGTACAGGGAAAGCACTAAGACGGAGATTACAGGCGCGGATGGCGCACCGTTGCTATCTGGTATCCAAGTCACGTTTGTAAAGCCGGATGAGCAGTAATATCGCCAAAGCGGAGTTCCCGCAAAAGCTGTCAATCCTGTTTGATAAAAGCCGCTATAAGGTTCTCTATGGTGGCCGAGGCGGGGCTAAGTCTTGGGGCATTGCTCGCGCCCTGCTTATCCTTGCTGCTAAGTCCCCAATTCGCATCCTTTGCGCCCGCGAATACCAAACTTCCATCAAAGATTCTGTCCATAAGCTTCTGAGCGACCAGATTACGGCTCTGGGCTTGGATACGTTCTATGAGATAACCCAATCCCAAATTCGCGGCAAAAACGGCTCAGAATTCAATTTCGTTGGCCTGAAGAACAACGTTGCCAACGTCAAATCCTATGAAGGCGTGGATATTTGTTGGGTAGAAGAAGCCCAATCCGTCAGCCGCCATAGCTGGAACGTCCTAATTCCAACTATCCGTAAGGAAGGCTCAGAGATCTGGATTAGCTTTAACCCAGAGCTTGAGACGGATGAAACCTACCAGCGGTTCGTTGTCCATGCGCCGGACAACTGCAAGGTTGCCAAAGTTAATTGGTCGGACAATCCCTGGTTCCCAGAAACGCTACGGGAAGAAAAGGATGCGTTAAAAGCCCGTGACCCAGCCGCATACGCTACGGTTTGGGAAGGCATCTGCCGCAAAACCGTGGACGGGGCTATCTTTGCCAAAGAAATCGAACTGGCAGAGCTAAACGACCAGATTACCAACGTGCCTTATGACCCAATTAAGCCGGTTCACGCCGTGTTTGACTTAGGATGGTCTGACAATACTGCTATCTGGTTCATCCAATTCATTGGCATGGAGATTCGGGTAATCCGCTACTTGGAGAACAACCAGCAAACAATTAGCTGGTATCTTGCTGAGATGCAAAAATATGGGTACGTCTACGATACGCTGTGGCTGCCGCATGATGCCCAGAACAAAACCTTAGCCGCTAATGGCCGGAGCATAGAGGAAATTGTCCGTTCGGCAGGTTTTAAAGTGCAGATTGTAGAGAAAGTGCCGGTAATGGACTCCATTAACGCAGCAAGGACAATCTTCCCTAAATGCTGGTTTGACCGCAAAAATACTGATGCCGGTCTACAATGTTTGCGGCATTATCGGTATGATGTTGACCCAGAAACAGGGCAATTTAGCAAGAATCCGCGACATGACATTTATTCTCATGGTGCGGACGCTTTCCGTTATATCGGTCTGGTAGTTAACGAACCCAGAAAAGCCCAGAAAAAGGCGGTATATTTGCCGCAGACTTCGTGGATGACATGATGGACGATGAATACGATTCGCGTATAGATGATGCAAAGCAATTCCTAAAGCTGGCTGCTGACGCTGACTCTAATAACCGCGCAGAAGCTTTGGAAGACCTGAAATTTGCGGCAGGCGACCAATGGCCTGTTGAGATTCAGAACAGCCGCAGTCTTGAAGCCCGCCCTTGCCTGACCATCAACAAGCTGGATGCGTACTGCCGCCAGGTTACTAACCAGCAGCGGCAAGCCCGTCCCCGCATCAAAGTCCACGGGATGAACTCTGAGGCTGACGCCAAGGTTGCAGAAGTGCTAACCGGCATTTGCCGCCATATCGAAGTCAATTCTGACGCTGATACCGCTTATGATGAAGCCTTTGACTATGCTGTACGCATGGGTTGGGGCTACTGGCGAGTCGTTACTGATTACGTGCGGGAAGATTCCTTTGACCAAGAAATCTTTATTCGCCCTGTTCGCAACCCGTTCACCGTCTACTTTGACCCCAACTCCGTCTTGCCGGATGGCTCAGACGCAGAACGGGCAATGATTACGGAAGTAATTCCTAAAACTACTTTCCGTAAGATGTATCCAACCGCTGACGATGGTTCGTTCAATGCTCGCGGTACTGGTGACGCTCAAGCAGAATGGGTAATGAAGGAAGATATTCGGATTGCAGAATATTTCTATACCGAGCGCGAAGAAGCCACGCTGCTGCAACTGTCGGACGGCACTACGCTGTATGAAGATGAGCTAACGCTAGAAGCAGAAGCCCTGATGGAGCAAGCGCAAGTCACTATTGTTGACAAGCGCAAAACCCTTCGCAAGCGCATTAAGTGGATGAAATGTACCGGCATGGAAGTGCTGGAAGAACGCACTTGGCCTGGCCGATTTATCCCGATTATTCCCGTCTACGCTAACCAACTAACCGTTGAATCCAAGCGTAAAAAGTTTGGCTTGGTTCGGATGGCTAAAGATGCTCAGAAGATGTACAACTTCTGGCAGACTTCTTTGACTGAAACCGTTGCGCTGGCTCCCAAAGCCAAATGGCTTTTGGCTGAAGGTCAGGACGAAGGCCACGAAAACGAATGGGCGCAAGCCAACATTAAGGCTTTCCCGGTTTTGCGCTACAAGCAAACCGACATTGATGGCCGCGTTGCGCCAGTTCCTAGCCGTGTTTCGCCGGAGACTATTCCGGCTGGCATCATGGCCGCTTCTGAATCCATTAATAAGGATTTGCAAGCGGTTCTTGGTATTGTTGACCCGAACCAACTGCCGCAGGGCAACATTTCCGGCAAGGCTTTGCTTGGTCAGCAACAGCAGATTGATCTAAACAATTACCATTACTTTGATAACCTGACTCGCTCGATTAAACATACCGGCAAGATTATTCTTGACCTTGTGCCGGTGATTTACAGCGGCGAGCGTGTGCTGCGTATTATTGGCGATGATGGCCGTCCAGACATGGTTACGGTCAACGAACGCAATGCGGTTGGCGAAGTAATCAATGATGTGACCGTGGGCGAATACGATGTCGTTATGGATACCGGCCCTGGCTATAACTCCAAACGTATTGAAGCAGTAAATGCAATGGTTGAAATGACTGCGGGTAATCAGCAGCTATTTGACGTTGTTGGAGATCTGATATTCAGAAATATGGACTTCCCAGGCGCGGATACTATTGCAGACCGCCTTGCAACGATTAATCCGCTGGCTCAGATTGACGAGAAATCGGACATACCGCCGCAGGTTCAAATGCGCCTTGCCCAAGCCCAGCAGCAAATGCAGCAGATGCAACAGCAAATGCAGCAAATGCAGACGTTTATTCAACAGCGCGGCGATATTGAGCAAGTCAAGCAAGACAATGAGAACAAGCGCGAACTTATGCGTCAGACCGCCAAAGCTCACAATACTGAGACTATGGCTGAGGTTAAGGTCAACGACCAGAACACTAGAGCCATTACTAGTCAGAACAAAACCGAACTGGATGCGATTGTTCAGCTAATGCTGCATCACATGGACACCAACCGGCTGCTAAGTGAGATTGAGCGCAGGAATCAGGAGCAGTACAAATACACCGGCACAGCAGTTGCCGATATAGATCAAGGGCAAAACCCGTTCATGGGAGCGCAATAATGTCTGAAGAAAAAGAAATAAAAGAAAAATCAATTACTGAAACATTAAAAGAAAAGCATCCTGATATTGATTTTTATATTTCCGAAAGCAAAAAAAAAGATCGCCCAACTATTCTAGAAAAAGTTGTTGTTGACAAAAAGAAAAGAGGCGAAGGAATAGGATCAAAATTTATGAATGATCTTATTTCTGAAGCAGATTCCCGTGGTCATATGCTTGCACTAACACCATCTAGTGATTTTGGCGGCTCAGTGCCAAGATTGCATAGGTTTTATGCAAAATATGGTTTTGTGCCAAACAAAGGCAAACATAAGGATTTTTCAATTAGTTATGGAATGTACCGTCATCCGGCTAAAAAAGATGAAAAAAAAGAAAATAATTGACAGTATTTCCAAAAGTATTAAGATAGCTATAACCGTACCAATGCGGCAACATTGGGTTAATTCTTGGAGTAATCCATGTCTGGAGCAAATGTACTAACAAGTGAGAATGCAGCCGATTTTTATGCTCAAAAACTAGGTTTAGCTGCGGATACTCCGACCGAGGCTGTCGAAAAGACGGAGCCGGTTGTTGAGGAACAAGCGCAGAGTGAGCCGGAAGCAGAGCAAAAAGAGGCAACCGGAACAGAAGAACGGAAACCCAATCCGAAAATCGAAAGGCGATTTTCTGAGATTACCAAGCAGCGCGAAGCCGCACGGGAAGAAGCCCGAAAGGAACGCGAAGCAAGGGAAGCCTTGGAAAGCCGCCTGAGAGAGCTAGAAAGCAAAGCTAACCCTGCGCCAGCACCCCAAGTGGATGCAAACGCAGAACCGCAGCCTAGTCAGTTTGAAGACGCTTTTGAATATGCAAGAGCGTTGGCTGAATGGTCAGCGGAAAAGGCTTTGCGCGATAGGGACGCAGCAGAGGAAAGGCGAAAGCAACAAGCAGCAGAAGCCGAAAAACATAAGGCTTGGGCTGACAAAGTTGCGAAAGCCAAAACCGAACTGCCGGATTTTGAAGACATGGTTGCATCGTCTGACGTTGCCGTAAGCAATGAAGTCAGGGATGCAATTCTGGAAAGTGATGTAGGGCCGCAAGTCCTGTATTACTTGGCTGAAAATTCTGATTTCGCTAAGTCTCTTGGCGAGATGCCCACAATCAAAGCTCTGCGAGAAATCGGGAAATTGGAGGCTAGGCTTGAGAAATCAGAGCCAAAGCAAGAAGTGAAAACTGTTGCGGCGAAATCAAATGCACCGGCTCCCATCTCGCCGTTAAGGGCTACTTCTGCCGTGCCTGATGTTGCTGTGAATGCTGAGGGTCAGTTTCACGGTACTTATGCACAATGGAAAGCGGCCCGTAAAGCGGGAAAGATTCGGTAAATAAATTTCCCTACTTTTTGAGGATAAAAAATGTCTAACAATCTGTTGACTATTAGCAAGATTACTAACGAAGCCCTGATGGTGCTGGAGAACGAACTCACCTTCACTTCGGAAGTTGACCGTAACTATGATGACCAATTCGCCGTTGTTGGCGCGAAGATTGGTAACACCGTGAACGTCCGCCGTCCGGGTCGCTTCATTGGTACGACTGGCCCGGCTCTGAACGTTGAAGATTTTAACGAATCGAGCGTTCCGGTTACTCTGTCCACCCAGTTCCACGTTGATACCCAGTTCACCACTCAAGACCTGGCTCTGTCGCTGGATATGTTCTCCGACCGCGTGCTAAAGCCCGCCGTTGCTGCTATCGCCAACAAGATTGACCGCGATGGCATGGTGATGGCTAAGAACAACACCGCTAACATCGTTGGCGTTGCTGGCACTCCTCCGACCGGCCTGATTACTTACCTGACCGCAGGTGCGTATCTGGACGCTGAAGGCGCGCCGCGTGACGGTCGCCGTAGCTGCATCGTGGAACCGTTTACTTCGGCTACCATCGTTGACAGCCTGAAAGGTCTATTCGTGCCGCAAGAAGCAATCGGCGAACAGTATCGCAAAGGCCTGATGGGTCGCGATTCGGCTGGCATGAACTGGAAGATGGATCAGAACGTTGTTTCGCAGCAATTTGGCTCGTATGCTGGCGTTACCCTGACCACCAACACTTCGACCTTTACTGGCTCGCTGACTTCGGGTTGGGCGCAGACTTCGACCATTACTCTGGCTGTTTCGGGCGGCACGGCTAACCTGAACCAAGGTGACGTTATCCAAATCGCTAACGTGTACGCTGTCAACCCGCAGAACCGTCAGGCTTATGGCTCGAACAAGCTGCGTAACTTCGTGGTGACTTCGGCTGTGTCGGGTTCGTCGAGCATTTCGGTGACCGTCTCCCCGGCAATCATCACCGCTGGTCAGTTCCAGAACGTTTCGGTTGCAGCTACGTCCTCGACCGCCGCTGTTACCCCGTTCAACCAGACTGGCGCAGTTTCGCCGCAGAACATCATCATGCACCGTAATGCGTTTACGCTGGCGGTGGCTGATCTTGAACTGCCGGAAGGTGTCCATTTCGCTGGCCGCGCAAGCGATAAGGAAATTGGCCTGTCGATGCGTGTTGTCCGTCAATACACCATCAACAACGATTCGATTCCGACCCGTCTTGATGTTCTGTATGGCTGGGCACCGCTGTATCCGGAACTCGCTTGCCGTGTCGCAGCCTAATTGACAACCCAATTTAAAGGAACTTAATCATGGCACTTACTCCGACCACCTACACCAACAACGGCCCGGCTGTTACCGTTTCGCCGCATTACCTGATTGACGGTGATTCGACTGACGGTACTGCGATTGCTCCGAATGGCGGCCCGCTGTCGTTCTTTGGTGTGACCGCTGTTGGTCAGCAAACCGCCGCTGGCAACACTACTACTTCGGCTGCTGGCTCGACCACCGCTGTTTATACCAACACCACCTTTACCGGCGGCTCTGGCTCGACCGCTTATACCGTGGGCGATGTTGTTAAGGCTCTGAAAGCTCTTGGCCTTATCGCTGCTTAATTGCTAAATGGCGATTAGAGAAAAGGCGGCTCAAAAGGCTGCCTTTTTTCGTATATATCGCTAAAATCTCATTAGATTTGAAAGGAATATCATGCCCAAAACCACTCTGTCGCGTGGCAACGTATTGGCACAAAGCATTGTGCAGGTTATTTTCCCGCAAACCACGTTTTCCACTACTACCACCGAAGTTAACATTACGGTTCCTGGCGTAAAGGCTGCTGATTTCGTTCAGGCTCAGATTGATGCTGCAATGACTACTGGCGTTGGCATTGGTAACGTTTATACAAATACCGATAACGTAATTACTGTTCGTCTTATTAATCTAACTGGTGGTTCGGTAACTCAAAACGCAGCAACTATGTTGATTACTGTTAAGAACTGCGAAGATCAGCCAATTCCTGCAAGCGTGGTGTAATCATGGCAGGCACAACCGTTTATCGTTATGTCGGCCCGACAACGGCTATCGCGGTAACTTCCACGTCGTCAACTGCTGTCACGATTACGCCTGTTGGTAACGATCAAATCAACTACTGCGGCTTTCTGAATACGAATGCCTTCCCAGTAGCGATTACGATTACTCCAGCAAGCGCACCAGCAGCAGTTCTTCCGGCGGCTGGAAGTTCCTCTGTTAGCATTGTTCTTGGTGTTGCAATGCCTTCGCCTCTCATCGTCGCAGTTCCTCCGGGCGGTGCTGGGCAAGGCTTTTCCGTGACCACGATTGCCGGTTCTGGCAATAGCGGTACGATTTATGTCTCTCCAATGGCTGACCAATCGTAATGAGTGACCCGGCTGAGGCTTCAGTACAAAACCTGCTCCCTGTTCAGGCTTATTTTGGTCTGGACGGGAGTTTCCAGACATTTATTGGTCAGGGACAGCCGTTTTACGCAACGGTTTATCCGTATCAATCTGGGCTGCATATTACTGACAGCACAATTGATAGCTCGATTATCGGCGGCACTACGCCTGCAACGGCCACGTTTACCAATGTAGCCACCACAACTGGCACTATTAGCACAGGGCCGATTAATCCGGCAGATATTGCCAATAAACAATACGTTGACCAGATTGCGGCGGGGCTAAAAGTAAAAGCCCCTTGCTTGGTTGCGACAACGGCAAACATTACGCTATCTGGAACTCAAACTATTGATGGCATTTCGGTTGCTGCTGGCGATCGTGTGCTGGTTAAGAATCAATCTAATGCAGCGCAAAATGGTATTTATGTTGCTTCCGCTAGTGTTTGGGCGCGGGCTAGCGATATGTCTACTTGGGAGCAAGTCCCAGGTTCGTTCTGCTTTGTGCTGGAAGGCGCTACGCAAGCAGACAATGGCTATGTTTGTACGTCTGACCCTGGCGGCACGATTGACGTTACCCCGATTACTTGGGTTCAGTTCAACGGCATTGCAACGTACACCGCCGGGACTGGCCTACAGCTTATTGGAACTCAGTTCAGCATTGCCAATACTGGCGTTACCGCTGGCTCTTATGGCTCTGCAAGCTCGGTTGCGACTTTCTCGGTTAATGCTCAAGGCCAGCTTACCATTGCAGCGACTCTTGCAATTGCAATTGCGGCTAGCCAAATCACAAGCGGCACGATTTCCAGCAGCCTGATTTCTGGCAACTACAGCGGCATTACTGGCGTTGGTACGCTGGCAAATCTAACTGTTACAAACCCAATTAATGGCTCGATTACCGGAAATGCTGCAACTGCAACAACGGCGGGAAGTGCGACAACTTCCACTAATTTAACTGGCGGTTCTACTGGTGCAATTCCTTATCAAACGGCGGCGGGCGCAACGTCTTTCCTCGCCTCGAATACTGGTGTCTTGGTTGGCGGCTCGGCTCCTAGTTACACCACCACTCCGACGATTTTCGGCACGAATATCACCGGCACGGCTTCTGGCTTGTCTATTGGCGGTAACGCAGCCACGGCAACGGCGGCAACTAATCTTGCGGGTGGCTCAACGTATGCCATCCCGTACCAAACGGCGGCGGGCAGTACCGCATTCGTTGCGGCTGCAACGGCAGGTTACTTGCTTCAAACAAATAACTCAGGGGCTGCGCCTTCATGGGTTGCGCCGTCAGGCCTTACGGTTGGGTTTGCAACAAATATAAGTGGTGGCGCAGCAGGTAAAATCCCGTGGCAGTCTGCTGTTGGCACAACTAGCTTTACTGCTGCTGGAACTACGGGTCAAGTTCTCACTTCTGGCGGTACTGGCTCACCTACATGGACGAATCAAAGCAGCCTTTCTGTTGGCTATTCCAACAACTTAAATGGCGGGGCGGCAGGTTCGTTGCCGTATCAAACTGGCAGCAATGCAACGGATTTTATTGCGGCTGGGACAAATGGGTACGTCCTAACCATGGTGGCTGGCCTTCCGGCTTGGGCTGCTTTGCCAGCTACTGGGGTGACGATTTCGGACGATACAACGACGAATGCGACCCGGTATTTGACGTTTACGAGTGCCACGACCGGCAATATTACCGCCGAAAACGTCAGTTCCACTAAGCTGCAATACAACCCATCAACTGGAACCCTTACAGCAACATCGTTTAGCGGCGCGGGGACTGGGTTAACCGGAACGGCAGCAGCTTTGAGCATTGGCGGCAATGCTGCTACGGCTGCAACGGCAACTTCTGCAACTAGCGCGACAACGGCAACCAACGTGGCTGGCGGCGCAAGCGGTTCTATCCCTTATCAGACGGCATCTGGAACTACGGCCATGCTTGCCGCAGGTACTAATGCTTATGTCCTTACCATGTCGGGCGGGCTTCCGTCCTGGCAACCAAGTACAGGCGGCGGCGGCGGCGTTACTACGTTTAGCGCAGGAACAACTGGCCTTACTCCAAGCTCTGCTACTAGCGGCGCGGTAACATTGGCGGGAACGTTGGTTGTCAGCAACGGCGGCACGGGCTTGACTTCGCTAACGGCGGGGAATATTCCTTACGGCAATGGCACTAGCGCATTTGCTAATACTTCATCGTTTACTTTTGCATCTAATACGGTAACGGCTCCGGTTGTCTCGGCATCTAACGGCATTGTCATTAACAGCAAAACCGTGGCAGCTAGCTATTCAATTCCAAGCGGTTATTGCGGCACTTCGGCTGGCCCGATAACGATTGCTTCTGGGCAAACGGTTACGGTTCCTAGCGGCTCCAGATGGGTGGTGCTATGACCTATGAATGGCGAATTCTGGATATTTATAGCGACCATGAAAACAATCTGGTTCAGGTTCGCTATTACCTGAAACTAAAAAACGGCAATCTTTCTGTTGATACAGAAGGCTATTATGCTTTTAGCAACCCAATCAAGATTTACCCTGAATTGTCAGAAAATCAGGTAGTTTTCATGATTGAAAATGATTCTAGCCAAGACTTTGTTAGCGCAATAAAATCACGGCTAGAGGAACAAATGCAGGTATTGCAAGCCAATGTGCAGCCAATTCGTGCGCCATGGCTTGGCCCTGAAACCTTTGCGGTGGGACTATGACGCAGCCAATAGATATTATTAGCCGCGCACTAAAAGACATTGGTGCGCTGGAAGCAGGTGAAGTCCCGACCGCTGATGCGGCTGTTGATGCGTTTGATATGCTCAACGATATGCTAGACCAATGGTCTAACGAATCGATGATGGTATATAACGTAACGGAAATCATCTTCACGCTTACCGCGGGGCAAACCCAATACACGATTGGCCCAGGCGGGGATATTGGCGCAAACTTTACCGGCTCAATCGCTGGCAATATTCTGACCGTTACTAATATTGATTCCGGCGCAATTGCTCTAAACCAGACGCTGGCAGGAACGGGGATTGCGCCCGGAACTCAGATTGTTGCGTTTATTGGCGGCTCTGGCGGCAACATCAACGAAGCTGGAACGTATACGGTCAACATCCCGCAAACGGTCGCATCTACTTCCATCAATGCTTATTATCAGAAGCCATTGAACATTGACACGGCTTTTGTGCGGGTTAATACGAACAGTAACGGCCAGCCAATCAACAATGGCGGCCTTGATTACCCTGTCGCTGTGCTTGAGCTTGAAGCTTACGAAATGATTGGCCTAAAGACGCTGAACGGCCCGTGGCCTAAAGCCCTTTACTACAATCCAGGTCAGACTTTGGGCAATTTGTTTGTGTGGCCGAATCCATCACAAGGCGAAATGCATATGTTTGCAGAAACGCTTTTCCCGCGATTTACTACGCAATACGATGAAATTCTGATGCCGCAAGGCTATGTAAACGCGATGCGGTGGTGCTTGGCTGAACGGCTTATGCCAATGTACGGCAAAAGCAATCAAACGCAAATTGCAATGATTTCTGCATATGCGGCGCAAGCAAAGGCTACTCTTAAGCGTTCCAACATGAAGCCAGCCAAAACCGCAATGTATTCTGATGTGCTGGTTAATACTAGGTCGCGTGATGCTGGCTGGATTCTTACCGGCGGCTTCTTTAGATAAGGCGATAAGATGGCTTCTACAATGTTTATTGACAACCAGACGATTATTTATGCGTCTTGGTTGAACGATGTAAATAACCTGACGTATAACGGCGTATTGCCAAATGGTATTCTTAATTCGTCTACGCTTGCGCTGCAAACTGGCGGGATTAATGCAGTTACGATTGACGCGAGCCAAAATGTAACGATTAGCAAGCTTGTTCTTAGCGGAACGGTTAATGCCCCATCTGGCTTGACGATTACTGGCAATTTTGGCATTACTGGTAACGTAGTAACTTCCGGCAATACCACTAGCTACAAGTATTTTTCCACTAGCGGTATTTACGAAAACGTAAAAACGATCAGCCAGAATTACACCATTACCGCTGGCAATAACGGCATGAGTGCTGGCCCAATTACTTTGGGTAGCGGCGTAGTAGTTACCGTTCCTCCAGGCTCCCGCTGGACGGTTGTTTAAGGGCTATAGATGGCATCCATTATCCTTGCTGGCGATACTAGCGGCACTTTTACGCTAGCGGCTCCAGCAGTTGCTGGGACAACTTCGCAGACGCTTGTTGCGAGTAACGGTACGCTTGCTCCGCTTATTAGTGGGGCTGTGGTATCTACGGCAGCAACGGCATTTACTGGAGCAATTACTGGCACAACTTTGACCGTTACCGCTGTTGCGTCTGGAACTATTCAGATTGGTCAGGTTTTGTCAGGCGTAGGCGTTACCGCTGGCACTTCTATCATTGCATTTGGCTCCGGCACAGGCGGTACGGGTACTTATACGGTTAGCACTTCGCAGACGGTTGCTTCTGTTGCTTTGTCAGTTGTCGGGCAAGATTTTTACAATATCCCGTCTTACGCAAAACGCATTACTATCATGCCTGTTGGGGTGTCCACTACTGGCGCAAACAATATGCTGCTCCAAGTCGGCACAAGCAGCGGCATGATTACTACTGGATATACGTCAACTTTGGGTGCGCTTGGCTCTGCCGCAAGTGCAACTAACGGGTTCTTGATTTGCAGCATTAACGCTTCTTCGGCGGCTTCTGGCGCGGCCATGTTGCATCTGCAAACGGGCAGCACTTGGGTCAATAGTGGCTCAACAAGAGCGTCGGCCACCTCAATGTCCGTTTTTGCTGGTGACATTACTTTAGGTGGCACTCTTGATAGAGTTCGCATCACGACCACTACTGGCGTTGATACTTTTGACGCTGGAACGATTAATATTATGTGGGAATAATCATGGAATACACGCGCATTGAGGTTAATGTTCAGACCGGCGAAGTAAAAGAAATTCCGCTGACACCAGAAGAAATTGCGGCTATTCAGGCAGCACAACAAGCAGAGGCACAAGCATGAGCGCACTTACTCTAGGTTCGGATACTCTGGCGGTGACACCTACGCCGGGGACGATGGAATATAACGGTTCGCTGTATTACACCGATTCCAATTCCTCGCGTGGCGCAATTCAGCGTTTGCTGCTTAGTACTGCGGTTGCGTCTACTAGCGGAACGTCAATTGACTTTACTAGTATCCCAGCATGGGCAAAACGCATTACGGTGATGTTTAACGGCGTAAGTACGAATGGGACATCAAATATCCAAATCCAACTTGGAACCGGCTCAACAGTATTTACGACAACGGGCTACGGAAGCAACTACAGTACGCTTGGCGCGTCAACTGTTGCTACGGCCGCGGCATCAACAGGATTTATTTCTTCCGTTCCGTCGGCAGGAACTGCTACGGTTTCCGGCCAAATATTCGTCGCAAATATTACTGGCAATGCTTGGGCGCAAATTGGACAATTAGGTGAAACTAATGGTACGCGTATAACCAGCAGTACCGGCTCAATTTCTTTGGGGGCAATTCTTACAGCTGTTCGCATTACTACCGTCAACGGCACGGATACCTTCGACGCCGGTTCAATTAACATTCTGGTAGAGGGTTAATCATGGCAATCATTATTGATGGCACTAATGGTATTGCCGGAGCACCGGGCAGTCTTACTTCTGCTGGCGCGGGCGGCGTTGGTTATGTAACAGGCTCTGGTGGAACGGTAACGCAGCTAACAAGTAAATCCACTGCGGTTACGTTAAATACTGCGGCTGGTCAGATTACGATGAACAACGCTACGTTAACCGCCGGGTCAAGCGTAGCATTTAGTTTGAATAATTCACTAATTTTGGCGTCAGATTTGATTGTTATAAATCCATCAACAAATACGGCAAATTATCGCGTTCATATTACAGGCGTTGTTAATGGCGCAGCAATAATTAATGTAACAAATATTTCTGCAGCCAATTTATCTGATTCTCTTATACTTAATTTCGCCATCATCAAAGGCGCAACTTCTTAATTTAATAAATCAATCATGGCTGATTTTGGTTTTGTAGGCCCAAGCTATACGGCTCCAAGCATCTACCAAGATGCCCAAGAGCTTATCAATTGGTTTGCGGAAACAGACCCAAATAAAGCCCAAGGCGAGCGCGGCGTTGTTTCGCTTTACCCTACGCCCGGCTTAACGCTCAAAACTGCATTGCCAGCAGCACAAGAAGTTCGCGGGCTGCGCGTTGTATCTGGCGGTCAGCAAATGATTGCTGTATCTGGCCCTTATGTTTACGTTGTTAATAAAGACTTCAGCGCAAACATTATTGGCGTTTTGTATTCAACTTCTGGGCGAGTGGGGATTACTGACAATGGCATCAATGTCTATATTGTTGACGGTGCTTATCGTTACACTTGGCGAATTGGTAGCCCTGCTTCGTCTGTTTTCACCGGCTCGCTAAGCGGCACAACACTTACGGTTTCGTCTGTAAACAGCGGGTCTATTGGTGTAGGCCAAGCAATTTATGGAGTGGGGATTACAAATGCAACGATTATCACGGCTCTTGGTACGGGTACAGGCGGTGCTGGCACGTATACAGTCAATAATTCGCAAACTGTTGCTAGTCAGCAAATAACGGGAACGCTTGCCGGGGCAGTTGTTACTGCAACGATGGGGCAGACGCTTTCCGGCGTTGTTATCACCGGCACGGCAGGACAATTTTCTTGCACAGCGACCACTTATCCGCTGGTTGTTGGGCAAACTGTTCGCATTAGCGGAACGTTTGGCGGCACGGGTTCAATTACTGGCTACACGAATCCGACTACTTATTACATTATCGCAACAAATGGTTCTACCACGTTCACGTTGTCAACTACGGCAACCGGAACTGGTGTAACGACTACTGCTGGCACTCCGACCGGCCTTACTTACCAGAACGCAAATCAGACAATGAGCGTTACTGCTGTCGCAAGCGGTACGCTTTATTTGGGGCAGACGGTTGTTGGAACTGGCATTGCCGCTAATACGATTATTACGGCACTTGGAACCGGCACGGGCGGCGTTGGTACTTATACCGTAAGTTCTGGGCAATACATTGGTAGCCAAACCATGTATATGCTGAACTTTACCGTTATGCCTACGTCTGATGGTGCATTTAGTGGCGCAAATACGGTTGATATTGTGGACAACTATTTTGTCTACAATCGACCAGGAACGCAGCAATGGGGTTCGTCTAATGCCCTTTCTCCGATTAGTACGCAGCTTTCGTTTTCATCAAAAGATGGTGCGCCGGATAACCTTATCTCTCTGATTGTTGACCATCGAGAAGTGTATCTTCTGGGCGAAAAATCGTCAGAAGTCTGGGTAGATACTGGGTCTTTCCCGTTCCCATTCCAGCGCATCCCTGGCACTTCAACCCAGCACGGTATCGTCGCGCAGTTCTCTATGGCGCGGGTTGGCAATTCGTTCTGCTATCTGTCACGCAACGAGCGCGGTCAGGGACAAGTGGTAATTATGGAAGGCTATACGCCTAAACGTATTTCCACCCATGCCGTCGAAAACTCGCTAACCAATCAATATATTGAAGACGCGATTGCATGGACTATGCAGTCTGAAGGACATGAATGGTATGTAATCAATTTCCCTACTTTAGATTTGACTTGGGTATTTGATACTTCAACGGGTCTTTGGCATAAATGGCTTTGGGTTGATAGCACAAATACTTATCACCGCCATCGTGGAAATTGCTCTGCGCTGTTCCAAGGCATTAACGTAGTGGGGGACTGGCAGAACGGCAATCTGTACATGGTTGACCGTGAGAATTACACCGATAACGGCGGTGAAATTCGCCGCCTTCGCCGTTGCCCGCATATCACTACTGACTTGCAACGTCAGTATTTTGAGGAACTGCAAATACAGTTTCAGCCTGGCGTTGGCTTGTCTGGGGTTAGCCAAAACTTTGCGACCAGCGCAATTGCTGGCGTAGCTAAAGCAGGTTTGGCGATTGCTGGTACGTCAGGCACGGCTACGTCTAATGTTAATCCCAAAGCCATGCTGCGCTGGTCTAATGATGGTGGCAGCACTTGGTCTAATGAGCATTGGTCAGGCATTGGTCAGCAAGGCAAATACAAAAACCGCGTGATTTGGCGAAGGCTTGGTTGGTCGCGGGATAGGATTTTTGAGGTTGTTGTTACTGACCCGGTTAAAGCTGTCATTGTGTCGGCAAACCTAAAAGCATCTTTGGGCGACAACTGATGATTTCTATCAATGACCTTGCTGTACCTAAAAGTCCGTTTTTAGATATAACAACCAATCGCCCTAGCCGTGAATGGTTAATGTATTTGTTGGCATTGGGTAGGCAACCTGTTTACGGTTCTTTTATTGCGACAACCAATCAAACAGTTTCGGCAATTAATACGCCTTTTCGATTGTCGTTAGACACAACGACCGTTGCCAATCAAATATATTTCACGCCCGGGGACGGTATCCATGTTCAGCAAGACGGCGTTTACAACGTTCAATTTAGCGCACAGGTATTAAATACAGATACCGCAGCGCATGACGCTGATATTTGGATTAGACAAAATGGCGTTGACGTTCCTAATACCGCTAGTGTGTTTTCTGTGGTGGGGACGCATGGTGGTCAGCCAGGGTTTTTTGTTGTTGCCGCAAATTTTTATTTGACGATGACGGCAGGTGATTACATTGAGTTTTGGTGGTCAACGAACTCAACTCAAATGTCTATTCAAGCATTGCCAGCGATTACTACGCCGTTTACAAGTCCAGCGTCTCCGGGGCTTGTTGTTACTTTGCAAAAGGTCAATCTGTGACAGAACAAGCCATGCAAATGGTGTATCAATCTGTTAACAAACGGATTGGCTGTAGTTTTGAGCAATTTAAAGATGCTTTAAAAGATTGGGCTTTTATCCCGCTGACCGAAAACGGCGAAGTTATTGGCGCAGTAATGCAGAAAGGCAACGAACTGCATATTGGGTACGGGAAGAAAGCCAAAAGTTCAATTTTGCGGCATATCCGCAAGCCATTAAGAGATGCCATTACCAATTATGGCTTTGCAGAAACTTCAGTTATGGCAAATAACCCTGCTGGATTAAAGTTCTGCAAACGTTTGAATTTTGTAGAAATTGGCAGGGATAGCGGTAGAATTCTATTAAGATGCGACCGGAGCAAATATGCGTAAACATTACCTAACCAAAGCGCAAAATCGCGCTTATGCGCTGGATAATCCTATTGGTGACCCATTTGGCGGCGCGGCTTATGGTGAAAAAAATGACCCGACTTCTGCGCTTATTGCCGCAGGTGGATCGCTGCTTGGCGGCGCAATGCAATCTGGCGCGGCATCAAGTGCGGCAAGAACGCAAGCGGATGCTGCCAAATATGCTGCTGACCAGCAAAAGGCAATGTTTGACAAGATCAATGCCCAGCAAGCGGCGGGGCGCGGAGCGGGTTATGAATCTTTTAATGCCATTCGTTCCATGTTGCCGGGTCAATATACGACTTATAACGAGCAAGGCCAGCCGACCGGAACCGCTGCCGGCTCGGATTACCTGACGCATCAATTTAACGCTCAAGACTTCCAAAACAATCTTGACCCGGGTTATCAATGGCGTTTGCAGCAAGGCATGGCGGCGGCTCAAAACCAGGCCAACCAACTTGGCGGCTTAACTGGCGGCAATGCGCTTACTGGCTTGCAGAACTTTGCTCAAGGCGCGGCTAGTCAAGAATACAGTAACGCATTCAATCGTTATCAAACTCAGCGTGGCAATATTTATAACACGCTGGCAGGTATTGCGGGAATTGGTCAAGCTTCGCAGCAACAAGCAAACCAAGCCGCACAAAACTACGCAAATAATCAAACTGGCCTGATTACTGGCGGTGCAGCGGCGCAAGCGGCGGGGCAAATTGGCGCGGCTAATGCAATTAGCGGCGGCTTGCAAGGAGCAGGCAGTAGTTATGCACTTAGTCAGATGCTTAAAGGCTCGCAATCTCCAGCATATAATCCCGCTCAAAGTTTGAATGATTGGGCTAATAGTCAATCTGGATATGGCAGCGAATACTATACAGGCCCGTAATAAGGACAATCATGGCTGACATCAATATAAAACCTGAGATTGCGCTGGGCGTTAAACAGCCAGATACTTTGACCAATCTTGGTCAGATGCTTAATTTCGCATCCAATATTCAGGAATTTCAGAAAGCCAAAGAACTGCTGCCTTACGCTATTGAAGCGGGGAAAGCACAAAGTTCTAGCGCAAAGTCTGCCGCAGAAGAAGCCTTGCTTAAAGTTAAGCAAGCTCAGATGACTACTGAGACAAAGCAACTTGAATTTGATGAGCAAAAAAATCTTTCTGCGCTTATGCAAAGCCCAGAACTGTGGCAAGACAAAGACGGCAAGCCTGACCTTGCAAAGCTAAACAAGCTTGTCCCAATGTATGCCCCAAGAACAGGTAAAGAGTTTTTAAAAGGGTTTACGGAACTCAGCACGGCACAAACTACAAACGAACAAGCTGCACTTAAACTTAGTACCGATGAACGTAACGTTGTAGCAAATCGCTTGCAACTTCGTGGGCGCATGGGCGAAAAAAACCCTAACGTTTACATTCAAGACCTAAAACAACTTAAAGAGGAATTCCCTAAATCTAAGGGGATGCAAGAATATATTGATTCTTTGGAAAAGCTTTATTCCAAAGCGCAGCCTAGCGACCAAGTGCCAGGAATGGCAATTCGTCTTGCTGAAACCTTTATGTCCCCTGGCACTTTTGCCCCCGCCGTTTCCGCAGTTGATACTGGGGCAGGAACTAAGTTTGTTACCACTACGCCTTCCGTTGGCGGTCAAATGCCAACTGTTGACACTAAAAGCGGCTCATTTATTGAAAGAAAGCTTGGGCCAGCGCAAAAAGAAGTGCCAAACGGAAGAACGGATGTTTATGGCAGACCGCTTGCCAATGTTTATGATGACCGAGGCAATCTTATCGGCGAAAAAGTTATTGCGGCAGGCGTTTCGACTCCGCAGCCATCTCCGCAACCTAATCCGCAAGCAGGCGGCGGCAATGCACAACAACCGCGAACGCAGCCGAGAACGCCGCCTGCGGCAGAAGCGCCTGTTCGTTTGCCGGTTGGCGTGACTCCCGAAATGTTTGCAGAATCTAAAAAGATTCGTTCAAGCGCATTGGACTATGCTGGGACTTATCAAACCCAGTTGCACAACAACAATCAAATTATTGATTTGGCTGGCAAAGCAACAACCGGCGCAGGTGCAAGCGTTTTGGCTAATCTTGCTGGTGGTTTTGCTCCGGTTCCTTGGACGGGCGATAAAGCAACTTATTTTAATGAGTTGGGACATTATCTTGACCAGCAGGCGGCTCTTATTGCTCAAAGTCCTGGCTATGGCAGCACAAATGCCGCAAGGGAAATGGCGCAATCCGTTTCTGGGCAAACGAATTACACCGCAGAATCTTTGAAAAACATTGCCAGAACAAACCGCGCATTGGCAACTGGCGCATATTTGTTTAGTCAAGGTGTTGAAAACGGGTCTAATAAACATCCAGAAAATTTGGTTTATGCCCGCGAATTTAAAAACAAATGGAATTCTATTGCAGACATAAAAGCTTTGCGTCTTTATGATGCAACCGCAAACAATGACAAAGAAGAAATAAAAAGAATTACTAAAGGCATGAGTACTGAAGAAATAAACAAACTTAAGCTAAAAGTAAAAACAATTATTAACCTTGCCAATGGTGAATAACAATGGCTGGCGATATTCTCAGTTTTGATGATTTCGAAAATAGCCTGCATTCATCAGCAGGCATAAAGCCATTGCCTAAAAATGCGACCGTTTCATCTCCGGCAAATTTTCCAAAAGCAAAAAATAAAACAGATGAACGTTTGCAAGTTCTTGAGTCAGAACGTCCTGCTTTGCTTGCCCGCATAAATGGTTTAGACCCTGAAGATAGAATTAGGGCTAGCAAAGACCTTGAAGCACTTAATAATCAAATCAAATCATTGGGCGGTACAGTTTCTGACGCTGGCTCTGCGCCAGTACAATTTGATTATTCTAAATTTGAAGCAAGTCTTGCAAATACTCCGGCGGCTGCGCCTGCGCCAAGGAATCCAGCGCTTTATTCTGCTCAATCCGTTCCTGGCAGCCCAGAGGCCAAAGCTTATGATGAACAAGTTCGCCGTCAAGCAGCAGAAGCAGATAAAAGACGGCATTTGAATGAATCGTTTATTAGCAAATTTGTTGCGCCACTTGTGGAAGTGCCGCTTGCTGTTGCCACTTCGCCGCTTGGTCTTGTTAGCGAACAATTGACCGGCAAAAACATTGCTTATCAACCGCAGTCCCCAACTTCGCAAGATGTTATGGGGCAGGTTAGCAAAGCATTTGAAGCAAGCAAACTTGAGGGCGCAATGGGCCTTCCTATTTTGCATCCTAACGCAAAAGTAACTAGCGAGCAAATTGCTGGCACTTTGCCAAAACAAATTAAAACTGCGCCGCCATCTACTAAGGTTGAGCCAGTTTTGCAAGAGCCAAAACTTTCTGGCGTTGGCGCAGCAAAATCTGAATTTAACCCATATGGCGGGCAAATCAGCGGGGAAGAAACTTCGCGTGGCGCATATCCAACTATAAAGCTTTCAAAAACTCGCGCAGACGCTCATCCTGTAGAGCAAAATGTGCGTCGAGAAATTGCAAAAGATGTGTTTGGCGAAGAAACTGGCGGCATTCGTCAGGGCGTACTTACCGGCAACGAAGATACGCTTCGTAATGAGGCGGCTATTGCAAAATCTCCGACTCCTGAAGGCCAAGTTATGAAAGGCCAGATGGCGCGGGAACAAGTCGCGTTGTCTAATTATGCTCAAGAACGAGTAAATCGTTCTGGCGCAAATCAAAACTTTGCTAATGATTATGAGCGCGGTCAGCTAATTAATGATTCGTTTACCGGCGATGATGGTTTAAGCGGTTGGTTCAAACAACAAAAAAATGACCTTTACACGCAAGCCAAAGCTCAAGTTGGAGACAATCCAATTAACACTAGCCACGTTGACAATTTGCTTTCCAATAAACAATTTAGGGCTGGTCTTGGCCTTAAAGGAAATGAAAATGTTGCAAGGGCAGCGGAAGATTTAATTAATCTTGCAAAAACTACTGGCTTTGAAGATGAATTTGGAAATTTTCATCCAGCAAATTCTATTTCCGCCTGGGACGCAGTTCGCAAATCTTTAAATTCAAATTGGACAAAAGACAATGCAAATGTAATCCGGCAAATTAATCAAGCAATTGATAAAGACGTTGCAGCAGCAGGCGGCGGTGACCTTTACAAAGCGGCAGACCGGATGCACAAAGCGGAAAAATCTTTGTTTGAGTCCAAAGGCATTAAAACAATTTTTGGCGAAATTGACCCTAATGGCGTTCAAACTGGCGCGGCATTTGAAACCATCCCGCAAAAGCTTAACAGTATGCCATTTGACCAATGGCGGCATATTTACGATACCGCAGACCAGATTTCTAAAGGTTTTATTAAAATTGGAAATGAAATTATTTCCGTACCAGAAGAAGTTCGGGTATCTGCTCAGGCCACAAAAAATGAAATGTCTGGTGCTTTGGCGCGGGACATTCAATCCGCTGGCGGCGGCAAAGCCGGGGAATGGAATGCCAATTCTGCGAATAAACGGCTAAATGCTTTAGACCAAAAAATTCGTCACGCATTCCCGCCAGAAGAAGTGCAAGCTTTTCATAAATTAAATTATGCTGGGCAACTTGTGCCGCAGCATGGTTATGAAGGCGCGGCATTGCAAGGCAAGCGAATTGAGCGGCTTTCGGAGAAATTCCCTGCTGCTGGCGCATCTGCGGGAGCGGCGATTGCTGGGCCAAAAGGCGCACTTGTCGGCGAATATGTTGGCGAAAAAGCTGGCGGCTTGTTTAAAGGGCGAGTTCAACAAAAAGCGGCAGAAAG
>Ga0228701_1000785_pt1 | contig 24045 bp, 22 predicted proteins | sample McNCre117_Aug_MG_2_FD_178017 | JGI IMG/M metagenome (GOLD analysis project Ga0228701, IMG submission 178017) | Freshwater microbial communities from McNutts Creek, Athens, Georgia, United States - 11-17_Aug_MG | ecosystem: Environmental > Aquatic > Freshwater > Creek | place: USA: Georgia...
GGGTTCTGTGGGCGGTATTTTCTTCCCAATGATCGTGGGTTATTTGTTGGACAAATACAAATTAGCCGGCGACATCAACGATGGCTATAACATCATCTTCTTGCTGTGTGGATCGGCTTATGTGTTGGCATGGGCGATTATCTACACCCTGGCGCCGAAGTTAGAAACGGCGAATATCGATTAATAAGATCTCGAGCTTTGGCAATTCTTGACGGATTGCCAAAGCTTAATGATTTATTGACTTGATAATGCGTTGACAAATTTGGCTGGCAATTTCTTTTTTGCTGGCTAATGCCAACGACTCTTGGCTTCCATTGGCCGAATAAATGGTAACTTGGTTCGTATCCCGTCCAAACCCCGCTCCCTCATCCTGCATCGAATTCAGGATGATGAAATCAGCATTTTTCCGCTTTAGTTTTGCTTTCGCATTGGCCTCCTCATCCTGGGTTTCTAGCGCGAAACCAACCAAACATTGGCCCGATTTTTTCATCGTTCCTAATTTTTGTAAGATATCTGACGTTCGAGTTAATTCGATAGATAATTCCGAATCAACTTTTTTAATCTTTTGATCCGCGATTTTTATGGGTCGGTAATCCGCTACCGCAGCAGCCATAATACAAATATCTGATTCCTCGAAGGCGTTCAGACATGCGTTTTCCATATCGGCAGCCGATACAACTTCCACCGTAGTAATCCCCGAAAAATCAGGTTTAAGATTCATCGGTCCCGCGATGAGGGTAACGTCTGCTCCTGCCATAAAAAAGGCATTCGCCAAAGCAATACCCATTTTCCCTGTTGAATGATTGGAAATAAAACGCACTGGGTCAATGGCTTCTTGGGTGGGCCCAGCAGAAATCAATACGCGCTTCCCGTTCAATGCTTTACCGCGAAAAAAATGTGTCGCTAAATAGACAACAATCTCTTCCGGTTCAGCCATGCGTCCCGGCCCATGTAAACCCGATGCCAGGGCACCAGAATTTACCTCTAATACATGATTCCCGCGTGTTTTTAGCGTATGAATAGACGCCTGTGTTGCAGGATGCAAATACATGTCTTCATCCATGGCGGGCGCGATGACAACAGGGCAGCGTGCCGACAAATATGTGGCGATCAGCATATTATCACAAAGTCCATTCGCTAATTTTCCAAGCGTGTTACAAGTACTTGGCGCGATCACAAAAACATCTCCCCAAAGCCCCAATTCCACATGATTATTCCACACATTATTTTCGTGAAAATCAATCCAAACGGGATGTTTCGAAAAAGTAGAAAGTACCAATGGGGACACAAAGTCTTTTGTCGCTTGGGTCATTACAACGCGCACCTCAGCCCCTTGACTGGTCAGCAAACGAACTAGGTAAATGCACTTATATGCGGCAATACTTGCCGAAATTCCCAGAATTATTTTTTTCCCTTGAAACATAAGTTCAAAAATAGGTAATATTGCGAACTATTTACCACGCATGAAGCAATATCAGACCCAAAAGGAATTACAAGAATACCTCCAAAGCACCTCCAATAGTATCGGATTCGTGCCTACCATGGGGGCCTTGCATGAGGGTCATCTATCCTTGATTCAAACGGCAAAAGGTCAATGCGAACTAGTCGTTTGCAGCATTTTTGTTAATCCGACTCAATTTAACGATCCCTCCGATTTTGAAAAATACCCCAAAACGCTCGAGGAAGACCTTCAAAAATTAACGGAAGTCGGTTGCGATGTCGTTTACTTTCCCGAGGTTCGGGATATTTATCCCGACGGTATGGACAATTTGCCATCTTACGATCTTGGGAATTTAGAACGAGTCTTGGAAGGCGAATTTAGACCTGGTCATTTTCAAGGCGTATGTGTAGTGGTCGACCGCTTACTGCAAGCAGTTCAGCCCGGCTACTTATTCATGGGGCAAAAAGATTACCAACAAGTCGCCGTGGTTGACCGTTTATTAGCGCTGACCTCACATAATTGCAAACTCATTGCCTGCCCAACCGTTCGGGAAAACAGTGGGCTGGCCATGAGTAGTCGGAACATGCGTTTAAACAATGAGCAAAGAGAAAAAGCCTGTGCCATTTTCAAGGGTTTTGAAAGTTCTACCCAAGAAGAATACCAACAGCGTCTACTCGATGCCGGATTTGATTCCATTGATTACATTGCATGTTGTGACCCGAATACCTTAGAATTGAAACCCTGGAAAGCCAAGCCCTGTGTAATTCTCGTTGCAGCTTTTATCGGCGGAGTTCGTCTCATAGATAACCAAATTTTTGCATGAGCTATTTAAAAGAATTTAAGAAAATCACCACTCACAGCCTTCAAATCATGAAGCAACAGCAGGAAAAGATTTCTATGCTAACCTGCTATGATTTTACAATGGCGACCCTGCTAGATGCGGCGGGCGTAGATTGTATCTTGGTGGGAGACAGTGCAAGCAATGTCATGGCGGGCCATGAAACGACCTTGCCGATCACCTTAGATCAAATGATTTATCATGCACAATGTGTCGTACGTGGGACAAAAAGGGCATTGGTAATTGTCGACCTTCCTTTTGGTTCCTATCAATCAAATCCGGAGATTGCTTTATCATCAGCCATCCGAATTATGAAGGAAACGGGTGCTCATGCCATTAAATTGGAAGGAGGCAGCGAGGTGATTGAAAGTATCAAAAAAATTGTAGGTGCCGGCATACCCGTGATGGGGCATCTCGGATTAACACCTCAAAGTATCTACCAATTTGGTTCCTATGCGGTTCGTGCCAAAGAAGATGCGGAGGCAGAAAAGTTGATAGAAGAGGCGCAACTCCTACAAGCCAATGGATGTTTTGGTTTAGTCTTAGAAAAAATTCCCGCAGCATTAGCTGGAAAAGTGACTGCACTTCTTGACATACCAACAATTGGAATTGGTGCAGGAGCAGATTGCGACGGCCAAGTATTGGTCATGCATGACATGCTTGGAATGAATTCGGAGTTTAAACCTCGATTCATTCGTCAATACTTAAATCTGAGTGAATTAATTCCTCAAGCCGTAAAATCCTATGTCAGTGATGTGAAAGCAAAGTCCTTTCCAAATGACAAAGAATCGTACTAATTTAAGTGATTTTTTGAGTCTGGGAAAACTACTGTAGGCTTGAATGTTTTGGCCTGTTCAAAATCCATTAAGGCATAGGATATAATGATGACGATATCGCCGACGACGGCTTTACGTGCAGCAGGGCCATTCAGGCAAATCACCCCAGAACCTCGTTCGCCTTTGATTAAATAGGTTTCGATTCTTTCGCCATTGTTGACGTTCACGACTTGGATTTTTTCGTGCTCAAGCATATTCGCCGCATCCATGAGGTCGGCATCCATGGTTAAACTACCAACATAATCTATATTTGCTTCGGTAACAGTAGCACGATGCACTTTTGACTTCAGAATTTGAATTTGATACATAAAAGGCGGATTAATATATACCCCAAAATTACCAAATTATTATGATTTTACTCTTGGATTTAGGCAATACTCGTTCAAAATATGCCATTTATAAGGATGAAAATATTCTTTTGGAAGATGTCTTATTTGATCTAAGTCCAGCATCCTTTTATTCGATTCCTTTTTGGGATGAGATTACAAAAATCCTTGTTAGTTCAGTGGTTCATTTGCCCAAGGAGAGTGAATTATTAATCCAAACAAGGCAGGTACAGTTAACTCCCCAACTGAAATCTAATAACTATTCTATAGAAAGTTTAGGTGAGGATCGAAAGTATTTAGCATTGGGGGCCGGTGCGAACTCATTAGTGATTTGTTTAGGGACATGCATTACCTACAATGTGACAAATAATGCCCATGAATTTTACGCAGGTGCCATTAGTCCGGGTATCAACTTACGCGCTAAATCCATGTCTGATGGCACAGTCAAACTCCCAAAAATAGACATAGAGGGGAAATATCCACGTTGGGGAACAGATACAAGGAGTAATTTATTAGCCGGTGTCATGGCTGGAATCGAATATGAAATCTTAGGTTTTGTAGCAGATATTAAAAAATCACAACCGGATATTAATGTACTTTTAACCGGTGGAGATGCCCCCTATTTTGCCCATTTATTTCCCGTAGATATGCATTTACTGTGGAAAGGGATGTTGCAGATTATCAAATAGTTACTATTCCTTAAAGTTGGCTTAACACGGGCCTTCGCGAAGACAGGTATTTTTGTTAAACGAAAATACATGCCATGCGGCCAACCTACAAGACGATCGTCATCTCCGACTTACACCTAGGGTCTAAGGGAGCAAAAGCCAAAGAAGTAAACCAATTCCTTAAAACACATTCCTGCCACCAGCTGATTCTCAATGGGGATATCATTGATGGATGGCAACTCAAAAAAGGAGGTTCTTGGAAAAAGAAGCACACTGGATTCTTCCGCGCTGTGATGAAAATGATGGATCGTTTTGATACGGAAGTCATTTACCTACGTGGGAATCACGATGATTTCTTGGATCAAATCTTACCATTAAAAATTGGGAAACAATTCTCAATTCGTCAGGATTATATGCTAGCCTCGCATGGCAAAAAATACTTCATCACACATGGAGATATTTTTGATAGCATCACCAGCCAAATGAAATGGCTTGCCTATTTAGGCGACATCGGATACACCTTTCTTTTGTGGTTGAACAAATGGTATAATCAATACCGCTCATGGCAAGGAAAGCCATACTACTCATTATCTCAAGTGATTAAGCAAAAGGTAAAAGCTGCCGTTAATTTCATTTCTGATTTTGAGGAAAAATTAGCTGAATTAGCCAAGGCCAAAGGTGCCGATGGGATTATCTGTGGACACATTCACAAAGCTGAGATTAAACAGATCGGTGATATTACCTACATGAACTCCGGCGATTGGGTCGAATCGCTGACTGCACTCGTGGAAACACATGCTGGCGAATGGCAACTGATTGATTACACGACATTTGATTTACAAAAAGAACTTACTGACATTATATGGGCAGATTCATCTTTACCGTCCAAGGCGAAGGTCGCGGGCATTTAACCCAAGCCATTTCATTAACCCAAATCGCTCGAGAAGCTGGGCATGAGGTCATCGGTTATGCGGTGGGTTCTTTTGAGGGCCGCAAAATACCGGCATTTTTTGCGGATTTTATCGGCGATACACCGATCATTCAGTATGAGAGTCCCTCGATTAATTACGGGAAAGGGAAGTCGGTCCAACTAGGTAAAACGGCCATGCAGGCCTTCACGAAATTCGGAACCTACTGGAAAAGTGCGACCCAATTGGGGGAATTCATTGATGAGTTGCAACCGGATGGAATTGTGAATTTCTATGAGTCGATTACGGGATTGTATAATCTGAAATCAGGCTCGAAAATTCCATGCATGTCGATAGGCCATCAATACCTCCTATTAAGCGCGCATTTTGAATCGATTGCAGAGAAAGCGTTGGATCGCTTTTTGCTCAACATCAATACAAAGATTACGGCCATTGGTTCAAAAAAATTATTGGGTTTGTCGTTTCGTCCCATTCCGAATGACACCAAACGGAATATCATCACGGTTCCTCCCTTGTTACGTCAAGAGGTCAAAGCAATTGAGCCGCAAGCGGGTGAAAATTGGCTGGCCTATTTAACGCATTACCGATTAGCGGATGAGATTATGGCTTGGTCGGACAAACACCCCGAAGTGCAATTGGATTGCTTTTGGGATCACCCCATTCACAAAAAAGAATATTCCTATTCGTCTTCGTTGACTTTTCATCCGATTGATGCACAAAAGTATTTGGACAAGATGACCCAATGTGCTGGTTTAATTTCGACAGCTGGATTTGAGTCGGTCGCGGAAGCCATGTATTTAGGCAAGCCGGTCATGATGGTACCTGTGCCGAATCACATCGAGCAAATGATCAATGCACACGACGGAGAGTTATCGGGTGCGGGCATTCAGGCAAGAACATTTGATTTAGACATATTCCATGCTTATTTACCCACGCATCAATCGGTACAAAGCGCTTACCAGCAATGGGTTCATCAAGCCAATTTTGCTTATCAATTGAGTGACTTAATTCGTAAGCCAATATATGTTTCGAATTACAGTCCGAAGAATGAAGGTGGATTATCCACGACTTGGTAGAAATTACGTTTAATTTAATGAAGGTAGTACAAACAAAAAGCCGAGGGAATTTCCCTCGGCTTTTTTCTATGTATGAATCAGAGCGTTTAGAACGTGTAACGAGCACCTGCTTGCATCTGCCATCTTGAACCTAATTGGTCGATGGTATAAGGTGTCGTAGGTACAGCAAACTTATAGGTTGGATCTGCTGCCGTTCCCGAGTTCACACGAGATAAACCTAAACTAGCTGTTGAGTTGAAGGTATTTGGTGAGAAATAAATTCTTCCCCAGTCCTTGTTGATCAAGTTAGTCGCGTTGATGATATCCAATGAGAACTGTAATTCATGGCCATTCGAAACCTTAATCGCATGTGAAATTTTCAAGTCCACAGTTGCGTTCCAAGGTGTGCGACCACCATTACGCTCCGTGAAATCACCTTTACGAGTACTTAAATACTCATCTGCATTTACAAAATCCATAAATGCTTGCGCTTGAGCAGCTGCAGATCCTAATTTAGCATCGGCAACGAAGTAACGTTCTGCTTCCGCCGCATCTTTAAATACGTAGGCTAAACCAGCCGCTTGAGGAGTATTGGCAATTGTACTGTTCACAAATCCCCACGTAAATGGAGCACCTGATTGTGCACTAAATACGCCCGAAATCGTTGTTGATCCCGCTTTCTTCCAGTTATAGGTATAACCGAATTGACCGATAATACGGTGACGAATATCAAAGTTTGAATAGGCTAAAGTTGGGTTATTGGGATTCAAGGATTGATTCAACTGCCAGTTAGATTCCATCGAGTTACGGATACCATTTGTTAAGTCGAAACTTTGACCATAGGTATAAGCAGCCATGAAGTTAAATCCAAAGTCATACGCTTTTGTCACTTGGGCCGTTAAGCTGAAACGGTGACCTTGATCGGTATTTGATAACTCATAGGCATTTGAAAATCCTGTGTTCAACTTTTGGCCACTTGCGCCGCCCGATAAGTAAATCGGCATTTGACGTTTGGTGTCATAGGTATAGTACTTGACCGAATCCTTTAAGTTCACCATTTGGAATTTCAAATCGGACAATGTCTTCGTGTAAATTCCTTCCAAGGTAATCTTGTAACCGTTGATCGTCTTATCAACTGCCAAACTACTTCTCCATACTTGCGGCATTTTGAAGTTATTTGCCATCGCATCGACTTGCGTTAAGCTCTTTTGTCCGTTGTTGAACGCAAAGGTTTTTGCTCCGTCTTTCAAAACATCCCCGACATTTTTTCCAGCTACGTTATTTACGTCAAATGCGCCGAAACCAACACCGTCATTGTAGAAGGCATAGCCTAACCAAGCGAATGGGATACGACCTGTAAACACACCCGTACCACCACGAATAATAGTCGAACGATCTCCATTTACATCATAGTTAAAACCTAAACGTGGAGAAACCAACACCTGTCCAAAAATCGTATTACTCACTTGGTTCAATGGAGTTGCCGCTGTGTAGGTTGTTCCCGCATTGGGATCCGTTGGTGTTGAAGCCAATTTTGGGCTTAAGTTTGGAGAATCTGTGCTCGCCAAATCAAAGCGGATACCTGGAGATAATTTGAATTTCTCGGTTACCTGAATTTCATCTTGTGCATATACACTGTATAAACCTACGTTAAAGGATGCATAAGGGTTGTTGTAGATGTAATCACGATCGTTGTTTGTGAAGCTATATGCGCCACGAACGCGGTTTACATTAGATGCAAGGAAGTCGGCAACGCTTTTATAAGCAATTCGACCATTCCAAGCATTCACAAAACCATAATTGATGTTGTAAAGCTCGTTGTGCGTACCTACTAAGAACGTATGATCACCTTTGAACCAAGTAAAGTTGTCTGTGATTTCAAAGGTCTTTTGCTTCATGTTAAAGACAGTTGCCTCACGCTCATTTCCCAAGAAAATTGTTCCACCATTTGCAGAAATCTCTACTTGTGGGAAAGCAAAATTTGAGCTAGACGGCGTACGGTAATCTCTGATATCTGAGTATCCTAAAATCAAGCTGTTTGATGCACTCCCAAAGTGACTCTTTAATTCCGCAACCGTTGAGTTTGTTTGATTGTGTTGTGTAAAGTCCATCGAACCAAAACGGAAGTTGGCCGCATCGCGCTCTAAGTTTGTCGCCTCTGAAATTACATAAGAATTACGAATCGATAATTGGTGCTTATCTGAAATGTTCCAGTCCAAACGGTTGAAGAACTTCGTGCTTTTTGAATAGATTGAATAATCACCAAAAGCCCCTGGATCAAATCCGTATTTTGAATTCACGAAAGATGAGATTTGATTCGCAGTTGCTTCATCAATAATTCCACCTTTGTCGCCTGCTTTGTAGAAAAGTGGCTCGTTGCGACGTGTAATTTCTTCATTCGTAAATAAGAACAATTTGTTCTTGATCAACGGTAATCCTAAACGGAAACCTGTTTGGTAATCTGAATAACCACTTGGAATAGATGCACCATCACCTGCGTTGTTTGGACCCGTTAAGAATGCATTACGACCATACCCATAAACGGAACCTTTTACTTGGTTGGTTCCCGTACGCGTTACCGCATTGATTGAACCACCCGTAAAGTTTCCGATTTTCACGTCATAAGGTGCTACATAAACTTGTACGTCTTGGATGGCATCCAACGAAATAGGGTTCGTACGAGTACTTGAACCTGGCATACCTGAAGTACCTGATTGACCCCCTAATGAAGGGCTAAATCCAATCGCGTCATTGTTGATAGTACCATCGACCGTCACGTTGTTATAACGGAAGTTGGTCCCTGCAAACGAGTTGCTTGAACTTCCTTGCGGCGTAAGACGTGTCATATCAGTTAAGCTACGATTCAAGGTAGGGACGGCTTTAATCGCTGTCTCGCTGATCGTTGTTACCGAACCGGTACGTGTACCGCCTTTATCTGCTTTGACGACAACCTCAGTCAAGGTAGTTGTCTCTTCTGAGATAACCACATTCACATTGGGGTTTGCGCCAAGCGTTAGGTTTAAATTTTCAGCTTTGAAAGTTTGGTAACCCACAAACGAAACAGTTAACGTATATGGCCCACCTGGGTTCATATTCGCTAATACAAAGTTTCCATCTAATTGGGTTGCCACTCCGTAACGAGTACCTGTCGGAGTATGAACTAAAACAACGTTGGCCCCTGGAATCTCCTCTCCTTTGCTGTCCTTCACCTTTCCACTAACCGTTGACGTCGTAATTTGCGCATTTGAATCAAATGCAAAAACGGCTAAAATGATCATTATCAGCGCGATTGCCGACTTTTTTAAATTGTACATTTTTTATATTGGTTGTTTTAACGATTGCAAAGGTAACATGCAACATTATCTGAAATGTTAAGGAATTGTTAAGAGAATTTAACCGAATGGTTAACATCGAGTAGCCAGATAAAAAAAGAGGCTCAAATCGTATTTGAGCCTCTTTTTAATATTATATCATTGAATTTTTATCCCGTAATCCAGCGGAAGAAAACGAACAAAGTAGCTGATAAAATAATAGTAATTGGCAAGGTTAATACCCAGGCCATCACAATATTTTTCACTGTTCCCCCTTGTAAATTTTTAATACCACGATTAGCCACCATGGTTCCTGCAATACCCGATGACAACACGTGTGTGGTACTCACTGGCCATTTGTAAGCAGTTGCTAATCCGATTGTTAGTGAGGCAATTAATTCTGCGGATGCACCCTGTGCGTAAGTCAAGTGGTTCTTACCAATTTTCTCGCCAATGGTTACGACGATACGCTTCCAACCAACCATTGTTCCGAGTCCCAACGAAAGGGCTACTAACCACATTACCCAAGCCGGAGCGAAATCGGTAACTCCTGCCAAGCCTGTAGAGGAACTTGCTCCGTACGAAATAAATGGAGCTTTTTTGCCAGCGGTTGCGACTTTTAATGTATTCAAGTCTGTTGCAGACAAAGCAACTGATTCGCTTTCAATCAATTTTTTGGCATTCTTATTGATTGTTAAAGCCGCCTTACGAATTTGAAACTTTTGATCTACGGATAATTTTGAAGTCGTCAACCCGTCCACCAAGATTAAATTTAATTCGTCGCTTGCTTTCAACACCTTATGATAACTTTCTACTTCCTTTTCAGATAAAGGTACGGTATCGATCTTCGCAACGATTTGTCTTACTTGCGTCAAGCTCGTTTTCACTTCCACAAGATTCAAATTCGTATTTACAGCGAAATAACCTGGAAGAAAGGCGATTAAAATCACCATGACTAAACCGATGCCTTTTTGACCGTCGTTCCGTCCGTGGAAAAAGGAAACCAAAGTACAGGTCGTTACCAAAATTGCGCGAATCCACATCGGTGGAGGTGTCGATTTCTTAGGCTCTTTGAAAATATCTTTATTCTGAACGGTTTTCTTTAAGATATACATTAAGATAATAGCTAATGCAAAACCAAAAATTGGTGAAAGCAATAAGGCTTGTCCAATTTCGATCGCTTTATCCCAATTGATCGCCGAAATTCCCTTATTCGAATTCTCCGGCAAAAGCGCGTGACCCACGCCAATTCCGATGATTGAACCAATCAATGTATGTGAACTCGATGCGGGAATTCCCAAATACCATGTACCCAAGTTCCATAAAATAGCCGAAATTAATAAGGCTAAAGCCATCGCCATGGAATGGTAGACATTTGCATCAATGAGCAGCTCGGTGGGGAGCAATCCAATAATACTCATGGTGACACCTACCCCGCCTGTTAAAAGGCCTAAAAAGTTCATAAAACCCGACCAAACCACAGCTTGCGTGGGTTTTAAAGAGTGCGTATAAATAACGGTAGCTACTGCATTCGCGGTATCATGAAAGCCATTGACAAATTCAAAAGCACAGGCCGCAAACAGACAGAAGAACAGTAAAAAGAGGAGAGTTGGATCGAGTCCGAACATAGTTAAAGATATAAAAAGTTCACAATTGAATTTTTCAAAAATACAACAATGCTCAAACTTTAACATTATCGAATTGTTAAAAGCTGCGAATAAAATTTTGTAGCCTCTGCATCTTTTAAAAAATCATTACCAATTAAGCACGAAAGATAATATATCAATAAATTACAGGAAACCTCGTGTTTAATTGTAATGTGCAATTTTATGCATCGAATGATATAAGCTCATTGATGAACAGAAGAGCCTTACTACAACAACTCGGAATTATTTCCGGAGCCCTTAGTTTGCCACTTACAGGTCAAGCCAAATCTTCAGCCCCTCAAAAGCCCTTTCGAATTGCCCACATCACCGATGTACACATGATGCCACTCATTGGCGCAGCAAAAGGTTTTTCGAAATGTCTTGATCACATTCAAAGCTTGCCAGTTAAACCAGATTTAATTATCAACAGTGGCGATGCCATCATGGATGCGCACAGGAGCGGACGAAATGTAGCTGAAAAGCAATGGAAACTTTGGAATGAGGTAGTGGGGAAAGAACTTTCAACGCCTATCGTACAGTCCCTGGGAAACCATGATATCTGGGTAAAAAACGAAACACCACAATCCATTTTAGATGGTAAAAAATGGGCACTCGATGAATTAAAAGAATCCCAAAGCTACTATGCTAAAGATTTAGGAAACTGGCATCTAATCAGTCTAGATAGCATCAGCCCAAATCACGAGGGACAATGGTATACCGGTAAAATTGATGAGGCGCAAATGGATTGGCTCAACAATGAACTAGCTGCCATACCTTCATTTAAGCCCATCATGATTGTATCGCATATTCCAATTTTAGCTGCTTGTATCTTTTTTGATGGGAATCGATTCGAGAAAAACCAATGGAACATTCCAGGAAGATGGATGCACGAAGACGCTGCGCAATTAAAGGATTTGTTCTTGAAGTACCCGAATATAAAACTTGCCATCAGTGGACATATCCATTTATTAGATCGAGTAGAATACAATGGCGTAACCTATTGCTGCAATGGAGCTGTCAGTGGCGCTTGGTGGAGTGGAAATTACCAACAAACCCAACCCGGTTATGCATTGATCGATTTATATCCTGATGGAAAATTTACTAATACATATACAAATTATCAATCCTAAAATTTATTAATCAATATTCATGAAAACAATTAAATTAAATACAGGAAAAGAGCTTGGCCTCGGAAAGCCTTGCTACATTATAGCTGAAATTGGAATCAACCACAACGGATCTTTAGAAACTGCCAAGCAATTAATTGATGCTGCCGTTGAAGCAAAAGTAGATGCCGTGAAATTTCAAAAAAGAACGCCGGAAATTTGCGTACCAAAAGATCAGTGGGAAATTGTTCGCGATACTCCATGGGGTAAAATGACTTACATCGACTACAAGCGCAAAACAGAATTTGGTATTTTAGAATATTCTGAAATAGATAATTACTGCAAATCAAAGGGAATTGATTGGTTCGCTTCTGCTTGGGATGAGCCATCTGTTGATTTCATGGAGCAATTCGAACCTGTCATGTATAAATTGGCATCTGCATCTTTGACTGATGATGCACTTATCCGCAAAATTTGTGAAACAGGTAGACCGATTATGATTTCAACAGGTATGTCACGTATTGATGAAATCACATTTGCAGTGGAATTAATTCGTGAATATGGCGATTATCCATTAATGATTGCTCATGCTACATCGGCTTATCCATGTAAGCCAGAGGAATTAAACTTGCGTATGATCAACACCTTGCAACAAATGTACCCTGAATACATCATCGGTTACTCAGGCCACGAAACTGGATTAAGCACAACGGTTTCAGCAGTAGCCATTGGTGCCCAATTTGTGGAACGCCACTTTACATTAGATCGTGCCATGTGGGGATCAGATCACGCGGCTTCAGTAGAACCTCAAGGTTTCGTTCGTTTGGTAAAAGACATACGCGACACAGAAACGGCTTTAGGCGATGGCGTAAAAGTTGTCTATGAAAGCGAAATCGGGCCGATGAAGAAATTACGAGTTAATATAACAGAAAGTAGATTAGTAGATACACTATAATTCCTATGCAGTTGTCGGCAACACAACTCTGTTCCTTCATTCTCGTTATTGGTACATTACTGCTCATTTTTTTAGAAAGGAAATTCCCCTATCGTAGGGGAATTCCTTTTTTCAGAGAGGGCTTCTGGACCGATGTCATCGGGTATACGATCATTCAAAGTTTTTTATTGAAGATTCTCATCTTCGATTACATCATAACGCCCATCCAACATGCATCGGCATGGCATGGTTTTCCCCAAATTACGTCTTGGCCAGTTTGGTTACAGGTTTTGTTTTTCCTAGTTACCCACGACTTGTACATCTATTGGTTCCATCGCTGGCAACATGCCAATAAAATTTTATGGCGAACTCATGAAGCACATCATTCGAATCAAGAAGTTGATTGGATTGCCGGAACTCGTTCTCATTCCTTGGAAATAATAATTAATCAAACGATTGAATTTTTACCCATTTTTATCTTGGGAGCCGATCCCGTGGTAGTTCCTATTAAGGGCTTAATCGATGGGCTATGGGGCATGTTTATTCATGCGAATTTACAATTCAGTTTTGGCCGACTTAAATACATTTTTAACGGGCCCGAGTTTCATCTTTGGCATCATGCCAACCATCTAGAGGTATTTCATGCTAACTTCGCTACGAAATTTAGTATTTGGGATAAACTATTTGGAACTTTATACGAAACGAAAGAAAAACCTGTAAAATGGGGACTTTATTACGAATTTCCCAAAAACTATTTTGCCCAGCATGTCTACGCATTTTATCGTTGGACATTTAAGCGGCTCGATGAACAAACACCAAAAAATGAGTAAAGCTTGGATATTCCTTATACTTGCGGCCATATTTGAAACTGGCTGGACCTATGCCTTAAAATTCATGAGCTTTTCTAGCTTAAAAACAGCTTGGTCAAGCCAAGAAAATTTAGGTGCCGCCTCAATTCCATTTATCGCCTATGTGTTTTTTGGCGGAGGGAACATCTATTGTCTCTCGGTGGCATTGAAAGACATTCCTACTTCCACAGCCATTGCTATTTGGACAGCTGTTTCATTGGTTTTAATCAAAATATGTGATGTTTGGTACTTTAAACAGGCGACCAATTATACGGAATTATTCTTCCTAACACTGATAGTCATTGGGATTATCGGGATGAAACAATACAGCGCTAATTAATACCTTTCGCGGCTAAAATTAACTCCGCCATTTCTCGAAAACAGCCGGATCCCCCCGGTAACTGTAAAACAATATCTGCTTGCTGCGTCACTTGCGGTAATGCATCCGATGGGCAAAAGAAAACCCCAACAAATGGGCGAACGACAAGATCATTAACATCATCCCCTATATAAGCAATCTGTTCAGGACTCAAGGAAAAACGTTCTAGGATTTCCAGAAGCACACGCTCTTTGTCTTTAATTCCTAAATGCAACTCCGTAATATTTAATTTCGCAGCTCTTTGCTTAACAGAAGGAGACATTTCTCCTGTAATTATTCCCGTAGGTACCGAGGCCCATTTCCGTAAACGCTCCACCCCCATACCATCACGAATATTAAATTTCTTTAACACCTCACCTTGCTCCCCATAATACACGCCGCCATCCGTCAATACTCCGTCGCAATCTGTCAAAACTAATTTAATTGCTGCTAATCGTGCTTCCATCATTTTTAATTAAATACAAGTGAATCCTCCGTCGACTACCAAATTCGCTCCAGTCATATAAGCCGACGCATCACTCGCCAAAAATACCAAAGCTCCTGCATAATCCGTGGACTTAGCCATTCTTTTCAAAGGTGTTTTCGCCGAATAATTTTGTTGAAAAAATTCGGATTGTCCATTTTCAACCCCACCCGGCGAAAGCGTATTCACGCGTATTCCCTGATCACCCCAATAGGCCGCTAGGTAACGGGTAAAATTAATCACGGCTCCTTTCGTTGTCGGGTAAGCGGGCGTCTTGTAAAACAATTGCTCCCCCTTTTCATTTTTGTATAATTGTTGGTCAGGACCGACCATCCCATATGTCGATGCAATGTTGATAATACTACCCCCCCCTTTTGCCAACATTTGCTTACCGAATTGTTGGCAAACCAAAAACATTCCCATCACATTTACCTCCCAAGATTTTTGAAACATCGCGACGGGATAATTTTCAAAGGCAGATTGCGCGAGAATATCCGCCGACTCCTGAAAATGATCATTGATCGCGGCATTATTAACTATAATATCAACCCCTCCAGAACGCACTAAAACCCGGCTAGCTGCCGCCTGAACGGAATTTTCATCTGCAATGTTCATACCAATCCCGTAAGAATTTGATCCAAGCTCTCGAGCAAATACCTCACAATTTTCTTCCATAATATCCGCCACAATCACAGTAGATCCAGCCTCAGCCAAAGCTCGACAATGTTCTTTGCCGATTAATCCCAAAGCTCCCGTCACCAAGGCAACCTTCCCCGACAATTCAAATAATTGCATTAATTTTTCGGTTTAATATTATGGTCACTAATCTTTCTGAATACGGCCTCTAAGACCTCGCCTTTCAATTGGCTTTTCACCGAATTTGATTCGATGGCAGCTTTTAGTCGAGGGAGTATTTCGGCATAGGCCGACAATGTATACTCCATGTCTTCTTGACTATGGCTGTAGCACATGTTGTGAAAACCTCCCCATAAAATGCCCTTTTGCAATAATTCCTGTTGCATGAAGGTTTTTAATTCCAAGGCATCTTGACCTGGTGCGGCATAGGTTAACATCGTCCGACAAGGATATCCGACACAACTTGTAATATCCGACATGCCTAAGTCTTTCGCTAATTGATTATATGAATCTTGCATGAATTTGCCTTTCGCTGCTAATACGGAAGATACCTGATGCTCTTCCATGAATTGAATGGTAGCTTGGCAGGCAGCTAAGGAAAGTGCTTCTCCTCCGAAAGTGGTATAGGAGAAAACATCGTGATCAAATAAGGACATGACATCTTTTCGCCCCGTTAATATCGCGATAGGCATGCCGTTCGCACAAGCTTTAGAAAATGTAGCTAGATCTGCTTTTACTCCAAAAAACTCCTGTGCTCCACCTAAGGCAATTCGGAAGCCTGACCACATTTCATCAAAAATCAATAAGGTTCCGTTTTGACGACATATTTCAGCCAATTCTTGTAAAAACCCTTCCTGCGGTTTCTCGAAAATGAACGGCTCCAAAATCACGCATGCTACGGTTTCATCCAAGGCATTTTTAATGGATTCAATATCATTAAACGCGAAGGTATAACTTAAGTTTTTGATAGACTCCGGAATGCCTTTGCCTCGCGACGTGATTCCGATATACCAGTCATGCCAACCGTGATATCCACAACAAAATACATTTTCTCGGCCTGTAAACGCTCTCGCAACACGAACAGCTGCAGAGGTCACATCGGCCCCTGTTTTACTGAATTTAACAGCCTCCGCATTGGGAATGATTTGAGAAATTTTTTCTGCTACTTCTACTTCTAAGGGATGCATTAATGAAAAGGTAATTCCATCTTCCAATTGCTCCTTGATTGCGGAATCGATTTCAGGAATGCAATATCCCAATGAAAGCGGACCAATCCCCATATTAAAGTCAATATATTCATTGCCATCCACATCCCATACGCGCGCGCCTTTCCCCTTCTTTAAATAAATTGGAGATACGCCTTTGGAAAATTGTCCAGGGCCTTTGGCCAAGGTTTGGGTAATCGGATGTTGAACTTGCAGACCACGCGCATACAACGACTGTGATTCTTGAATCTGCGGAAGTTCCGCGTTAAATTGAACCTTATTTTTCATGATTATATCAATTGAGTAATTCGTTTAACTAAACCTTCAGCATCCAAACCTTCATAGGCAAGAACTTCCGGTAAACGTGCGGGTTTGAACCATTTCGCATCAAAACCAATGGGATGCACAGGAATCGATAATCCTTCTTTCACTAAAAATTCAGCTAAAATGCTGAATAATCCACCAGTAATAAAATGGTCTTCAATACTTATAATTTGTTTGGTTTGGCCAATTAATGAACGAATCGCTTCCCCATCAAATGGCTTTAAGGAACGAAAATTAATTAGTCCTACGCTAAATCCATTTTCCGTTAATTTGCGTTGTGCTTCCAATGACGCTTCAAACATAAATCCATACGTAACAATCGTTAAGTCATCCCCTTTCGCAATAACCTCAGCTTTTCCATGTTCGTAAGGAGCGTGGTCGTATTTCGCAGGGCGCGTATTGATACGTACATAACTTGGATTGGGCGTCGCCCAAATTGTCGGCAACATATCCACTAAATCCTGTGCATCAGCGGGAGCATAAACTTCCATTCCGGGAATACCACGCATGATGGAAATATCTTCGATGGCTTGGTGAGTAGGACCATTACCGTCCGACAAAACCCCTGGGATGAAACTACTCATCTTTACAGGTAAGTTGGCTATTCCCACAGATGTACGCGTAAATTCAAAGGCGCGCATCGTTAAAAATGCGGCAAGTGCATGAACGACCGGAATACGACCGCGTAAGGCTAGTCCTGCAGCTGCGCCCAACATAGTTTGCTCCGTAATACCCGTATCCACAAATCGATCCCCCAAAACACTCGGTAAATTGCGAACAAGTGCTCGGTTCTCAGCTGTCATCACCACAAATCGCTCATCAGCTAATGCAGTATCTCTCAATAATTCTTCGTATGTCTTCATCGTCTAACTAGCGGGCTACAATGGTTTCAGCGGTAATGACAGCTGATCCTTTTTGATGTAATTCATTCAACAATTCTGTTATTTCTCCAGCTGAGAAATTACAAAACCAGCGGTCGGCACGGGCCTCAATGGATGGCAAACCTTTCCCGCGCACGGTATCACAAATGATTACATGCGGGCCAGGATTATTATTTGTTTGTTCAAATGCTTCAGCTATTTGGTCAAAATTGTGACCATCGATACGTTGGGTTTTCATTCCAAAAGCCTCAAATTTATCAACCAAGGGCTCCAATGGAATGAGCTCTTCCGTAGGCATGTTGGCTTGGAATTGATTGCGATCAATTACAAAAATCAAATTGGTCAATTTATGCGCAGCTGCTACCAAGAATGCTTCCCAACAAGACCCTTCGTTTAATTCTCCATCTCCCATCACACAAACGACACGGTTCACAGCTTTTGATATTTTTAGATCCATGGCTACGCCAATGGAAACAGCAGGAAGCTGACCTAATGATCCGGCGTGAAACTCAACACCCGGAATTTCACGATTCGGATGCCAATAAATATGGTCTGAGGTAGATAAGTGATTTGCTAAACGATTATTTTCAATCCAACCTAATTCTGCAAAGATTCCATATAATGCGGGAACATCATGCCCTTTCGATAAAAACAAATAATCACGCTTAGGGTCTTTAAGTGTGGATTGATCAATGGTCAAAAATTCGCTGTAGAGATAGGTTAATACATCTACCGCGGATAAGGAGGCGCCTAAAAAACATCCTCCGTCTGTAGACATGGGTATAATGCGTTCGCGCACTTTTAAAGCGAATGCTTGAAGCTCGCTGCGTTTATCTTCAGTCATGTTTTTGTTTGGTTTGACTTGGGGAAATAGTTTTTAATTCACCTAGGTGATTTCGATACCAATTCACCCCTAAGAGTGATTGATTAATCTTCATGATGGATGGCTCGAAGGTTAATAAATCCAAAATATCTTTCAGTGAAAATTGCGGGTTTACTGGGTAAAGTCGATTGTATATCGTTTCTATAAAAGCCAAATCCTCTGCATAATCCAGTGTGAATCGATGGCTCATGTCGTAACGTAAGCCAGTTTCCCACTTCACGTTTCCAATCTTGAAACGCCCCGCGTTTTCCCAGAAAAAGGGGGTAGTATGTTCGCGCTCCAATGGTTTATTAGCTTCCTTCCAGGCTATTTCTAATGCCTCAAAGCTCATCACTTCCACATCATTCCCATCAGGATATGACTGGGGATGTAAATTGCTGACATAATCATATTTGCCTCGATTAAACAAATAAAATCCGAGCACTCGGTCAATGATGGCAGGATCAATTAGCGGACAATCCGATGGAATTTTAACAATGTGTTTGGCCTTAAAATGAATCGCAGCTTGATAATGACGATCCAATAAATCATTCAAGGAGCCGCGAAAAACTTGATATCCCTCTAGTTCACAAATTTCTGAAAGTGAATCATCCTCAGGCTGATCAGAAGTAATAACGACAATTTGACAAGGCCACTTGGTTAATTTAATACGGTCAAGTTGGTGAAATAAAATTGGCTTATCTTGCACCCATTTAAGTACCTTTCCGGGTAACCGAGTTGAGCTCATTCGAGCTTGCACAAATATGAATAAATCAGTTTGCATAATCCAATTCAGATATAGGCTCACGATTTAATTTATTGATATACATATCTTTCGGGCCTTCATGGAGAAGATAATCACGGCAAATTGATGCGATATGTTTGGCAGAACTCCCTCCATTTTGGATAGGAAGCAATGCATTTAATTCCGTTAAATCAAAATAAGAATGCACCGGTTTCTGAAGTGCTAATCCCGCATATACCACAGTAGAATACTGAGTGATTAACTCTTCGCAATTCGCAATCATTTCATGCGTATTCCCATCGGTATAAATCAACGTATCGGAAGGGCATGTCAGCTTGATTTCTTGAATTGCCCTATCCTTTTGTTCATTTGGATGTAATTTGATAAGTAGCTGCCGACCATTAGCAATTTCAACGCAGGATTTTAAAAATGCTATTCGATCCTCCGGCCGAAAAGTCTCTCGCATATCCGACGTTGCTACCATTACATAGCCACAATATGAAAAATTATTTTGGCGAAATTTTTCCAAATGGTCATAGTTTGGAATACCCGTTACTACCACTTTGTTTGCATCAGTTCCGTGCTTAATGATGTAATCCCGGTATCCTTCTGAAGCAGCACAATAGATATCACATAAGTTAGACGTGCCATTAAGTGATGTTCCAATACTTAAATATCGTGGCAATTTGAGCTTTTGAATTATTCGACTAATCGAAGTAAAAGGGTCAATCATTCCCTCTTGAACCCATATTGTTTTCGTTCCTTCGAACTTCTTGGGAAATAATAGATCCGAACAAAAAACCACTAAATCATATTTTCGGTCTTTCGCCTGATAGTCCATTTTCATACCATGCACTTGCATGTATTGCTCGGACTTGTGGCGGAGCGGCCGACCCATCACCGTATTATCCAAAATACCCATTTTAATCGCGGAAGCTATAACGGGATTATCTGAAAAAAATTGGCTAAAATAACACTCAAATTCGGGCAAATAGGAGGCTATTTGCTGCATTTGGGTAGTTTGATTCAATGAGCCGGTTAAGAACAAAATCGACTTAGCTGTCATTGGTATTATTGAATTATTAAAGTAAAAATAAGCCAAATGAAGGGATATAATTTAGCGCTAAAGTTGATTTAATGATTTGACAATGATGGGATTACAAATCACTAACAATGGCAAAAAAAAGGTAGCCCTTGTGAGGCTACCTTAGAGTTAGTTAAACAAATTTACTTGCTTAAATACCTTGATTTCAGTTGGGCCATTTGCTCCGCCCCGAATCCAAGTTCACGAATAAAGAATTGGTCAACACTTCCATATTGTTTGTCTAAGGTGTTCAGAAATGTCTCGATATACATTCGATTGGCTCCTAACATAGCTTTGACTTTCGACTCATTCATTCCTGACTTCACCATCATGGCTGTCATCTTTTCTTGAGTAGTTTTCCAATAGTAATTCGTTGCCTCATAGTCGGCGATGATAATGGATCGGTCTACCCCCAATACGGCCAAAAACAATGCGGCTCCAATGCCTGTGCGATCCTTTCCTGCAGTACAATGAAATACCATTGATTTATCAACTGGTAACTTGAGCATTTGCTCAAACATCGGCTTGTATTTGGCCTTTAAGAATGAGGTCGTTGAATACATGCTCATGATTAGCAAGTCCGTGTTCATAGTCGCGTAGCTTGAACTCGAAGGGAGTTTTTCACTACCCGCCGGAAGATTTAAATACGTCGCACCTATCGGCATGCGGTCTGGACTTGTTTTAATTTCCGAAGGTCCGCGTAAATCACAAACTAAGGCAAGCTTTAATGCTTGCAATTTTTGTAAATCTTGATCGGTTAACCGACTTATATCTGCGGATCGGTACACTTGACCCCACTTCACTTTATGTCCATCTTTTGTGGAATAACCCCCTAAGTCTCGAAAGTTAACAGCACCTTGTAGGTTTACTTTGCGTTGTAAACTATCGGCAATCTGTGCTCGAGAAGATAGAGTATATAGGATGAGAAGGAAAGTAGAATAGGTTATTTTCATTCGCTTTCAGATTCAAGTCGTAAAGAAATTTTGGTGTAATTAAGAAAGAAAAAGTGGCAGAACAAAGTCCTGCCACTTGATAAAGAATCATTAATCAACATTAGAAAACTAGTAATTACTTAATCAACCACATTTGGTCGTTGATATCATCTTTCCCAGCATACTGACTCGAAATTGCTGCTGTATAGTTTGTTGCATTTGCTGTACGCTCCGTTGATGGATATAACCAACGCAAAGCAATACGTCCCGAGTTACCATTACCTGGACCTGTTGAAAATACAGGATATCCCGTTCTTCTCCAGTTGAAATAAGCTTCCATTCCCGAATTCATAAAGAAGGCCGCATATTTCTGAGAAACAATTTCTTGAATAGCATTGGCTGCATCGTATTGAACCGCTGGCTGCGCATAATATGTATCGAAGTTAAAATTAACAGTGTACTTAACTAACTCAGCCGCATCTTTCGAACCTGATTTTGAATAGGTCATCGTATTTGCTCCGTCTACAATTCCGTAGAAAGCTAAAGATGCTTTGATCCCTTTCTTGTACCAATCTTCCGCTGAACCTGAAGCCCAACCGCGCGCATATCCTTCGGCGATGTTGAAACACAATTCTGGATAACCCACGATGAATGTATTTTCACCTACGTAGTTTTGGTAGTAACGTGCACGGTTTTGGAAAGAATAGATTCCTGGAGCATATCCCGCTCCGTTTGACAAACCTGCATTCTTTGACATATCAGCTAAATCATCACCAGAGCCTGCTCCGCGATAAGCTGTATAATCTGAGGCTAATTTACCTGCTTTCAATTCAGAACCTGCTGGCTCACAAGTGGCCATCACACGTGGATCTTGGATCTTTGTTAAAAATCCTACGTAGGTCGACGCCATATTTTGACGAGTCGCATCGAAACCAAAGTTATCTGGATTAGAAGGATACTTGTTGAAGCTATTCCAAACAAATTGCAAAGATTCAGCATTTGAACCGAGCAAAGGATATTTTGAGGGATTACCTACCATCTCAGCAAACTTCGTTTTTACGCCTAAATCAGTATCCGAATCCTTCTTCGATAAGCTAATCAAGACACGTAAACGATAGGCATTCACTACTTTCTGCCATTTTTTCAAATCGCCATTGAAATAGAAATCTCCTGTGATTGTCTCTCCTTTTACAGTTAAAGCCGTCAAATCCGTATTCGCATCATCTAACCATTTCAAAATCTGGGTATAAATAACTTTTTGCGAATCATACTTTGGAGTCGTGTTCTCAATTCCTTTCAATGCTTCAGTCATAGGTAAATCACCAACACGCTTCGACATTTGATCAAAGAAATAAGCACGGAAGAATTTACCCAAAGCGGAATAACCATTCACATCTGCCAAGCCAGCTCTTTTTGCCTCTTCCTCCATTTTTACAACATTTTTTAGTGTTGTGTATTGGTTTGGCATTTGGCCTAAACTATATTCATTATTAGCATAATAGTTATAGTTTGAGCAATAAAATTGATTCCAGCGCATTTCAGCTGAAAATGGACGTCCATTGTCGTTTAAGACATTGTATTCTACTGCTTGTAAGACTAACGAAGCAGGAACTTGCACGGCACGATTGGAATCTTTTTCCAATTGATCAAAGGTCTTCTCGCAACTGCTTAAAGCAAGCACAGCGAAACCTAACATACCTAAAATTATATTTTTAACTTTCATTGGATGTTTCATTTAAGAATAATGAATGAATTAGAATGTGAAGTTTAAGTTGACACCATAACTTCTCACCGAAGGAGTTTGTGGACTCGAAGAACCATCAGATAAGTATTGAGATAAATCAATATCTTTTTTCTCTGCAAAGTATAACAAGTTACGTCCTACGAAAGATACATTGGCCGTTGAAACGTATTTACCGAACCATTTAGATGGCAACTTAACGCCTACGACAACTTCTTTTAACATACCAAATGAACGGCTCATTAAGTTACCTTCGTTGGTATTGTAGTAACGACCTACATAATCCTGCACATACGTTTTCACTGTATTCGGAGCAAACTGCAACTCAGAGTAGTTGGTTACTTTTCCATTTGCATCATACTTAATAGCAACCCCATTACTTACGACAACACCTTCTCCCACAAATGCTTTCACACCTAAAGCATCCTGAGGACGAGCCGCAGCAAAAATACCTTGTGTCGTTCCAATATGACGACCACCACGATAGGCTTGTTGTTGCGTATAGTTGATAATAACACCACCAATACGGCCGTCAAACAAAGCGCTTAGGGTTACGTTTTTATACGTAAACTTGTTGTTTAAGCCGAACACGAAATCAGGGTTCGTGTTTCCTAAATATTGGGACTGCGTACCTGTCAATCTTTCTGGAATACCAGCAGCTGTATTGATCAACTTACCATCCGGTGTACGAACGAATGCAGATCCATATAATTTATCCGTACGATCACCCACCTTCAAGAAGGTATTTAGGCTGTTGATTCCTGGATAAATATCCGTAAGGCGTTGTTCAAACGTCGAATAATTCGCCAAGATATCCCAGCTGAAGTCTGCTGTTTGAATTGGGGTTCCTGTTAC
>Ga0228701_1000786_pt1 | contig 24009 bp, 22 predicted proteins | sample McNCre117_Aug_MG_2_FD_178017 | JGI IMG/M metagenome (GOLD analysis project Ga0228701, IMG submission 178017) | Freshwater microbial communities from McNutts Creek, Athens, Georgia, United States - 11-17_Aug_MG | ecosystem: Environmental > Aquatic > Freshwater > Creek | place: USA: Georgia...
CCCCGAGTTGATCAAGCAGCACGCGCAAAACGTGTACCAACAGGTGGTGGTCACCAAGCAAATGCCCATGAACAATGCGACCCAAATCACCGACGATGAACGTGCTTTGATCGGGCGCTGGTTCCAGGCTGGAGCCAAAGTCGACTGAAATTCACCCCGTCGCGTAGCGCTGCTGCGCACGGGCAGATGATTTTTTGTCTTCAGCGGACACCCAAAGCCAACTGCATCGCCAACTGGTTGTGCCGCTCAATCAGCGGCCCCATGTCCACCGATGTGATCTCACCCTCGCGCACCACCACGCGCCCGTTGACGATGGTGTAGTCCGCGTTGTCACTGGCGCACAGCAAGAGCGCACCCACCGGGTCGTGCACCGCACCGCCCGCCATGCTGAGCGTGTCGGTGCGGAACATGGCGATGTCGGCGCAATAACCTTCGGTGATTTGCCCCAGCTCGTGAGCGCGGCCCAACACCTCGGCACCGCCGCGAGTGGCCAGGCGCAGGGCGTCGCGGGGTGTCATCTCGGCGGGGCCATGGTCACAACCAAACGGTTCTAAAGCTCTGCCCACACGCGCCAGCAGCATGGCCTGGCGGGCTTCGTTCAGCAGGTGCGCGGCGTCGTTGCTGGCGCTGCCGTCCACCCCCAATCCAATCGGTACACCTGCATCCAGCATTTTGCGCAGGGGCAAGATGCCGCTGGCCAGGCGCATGTTGCTGCACGGGCAGTGGGCAATGCCGGTGCGCGTGCGGGCAAACAAATACGTGCCCTCGTCGTCCAGCTTCACGCCGTGCGCGTGCCACACGTCGTGGCCGACCCAGCCCAGATCTTCGGCGTATTGCGCGGGCGTGCAGTTGAACTTCTCGCGGGTGTAGGCGATGTCGTGGTCGTTTTCGGCCAAGTGGGTGTGCAGGCGCACGCCGTGGGCGCGGGCTAGCTTTGCCGATTCACGCATCAGGTCTTGGCTCACACTGAAAGGCGAGCAGGGCGCCACGGCCACATGCGTCATCGACCCGAAGCTGGCGTCGTGCCAGGTCTCGATCAGGCGCTGCGTTTCTTTCAGGATGGCGGGTTCTTGCTCGACCACGCTGTCGGGCGGCAGGCCGCCTTGCGACTGCCCCACGCTCATGCTGCCGCGTGTGGCCGTGAAGCGCATGCCCATGGTGTGGGCTGCTTCGATGCTGTCGTCCAGCCGCACGCCATTGGGGTAGATATAGAGGTGGTCACTGCTGGTGGTGCAGCCGCTCAGCAGCAGCTCGGCCATGGCCACTTGGCCTGAGACACGCACCATCTCGGGCGTGAGGCCCACCCAGATCGGGTACAGGCCTTTGAGCCAACTGAACAGCTCGGCGTTTTGCACCCCCGGAATCGCCCGCGTCAGCGACTGGTACATGTGGTGGTGCGTGTTGATCAGCCCTGGCACCACCACATGGCGGCGGGCGTCGATCACCTCATCGACCTGCTTGAGCAGTTCGTCGGTGTTTTCTGTCGCAGGGATGATCCGCTCGATGCGGCCATCGCGGATCATGAGCGAGGCATCTTTGAGTTCGGTGTTGGCATCGTCTTGTGTGGCGATGCAGCGGGCGCGGTGGATCAGCAGCGTGGTCATGGACTTGTCCTGGGCAAGGTGTGAAACAAGTCGCGGCCGAATCCCCAGCCCCCGCGTGGGCGGGGGAGGGCGAGCACCACGTTGCCGCGCGTCCCGGGCTGTGCAGTGGGTCAGATTTTAAGCAGACGCTTTCGATGGGACGCAGTGAGTGCATCAAGCTGTGCTAATCGACAAGCGCCTGGCGTTGGTTGTGTGGCCGTAATGCAGCGATAACCGACAACGGCACTGATCCGTTTGAAGACCTATACCGGCCAGAAGCGGCCTATCGGAGTCGCCTCTCAACAGAAAGTACAAAGCCTAGAGTAGTCTTACCCAGCCGTGTCGCGACCTTCAGACGCATATCCAAGTAAAGCCAATTTCTGCCGCACGCCATTTAAATTTCAAGCAAGGCCAATCCGCCAAGGCGTTAATCAGTGAAATTTTGACCGCCACCTTTAAGGCGTTGGCTTTTTAGACACCAATCAGCTAATTTCTGAAAACTGCTCAAACACGACAGTCTTGTGCATTCGCTTGCCTTCAAACTGAAGCTTCAGTAAGGCCAGCAACATGAATGAAACACATCCAAACGACAAAGACTCATCCAACGACACAGAGAGATTCGATGTCGTCATCGTGGGAGCGGGCATATCGGGTATCTGCAGTGCACATGCCTTGCGTCAGGCATTCCCCGAAAAGCGTTTTTTGATTTTGGAGTCACTGGAAACATTTGGTGGCACCTGGCAAATCCACAAATACCCAGGCACCCGCTCTGACAGTGACCTCTTCACCTTTGGGTACGGGTTCAAACCGTGGAACGGCAACCCGATTGCAACGCGGCAACAGATTCTGGATTACCTAGGCTCTGTCATTACAGAGTTTGGTTTGGAATCCCATATCCGCTACAAGCACCGCGTCCTATCAGCTGACTGGTCAAGTGCATCGAACACTTGGTTGCTGGAGGTGGAGGCCAACGAGAACCAGCAACGGACAAAAATTCAAACGAATTTTCTCTGGATGTGTCAAGGCTATTACCGGCACAGCCATGGCTATACACCTGCATGGCCGGGCATGGATCAATTCAAGGGACAGGTCCTTCATCCGCAAAACTGGCCAGAGGACCTTGATCTCACAGGCAAACGCGTCACCGTCATTGGCTCTGGCGCGACAGCAGCCACACTGATTCCAGCCATGGCCGACCAATGCGCACATGTCACCATGCTCCAAAGAACGCCGACCTACTTTGCTACGGGCCGCAACAGTGATGCAATGGCTGAAGAATTGCGCAGCCTTGGCATTGATGAAGCATGGATACATGAAATCATGCGCCGAAAAGTCGTCAGAGAGCGTGCCGACATCATTGAAAAAGCCAAGAGTCATCCCGATGCGATGAAAAAACATCTGATCGCGGGCGTCAAGGCCTGTTTGCCTGAAGGATTTGATGTCGAAAAACATTTCACGCCGCCATACAAGCCATTTCAGCAAAGAGTGGCTTTTGTGCCAGATGGCGACCTGTTCAAAGCCTTAAGTTCAGGCCAGGCATCGGTGGTGACCGACCACATTGCGCGTTTTGATGAAACCGGTATCCAGTTGAAAAGCGGTTATCGCATCGATTGCGATGTCGTTGTCACCGCCACAGGTTTTGAGTTGTCCGTGATGGGTGAAATTCCGTTTTTGGTAGATGGCCAAGCCGTCAACTTTGCGGAGACGGTCAGCTACCGAGGGATCATGTTCACAGGCGTTCCAAACCTTGCATGGGTTTACGGCTATGGGCGGTACAGCTGGACCTTGCGCGCAGAACTGATTGCTGGATTCGTCTGCAAATTGCTAAAGCACATGCAAGAGTGCCATTTGGGAAGCGTCAAGCCTGCTATCCGCGCAGAGGACATCGACATGCAACTGCTGCCTTGGGCCGATCCTGAGGACATGAACTCCGGATACATGTTGCGAAACGTCGACCGATTGCCTAAACGCGGAAATAAGCCGGAATGGCAGCACAGCCAGGATTACTTGTATGAAAGTGAAGTCCTGCCGAACGTGGACTTTACAGATGAGATTTTTGTGTATGCCCCCTCAGAAAGCACACACAGCAGGATGCATCAACCTCACCTCGGAAATCAAGCATGAAACACTTCAAAGACAAAGTGGCTGTCATTACGGGCGGCGGCTCCGGTATTGGCAAGGCTCTGGCCTTGGCCGCCGCCAAGCGGGGCATGCAATTGGCCTTGCTCGACATTCAAAGCGATGCGCTGGCTCAATGTGTTGATGAATTGCGTCAGACAGGGGTCAACGTCATGGGCATTACCGCCGACGTGTCAGATTCTTTGGCAATGCAAACCGTTGCTGACCAGATAGAAAAACGTTACGGCGCCATCCATCTGGTCTTCAACAACGCGGGGGTGACATCGTCAGGTCCGGTTTGGGAAAGCACAGAAAAAGACTGGGATTGGCTGCTGGGCATCAACCTGAAAGGCGTGATCAATGGGGTGCGCAGCTTTACACCCAAAATGCTCGCTGCTGCTAAGGCTGACAATTCCTACGAGGGCTGCATGGTCAACACAGCCTCCCTGGCGGGCATCCTTGCCGGCCCAGGCATGGGTATCTACAGTGTCTCCAAGCACGCGGTGGTGGCATTGTCGGAATGCTTGCACTACGACCTTCAGCTGGTATCCCCTCAAGTCAAGGCCGCTGTTCTCTGCCCATCTTATGTCCCAACCGCTATTGGCAACTCTGACCGGAACAGGCCGAAACACCTACTGAACGAAAAGCCTCCCACCAAGGCGCAAATGGCTTCCCTTGCAGCCGCCCAGCAGGCGGTGGCGCAGGGCAACATCACCGCACAAGAAGTGGCGGAGATCACTTTCGCTGCGGTTGAGGATGGAAGTTTTTACATTTTCCCAAGCCCAGAACCTCTCGCATTGTTCAAGCTTCGTTCGGACAACATATTGAATCAGATCACACCCGAGTTTCCGTACGACCTGTTTCCTGCTTTGAAAGATCGACGAGACCGCATGTTGGCGGCACAAGCACAAGCATAAATCCCACTGATCTGTTCCCACTTAGTCATTCAAGGAGACACAACCATGACTCATCTTTCTCGCCGCTCTATTCAAGTCGCAGCGCTGGCCCTTTCTTTCTTGGGCCCCTGGTCATACGGCTCGACATTTGCGCAAGCTGCTTATCCGAATAAGCCCGTCAAAATTGTGCTGCCTTATCCCGCTGGCGGTGGTTCAGACGCAGTGGCTCGGCTGATAGCTGACAAACTGCAACAGTCCTGGGGCCAGCCTGTGGTGGTGGACAACAAACCCGGTGCATCAGGCATCATCGGCACTCAGCAAGTGGTCAGAGCGGCGGCAGATGGGTACACCGTCCTGTACCACAACACGGTTCTGATCCAGCAACCATCGATGATGGAGAAGCTGCCCTATGATCCTTTCAAGGATCTGCAGCCTGTGACTGTGACCTTGAAGACCAACAACATCTTCGTTGTCCCAGCCAGCTCGCCTGCCAAGACACTCAAGGAATTCATTGAGCTTGCTAAATCGCAGACCTCACAAAGCAGCTATGGCAGCTACGGTATCGGCAGCGCTGCGCATTTGCATGGAGAACTTCTAAAGCAACAAACCGGCCTGGATTTGACGCATGTGGCTTTCCAGGGTTCGGCTCCGATGATTACCAACCTGATCGGAAATCAGTTGCCCAGCGCATTCATCGATATTCCCTCGACATTGCCGCATATGAAGAACTTGCGCGCGCTGGCCATTGCAGGCACCCAGCGCCAACCTGAGTTGCCCAATGTCCCCACATTTACCGAGCTGGGCTACAAATCATTTGATCCCATGGGTTGGCACGGACTTTTCTTACCAGCAGGTACGCCCAACGCAATCGCACAAAAAATAAGCAAGGACGTTAATGCCGTTCTACAAATGCCTGAAGTGATCGCGCGTCTGAAAGCCATTGGTGTGATGCCTGGCGGTGGAACACCTGAAGAGTTTGCACAAGTGATCAAGACCGACGCTGCCATTTACGCAGACATTACAAAAGCTGCCAACATACGGATCACGCAGTGACGAAACAATTCATGCAACGTTGGTTTGCTGAGTGGATAGTCTCTGATCCATGATGAACTGGTTTTGAAAGGTCAGGAGCATCTGTTTCAGAGTCACGCTTGCTGTGCCAAGATGCTACTAACCTAAGACTCTGCCACGATCAGACGCAAAGCCGATAGGTTGTGCAAATGGATGCGGCCATAAGTCAATGTCAGGATCTTTTCTGACTCCAACTCTTTCAGCAGCCGATTGACTGTTTGCCGTGACGCTCCCAGCATTCGTCCGAGCTGCTCTTGTGACAGTTTGAGTTCGGTCTGAGAACTGCCTCCAATGTGCTTGGCCATGTCATATTCCGCCAGGAGCCGGTCAGCCAAGCGAACGGGTACGGGTTTCAGGATCGTCGCTTCGATCCTTTCAATGGCCCATTTGTATCGGCGACAGACCAAATGCAGCAGTTCTTTCAGAAAGTCTTTATTGTCGTTCACGACACCAAAGAAGTGGCTCTTGGATACCACCATCAACTCAGTTGGAACTAGGGCTTTCGCATCATGAACGCGCGCTTGTTGGATGATGAGTGTCAACTCACCAAACCACATGCCTGCCTCAGCGATACCCAAGACTGCTTCTCTTCCAGTCGATGAAAAATTGCTGAGTTGTATTGCGCCTGATTTCACAAAATAAACTGCGTCAGGTGCTGAGCCTTGGAGGAAAAGACTTTCGCCTTTGTTCAAGCGCCGCGATCGAGCTTTTACCAAAAGCATTTGTTTCAACCCATCTGACAAATCGGTGTCTGTGAAATCAGATGACAAAAATTTCTTAAACACCATGGTTTTTGCCTTTCATCCCAGTATGGTCAGCATCAATGCAATGGCCAATGGTCGGTTGCGCCCATGCGGGTGGACTCAAAAAATTTAGCCATTTGTAAAACGCCGAGATCATCGAAGCGGCGACCCGCGATTTGCAGACCAATCGGCAAACCAGAAGATGAAAATCCACAGCAGATAGATGCGGCAGGCTGTTCAGATTGGTTGAATACAGAAGTGAAATGAGCGTCTTTTAAGGGTTCACCGCCGCTGTTGATGGCATCTGCAGCGAATGGCAGTACGGGTGACACAGGCGAGAGTACGTAGTCGAATTTTTGCGTGGCTTCCACGGTCGCTGCCCGAAGTTCTTGCAGTCGACTGAATGCACGGAAAGTATCCTCCGGGCTGAGGTCGGCTGCGAATTGCGCAGCGTTGTGAATATAGGGTGCAGCCAAAGCTGCGCGCTCTGGTGGGAGGCTGGCCAAATCGACACGGCAGCGCATGGTGAAAAAGTGAATCAAGCCAGTACGCATTTCTGGCGTAACCCAATCGGACAAAGTCTCGACTTTTGCACCCGCGGCTCGAAACAGTTGTGCAGCGCGCATAACCGCTTCATGTACCTCCGAATCGACCGTCCAGGATGTCCAAGGGTCAATCCATAAGCCGATGCGCACTCCATGCGGAAAGCGAGCCAGATCTTGCCAATTGATGTTTTCAAAGGGCAGGCTTGAATAATCACGTACATCAGGTCGACAGATGACCTGCATCGCCAATGCCGCATCATCCACCGTGCGCGTCATTGGGCCAATAACTCGGGCGGCTGCCGGTGGAAACACAGGCACACGTCCTTGGCTTGGTTTAAATCCAAACACCCCGCAGAAACTGGCGGGGATGCGGATGGACCCCCCAATATCGGTACCCAGGTGCAACGGTCCGTACCCGGCAGCAGCCGCTGCTCCAGCGCCAGAGCTGGAGCCCCCTGTATTACGACTCAAGTCCCAAGGGTTGCGGGTGAGCGGATGAAAACTTGAAGGTGCCGCCCCCAGAAAACCAAAATCGGGCATGGTAGTTTTGCCGACGATGATGGCACCTGCTTCTTTGAGCCGTGCAGCGGCAGGGGCGTCTTCGGTCGCGTCCACTAATTCTGTGGCGCCACTGCCCAATGGAACTGGCACACCACGCGTTGCAATGTTTTCCTTGAGCGTAACTGGAACGCCGTCCAAGGCACCGACAGGTTCATTACGCAACCAGCGCGCTTGCGATGCATGCGCTGCACGCAAAGCGGCCTCATCGTCACGCCACCAAACGGCTTGAACCTTCGGTTCGCAATGGTTCATGCGGTCCATCACGGCTTGCACCACCTCCACAGGCGAGCATTCGTGTGTGCGATAGCGCTGGATCAACTCCTTTGCGCTGAGTTCATTTATGTTTTGATTCATACAGAAAATGTCCAACCCTGACCTGGTGCCGCAGCCAGCAAAGAACGCGTGTATGCCTGCTCTGGCCTGAGCAAAACATCGCGTGCCAGTCCTTGTTCAACGATTTGGCCCTGATGCATCACGATCAATTGGTTGCAAATTTGGCTAGCAACACGCAAATCGTGTGTGATGAACAAAATACCAATTTGAAGGCGACTTTGAATGTCATCGAGCAGCTCCAGAATTTGCTCTTGCACAGAAACATCAAGCGCCGAAACGGCTTCATCTGCAATCAGCACCTTGGGTTCACACGCCAGCGCACGGGCAATGCACAAGCGCTGTCGCTGCCCGCCTGAAAACTCATTCGGGTATCGGTGTAATGCATCCTGTCGCATACGAACCAAAGCCATCAACGATTCAGCGCGCTTCCAGGCCTCAAACTTGGGAACTCCGAAATTGATCGGGCCCTCAACAATTGACTCACCCACCGTGCGGCGTGGATTCAATGAGCGATTTGGATCCTGAAAAATCACTTGTACGGCACGTCGAAAATCCGACAAATAGGCTTTCTTGTTATGACTTGGAGGTATGTACGGTATCTGAACCGTGCCCCGCGTAGGTTCGATCAAACCGGCAATGCACCGCGCAACCGTAGACTTCCCAGAGCCAGACTCACCCACGATGCCGATTGTCTCTCCGGCATAAAGTTGCAACGAAAATTCGCTTGCGGCGTGGACCAAACGACGACCAGAAAACCAGTTGCCCATCGCATACTGTTTCGTCAACTCTTTCGCTTCCAACAACAATTTTCGCGGCTCAGCTACCGCATTGCGTTGTGGCTTCAACTCCGGAACTGCATTCAGCAAGCAGCGGGTGTAGTCAGCGCTTGGGTGTAGAAGGACATCATTTTTCAGACCCGACTCTATGGATTGTCCCAATCGCATTACCACCACCCGATCGGCAATGTCCGCAACTACACCAAAATCGTGGGTGATGAACAAAATTCCAGTGCCATGGTCTTGCTGCAACTCTCGGATCAACTTCAGGATCTCAGATTGTGTGGTCACATCCAGCGCGGTGGTGGGCTCATCGCAGATCAGCAAGGCTGGTTTCAAGATGAGCGCAATCGCAATCACCACGCGCTGACGCTGACCACCCGAAAGCTCATGTGGATATGCGCGATACATGCGCTCTGGGTCAGGCAATTTGACCCGCTCAAAGATGTCGATCACCCGCTGACGACGATCTGCGCGATTCAGTGGCGTGTGCTGCTGCAGCACTTCTTCCACCTGCGCACCGCATGTCATCACTGGATCCAGCGCGGTCATCGGCTCTTGAAACACCATCGCCATGCGGCTGCCACGCAGTTGTCGCAGCCTTGCCGGTGTGGCTTTCAATAAGTTTTCGCCTTGGAGCTCTATTCCGCCAGCTACGGATTTCAATGAGGCAGGAAGCAGGCCCATGACGGCCTGTGCAATGACCGATTTACCCGATCCAGACTCACCCACCAAGCAAACGATTTCGCCGGAACCCACGTCGAAAGAAATATTGTCTACCGCATAGCGACGATCTGATCCAGAGGGCAAGGCAATGCACAAATTTTGAACCGACAAACAGCTGCAGTGCGCATGGACGTTATTTTCAACCATGTTCATTCACCTCGGCGTTGACGAAATTTTGGATCAATGGCGTCGCGCAAGGCATCGCCAAAAACATTCACAGCAAGTACTGTCAGGGCCAAAAATAAGCCCGGTAACAGCACAGTGGTGGGGTGTGCATTGAAGTGAGCGCGCCCCTCTGCCATGATGTTGCCCCAGGTTGGCGTTTGAGGAGGCAAACCCACACCCAAGAAAGACATGGCCGCTTCAATCAACATGGCCGATGCACAAATGAAGGTGCCCTGCACGATCAGTGGTGCCAATGTGTTGGGCAAGATGTGACGAATAATCAACAGCCATGTCGGTGTGTCCAGCGCTCTGGCCGCCTCCACATAAGCTTCTTCTCGCACTGACAATACAACAGAACGGATACCTGGCTTGCTTGCCGTTCAGGGTTTCCACTGAATGGCTTTTCGGCCGGATTGTCCGACAATTAATTCCAATGAACGACAAGACCTCATTGGATTCGGACGCGATCGCGCAGGCCTCGACGGGTTTGAACTTGCCCGCCTTGGTGGCTTGGCTGGCACCGCGTGTACCTGGGGTGGACGCGCAGCTGCGGGCCCAGCGCATGGATGGCGGGCAGTCCAATCCGTCCTGGCTCTTGCATGGGGCCGGGCAGACCTGGGTCTTGCGCGCCAAACCAGCCCCTGCCGCTGACTTGTTGCCGTCGGCCCATGCCATCGAGCGCGAATACCGCATCCTGCAAGCATTGGCCGACACCGATGTGCCGGTGCCGCGTGTGCGGGCGCTGTGCGAAGACGAATCGGTGATCGGCGTCGCGTTTTATGTGATGGATTTTGTGCAGGGCCGCATTTTTCGTGACGCCACCTTGCCCGAAGTGCCCAGAGCAGAACGCGCAGCGTATTTCATGGAAGCCAACCGTGTGCTGGCCACCTTGCATCGGGTGGACTGGCGGCAGTTAGGCCTGCACGACTTTGGCCGCCATGAGGGTTATTACACCCGCCTGATTCGCCGCTGGACCCAGCAGTACCGCGCCACATGTGCAGCGCCAGTGGCGGCAATGGACCAGCTGATCGCTTGGTTGCCCAGTCACATTCCGGTCGGCAGCGATGGGGCCGATGACACCTGCATCACCCACGGTGACTACCGCATGGAGAACCTGATGTTCCACCCCACACGACCCGAGGTGGTGGCCGTGCTGGACTGGGAGCTGTGCACGCTGGGGCACCCGCTGAGCGACTTGTCGTACAGCGCCTTGGCCTGGCACATGCCCGCAGGCATCTTGCGCGGCTATGGCGACCAGAATCTGGCCGCGCTGGGCTTGCCGCTTGAACAGGATTACGTGGCCCGCTATGCCCAGCGCATGGGGCTGGACACCCAGACGGTGCTGAAAGACTGGCCGTTTTACCTGGCTTTCAACCTGTTTCGTTTGAGCGCGATCCTGCAGGGCATTGGCCACCGCGAGCGTGAAGGCACAGCGTCCAATGCCACCGCCAAAGAAATTGCGGCGATGGCCGAACCTGTCGCCCAGTGGGGCTGGGCCATTGCACAAGGTCAACACGCGGACGCACACCAGAAGGAATTGGCATGATTTTTCAGGAATCCGACAAAGCCTGCCAATCGCGCGTAGCCAGATCGCCATGAATGAGCCCCTGAAACCTGCACACGATGCTCAGGCCCATCTGCGTTTTTGGCCCGAGGGCGTGCCGCACCAGATCGATGTGCCTGACGAGTCGCTCTGGTCGGGCTTGCAAGCACGTGCCGTACAGACACCCCACGAGGTGGGTCTGGACTACCTCGGGCGCACTTACAGCTGGCAGCAGCTGCTTCAAAGCGCCGAACATCTGGCCGGTGGCTTGCAGGCGCTGGGTGTTCAAAAGGGTGAACGAGTTATTTTGTTCATGCAAAACTGCCCGCAGTTCATCATCGCTTTCCATGCGGTGATCCGCCTGGGCGCAGTGGTGGTGCCGGTCAACCCCATGAACAAGGCACAGGAGCTGGGGCATTACATCCAGGACGCTCAGGCGCATCTGGCCATCGCCTCGTCGGACATTGCGCCCGAGCTGGCCAGTGCCAGCCAGATGCCCGAAGCGGGTCATGCGCTGCAGCACTTGGTGGTGTTTGATTTGGCCGACGCCCTGCCTGAGGGGCACGAAACACACATGGCGCAATGGCCTGTGGTTTGGCAACACTGGTTGCCTGTGCGTCATGCGCTGCCGCAGGTCGCGGACTTGCAAGTGCATGCCTGGCAAGCTTTGCTGGAGCGCCAGTTGCAGCCGTCGGCCGTCTCGGTGTGTGGCGACGACCTGGCCTTGTTGCCTTACACCAGTGGCACCACGGGCGCGGCCAAAGGCTGTTGCCACACGCACGCCACGTTGCTGCACAACGTGCTGGCCGCAGCCCCCTGGCTCGACATGCGCGCAGGCGATGCCACCTTGATCGCGGTGCCCATGTTCCACATCACCGGTTTGGTGATGGGCATGCTGGCTTCTGTGCGTCACGGCTGCCGCCTGGTGTTGCTGCCGCGCTGGGACCGCCAGCAGGCCGCACAAGCCATTCAGAAGCACCGCGTCACGCACTGGCCCAACATCCCGACCATGGTGATCGACCTGCTGGGCGATCCGGCCTTGCAGTCGTTTGATCTGTCTAGCCTGCGCTACATCGGCGGCGGTGGGGCGGCCATGCCCGATGCGGTGGCGGCCGATCTGCAAGCCCAATTTGGCCTGCAATACCTCGAAGGCTATGGCCTCACCGAAACCGCAGCCCCCACCCACACCAACCCACGCCAAGCGCCGCGCAGGCATTGCCTGGGCATTCCCTACATCGGGACCGAAGCCCTGATCATCGACCACGAAACCCTGCAACGCTTGCCAGCAGGGGAGGTGGGCGAGATCGTCGTGCGAGGCCCTCAGGTCTTCAAGGGCTACTGGAACCAGCCTGAAGCCACAGCGCAGGCCTTCATCGACATCGCAGGGCAAACCTATTTCCGCACCGGCGATCTGGGGCGGGTGGACGAAGACGGCTACTTTTACATGGCCGATCGGCTCAAACGCATGATCAACGCCAGTGGCTTCAAAGTCTGGCCCGCCGAGGTCGAGGCTTTGCTGCACCGCCACCCTGCCGTTCAAGAAGCCTGTGTGATCGCTTCGCGTGACCCGTACCGAGGCGAGAGCGTCAAGGCGGTGATCGTGCTGCGCCAAAGCCACCTCGGGCAAGTGCAGCCAGAAGACATCATGGCCTGGGCCCGTGAGCACATGGCGGTTTACAAATACCCCCGTGCCGTCGAATTCGTCCAGGCCTTGCCGCGCAATGCTTCGGGCAAGGTCATGTGGCGCACGCTGCAAGCCGAGCAGGACGCTCGTGATCACAAACAACAAGACGCTGAACAAAGCGCCACCGACAGCGCAGCGCCCGCTGCCTGAGTTTTCCCTTGAGATTTTTCCAAACCCTACAGGAGACAAGCATGAAACATTTGAACCGCCGACGCACCCTCAGCACCTTGCTCGCCAGCTTGCTGGGCGTTGTGGCCACATGGGCCGCTGTACCGGCCAATGCCCAAGAGGGCGCTTCCGCCAAAATCATCGTCGGCTTTCCCGCCGGGGGCTCGTTCGACGCGATCGCCCGTTTGATCGCCGACAAGGCCAAGACCGAACTGAACCGCCCCGTCGTGGTGGACAACAAGACCGGTGCGGGTGGCCGCATTGCGGTGGACGCGCTCAAGGCTTCGCCTGCGGATGGCAGCGTCGTCATGTTGGGCCCTGACGCCTTGACGGCCTTGTACCCCTTCACGTTCAAAAAACTCAATTACGACCCCAAGAAAGACCTGGTGCCGATTGGCACCGCGGCCGAATTCGCATTCAGCTTTGCGGTCGGCACGGCACCCAAAGTCAACACCTGGGCCGAATACGTGGCCTGGGCGCGCAAAAACCCCAATGAGGCCAACTTTGGCATTCCGGCATTGGGCGCACCTCACCATTTCTTTGGCCTCATGCTGGGCAACGCCATCAATGTGCCCATGCAGCACGTGCCTTTCCAGGGCAGCGCGCCGATCAATCTGGCCTTGATGGGCGGTCAGATCAGCTCGTCCATCGACGTGGCCAGCAGCCAGGTCGAAAACCACAAGGCCGGCAAGATCAAAATGCTGGCGGTCTCGACCGAGCAACGCATTCCCCAAGCCCCTGATGTGCCGACCTTCACCGAGCTGGGCTTTCCGGCGATCAGTGGTGCGGGTTTCAATGCCTTGTACGCTCCGGCGGGAACCCCCGCCAGCGCTGTGGAGGCATGGAACAAGGCTTTGGCCAAAATCATGGCCCAGCCTGATGTGAAAGAAAAACTGACGGCCATGGGCTATCTGCCTGTGGGCAAATCCACGCAAGAGTTGGTGGACCGCCAAAATGCGTCCATCAAGAAGTGGGAGCCGGTGATCAAGGCCTCGGGTTTCACTGCGGATTGATGGGCTGGCTGATCAGGGGCTGCGCGTCAGCGTGGCTCCTACAATCGGCCATGACCTTAGCCGACCTGACCCGATGATGGACATCCCCAAACTGCAGATGACCCCCGCGTACCGCGTGGTGTCGGATGATTTGCGTCAGCGCATTGTTCGGGGAGAAGTGCAGGCGGGGCAGGCTTTTCCGACCGAGACCGATCTGGCGACACGCTTTGGCGTGCACCGTTCCACCATCCGCGAAGGCCTGCGACAACTCGAACAGGACGGCTTGCTCCAGCGCGTGGGCAAGCGCCTGGTGGTGACCATTCCCCAGCATAAGGACCTGGCCCATGCGGCAGAACGTGCCTTGCGCATGCACCAGGTCACTTACCGTGATGTGTGGGAGGTGGCCTCCACGCTGGAGCCCATGTGCGCCAGCCTGGCCGCCGAGCGGATCAACGACGAAGAGCTGGCACAGCTTGAACGCAATCTGGATCACACGGCTGCGCTGGTTCAAAACGGTCAGTCACCGATCACGGCCACCATCGAGTTCCAGTCACTGATCGCGGAGGCCACGCACAACCAGGCCTTGTTGCTGGCACGTGCACCTGTGAGTTTGTTGATGCGCTCAGGCTATGCGGCCATCGCGCCCGCATTGCCCCAGTCGGGCGCCCGCTTGCTGGAGGCCCACCGCCATGTGTATGACGCGCTCAAACAGCGCGACGCCGAATCCGCTGTGGCCTGGACACGCAAACACCTGATGGACCACAAGCGGGGTTTTGAATTCGCCGGTCTGGACTTCGACTCGCCGATTCCCGAGCCACAGGGGTGAGCCTCACCCGGCAGGGTTTTCAGCCCTGCGCGCCCATCCAATAGTCAACCGTGCAGACTTCCACGCCGTTGTGGAGCAGTAGTTGACTGAGGGCGAAAACGCGAAGAGTTTTGCAAAAGCGCCAAGTTCAGATACATGTTGTGATGGGTACACCAACAATGGGGTCTGCACCTGCAGCCTCAGCCCCGCATCAAGGCCTGGCTGGCCTGAACTCCTCCGCGACAAAGTCCACAAAGGCCCGCACCCGCGCGGCCGATTTGTGCTGGGCCGGGTACACCGCATAGATGTCGGCATCGGGCGTGTGGTGCTGCGGCAGCAGTTGCACCAGCTGGCCTTGCGCCAAGTGCTCGCGGATGTCCCACTCGGCGCGCATCAAGATGCCATGGCCGTCCAGCGCCCATTGCACGGCGATGCTGCCGTCGTTGGTGGTCAGGTTGCCACGGGTCTTGATGGTCTCGGTTTTGCCCGTGCGCCCACGCGTGAGTTTGATCACGCCGCAGGCTTCGTCACTCAGTGAAGGCAGGTCGACCGATGGATGCCGCTGCACATCGACTTGCGGGTACCGCTTCACAAAGCGGCTGTGCAGTGGGTCAGATTTTAAGCAGACGCCGCGCTTCGGCCACCACCGCTTCGGGGGTGATGTTGAAAAGTTTGTACAGCGCATCGGCCGCACCACTGGCCCCAAAGCCGGTCATGCCCACAAAGCCGCCGTCGATGCCCAGATAAGCCTCCCAGCCCAGGCGCACCGCGGCTTCTATGCCGACCCGCACACCCTGTGTCGCATCACCCAAGACGCTTTGGCGGTAGGCCGCATCTTGCGCGTTGAAAAGTTCCCAGCAAGGCAGTGACACCACGGCGGTGGCGATGCCCGATGCTTCGAGTTGTTCGCGTGCAGCCACAGCCAGCGCCACTTCGGAGCCCGTGGCCAGCAGCGTGACCTGGCGCGGGCCGCAGGCGGCTTCGTGCAGCACATAGCCACCGCGACTGGCCAGGTTGCCCGGTGTGTGCAGGGTGCGCACCAGGGGCAGCGACTGGCGCGCAAAGACCAGGCTGACCGGGCCGGTGTGGTGGGCCAGTGCGGCTTCCCAGCATTCGGCGGCTTCCACCGCGTCGGCGGGGCGCATGACCAGCATGTTGGGCATGGCGCGCAGTGAGGCCAAAATTTCGACAGGCTGATGCGTGGGACCGTTTTTGCCGATGCCAATCGAGTCGTGGCTGAACACGAATTTGACCGGCAGCCCCATGAGTGCCGCCATGCGCATGGCGGGGCGCTGGTAATCGGCAAAGGCCAGATAGGTCACCGACAGCGGCAGCACACCGCCGTGCGCGGCCATGCCGTTGGCCATCGAGCCCATCACATGCTCACGCACGCCACAATGCACATACGAGCCCCTCCGGTCGTCTGCGGTGAAGGCCGTCAGGCCACGCTTGTGGCTGGTGGGTGCTTCCAGGTCGGCGCAGCCCACCATGCGTTCGGGCAGCAACGGGGTCAGCAGGTCGTTGATCTCGGCCGAGATGAAGATGCCGCTCGGCGCAGGCGGGGCCTGCAAGGCGTTCTTTTTGTAGTCCAGCAAAACTTGTTGCCAGTGGGTGGGCAGCTCGCCGCGCATCACGCGTTCAAACTCGGCGCGCTCGGCAGCGGGCAGGGCGGCCACCCGCGCTTGCCACGCGGCGTTTTCACCTTGGCTGCGCTGGCCCGCGGCACGCCAGGCTTGCTGCACATCCGCAGGCACTTCAAACGGGCCATGCGTCCAGCCCAGCAACTCGCGAGCGGCTTGGGCGTCTTCGGCAAACAAGCGGCCGCTGTGGCCGCCCCGCTGGCCTTGCAAGCGGGCAATGCCCTTGGCAATCACCGTGCGGCACGCCAGCATCGACGGGCGCGGATCGGCGCGGGCGGCGTCCAGCGCGGCCGACACGGCTTCGACGTCGTGCCCGTCCACTTCAACCACATGCCAGCCCGCCACGCGAAAGCGCTCGGCCACGTCTTCGCTGATCGACAAATCGGTGCTGCCGTCGTCGGTGATCTGGTTGTCGTCCCACAGCAGCACCAGCTTGCCCAGGCGCAGGTGCCCGGCCAGCGAAATCATCTCTTGCCCCACGCCCTCTTGCAGGCAGCCGTCGCCCACAAAGGCGTAGGTGTAGTGGTTGACCAGACCGCTGCCAAAGCGGGCGTTCAAATACGCCTCCGCCACGGCCATGCCCAAGGCGTTGGCAATGCCCTGGCCCAGCGGGCCGGTTGTGACTTCAATGCCAATGGCCGGGTTGCGTTCGGGATGGCCTTCGCAGTGCGAGCCCAGCTCGCGAAAGCGCTGGATTTCTTCGATCGGAAAGTCCGCGTAGCCCGTCAGGTGCAGCAGCGCATACAAGAGCATCGAGCCGTGCCCGTTGGACAACACCACGCGGTCGCGGTCAAACCATTGGGGCTCAGCCGGGTTGAACTTGAGATGGCGCGTGTAAAGCGCAGTGGCAATTTCGGCCATGCCCAGCGGCACGCCCTGGTGCCCTTCCTGGGCCTTGACGATGGCGTCGATGGACAAAAAACGGATGGCGTGGGCCATGGCTTGTTGGGGGTGGGTGCTCATGTCATGAGCGAGCGTCAGGGCCTTGGACCCGGTGCTCGCCTGTCTCCGGTGTGGGTCAATCAATGGCAGGGATTTTTGCCAGCCCGATACATGAAGACAAGCGATGAATATTCAGGGTTGGATGAATGTGGTTCAGGTGATGGGTGGCTTAGTAGATCCCATTTTTTTGGTGCCGCATGCGGTTTTATAAATATAAAGTTAAAAAACGTAGTGAATGAAGTTATTAAAAATCTGTTACTGGGCTATAGTCAATGCAACACACGCGTTCGCGCACCTGACCGAGCAGGTGCGTGGAAGCCAAAGACATCGTGGCGACTTTCTCGGGTTTGTTATACCTGTGCATATGCACAGCACCCAAGGGTAAGTCAATGATGTTGAAGGATTTTTTTTCACAGTGCGCGGCCATGTTATCTGACAACTTTCAGTCATATTGGCTGATTTTTCGTCTACATCAAAGTTAGATTGCAAGGGTACCGAAATGCGTAAATGCCAAGGAATCACAGAACCGTGCTGGTCAGCGCTCACAGAAGACCATCGTGTGTTGTGGAAGTATATTTCTCGCATTGTTGCGCTTATTTGTGCCTGGTTTGTCACGAAAACGGGGAATCCGTATATCGATTGGTCGTTGGTTGCGGTTACTTCAATATTCCTAATGATTGTGATTGAAACGCAAAGATCCTATAGTCGGTTAAGCCCAAAATTACGCAAATCTAGTGTGCGTGTAGCTATATCTCTGGGCTCTTGGGCTATTACGGTTCTTGGTATTGCAATTTTCTCGCAAACCGGACTGGTTTCTTTCGCAACGGTTTTATCTAACGAAGTTCTTCCTTCGCTGAATAAAATCTCTGATCCCTTGGCGCAAGTAGTTACTGTAGGTGGCTGTCTCGCCGCAGCTCCTATGACCCTGATTCGGGTATTTAGAAAACTACGCTTTGAAGAGCTGATCTACACGCTTCCCCACAATGGCTTGAAACAACTTCTTGTTTTTAAGCAGCCCAAAGCTACATCATTCCCGTTGTTTGCGCACATGGAGCTTTCTGCCTTACTGGTTTGCCTCGTTTACGCATCGTCAGTCGCTGAGATAGCAAAGGTCGTCATGAGCTTGTTTAAGGCCCACTAACCGTGGGTGCGCTGCAATCTAAAAAACCGTTCATCTCCATTCGTTAGGCTGCAACCAAAGAGTGAGGTTACATGACCGAGAAAAAAATAAACCCATTGATGGTTCGTTACACTGAGATATTTGAATCACTTAAGCACGAGAGTGATCGCGGTTGTGTTCTTGTTGTCGGTTCAATGATCGAATTAGGCATTGAAAATCAGATATCTAAAAGAATAATTCCTCCGGTAAAAGAATCAGGCTCTATTTTGGGACGAGGAAATAAACCAATTTCAACATTTAGCGCAAAAATTGATCTTGGCTATGCTCTCGGGCTGTTCCCAGAAGAAGAGTGGCGCATTTATCATCAACTAAGAGAATTGCGCAATACTTGTGCGCATGACATAAAAGTGCAAACATTTTCTGAGAATCACTTTTCAGACAGAATGAAAAACATAATTGATGCCTCAAAACAATTGTGGCCAATTCTAGCAAAAATAGTGGGCGAAAAATTATTCACCAGCGAAGAACCACTGAGCGTAGATGAATTTGTCAATAAACTCGGATGGCGAAACTCGTTCGAAATGTTCTTTTCTTTAATTATTTCTCACAAAGAATTGTCTATAGAAAGGGTTTCGAAGATTCACCCGCTTTACAAACCATCTTGACCATGCCTATTTCAGTTTTCAAACAACCTAACAATTCCGTCGAGAGGGACGGTTTGCAAACTGCGCTTGCAAATACCCCTCGGCGCTTTGCGGCTCCAGCCGCCCCTCACGTCAAACGTTAGGAAACAAGGAGCACTCCATGATCCTGTATAAGTACATGAGGGATGGTCTGCATAACCCCCGCCAAAGCGCGAGTTGATGCGTGAACGTTCATATGGCGAAACCAGCGCTGGATTCATTGCCGATTTCCAACCATTTGGGCTCAATTGGGCCTGTTTTGGGCTCTCGCCCTCGCTGCGGACGCACTCATGCCTGCAGCCCCTGCAAAATCCGTTTGCGCACCATCCACAAGTTCGACAACGCAAACATCACCAGCAACTGGCTGGTGTTCTTGGCCAAGCCCCGGTAACGCGTCTTGCGATGCCCGAACTGGCACTTGATCACCCGAAACGGATGCTCTACCTTGGCCCGAATGCTGGCCTTGAGTTTTTCAAGCTTGTCCCGCAATGCATGACTGGGTTTGCTTTTGTTCAACGCTTTGCGCTTGCCCGGCATCATGGCTATTTGCCAATCCACATCAGGATATTGTTCCTGGATTTCTTCGCGCTTTTCAACGCCCCGGTAGCCCGAGTCGGCAAAGACAACTTCTTCCTCGCCGTGCAGCAGCGCATGCGCTTGCGTTACGTCGTGTACATTGGCCGCTGTGGTCGTGACGGTGTGCACCAAGCCCGATTGAGCATCCACGCCAATGTGGGCCTTCATGCCAAAGTGCCATTGATTGCCCTTCTTGGTTTGGTGCATCTCTGGATCTCGCTCGCCTTTGTCATTCTTGGTCGAGCTGGGCGCGGCAATCAGCGTGGCATCCACCACGGTGCCGATCTTGAGCATCAGCCCACGGTCAATCAGTTTGGCGTTGACGGTGGCCAAAATCTGTTGCCCCAGCCCGTGCACTTCGAGCATGTGGCGAAACCGCAAGATAGTGCTTTCATCTGGCAAGCGGGTCATGCCAGCATCCAGATGGGCAAACTCTTGGTACAGCGGGATATCGTGCAGCGCCTCTTCCATGGCGGGGTCGGAGTGGCCAAAGAACTGCTGGAGCAGGTGAATGCGCAGCATCACTTCTGTGGCAAACGGCGGCCGACCAGTCTTGCCCGCAGGCGCATGAGGTGCGATCAGCGACAACAACTCAGACCACGGGATCACCAGGTTCATCTCATCGAGAAACTCACGCTTGCGCGTGCACTTGGTGACCAGCTCGAATCCGGTGGAAGCAAGGCTCATTTGTTTCATGGCTCAACTGTGTCTGATCAGGCCATCACAAGGCTGACTTTTGCAGACCATCCTGAGCAATCGCTCGTTCTTATCTAATCTGATGGTTAGATTTACGCCCCCGAAGGAACTTAACGATCCCCGTGAACTAGCGCCAAGAATTCACATCAGAAATCCAGAGCAATACGCTGGTGTAATTGTGGCGCGCAATTTTCAATCTGGATATGTCCGACTTCTTTTGGAAAACCCCGCGATGACCGAGGCGGAGGCATTATCACGATGCATAGCTGCCTCTGCTCAGTTAGTAGATAAGTACAGTGCTAATAATGACGACATTGGGAAAATGATGTTTGATATCATCATGAGGACGACAAACAAAAACATCGGTGTTTTTTCTCTGACTGAATCAAACAACAATGAACTTATGTGGGCTCATTACGCAAACAGTCATACCGGCTTTGCAGTTGGCTTTAACACAGAAACAAATTTTTTCTTCAGAAAAGCAACCGACCCGAAATTATGCGGTGAATTAGCTAACGTTATTTACTCGGACACCGCACCAACAGTTTACTTCGACCCAGGTGTCATGGAGATACCCAAAGATCTATTTTTTACAAAAACCACAAAGTGGTCTTACGAAAGAGAGTGGCGAATGATTCGTATGCTTTCCGCCGCCGACTATGTAGTCGATGACACGATTCATCTATTCAAAGTGGACTCAGAATCTATTGTGAGCGTGATCTTTGGATATAAATTTCCCGAAATTGATAAAGAGACAGTCAAGAGCGAATTTGTCAAAATTGCACCAAACGTTTCTTTTATGAATGCGGGATTCAATCACAAAGGGGAGTTTATTGTTTCCTAACAACTCATTCCAGAGGACCGCCTTCGGCGGCCGTTGAATTAAAACGCTAGACCACTCAGAAACATATGAGCACAGCAAACATTGCCATCCGAACATCCTCCGCCAATTGGTTGGTTGACCTTGCAAAGGCTTACCAATCGAGAACAACTGTCTATTTAGTTGACGACGCCAATCTCGGGATCGATCCAATCAATCAAACCATCCTCGACATGGGGCGAAAAGCGAATTTATCTCAACGCGAATGGATCGCCGTACTTATTTCCCTCGGCATCAGTTCGGCAGGCGCGTATCTGTTGGTAATGGCAATACTAGACCCTGAGCCATACAGCAAGATTGGCCTAGCTATTGGTAGCGGAGCGCTACTAATCGCCGGCGGAGGTTTCTCGGCCATAAGAATATTAGTCGGACATAAGCCGCCAAACATAGAAATGTCCGTAAACAAGGGCTTTAAAATTTCTTTCACATAAATAGGGGAAAAATGGCATTAATTAGCACGGATTGGACAAAAGAGCTTGAGCAAGTCAAGTCTGCGACCAGAGATATCGTAAAAGACCAGATCAACCCAATGATTCAAGGGGCGATAAAGCAGGCTGGCACAGAATTAAATTCTGTCGTCAGAAAGGCTGGCGACCAAATTGAGGCGAGCATAAAAATACTCTCGCAAGAAGTACATAGTCAGCGGCAACTCACCCGTGACGATCTGATATATCTAATCGACTACACGGCAGAGAAGCTCGCAAAAACAATTGATGATCGCATGCTGCAAGCAAAGGTGGAGGCGTCATCATTCTTGACCGAGAAAATATCCCAACTAAAGACCGAGCTAGAAGATGCAGCCGTAAAAAGCAGGAAAACACTTTACACGAATGTTGCCATCTCAATTTTTGGAGCTTTTGCGATGGCAGTTGTTGGAATAATATACAAAAAAATCTCAATAGGCGATATTGATATTTTTACTGCGTTTCGAGTTCTACTTCTTTCAATGGCAACAGGCACAGGCATATTCTCAATCCTCAAGGCGATTAACAATTGGGTTGCCCTAAACAAAAATAAGAAGAACATTGCAACAGTGGCCATCAACCATCTATCAGTCTTCAGACCCAATGGCGCAATAGGCCTTTTTCTTCTAGCGCTGTTGCTATTTGTAGCTTGGTACTTTGCTAGTTTTTACGCCCACGCAAAGTAGGCGAAATGATCTAACTGTCGGTTCAGCGCGGACGCCAACACTGACCATGACTTCGCCATTTTATTGGCCAGTCCGACGGTGTACCTTGCAAATTAATCATGGCATGCTGGATTTGCAAGGATGTTTGATCGCCATGCTGCCAGCAAAATTGCCGACCATTTGAATTGGAGACTGGCTAAAGGCGTACTGAGCCGCCAGTCATTGCGCGTTGGGCCCAGAGTTTGTCCTGAGCACACCATAGACCATAATCGTTTTGTTGTTCAAACCCCAAAAAATAACTGTTTTGCGTTCGCCGTATGCAAACTAAAGAGGAATGCGTTGGATATAAGTGGTCGTCGCAGGCGTATTGACGTAATCCGTCATTCGATCGTCCACGGCCCCCAGGACGAGGCCTTGTACCTGCAGCGCTACGAAAGCGCACGCGACAGCCTCAAGGACATCATCGAGGGCCGTGACGAAGACTATGCGGCGATCATCCGATCCCTGGTGACCAACAAAAAGGTCAGCAACAAGCTGCTCAAGTTGTACCCCAGCGTATTCAGCGAGGAAGGCCTGTCCAAGCGCATCGAACGCGCAGTGCTCAAGGCCTTTGAATGGCAGCCAGACGCTGACGCTGATGATGAGGTGCAAGGTCTGGATTAATGCCCCGCCTCCCCCCGCAACCACTCCACAAAACACTTCACCTCCGGCCGCGACGCATGCCGCGCCGGGTAGACCATGAAGTGGCCTTGCACTTCCAAGCTGAGCTGGTCTTCAAACACGGGCTGCAGTTTGCCGCTGGCGATCAGTGACTGGCCGATGCTGGCGCTTTCCAGGGCCACGCCGAGTTTTTGCACGGCGGCGTCCAGGCTCATCATGGCGCGGTCAAAGCGCAGGCCCATGCGCTCGGGGCGCAGGTCGCCGCCAAAGCGGGCAAACCAATCAGGCCATTGCGCCACGTTCACACTCGACTGGATCAGCGGCACGCGCAGCAGGTCAGCGGGTTCGTGCAGGGCGTGCTGGCGGATGAATTCGGGGCTGGCCAGGGGCTGGATGCGCTCGGTGAAAATCGGCTCGACCTCCAGGTTGGGCCAGTTGGGCAGGCCGTAACGGATGTCGATGTCCATCTGCCCGAGCTGAAAATCCGAATGCACATGCGAGGCCGACAACACCAGCGAGATTTGTGGGTGCTTCTCGGTGAAGCGGGCGATGCGCGGCATCAGCCACAGGCTGGCAAAGCTGGGGCTGCAATGCACATACAGGGTGTCCTGCACGCCGTGGCGCAAGTCTTCGGTGGCGGCATTGATGGCCCCCAGGGCACTGGCCACGCGCTGCAGGTACTGCTGGCCCGCAGGCGTCAGTTCCACCCCTCGCGCTGAGCGTTCGAACAAGCGCACGCCCAGCAGCCCTTCGAGCTTGGCCACCTGGTGGCTCACGGCCGATGGGGTCAGGTGCAGCTCTTCGGCGGCCAGTGCAAAGCTCTTGCGGCGGGCAATGGTTTCAAAGGCCTGCAGGGCAGCGAGTGGTGGGATCATGGCGTGAAATCCGTTCAGTTATTGCGTTGCAACATGAATGAAATTAAATCGCCTGTGAGTTTATATCGTTTGTCTTCATGCACAGGCTTGAACACAATC
>Ga0228701_1000787_pt1 | contig 23999 bp, 21 predicted proteins | sample McNCre117_Aug_MG_2_FD_178017 | JGI IMG/M metagenome (GOLD analysis project Ga0228701, IMG submission 178017) | Freshwater microbial communities from McNutts Creek, Athens, Georgia, United States - 11-17_Aug_MG | ecosystem: Environmental > Aquatic > Freshwater > Creek | place: USA: Georgia...
GGGGCTGGCGACCAGCGCCGATACGGTCGCGCGGACCCGCGCCTTTGCCGAAAGCCTGAGCAAGCAGGTCGTCCAGGCCGAGGATGAGCCCGGCTTCGTGGTCAACCGCATCCTCCTGCCGATGATCAACGAAGCGGTGTTCGTGCTGGGGCAAGGCACCGCCAGCATCGCCGACATCGACAAGGGCTGCCGGCTGGGGCTCAACCACCCGATGGGGCCGCTTGAACTGGCGGACTTCGTCGGGCTCGACACCTGCCTCGATATTGTCCGGGTGCTCTACAACACCACCGGCGACAGCAAGTATCGCCCCGCGCCGCTGCTGGTGAAATATGTCGAAGCCGGCTGGCTCGGCCGCAAGACCGGCCGCGGCTTCTACGACTATACCGGCGAGGCCCCCGTCCCGACCCGGTAAATCGAGCAGGAACAGGGGCTTGCGCCCGCGCTGCGATATTGTACGTAGCGCCCATGTCGGATCCGCGCCGCATTGCTCAAGCCGGGGTCATTGCCGCCGGAATATTTCGGCGGCTGTTCCAGCCCGGGCTGATTGGCAATCTTGGCTCCAACGGGTTTGCCCAGGCGGTGCAGATCGTCCTCCAGCTGCTGACCGTGCCGCTTTATTCCCGGTTTCTCGGGATTGAGCGCTACGGCGTGTGGTTGCTGCTGACCACTGTTCCGGCCTACCTCGCCTTTAGTGATTTCGGACTGACTGCGGCCTCTGCCGCGGACATGACTGCACGGCTCGCCCGCGGCGACCTTGCCGGCGCCGCGCAAACCTATCGGGCCATGCGCCGCCGCCTGATGATCGCCGGCCTTGGCGTGGGTGCGGTGGTTGGCGGGGTAGCCGCGCTGCCCGGGACGCTTGATTTCGCGGCGCAAGCCTGCGGCGGGCGACCAGGCTTCGCGCTCGGTGCCATCGTGCTTTACGGTTTGGGCGTGCTCCATTGCACGGGGACGTTTTCGGCGTTCCGGGCTGCCGGGGGCTATGCCACGGCAGTCTACCGGATCCAGATCATTATCCTCGCAGAAGCCTTGACGGCCCTGGCGGCGGCGGGCGCGGGTGGAGGACTGGTGGCCATGGGCTTCGCCTTTGCCGGTGTGCGAACTGTCGGTGCGGTTTGGCTGTGGCGGGAGCTGCGCCGCCACCACCCGGTCTTCGTTGCGCCGCCCGCTGGGGCTGTGGGCGGCGGCGCGGGTGCGCTTGCCGAACCAGCGCTGGCGGCCTTGGCCTTGTCTTTGGCCACCATGATGACGATCCAGGGCGCGGTTGGCATGGTTGGGGCCTTCGCCGGGGCGATCGCGGTCCCGGCCTTCGCCGCGACCCGCACGATGACCCGCCTGCCGCTGCAGATCGCGCTGATGGCGAACCTTGCCTCGCTCCCCGACTTCGCTGCCAGCAAGGCGCGGGGTGATGACGAACGCGCTGCCAATCACATCGTGCTGACCCTGGCGGCCCTGCTGTTCGTTCTGGTGCCGGGCGCGATCGTTCTTGCCGTGGCGGGGCCGGCGCTGCTCGATATGTGGACCGGCGGGCGCATTCATGCCTCTGGCGCGCTGCTCGGCTGGGCGATCGTTGCCATGCTTGCCAACGGCTGCTGGGTGGGCCTGTCGAACTTTCTGCTGTCGCTCAACCGGCAGGCCGATTTCAGCCCGGCCTACCTTGCCCTCGCGGCGGCCGGCGGTGGTGCGGCGATCTGGGTGCTGCCCGTCCACGGCGCGGCCGGGGCGGCATTCATCGTGGCGGTGATCGATCTGGCTATGGTTTGCCTGGTGCTGCGCCAGGCGGTGCGGCAGGGCATTATCAGCACGGCCTTGATCCGCTCGGCCCCTGCGCGCTGTGCTGCAATGGTGCGGATGATCTGATCGGACATTCACCGAAACAGATACTATTTTCCTACATTGAACCATATGGGTTAATTGGCTCGCTCCGATTCATGCAGCAGGAGCGATGCCATGCCCGTGCCGATCCAGAACCCGGCCCCATTTGTCCCGAGCGAGGCCGTGGCCTTTGCTGACCTTGACGGCAATTCCACTACCGTCAGCCCGCAGGCGCCCTTGCCGGTCAATATCCAGGTACCTGCCAACCCGGTCTTGGCCGGATCGTCCGCTGCGGCGCTGCAGGTCGGGCCGTTCCAACCCGTCCCGGGGCGCGCGGTGGTGCTGGCCCTGTCGGGGGGCTGGACGGGCAGCGTTAAAGTGCTGCGTTCAACTGATGGCGGCGCCACGCGGTTGCCGCTGACCATCGGGGGGAGCGCCTGGGCACAGTTCACCGCCAATTGCTGCGAGGCGGTGTGGGAGGAGAGCGACGCCGCAGCCCGGCTCTATCTCGATATTGCGCCGACCAGCGGCACTCTGACCTATCGGATGGGGCAATGAGCGTGGATCCGATCGCCCGTGGGTTGGCGGCAAAAACCCGCAGCGATGCGCTGGGTGGCGTGAACACGCAGGCACTGGTCCGCGCCGCGCGTACGCTGGGCGCTCATCCCCGGGCCAAGGCCACGCTGGCGGCAAACGACACCCCGGTGCTGACGGTTGGCACTGATTGGGCGGTTTCCACCATCAACGGCGCGGCGGTGACGGCTGCGGCGGTGGGCCGCGCGGATTCCCGGCTGACCTACCTGTCCGGCCCGGCGGTCTATCGCTCGGCCGGGGCGGCCTGGGCGATCAACAATTTCTTCGTGATGCGCGGCGGCTATCTTGGCGCGAACGATGCGCTGGGCAACCCGCAGCGCGATGGCTGCCATTTCGCTTATGAGTTCACGCATACCGGCACTACCTTTGAAGTGCCGATGTGGACCGTGGGGGCTGGCGGCACCAATCTGCGGGTGCTGGTGAACGATGCGGTCGGCGGCACGGCGGCGGTGCCGATCACGGGCAGCTTCACGTTTCTGAAGGTACAGTTTCCGGCGAGCGGAACCCGGCGGATCCGCATCGAAACCAATGGCGTCCCCTGCAACGGCGTGAACGTGGCCAATCCGTCCGAAGTGACCGCACCCTCGCGCGACTATCCGATGGTGTCGATCCTGACCGACAGTTTCAGCGATGGCTCCGGGTCGGAAATCGGCGATGTGCAGGCGGTGGTCATGGCCCGCGCGCTGGGGCTGAACCCGGCGCTGGCGGCGGTGGGCGGCACCGGCATCATCAATCCGGGCGGCAACAACTATTCGGGCTATCCCAAAGTGGCCTGGCACCATGCCGAGCGGGTCAGGGATCTGACGCTGTCCGGGGTGGTCAGCGAACAGACCGGGGCAGCGGTGGACCCGGCGATGGGGATCGTGTTTGCATCGATCAATGACACGAGCCTGGCGGCCGGAGTGTGGAGCCCCTATGGCGCCAGCCTGACCGATGCGATCGAGAACCGCTGCAACGTGCTGATCGATGCATGGCTGGCGGCGCGGCCCGGCAAGCCGCTGGTGTTCTTCGGCCCGACCTGGCCCAACTATGGCGGCATCCTTGACACCCACCGGGTGCGCGATGGGGTGCAGCGGGCGGCCTGGGCGCGCAGCAGCAGCAACGTGTGGTTCATCGATCGGCTGATGCCCTATCACCGCACCGGGCTGTGGAACAATGCCGCCGACCCGGCGAGCCTCTACACCGGAACGGACGGCATCCACCCGACCGCGGCGGGGCACCGCTTTGACGGGTTGACCGATGCGGCGGCGCTGCGCGCGCTGATCCTTAGCGAAATGGCATGAGCATCCGGGCGAGGCGTGGCGGTCTCGCCCGCCTTTGCGATTGCGGTGTCAGAAATTTCGGTTAATACTTAAGTAGATGCGCGAGATCGGGGGTGGTCGCGGCGCCCTTGGGATTCGTTGTTCAACCTGATGTCGCACCGCAGCCTTCCCCGGATCGGTTTGCTCTGGGCCCAGTTCGCAAGTTACCATATCGACCGTGCCGAAGCGGTTGGTCGGCGGTTTGCCGGCGGCTGGGACGTGACTGCGGTCGAAGTCGCCACGGCATCGCGGACCTATCAATGGCAGCCATCGGGCGCGCTTGATGCCGCGCGCAAGGTCACCCTGTTTCCAGGTCAGGTCTATGACGACATTCCCTGGCATCGCCGGCTCTGGGCGCAGTGGTCGGCCCTGCGGGGATGCCGGATCGTCTTCGTCGGGATCGGCTATGATCAGCCCGACATCCTGTGTCTTGGTTGGCTCTTGCGGTTGACGGGGCACCGGGTGGTGATGCTGACCGATTCCAAGTTTGATGATCGCCCCCGCTGGGTGCTGCGCGAAGCCGGCAAGGCGCTGCTCCTGCGGTGTTTCCACGCCGCCATCGTCGCGGGGCGGCGGCAGCGGGATTTCGTGTGGATGCTGGGCTTTGGTGGCCGCCGCGCAATCTTGCCGGGGATGGATACGATCAGTGTCGCGCGGGTACGATCCTTGGCGCAGCGCGAACTGGAGCGCCCGCTCCCCTTTGCCGAGCGCGAGTTCGTGTTCGTCGGCCGGTTCGTGCCCAAAAAGAACGTGCTGCGCATGATCGAGGCCTATGCCCGCTATGCCGGGCAGGCAGGCGAGGCAGCCCATGGGCTGCGGCTGGTGGGGGCAGGCCCGCTCGAACCGGCAATGCGCGAACTGGTTGACCGGCTCGGGATCGCCGAGCGGGTGCACTTTTCAGGTTTTCTGCCCGATGCCGAAGTGCCCCGGGTGCTGGCGGGGGCGCTGGCGCTGGTTCTGGTCAGTACCGAAGAGCAGTGGGGGCTGGTTATCAACGAAGCCGTGGCGCTGGGCGTGCCGGTGATCACCAGCTTTCCGGTCGGCGCGGGCGATGCGCTGGTACGCAGCGGCGAGAATGGCTTTCTGGTTGAGGCTGGCGCGGTCGACGGGATTGCGGCGGCAATGACGCAGGCCGCATCCAGCGAGGCGCTCTGGCAGCGCTTGTCAGCCGCTTCGGCTGCGCGCGGGTGGCTGGCGGATGCGGACCGCTTTGCCGATGCGGTCGAAGTGTTGGTTGACGCCCCCGGCGCCGCGTCTGCGGCCGAACGGATCGGCCGGTTCGAACAGGTTCTGGACGAAGCGGCATGAGCGGTGCGCGACAGCTGCCGTGCATCGGCTTCGTCTGGGCGCAGTTCTCCGCCTATCACGTCGACCGGATCGAGGCGGCGGCACGGCAGTTGACGGGACGGGCGAGGGTGTTGGCGGTGGAAGTCTGCTCGCGCTCCGAGGCCTATGCCTGGGCGCCGTCAGGGCTGGTGGGCGGAGCGGACAAGCGCCGCCTGTTCCCGGATCAGGCCTTTGAAGAGGTCCACCCGCTGCGGCGTTGGTGGGCCCAGCTGCGCGCCTTGCGCGGCTGCAGCGTGGTGTTCATCGGGCTGGGCTACAACGAGCCCGACGCGCTGCTGCTGTGCTGGACGCTGCGGCTGCTCGGCGTGAAAGTGGTGATGATGACCGCCTCGAAGTGGGACGATCGCCCGCGCCGGACCGGTTTTGAGCTGATGAAGGCCTGTCTTCTGTCCGCCTTCAGCGCCGCGCTGGTCGGTGGTGCCCGGCAAAAGGCCTATGTCGAGTTCCTCGGCTTCCGCCGCCGCCCGGTGCTGGTTGGCTACAACACGGTCAATACGGCGCGGATCAGGGCGCAAGCGGCTGCCGTGGATCAGTCAGCGCCGAATTTCGCCCAGCGCAGATTCATTTTCGTCGGCCGCTTCGTCGCCAAGAAGCAGCTTGAACTGATGCTCAGGGCCTATGCCGCCTATGCCGTGGACGCGGGCGCTAGCGCCCACGGGTTCACGCTAATCGGCGCTGGGGAATGCGAAGGCGACCTGCGCCGCCTCGCCAGCGAACTGGCGATTTGCCACTTGCTCGAATGGACGGGATTCCTTGATGCTGCGGCAATTTCTGCCCGCCTGGCACGGGGGCTGGCGCTGGTGCTGGTCAGCCGTGAGGAACAATGGGGGCTGGTGATCAACGAAGCCGTGGCCGTTGGCCTCCCGGTAATTGCCAGCGCGGGCGTTGGTGCGCGCGAGGCGCTGGTCGGCAATCTTGAAACCGGCTGTGTGGCCGTGCCGGGGTCGGTTGCCGGGATTGCAGCGGCGCTGGCAACCGTCGGTGCAAGCGAAGTGTCATGGACGCAAATGTTGCGGGCCTCGGCCGCCCGGACATGGTTTGCCGATAGCGAGCGATTTGCTGAGGCAGCCGACCTGCTGGTCATGACCGACCCGTCACCCGTCACGGTGGCGAACCATGCACGTTTCACGGCCGGGCTCCTGCCGCCGCTCAGCGGTGCGCCGGATTGAGGCGGCGATGCTGATATTGCTCATCATCCTGCTGCTGGAAGCCGGGCTGGTCGCGCGCTCGATCCGGCGGCTCGGCCTTTTTTGCCCCTATCCCCATGGCAACTTGCTGCTCATCATGGTCGGGCAGGCGTCGATGACGGCCTGTGCCTATGGCTATGCCAACTATGATTTCGCGGATTCCTTTTCGTCGAATTTCTACAAATCAAACAGCGGATTGGTGAACCTCCAGTTCCTATTCTTCTTCCTGATGATTCTCGCTCCGGCCGAACTGGCGTCGCGCCGCGCGGGGCGGGCCGGGGTTGGGCACTATGGGCGGATGATCGCGAATTTGCGCGCCGGACCGGCGGCGCGATCGCTGACCCCGGTCTATGCCTTTATTGGCGTGCAGTGGCTCTATTTCATTGTTCTGGCGTTGAATCTGAACTGGTCGATTGCATGGTCGAACAGTGAATACATGCTCATGAATACTTACGGGCGGGCCGTATCGGGCGGGAAAATTCCAGACTTCCTGATCCAGATCCTGAAGCCGATGTCGATCTTCACGATGAGCGTGGCGGGTTACCTCGCGGCGCAGCGCCACCGTCTGGCTTTCCTGGCGATTGCGCCGATCGCGGCGTTTTACCTCGCCTATCAGATGGGGGACCACACCCGCGCGGCAGCTGCGCTTGTTGTGGCATTCGCGCTGGCTCATTTCGCGGTCAGCGGCAGCAAGGCGGTGCTGATTACCGGCGGCCTGATGGCGGTCTATCTGACCAATTATGCGCTGTTCGGCCGATCCGAGCAGGCGCACGGGATCGCCTCGATACCCGAGACGATCCTGGTGCCCGGCGGGATCGTCTGGGACAATTCGCTCAACACCATCCTGAACATTGCCGAGGGTGTGTTCACGACGAGCGAAATGTTCGTTTTCGACGTCGAATACGGCACCTTGTACAAGCTGCTGAGCTTTTCGCCGTTCCCCAGTTTCATTGATGGTTTTGAAGCGATCAGGGCCCAGAATTATGTCGGCCTGTCGGGCGCGGCGACAACATCCGCATTCATGGAATCCTATGCATTCGGGATGGCGTATTTTGCCTTTTCCATAATAGTGCAAATATATATTGGATGCGCAATTCTGAAAAAATTCCTGATAAACGCAAATGCGTTTTCATTTATTGCAAATATCATGATGATGATTGCGGTATATCTTGAATTTACATATCCTGTTCGAAACGTATTCCGCCTTTTCATTCTGGCATTGTTTTTTGCGCTAATCGCGCGCGCGCGCTCGGCCAGCCGACTCCAGTCCCCTCGTGCGCTTCCCGGCGCACGGCTGTCCGCCATCCCGCCGGCCGTTGCCCGCCGCCGCGTCAGGCTCGGCCAAGCAGGATATTCCAGCGCGGTGATGCAAGACATGAGGCCGGGCCTGTGATGCGCGCGGTGGACAGTGGGGCGCTTGTCGGCCGGCGGATTGGGTTGCTCAATGCTGCCGCCTCGCGGCTTGGGGGCGGGGTGTTCGAGGCGGTTGCGGCGCAGGCCGGGATGATCCGCGCCGCCGGCGGCGAGGCAAGGGTCTTCGCGCTGGAGGATGCCCATAGCGCCGAGGATGCGGCGCGGCTGGCCCCGAGCTCGGTGGTGACCGCGCCGGTGGTTGGCCCGGCGCAGATCGGCTTTGCCCCGCGGCTGGCCGAACAGCTGATCGCCGCCGATCTCGATTGCCTGCACCTCCACGGCATCTGGATGTATCCCTCGCGCGCGGCAACGCTCTGGGCCCGGCAGACCGGGCGACCCTATCTGGTATCGCCGCACGGGATGCTCGATCCGTGGATCACCGCGCGCGGGCGCTGGAAAAAGACGCTGGCCCGCGCCGGCTATGAACGCGCCAGCTGGCGGGCGGCTACACATCTCCACGCGCTGACGCCGAGCGAGGCACGGGCGATAACGGCCGAAACCCGGCGCACAGACAGTCTGGTGATCCCCAATGCCGGGCCTCCGCCAGCCGCGTTTCGCGCTGCGCCGCGCACGGAGGAAGTGCTCTATCTCGGGCGCATCCATCCCAAAAAAAACCTCTCCGCACTGATCGCGGCGTGGGAGCTGTTGGTCGCCACCCGCGCCCTGCCCGAGCGCGCGCGGCTCACCATCGCCGGCTGGGGCGAGCCGCGCGATGTCGCCGCGATCGAGGCCCGGCTGGGCACCGCGCCGCTTTCGATCCGCTTCATCGGCCCCGCTTTCGGCGCGGCCAAGGCCGCGCTGCTGGCGCGGGCGCGCTACATGGTGCTGCCGTCCTTGAGCGAAGGCTTGCCGATGGCCGTGCTGGAGGCCTGGGCCGCCGGAATGCCCGTGCTGATGTCGCCGGGCTGCAACCTGCCCGAAGGCTTTTCCGCCGGTGCTGCGCTCGATTGCGGCACCAGCGTCGAGGCGATTGCTGCCTGCCTGCTGCGGGCCCTGGGGCTGGGGCACGGCGAATGGCTCGGCATGGCCCGCGCCGCAGCCACCCTCGCCGCCAAGCGCTTTGCCCCGGGCGTGATCAGCGCGCAGTGGGCCGAGGTCTACGCCGAACTGATTGCGGCGCATCGCGAGGCGCGCGCATGACCCTGCTCGATGCCAGCCAGACCCGCCCGCTGGAGGGTGGCGCCAGTTTCTCGCTTCGCAACCGGCTGGCGCGGGTGGCATGGGGCATCGCCTGGCTGGTGCTCGCGCGGTTTACCCCGCCGCCGCTGCATGGCTGGCGGCGGCTGGTGCTGCGTGCGTTTGGCGCAAAGGTCGGGCGCGGCGCGCGGGTGCATGGCAGCGCGGCGATCTGGCTGCCGGCCAACCTTGAGCTCGGCGACCATGCCCTGATCGGCCCCGGCGTGCGGCTTTACAATCAGGGACGGATCACGATCGGGCCGCGCACCGTGATTTCTCAGCGCGCGCACATCTGCGCGAGCACCCATGATGTCAGCGATCCCCATTTCCAGCTGGTGCTGCGTCCGGTGACGATCGGCGCGCAGTGCTGGGTCGCGGCCGAGGCGTTCGTCGGGCCGGGCGTGGTGATGGGGGATGGGGCGGTGCTGGCCGCGCGCGGGGCGCTGTTCGGCCCGGCCGAGGGCGGAATGATCTATCGCGGCAACCCGGCGACCCCAGTCAAGCCGCGCCGCCTGCGGGATCAGCGCCCCAGCGGCTCCAGCCAAACCTGATTGAGCCAGGTGCCGCCCGCACCCGGCGCGATGCCAAAGGTGATCCAGTGCGTGGGGCAATCGGCGGGCAGCGCAAGATCGGCGGCCCAGCGCCGCGCGCGGCCATCCCATGTGCCTGCTTGCCAGGCCGGAGGCTCGGCCGCGCAGGAGGCCGCAACGCGCAAGCCCGCCCCGCTCGGGCCCGCTAGCCAGCTCAGCCGATAGAGCCCCGGCGCGGCGGGGGTCAGCTGAGCGGCGATCCGCCGGGTCACGCTGGCGCTGCTGTCGATCATCAGGCGCTGCCCGGCCATGCCACTCGCTGCCAGTGCCAGCGCGACATCGGCGTGGCTGGTCAGCGCCCATGCGAAAGGGCTCGGCGCCTGATCGATCTGCAGATCGGCAAAGGCCCCGTCACCCAGCGCGCCGCTGCGCCGCTGCGGGCAATGCCGCTGCCACAGGCTGAGCGCTGGCGCGATCTCGCCCAGCGCGGCAAGCCGGGTGATCGCCGGGCCGATGCCCTCGCAGCCCAAGGGGGTGTTTGCAGCGGCGAGTTGTTCCAGCACTGTGGCGCGCTGGCGCAGCGCAGCGGCGGGCAGGCGGGCAGCCTCGCCGGCATAGCGATCGAGCCAGGCCGGCCGCAGCGCCATCCGGGCGACGAGCGCGCGCTGTCCGGCGGGATTGCGTTCGAACGGGTCGAGCAGCGCGGGCTGCGTGATCAGGCCGGGATCCCGGCGCAGCAAGGCATCGAGCCGCAGCGCGGCGGTCGCATAGTCGCCAGCGGCCAGCGCCTGCTCCAGCCAATAGGTCTGGGTATAGGGCACCCGCCAGCCGAGCTGTCCGGCAACGCGAAACGCGCGGTCTGCCCCCGCGCGATCGCGGCTGGCCGCGCGCGCCGCGCCGAGCAGGGCTGTGCTTTCCGGATCGAGCGGGGCGGCGCTGACCGCCGCCCGGGCGCTGCGCAGCGCCGCTGCGGTGTTTCCGGCCGCCAGCTGCGCGCGTCCGTCCGCGCGCAGGCTCTCATTGGCAAAGGGTGCGGGCACCCAGCCGCCGAGCGCCGGGTGCTGCGCGGCGAGCCGGTCTGCCGCGCTGCCAAGCGCCAGCGCGCCATAGGCCAGCGCGCCGGTAAACGCGAGCAGGCGCAAGGCTGCCGGGCGCGCCATGGTCAGGCCGCCGCTTCGTCGTGACGATAGTGGCCGTAATCGTGGCCATAGTAATCGGAATAGCGATTGCCGCTTTTGTTGGGATCGAACTTGGTCAGCACCGCACCCAGCAGGATCGGCCGCATCGCGCGCAGCCGGCGCAGCGATGCCTTGAGCGCGCCGCGGTGGCCGCGTTCGCTTTCGATCACGAAGACCACGCCATCGACCAGCGCCGACATGGCCGGGGCATCGGCCAGGCCAAGGATCGGCGGGCTATCGATCACCACCACGGCAAAATTGCGCGCGGCTTCTTCGAGCAGATCCTCGAAGCGGGCGGTGGCGATCAGTTCGGTCGGACTGGGCGGGATCGGACCCGCGCCGATGACCCACAGGTTGTCGCGCCCGCTGTCCAATTGCACCGTCTCGATCCCGTCGCGGCTGGCCAACAGTGTCGACAGCCCCTGTTCGTTGGGCAGCGCAAGCCGCCGGTGCAGCGATGGGCGGCGCAGGTCGGCGTCGATCAGCAAGGTGCGCTTGCCCATGCGCGCAAAGCCTGCGGCCAGCGCGAGGCTGGTGGTGCTCTTGCCTTCGCCGGCCTGGGCGCTAGTTACCAGCAGGATCTGCGGCATGCCTTCGGGCGTTGAATAGAGCAGCGCGGCGCGCAGCGAATTGTAGGCCTCCGAAATGGCCGATTTGGGATCGAGCATGGCCGCATCGGGCGTGCTGCCGGAGGCGCTGGGCACCACGCCGAGCAGCGCGAGATGGAGCTTGGCCTCGACATCTTCGGGGATGCGGATTGAATCGTCGAACTGGTCCTTGATGAGGACGCTCGCACCTGCAAGCGCTAGCCCGAGCAGCAGCCCCAGCGCCAGGTTGCGCAGCATCCGGGGCGATGACGGGCGCTCGGGCGCGGCGGCGCTGTCGATGATCGCAACATTGCTGAGGCTGACCCCGGCCAGCGCGTTGAGCTGCTTGAAGCGTTCGAGCAGCCCGTCATAGACTTGGCGGTTGGTTTCGACCTCGCGGGCCAGCAGCCCGTGCTGGACCATCCGGTCCTGCTCGGACAGGGTATCGTTCTTCATCCGCGCGACCTGCGCGGCGAGTTGCTGCTCGGCCGCGCGCGCACCGCGATATTCGCCCTCGATTGCACTGCGCACCGCATTGGCGGCGGACTGGAGCTGGCGGTTGATCGCATCAAGTTCGGATTGCCGCGCGCGGACCGAGGGATAGTCATCAAGATGCCGGGCGCGGTCATCGGCGAGCAGGCCTTCGAGTTCGGCCTTGCGGGTCATCAGCGCGGAGACCGCCGGATTGGCCAGCACTGCGCTTGACCCCAGCGACCCGCCCGAGGTTACCGCGCGCCACCGGCTTTCGGTTTCGATCCGGTGCGCGGTGGCGGTATTGGCGGCCTGGTTGAGCTGGAGCAGGCTGGAGCTGGTCACGGTCTGCCCGGCGGCGGCGCCCTTGTCCTCGCCGACGGGCGCGGCGGCATGGATCAGGCCGTTGCTGCGGGCATAGGCGTTGAGCGCGCGCTCCGAGGTTTCAAGCCGCTGCTTGGCCTCGGTCAGCTGCCCCGACAGGAAGGTGCGGGCATAGGCCGAGCTATCGAACTTGCGCTGGAGGTTGGCGGCAATGAATTCGCTGGCATAGGTGTTGGCGATCTGCGCGGACATCGCCGGATCGGTAGTGTCGACGTTGATCGTGGCGATCCGCGAATCCCGCGGCAGGCTGACCAGCAGGTGATCTTGCAACAGCTTGATGACTTCGGCGCGCTGGGCCTCGGCGGAGGCGTTCGGCTCAGGCAGCGGTTCACCCTGTGCGGCATAGAAGTGCGGATTGCCCGTCAGCTTGAGCACCTGCGCCACCCGCTGCGCGAGGCTGCGGCTGCGCAGCACCTCGACCTGGGTCTTGAGGAAGCGGTCGGTGTCGAGCCCGCTGGACGGACGATCGGCGGCCTCGTCCTCCTTGTCGCCGAGCACGCGCCCGCCGGTATCGTTGATCTGGATCGTCGCGGCGGCGGTGTAGCGCGGGGTCTGGAGCAAGGTGACCGCCAGTGCGCAAGCCGTGCAGGCGGCAACGATCGCCGCGATCAGCCAGAGGTTGCCGCGCAGCGTGGCGGCGATATGGCGCAGGTTCCACGCCGCATGGTCGGTGCCCGGCACGGGCTGGGCCAGCGCCGGATCGTGCGCCGGCAGGTGCGGCGCGGCGGGCAGCGGAAGCGATGCGATGTCAGCCACGGTTCGAAGATCCTTCCGCCGCTCAGTGGCGCAGATAGTAGAAGATGTTGAAGGCGGGGGCGGCCTGCAGGAATTCGCGCCAGGCGCCTTTCAGCGCCGAATGCCCGACCACGACGGTGTCACCCGCCAGGATCTGCGGGTCGGCGGCGTTGCCGCGGCGAATATCGAGCAGGTTGAAGCGCCCGCCCATCCGCCGGCCGTTGACCGTGCGGAAGATCATCACTTCGTCCAGCCGGGCCACTTCGGTCGGGCTCTTGGCCTCGGCGATGGCGGAGAGCAGGGTAGTGCTGTCGGTTGCCTCGAACACGCCGGGATCCTTGACGTCGCCTTCGACCGCGAACGTTGTCTTTAGCCGTTCGAGCACGATCACCGCGACTTGGGGATCGCGCACGAAGCGGCTGCCGAGCCGCATGGCAATGTCTTCGCGCAGTTCCGAAGGCCTCCGCCCGGCGGCGATGATTTCACCCGCCAACGGCAGCTGGACATAGCCATTGGCATCGATGCGATACTGTTCCGAAGTCAGTTCGGGTTCGCCCAGCACGCGGATCGCCAGCCGGTCGCCCGGGCGCATCACCTCGTCCGGGCCGGTGCCTTCGGGTGGGGCGGCAAACAGCGCGGCGGCATCGGCGCCGCTCGGTAGATGGGCAGGGGCCGCGTGCTCGCACCCGCCGCAGGCAAGCGCGAGGCCGGCAAGGGTGAGCCAGGCATGGGCTATGCGGGCATGGGTCCGGATCATTGCGTGTTCCCTGAAGGCTCGGCCAGCGCGAGGATGATCCCGGCGCACCCTGCGGCAAGGCTCGCCAGCGCGAGCGAGCGCAGCGGATAGTCGGTGAGCGAATGGGCAATGAGGATCAGCAGCGCGGTGCCGGCAAAGACCAGTTCTGCGCGATTTTCGCCCGCCGCTCTGCGCCACGCCGTTACCAGCCGTGCCATTACCAGTGCCAGCGCGGCCCCTGCCAGCGCGAGCGCCGCTGCGCCGCCTTCGACCAGCAATTCAAGCGCTTCGTTGTGGGCGCGGTTGGGCAGGGCCGGGCGGACCACTTCAAGCCGTTCGGCGGCGAGCAGGGCCGGCTGGAAATTGCCCATGCCCACGCCGAAGGGAAAGGCTTGCTGTCCGGCATGGAGCGCATCGCGCCAGATTTGCGGGCGCAGTTCGCCGGCGAAGTCGAACCGCGCTGTGACCCGGTTCAGCGCGTCGTTGCCATGAAGGGCCAGCGCGGCAAGCCCGCCCAGCGCCGCGCCGATGACCAGCAGCAGGAAAAGCTGCCGCCGACCGCCCGCCAGCCACGGCCGCAGGATCGCCGTGGTCGCCACCAGCGCCAGCGGCATCAGCGCGATGCCGGTGCGCGATGCGGTGAGCACGGTGCCGAGGGCGAGCAACAAGCTGGTACCCGCCGCCAGTCCCAGCACCACGCCGCGCCGCGCAGGGATCATGCCGTGCTGCGCGCCAAGGCGCAGCGCAAGGGCGCTGGCGATCATCCCGATCAGCAGCAGGTCTGCGGTGCTGTTGTGGTTGGCCTGAAAGCCATCGAGGAAGCGCGAGGGTGCAGCGTAGAGGCGCAGCGGCGAAAAGTCTCCGCCCGCAAGCTGCGCCGCGCCGAGCAGCAAGCTCAGCAGCGCAAAGCTGGCGATAATTACGGGGAGCAAGCGGCGCACGTGCGGCGGTGCGCTGGCGGTCAGCAGCAGGATCGCTACCGGCGGCATGGCGGCGAGCAGGGCGGCAAGCGTGCGCGCGGGGGTGATCGACCAGCTTCGCCAGGCGGTGTCTTCGCCGATCAGGGCCAGCGCCGCGCGCTCGGCCTCGCGGCCGGGGAGGGCCTGCCAGAGTATTGGGGGCAGCGGCACCAATTGCAGCAGCGGCAGGATCAGGCACAGGGCGGCAAGGACCAGCGCTGACCAGGGGATCGGGGCGGTATCGGCGGGGCGCTGCCACAGCCACGCGGCGGCAAGCCCGGCGACCGCCAGCTCTGCCAGCAGTTCGGGCAGCGGCGCGGGCGAGCCTCCGCCGCCAAGCAGCAGGGCGGCGAGCAGCGCAAGAGGCGCAAGGATGTTGGAAAGGGTCGGCGCGGGCCAGTCCTGCGCCGTGATCAGGCTTTGCAAGGTGGGGCTCAGCCCCGGCTGTCGCTACCGCCGCCGCCGGCTGCGGCCAGACCCAGCCCGGCAAGCGCCGCACCGCCCATGATCAGGCCCGCCCCCGGAATGCCGCCGCCGCCGCCAGTGGCCTCAACCGGCTGGCGCTGGGCCGGCGTGGTGGGCGCGTTCTGGCATTCGCGGTCGCGCAGCAGGTTTGAGATGATGCCTTCCGCCGGGGCATCGCTGCCGATCGGTCCGGCTTCGACGGTGCAGACGCAGCCGCCGTTTTCGAGCACCTGGCGGGTGATGTCGGCGCCGCCCGAAGTGGCGCTGCGAATCACATCGACCCGGCACTTTTCACCCATGCCGCCGCCTTCGCCGTCGGCAAAGGTCGACTGGACTGCCGGGATGGCCTGAAGCGCGCGGGTTTCCCCGCTTACGGCAAGGCTGGCACCCAGCAAGCTGACCACTGAAGTTGCGGCAATAATCTGGAAAGACACGGAAATTTCCCCTCTGCGACCATTGCGGCCCTAACATAGGGAAAATGCGTATGTCCAGCATTGATACACGGCCAGGCCTGCCGGTTGGCGGGGCCTGGCCGCGTTATCAAGGTGCTTAGTGCAGGCCCAGTTCGTAGCGGCCGGTCACCATGTGGTGGACTTCATCGGGACCGTCGGCGAAGCGCAGATGGCGCACGTCGGCATAGAGTTCGGCCAGCGGGGTCCACTGCGACATGCCGGTTGCGCCGTGGATCTGGATCGCCTGGTCGATGATCTGGCAGGTCTTTTCAGGGACCATCGCCTTGACCATGCTGACCCAGACGCGGGCCTCGCGGTTGCCCAGCACGTCCATCGCCTTGGCGGCTTTCAGCACCATCAGGCGCATCGCCTCGATCTCGATCCGCGCGCGCGACACCAGTTCGAGGTTCTTGCCCAGCATGATCAGCGAGCGGCCGAAGGCTTCGCGCGAATTGCCGCGCTTGACCATCAGGTCGAGCGCGATCTCGGCCTTGCCGATGGTGCGCATGCAGTGGTGGATGCGGCCCGGCCCGAGGCGGACCTGCGAGATTTCAAAGCCGCGGCCCACGCCCAGCAGGATGTTTTCCTTGGGCACGCGCACGTTGGTGAAGCGCATGTGCATATGCCCGCGCGGCGCATGGGTGGCGCCGAACACGTGCATCGGCCCGAGCACTTCGACACCCGGCGTGTCCATCGGGACGAGGATCTGCGATTGCTGCGACGAGGCCGGACCATCCTCGCTGGTGCGCACCATCACGATCATGATCTTGCAGCGCGGATCGCCCGCGCCCGAGATGTAGTACTTCTCGCCGTTGATGACCCATTCATCGCCATCAAGTACGGCGCGGGTGCGGATGTTCTTGGCATCCGACGAGGCAACGTCCGGCTCGGTCATGACATAGGCCGAGCGGATTTCGCCGGCGAGCAGCGGTTCGAGCCACTGCTTCTTCTGCTCGGGCGTGCCGACGCGTTCGAGCACTTCCATGTTGCCGGTATCGGGGGCCGAACAGTTCAGCGATTCCGAGGCCAGCGGGCTCTTGCCCAGTTCCGCCGCGATATAGGCATAGTCGAGGTTCGAAAGCCCTTCGCCATGCTCGTCATCGGGAAGGAAGAAGTTCCACAGCCCCGCGGCCTTGGCCTTGTCCTTGGCGCCTTGCAGCAGTTCGAGCTGGCCCGGGGCAAAGCTCCACGGATCGGCGCGGCCCTTGCCGAGACGGTCATATTCCTCGGTGATCGGATCAACGTTTTCGCGGATGTGCCGCTTCACGGCTTCGAACAGGGGGCGCGCCTTTTCCGACATGCGCAAGTCGTCGAGTTCGGGGATCGTGAAGATATTCGACATTGTGGCATCCTGCTGTGTTTCGCCGGCCTTGCTGACCGATCTTGAGCCCATTCGGGGTGTGGCACCCGCGCGCACGGGGCGTGCGCGTCAGGGCAATGCTGCCCCACTTGGCCGCTGGCGGCAAGCGCGCTGGCGCAGGGAATAAAATTGAGGGTGAGCCGCGCCGCACGGCAGGCTATGGGCGGCGGGCAAAGGAGCCGTGATGAGCGTCGCATTCCGCCGTGATGGCGATGAGGAACACCTCGAACCCAAGTTCGAACTGCCGATCCCGCCCGGCCCCAATCTGGTGACCGGGCGCGGGCTGGCGCAGATCCGCGCCAAGGTGGCCGAGCTGGAAGCCGCCGTGCCCGCGCTGGACGACGAGGCCGCGATCACCGCGGCGCGGCGCGAGCTGCGCTATTGGAGCACCCGCCAGGCGACCGCGCAGCTGGTCGATCCGGCGGACGGCAGCCATGTGGCTTTCGGCTGCCGGGTGACCTTCATGCTTAATGGGCGCGAGCGCACGATCACGATCGTCGGCGATGACGAGGCCGATCCGGCCGCCGGATTGCTGGCCTATTCGGCGCCGCTGTGCCGGGCGATGATGGAGGCCGAAGTTGGCGACCGGGCCGATTTTGGCGGCGCGGCCGAGGCGATCGAGATCATCGCGATCGCGCCGGCCTGAGCCGGGCTTCAGTTGACCAGCGAATTGAAGGTGATGCTGAAACTGGGCGGGGTTCCGGTCGAGCCCGCCATGGTCCCCTTGGGGTTGAGGCAGATGTAATGCACCGCCGGGTCATAGGCGCTGACCGGGCTATAGGTGCAGGCTGCGAACGATGAGGGCGCCGACACCGCGTTGGAATAGCGGATGTCGGTTCCGGCATTGAAGGTCAGCGCGGAACTGGGCGTGCCCTGGGTGAAGGTCGGCGCGGCGGCGGTGCCGACGGTGATTTGCGGCGGCAGGCTGTCGATCAGCAGGACCGAATTGCCATCGACGCTGGCTGCCCCCGAATTCGATACGCTCAGCGTATAGCGCATGATCGCGCCGGGAATGGCCTTGGGATTGGCGGTGCCGTTGAGCGGGTCGGACAGCGTGGCCGATGACTTGACGATCGCCAGCGTGGCGTTCGAGGCGCGCTTGGTATTGGTGATCGTGCAGCGGATCACATCGCCCATCTGTGGCGTGAGCGAGGCGGTGGGTGTGGTCGGCAGCGGAGTGGTCGATCCGCTCCAGCCGTTGGTGCAGGCCATCGCCGCGGTATATTGCGTCAGGCTGGTTGCGCCCGATCCCAGCTCATAGAGCGAATAGGCCGTCCCGCTGCTGACCTGGGTTAGCGCGGTCGAGGGATTGCCGACCGCCGTGCCGGTGCCGGTGGTGGTGGTCGAGGCAATCGCGGTGCTGCCCTGATCGATCCGCATGATGAACTGGTCGCTGGCAAACTGGCGTCCGCTGGCGGCCAGCGCCTTGGTCAGTTGCAGGTGCGGATAGGGCGTGTTGGTGAACAGGCATTGCACGTTGTCGCCAAATTGCAGCGCGCCGAAATTGTAGCTGGTGGTCACCACATTGCTGGGCAGCGGGGTGCTCGATGATACCGCGTTGGTGCAGGTCAGCTGCGAGCGGTATTCGCTCATCACGCTACTGCTGCCGCCCGCCATCGCTTGGCCCAGCGTCAGCGGCAGGGCCGAACTGCTCGACAGCGCGGCGGCGGTGAAGGGGCCAAGCCCGGTCCCGCTCGACGTGCCGGAGGCGAGGGTCGAGCCATTGGCCGTGGCCTTGATGTCGAACTGGAACTGGTCGGCAGTGGCGACGCGGGTGCCGGCGATCTGGAGGTTGAGCCGGATCGAGGCAAACCGCACCGCGAACATCGTGCCCTGCAAACCGCCGCCGACCAGCGTGGTGATCAGCGTGGTCGGCGTGGTCGACCCGAAGATATAGGCCCCGACCGTGCCCGCGACCCCGGTGGTGGTGACGGTGTTGGTGCCGATCCCCGAAACGGTGGGGTAGATCGAACCCGAAGTCGGCCCGACCTGATCGAGCTGGATCCAGCTGCCGCCGTTGGTCTGGAACTGGAGGGATTCGCCCTGGTTCGAACTTTCCGCATCGGCGGCCGCGAACATGTAGGAGGTGATCGTGGTTGCCCCCGAAGGCGGGGTCAGGGTGATGCCGGTGATGGTGACAGTCGTGGTCCCCGCGGCGGTCTGGTAGAACACCGGGCGCCCGGCGATGCCGAGGAAGGCCGTGTTGCCGACCGCCGCGCCGCTCCACGATGGCGATGTTGCCGAGGTGGCGGCCGCGCCAGAGACCTTGAGGTTGAAGGTCATCACCGTGCCATCGGGCAGGGTGTAGCTCATATTCTGGCCGCTGCCGCTGCGTGCGGTGATGTCGTTGTAGCTTGCCAGATCGAGCCAGCAGTAGGTCTGCCAATTGGTGGGGCCGGTGCTGCCCTGCGCGGTTGCATAGTTGCAGTTGGCGGCGCGCGCCGGCGCGGACAGGCCAAACAGGGCCAGGGCAAGGCCGACAAGGGCCAGCAGGTGGTGAAGGCGGCGACGGATCATCAGGCGGTGGCTTTCGCCAACCGTTCTAGTGGAAAGCCCTTATTGTGCGGTTAACGCCGCGAAAAGGCTTTGCCGCCGTGCGCGGTCAGACCTGCGCCGCCGGGGTTAGTCCGTCGTTGGCCATCTGGTGGGCTGGGCTCAGCGCATCCACCGCCATCTGGAGGTAGGCGGCGGCGATTGTCTCGCCCGAACTATCCAGACGGCCGAGAATGTCGGTGAGGCAGGCCGCCATGGGCGGCTGGCTCAGCACGCCGTCTGGCAGGTTCAGGGCATAGCTCGACTTCAGGGGGCAGCTGCACATGATGAAGGCTCGCGACTCTAAAAGGTAAGTCTAGATACCTATCAGTGGGCCCCGCAGGCCAAACCTGAATTTTCTTATATGTCCCTGAAGAATATGGCAGCTTTTGACAGGTGAAATAGCGAAAGTGCGCGGATTTCCGTCAGTCTGCGGGGTGCGCAAGGTCGGCCAGATAGGTGCGCCGCATGGCGTAAAATGCACCCGCAGCGGCCAGACACGGCAGCGGCAACAGGCGAAAAGCTGTCAGCAAATTGCTGGCATCGGCGATCCTGCCGACGAGAATCGGTCCCGGTGCCAGCCCCAGCAGATTGTTCGCCAAGGTCAGCGTGGCGAAGGCCGATCCATGGATGGCAAGCGGGGTAAGATTGGCGACCATCGCGCCCGCCGGGCCGGTGGTGCCAGCCACCAGGAACATCGCCAGCGCGAGCAGCGCCAACTGGGCCGTGCCCGGCGGCAGCAGCAGCGCGGCGAGCAGGCTGCCCGCTGCCCCGATGGCATAGGTCATCGCCAGCGTGATCTTGGCCTCGGGCCGGCCGCGCGCCAGCCGGTCGCTGATCTGGCCGCAGACCACCATGCCCAGCCCGCAGGTCAGCAGCAGCAGCGCGGCGGTGCGCCCGGCGCGGTCCACCGGGAGGGCGTAATAGCGGCCAAGGTAGCTGGGCAGCCAGGTCGGCAGGGCGCCGGCGGCGAACATCTGCAAGCCGCTGCCCAGATAGGCGAAGCGGACCGAGCGAGAGGCGAACAGCGCGCGCAGCGGCAGCCGCGTGACAGCGCTGCCCGGTACGGCCACGGCGGAGCCGACGAGATCGCGGATGCGGCTTTCGCGCACGACCAGCGGATAGATCACGCCCAGCACCAGCCCGGCCAGCCCGATCGCGGCAAAGGCGGCGCGCCAGCCGTGGCTGGCTGCGATCTGCGCGCCGAGCGCCACCCCCAGCACCTGCCCGAACAGTCCGCCGGCCATGAAGGCGGCGGCGAGCGTTGCGCGCAGGCGCTGCGGAAACACGCTGATCACCACCGCGATGCCGACGCTGCCATAGGCAGCCTCGCCCACCCCGACGAGCGCGCGGCCGATGAGCATTTCGGGATAGTCGCGCGCGGCCGAGCACAGCAGCGTGGCAAGGCTCCAGACGATCGCCATCGCGCAGAGGCTGCGCACCCGTCCGAGCCGGTCAGCGGCAAGCGAGAGCGGGAAGGTCAGCAGGCCGACCATCACCGCGACCACGCCCGAGAGCAGCCCGAGCCGGGCATCGCTGAGGTGCCATTCGGCCTTGAGCAGCGGGAAGATCGCGTTGAGCACCTGGCGCGCCATGTAATCCGAGATCAGCAGGCCAAAGCTGAGCGCGAAGACCGCCCAGCCATAGGGCGTGGCGCGGGGCGGGCCGGCTTGGTCTGCGGAAAGGGCGATCGGTGCGGCCATGGGGTTCCCTTTGCTGCCTAGCGTGCGAGCTGCCGGATGAGGTCGAGCCCGGCGGGCCACGGCCCAAACCCGGCGGGCGGATTGAGATGCCCGACCTCGCCCGCATCGTGCAGCTCTGCTCCCCAGCTTGCCGCCAGACTGGTGACCTTGTCATAGCTCGCCAGCGGGTCATTGCGGCTGGCGGCGACGAGTGCCGGAAAGGGCAGGGGTGCGCGCGGGATTGGCACCCAGCCATTGGCCGAGAGATCGACGAATGAGGGATAGCCCGGCGGCAGCGGGTTTTCGACATCGGCTGGAGTGGCGAGCAGCGCGCCCTTGATCTTGCGGGTCGGGGCGAGCGCCCACTGCGCCACCATCAGGCAGCCGGCCGAATGGGCCGCGATCACCACTTCGCCCTCGATTCCCCTAAGCGCGGCGTCCACCGCCGCCACCCGTGCAGCGCACGAGAGGCGGTCGGTGGTCAGCGGCGGGACCGTGACCGATCCCGGCAGGCTGCGCGCGGCGTGGGTCTGCCAATGATCCTCGACATGATCGCGCAGCCCCGGGACGAACAGGACCGTTACGCTCATGCCGCAGCGCTGAGCCGCGGCCAGCGGCGACCCGGCTTGAGATCGGGCAGCCAGCCGTTCTGTTCGAGCGTTTCCTCGACGCTCGAATAGAAGGTGCCGATCTGGTAGATCTCCTTGGCTTCCTTGCCGGTGGCAATCGGGCGCCACAGCTCCTCGGAAATCCGCACCGCCTTTTCGATCTGCTGGACCGAGGTGGCGCGTTCGCCCTTGCGGCCCCACAGGTTGTCTTCCTGGCCAACGCGGACGTGCAGACCCATCGCGATGCCCATCGTGATCAGCGGATACATCGAGCGCATCAGCCCTTCGACGGTGCAGACCGCGTTTTGCGGCAGGCGGTTGACGAATTCCATCAGGTTGCGCGGATTGGGGCCATCGTGGCCGCCGCCGATCGCCACCCAGTTGCAGACCATCGGGCCCATGTAGTGCCCGGCGCGGACCAGCCGCTCGACCGTTTCGAGATCGCGCGCGCAGCCAACCTGGAAGTGGGTCTGAATGCCGGATGCGGTCAGCCGCTTCATGTGTTCCTTCATGAAGGCCGGGCCGGCATCGTAATACATCTCGGTATAGGCTTCGCGGTAGGTGTCCCACATCGTGGTGCCCTTCGCGTCTTCCTCGGTGATCAGTTCCATCACGTTCATCTGGTTGGTGTTGACCGCCAGCGTGACCTGATCGGGAACCGGCTTCAGATCGGCCAGCATGTGGCGGGTATCGTCGTCGAGCCATTCGGCCGCCGCGCTTTCGCTCTTGGGGGCAAAGCTGATCGACCCGCCGACCTGCAGCACCATGTCGGGCACGGCGGTGCGCAGGCGGTCGAGCATTTCGTTGAACCGGTCGAGATCCTTGGACCCGGTGCCATCGGGTTCGCGCACGTGAAGGTGCAGCACGGTGGCCCCGGCGTTGTAGCAATCGACCGCCTTCTGGACCTGCTCGGCAAAGCTCACCGGGATGTCGTCGCTGTCCTGCGGCATGAAGCTGGGGGCATAGGGCGCGACCTGGATCACCAGCGGATCCTGATTTTCGGGAAGCAGGCTTTCGTCGAAGAATTGCATGGGGGGTCTCCTCTCAGAATTTCATGTGATCAGAAGGGCTTGTCGCCAATGATCCCGGCGCGCTCCATCTGGCGGACGCAGGGGGGGTAATCCATGACGGCGTAGTGCTGGGTGCAGCGGTTGTCCCAGATCGCCATCGAGCCCGGCTTCCAGCGCCAGCGCACCTGGTATTCGGGGATTGCCGCGCGGCCGATCAGGTAGGTCAGCAGGTTGGCCGCACCCGGGGCATAGTCCTGCCCGTAGCGGACGTTGGCGCTGGTGTGGAAATTGGTGAAATGGGTGGTGAAGCCGCAGACGTAGAGGCTCTTGCGCCCGGTTTCGGGGTGGGTGCGCACCACCGGGTGTTCGGCATCGGGGAAGCGGGCCTTGAGCGCCGCGCGTGCCTCGTCGCTCATCCGCGCGCCAAAGCTGGCCTCGATCGAGTGGCGCGCTTTCAGCGGGGCAATGGTCTGCTTGATATGCTCGGGCAGGTCGTCATAGGCCCGCTCCATGTTGGCCCACATCGTGTCGCCGCCAACGGGCGGGCAGGCGACGCAGCGCAGCACCGCGCCCATCTGCGGCGCCTCGCGCCAGGTGGTGTCGGCGTGCCACGAATTCTCGTAGAAATCGGGCGGGCTGTTCTCGTCCTTGTAGATCCGCACCAGCCCCGGATTTTCGGGATCGCTGCCGGCCACGGGGTGATCCTCAAGCTGGCCGAAGCGCTGGGCAAAGGCGACATGGTCGGCGCGGGAGATGTCCTGATCGCGCAGGAACAGCACCTTGTGTTCGAGCAGCGCGGCGCGGATTTCGCCGAACAGGTCATCGCTGCGCGCCGCCTCCGCCAGGTTTACGCCTGACAGTTCAGCGCCGATGTGGGTGGTGAGCTGTTCGATTTTCATATCGGCCACTCCTTCAGATCACGAAGACCGATGATCCAATCGTCTTGCCGGCTTCGAGGTCGCGGTGGGCCTCGACGCACTGGTCGAGCGTGTAGCGCTGGCCGATCTCGACCTTGATCCGCCCGGCGGAGAGGTGATCGAACCAGAACTTGGCAAGCTCGGCGCGCTCGGCCGGATCGGCGTAGTAATCGGCAAAGGCGGGGCGCGTGAAATAGACCGAGCCCTGGACCACCATCTGGAATGCGTCGATCGGCGGGAACGGGCCCGAGGCCGTGCCGCAGCCAACCAGCACCCCGCGCCGCTTGAGCGATTTGAGCGAGCCTTCGAAGGTATCCTTGCCAACCGAATCGAACACCGTCTGCACGCCTTCGCCGCCGGTCAGTTCCTTGACCCGCGCGGCCACGTCCTCGCGGCGGTAGAAGATGATCTCATCGCAGCCCATCGCGCGGGCCTTGGCGGCCTTTTCCTCGCTCGACACGGTGCCGATCACGCGCAGCCCGATCAGCTTGGCGATCTGCACCGCGAGCAGGCCAACCCCGCCCGCCGCCGCATGCAGCAGGATGGTATCGCCGGCTTTG
>Ga0228701_1000788_pt1 | contig 23997 bp, 21 predicted proteins | sample McNCre117_Aug_MG_2_FD_178017 | JGI IMG/M metagenome (GOLD analysis project Ga0228701, IMG submission 178017) | Freshwater microbial communities from McNutts Creek, Athens, Georgia, United States - 11-17_Aug_MG | ecosystem: Environmental > Aquatic > Freshwater > Creek | place: USA: Georgia...
CGCTGCGCGGTAAGGGCACCGGGCAGATCGCCAGCCTTGATGAAGCCCTCGCCGCCGCCGGGCAGAGCGCGCTGATCTACAACCTGCGCAGCGCCGATCCCACGCTGGCCCCGCGCCTCATTGCCGCACTCAAGGCCGCCGGGCGCGATCCGGTGGCGCGCGGCGATGGCTTTTCGGGCGCCGAGGCGGCGCTCGCCCCGCTGCGCACGGCCTTCCCCGGCGTCTGGACGTTCAGCCCCGATACGATGGCGGCCTGCACCAACGATTACCTCGCCTTCGGCTGGCTCGGGCAGACCCCGGCAAGCTGCCGCAATGGCACGCTGGTCATCCCGCTCAACCGGCAGTGGGCCTTTGCCGGCTGGCCCAACCGCCTGATCGCGCGGATGACGGCGGTGGGCGCGCGGGTGATCGTGATTGCCCCGCAAGGCGATGGCGGGCCGATGGGGCTCGACCTGCCCGAACAGCTGGGCGAAGTGCCCGCCAGCTTCAACGGCTATGTCTGGGTCGATGACATGTGGTCGGTCGGCCCGGCGCTGCGCCCGGCCTACAACAAGCGCAACCCGGTCGAGGAGGCGGAACTCGCCAAGGCACTCGATGCACGCCGCGCGGCGCGGGACTAGCGCGCAATCCGCCTTTCCTCTAACGGCCAACCGTCATGACTCAGCAGCGCGATTTCCGTTCGACCGTCTTCCTCCCGAAGACCGATTTCCCGATGAAGGCCGGCTTGCCGCAAAAGGAGCCCGGCATCCTCGCGCGGTGGCAGGGCGAAGACCTTTACCGGCGGCTGCGCGAAGCGCGCTCGGCGCGTGAAAAGTTCATCCTCCACGATGGCCCGCCCTATGCCAATGGCGACATGCACATCGGCCACGCGCTGAACCACATCCTCAAGGACATGGTCGTGCGCACCCAGAGCTTGCTGGGCAAGGACGCGCCCTATGTTCCCGGCTGGGACTGCCACGGCCTGCCGATCGAGTGGAAGGTCGAGGAACAGTACCGCAAGAAGAAGCTCAACAAGGACGAGGTGCCCCCGGCCGAATTCCGGGCCGAGTGCCGCGCCTATGCGCAGAACTGGGTCAACACCCAGCGCGAGCAGCTCAAGCGGCTCGGCATCAATGGCGATTGGGATCACCCCTACCTGACGATGGACTTCGCCGCCGAGGCGACCATCGTCGGCGAACTGCTGAAGTTCGCGGCCAATGGCATGCTCTACCGCGGGGCCAAGCCGGTGATGTGGTCGCCGGTTGAAAAGACCGCGCTGGCCGAGGCCGAGGTCGAATACGAGGACATCGTCTCGACCCAGGTCGATATCGCCTTCGAAATCACCGAATCGCCGGTTGCCGAACTGGTCGGCGCCCACGGCGTGATCTGGACCACCACCCCCTGGACCATCCCGGTGAACCAGGCGCTCGCCTATGGTCCCGAGGTTGAATACGTGCTGGTCGAAGCCGGCGGGCGCAAGTTCCTCGTCGCCGCCGAACTGCAAGGCCAGTTCGCCGCGCGCACCGGACTTGCGCTGACCGAACTGCGCCGGATCGAGGGCCTGCACCTTGCCGGCACCGTGGCGCGCCACCCGATGCACGCACTTGGCGGGTTCTTCGCCAAGCCGCGTCCGTTCCTGCCGGGTGATTTCGTCACCACCGAAAGCGGCACCGGCCTGGTTCACATGGCGCCCGATCACGGCGAGGACGACTTCGCGCTGTGCAAGGACAACGGCATCGAGCCGGTCTTCGCGGTCGAAGGCGATGGCCGTTACCGGGCCGACTGGGCCTGGCTCGGCGGCGAAGGCAGCGTCATCAATCCCAAGTTCAACGCGCCCGAAGGCCCGGTCTGCACCGCGCTGGCCGAAGTTGGCGCGCTGCTCGCGGCCAGCCCGGACTACAAGCACTCCTACCCCCATTCGTGGCGCTCGAAGGCAAAGGTGATCTATCGCTGCACCCCGCAGTGGTTCGTGCCGATGGACCGGATCATGGCCCACATCGAGCCCAAGACCGCGGGCGAGCAGCGCTGGGAAGCCGAAGGCGGCGCGGGCAATCCGCTGGAAGAGCGCCGCGCCGATGCGCCGACCCTGCGCCAGGCCGCGATGCAGGCCATCGCCGAAACCCGCTTCGTCCCCGAAAAGGGCCGCAACCGCATCGGTGCGATGGTCGAAGGGCGGCCCGACTGGGTGCTCTCGCGCCAGCGCGCCTGGGGCGTGCCGATCACCCTGTTCGTCGATCGCAAGACCGGCCAGTATCTCAACGATCCTGCCGTCAACGACCGGATCATCGCCGCGGTCCATGCCGCGGGCGTCGATGCCTGGGATGAAGCGCGCGCGCAGGAATACCTCGGGGCCGATTACCGCGCCGAGGACTATGAACGTGTCACCGACATTCTCGACGTCTGGTTCGATTCCGGTTCGACCCACGCCTTCGTGCTCGAAAGCGGCAGGTGGCCCGATCTGACCCGCCCCGCCGGCTATGCCGGGCCGCTCGCCGATCTCTACCTTGAAGGCAGCGACCAGCATCGCGGCTGGTTCCAATCGAGCCTGCTCGAAAGCTGCGCCACGCGGGGCCACGCGCCTTACAAGGCGGTCCTGACTCACGGCTTCACGATGGACGCCAAGGGCATGAAGATGTCGAAGAGCCTGGGCAACACCATCGACCCGCTCAAGGTCATGGAAACCTATGGCGCCGACATCATTCGCCTGTGGGCGCTCTCGGTCGACTTTACCGAGGATCACCGCATCGGTGACGAAATCCTCAAGGGGGTCGCCGATCAGTATCGCAAGCTGCGCAACACCTTCCGCTACCTGCTCGGCGCGCTCGACGGGTTCGAGGAAGCCGAACGCATCGCGGTGGGCGAAATGCCCGAACTGGAACGCTATGTTCTAAACTCGCTTTTCAATCTTGATGTGACGCTGCGCACAGCCGTCGATAACTACGACTTCAACGCTTACGTCCGTGCGCTCGCGGACTTCTGCAACGAAGACCTTTCGGCCTTCTTCTTCGATATCCGCAAGGACTGCCTCTATTGCGATGCGCCCAGCGATCCCAAGCGCCGCGCCTATCGCACCGTGCTCGACACGCTGTTCCACGCGCTGATCCGCTACGCCGCGCCGGTGCTGGTGTTCACCGCTGAGGAGGTCTGGGGCAGCCGCTATCCCAATGCGGATAGCGTCCACCTGCTTGAATGGCCGGACATTACTGGCGATTGGCATGATCCGGCGTTGTCTGAATTGTGGCAGATTCGACTGGCCGCTCGTGGCGATATTCTTGAGGCAATTGAACCTCTCCGCCGGGAAAAGCAGCTAGGCACTAGTTTGGCTGCAGAGGTTCGTTACCCTTGGTCGATGCGCCAGAGTGAGTTCGGATCGACACAAGAACTCGATGCTCAGTTGATGGCAGAAATTGCCATCACAGCGAGTGTTACGAGCGGAGATGCTCTCACAGTAACCCCGACAGCTCATCATAAGTGCGGCCGTTGCTGGCGCCACCTTCCCGAAGTGAGCGAGGACGGCGCGCTCTGTTCACGCTGCGATCAGGTTGTTTCGGCAATGGACGGGGCCGAATGAGCCTGACTGCCCGCAATCGTCTGATCGGCCTTGGCCTCGCTCTGCTGGTCTACCTCGCGGACCAGTGGCTCAAGGGCTATGTCACCGGGCCGCTCGGCCTGCGCAGCGATGGCGACCAGCTGGTGCTGCTGCCTTTCTTCAACTTCACCCGCACCTCGAACTTCGGGGTCTCGCTGGGCATGCTCACCGCGCATTCGATGGAAATGCGCTGGGGGCTGGTGGCGATGACCGGCGCGATCGCGCTGGTCGTGGCGGTGTGGCTGCTGCGCGAACGCAAGCTCGCTGATATCTTGCCGCTGGGCGCGGTGCTGGGCGGCGCGCTGGGCAATATCCGCGATCGTTATGCCATCGGCCATGTGATCGACTATGCCGACCTCCACTTTGGCGAATGGCGCCCGTTCCTGGTGTTCAATCTGGCCGACGCGGCGATCACGCTCGGGGTCTTGTTTATCCTTGCCCGTTCCTTCCTTTCGCGCGACAAGCGCGACGATAACCACGCGGCGGCCGGCACCAAGCCCTCCCCCGCGACGGAGAACTGATACAATGCGCAAATCTGCCGCCCTGATCGTCCTCGCCGCTGGCTCGGCTCTGCTTGCCGGCTGCGGTGGCAGTGGGCTGTTCAATCGCAACCGCCCCGACGAATTCGCCGTGCAGCGCCAGGCTCCGCTGGTGGTTCCGCCCGATTTCGCGCTGGTTCCGCCCGCGCCCGGCGCCCCGCGCCCGACCGATGCCGGTGCTGCCGCCCAGGCCCAGGATGCCCTGTTCGGCCCGGCCCAGCCGCGCAGCGCGGTTGAAGATTCGGTCGGCAACAAGGCCGGCAATGCCGCTCCCTCGATCCGCTCGACCGTGGGCGATCCGGGCACCAACACCGTCGCCAAGGGCGCGGTGACCCGCGACATCGTGGCCGCGCCCGAAGGCGATGGCCGCGAAGCCCAGGCCGCGATCGGCAACTGAGCCGATCCCGCAGGTTGAATGCATCAGGGCTCGCCGCAAGGCGGGCCCTTTGCTTATGGGAAGGTCAGTCGGTAACCGCGTCCCCGGGCGGTGACAGCGGGCTGGCGAGCAGCTTGTCGATCTTGCGCCCGTCCATATCGACCACTTCGAAGCGCCAGTCCTGCGTGGTGAAATGCTCACCCTCGTGCGGCAGGCGCTTGAGCACCGACAGGGCAAAGCCCGCCGCGGTCGCATAGTCGCGGTCATCGGGCAGATCGAGCCCAAGCCGGTCCGCCAGGGCATCGGCCGGCAGCGCGCCCGCCAGCAGCAGCGTGCCATCCTCGCGCGTGACGATCATCGGCGCGTCGCCCTCGTCCTGATGGCTGACGAAATTGCCGACGATCGCGGCGAGCAGGTCGGCCGGGGTCACCACCCCTTCAAGGTGGCCATATTCATCGTGGACCAGCGCCATCGACACATCCGACTGCTGCAGCAGCCGCAGCGCATCCATCGCGTCGAGCTGGTCGGGTATCACCTCGGCCTTCTTCATCAGCCGGGTCAGCTGAACCTTCTTGCCCGCCAGCAGCACCGCCAGCACTTCGCGCACGCGGACCACGCCGATGATGTTGTCGGGCGTGCCATCGGCGACCGGGAGCAGCGAATGCGGCGAATCCTTGATCGCGGCGCGCAGCTCCGCCTCGCTTGCGCGGCGGTCGATCGTGTCGAGTTCGGTGCGCGGGGTCATCAGTTCGCGCACCGGGCGGTCGGCCAGCCGCATGATCCCGGTCATGATCGCGCGCTCGTCTTCCTCGATCACCCCGGCGCGGTGCGCCTCGGCGAAGATCATGTGCAGTTCTTCCGCCGTGACCGCGCTGTCATCGGCGGCATGCATCCCGAGCAGGCGCAGCAGCAGGCTTGAGGAGCGGTCGAGTGTCCAGACCAGCGGCGCGGTCACCCGCGCGACCACCGCCATCGGTACTGCCGCAATCACCGCGATCGGTTCGGCCGCGCGCAAGGCGACCTGCTTGGGCACCAGCTCCCCCACGACGAGGCTGAAATAGGTGGTCAGCGCAATGACGATGGCAAAGCCGGCCTCGGGCGCCCAGCGCGCGGGCACGCCCAGCGCGGCCAGCCGCTCGCCCGTCGGCCCGCCAAGGCTGGCGCCCGAATAGGCACCCGCAATGATCCCGACCAGGGTGATCCCGATCTGCACGGTCGAAAGGAACTTGCCCGGATCGGCCGCCAGCGCGAGCGCGGTGCGCGCTCCGGCACTGCCGCGATCGGCCTGCACCTTGAGCCGCGCCGGGCGCGCCGAGACGATCGCCAGCTCCGACATGGAGAACAGGCCATTGAGCAGGATCAGCCCCGCGATGATCAGAACGTCGGTCCAGGGGAATGGTGTCACGCCTGCAGCGCTAGCAGAAATGTGCGGCAAGGCGAAGTCCCTGTGCCAAATCGAGTCAAGCCCCGCATTTTATTGACAAATCGCAGAGACAGGCGGCATTCATCTGGGCAGGTTCAGGCTGCCTTGTCTGATCCATTGCCGCAAAGGGGATACCGCATGATCAAGTCCCGCCTGCTCATTTCGAGCTTCGCCGCCGCTTCGCTGCTGACTGTTTCGGCCTGCGTAACCGACCCCAACACCGGCGAGAAGAAGATCTCGCGCACCGCGATCGGCGGGGTTGGCGGGGTATTGGCCGGCGGCCTGCTGGGCGGCCTGATCGGCGGCAAGACCGGTCGGATCATCGGCGCCGGGCTGGGCGGCGTGGCTGGCGCCGCGGTCGGCTACCAGATGGACAAGCAGATCAAGGAACTGAAGGAAAACACCGCCGGTTCGGGGGTCGACGTGACCAGCACCGATGGCGGCAAGGCGATTCTCGTCAACCTGCCCGATGGCGTCACCTTCGATGTCGGCAGCTATACGCTCAAGCCTGAATTCCGCACCACGCTCGACCAGGTCGCGCAGAGCCTCAACGAATATCCCAACAGCCTGATCGACGTTTACGGCCACACCGATTCGACCGGATCGGACGCCTATAACCAGACCCTGTCGGAAAACCGCGCCCGCACCGTGGCGAGCTATCTGGGCTCGCGCGGGGTTTCGGCCACGCGCATTCGCAGCCAGGGCTTTGGTGAAACCATGCCGCTGGCCAGCAACGATACCGACGCAGGCCGGGCCAAGAACCGCCGGGTCGAAATCAAGATCGTGCCCGTCACCCAAGAAGACGTCGCTGCGGCCAAGTCCGGCCAGTAAGGCGGCTTAACCGTCCTTGTGGGCTGCCAGCTCCTGCGCCCGGCTTGCCAGGCGCGCGACGGCAGCCCCGTGGATCGCGGGGGCGGTGACCAGCACCCCGAAGGCGCGCGGATCGCGCTTGTTGTAGCCCAGCGGCGCGCCAAAGGCGTCGGTCACCGCAGCCCCGGCCTCTCGCGCGATCAGCGCGGCGGCGCCAATATCCCATTCAAACCCCCAGCGCAGCGTGGCGACCAGATCAGCCTCGTCGGCGGCGACCATCGCCATGCGCAGCGCGATCGAATTGGGGCGGTGAACTGGGACCAGATCGGCATCGATGTGCGGCACGGCCTCGGCCGGCACCCGCGCCCCCTGCAAGCTCCGGCGGCGGCTGCCGACCAGTTGCCGGCCATTGCGCCAGCTGCCGCGCCCGGCCTCGCCAAACCAGAACTCGCCGCCCTGCTCGGGTAGCCGCGCCGGGGCATCGAGCATCCCGATCAGCGGGCGTCCGCTGCTGACCAGCGCCACCGACACCGCCCAGCCATCGCGCCCGCGAATGAAATCGCGCGTCCCGTCGATCGGGTCGACCAGCCACAGCAGCCCGCCCTCAAGCCGTTCGGGGGCATCGATCGTCTCTTCCGAAAGCCAGCCCGCAGCCGGAAGCAGCGCGCCCAGTTCGCGCTTGAGGAAGGCATCGACCTCCAGATCGGCAACGCTCACCGGGCTGCTCGCCGGGCCGCCGGGATCCTTGTCCCACGAATCGAGTGCATGGCCGTGGCCCGGCCAGCGCCCCAGCGCGATTCGCCCGGCTTCGCGCACAATCGCTTCCAGGCGCGCGCGATCGATCACCGCATGGCGCTCGCGGGGATTTCCGAGGTTGTTAAGAGTGACTCGCAACTAGCGTTCATATTTCTACCCTTGGACCCCCTGTCAGGCCTTTTCAAGCCCGCCCCACTGTGCTTATGCGGCCCGGCACAACCGGCCGGACGGCCTCTCCCGCATGGAGTATATGTCCCATGAACATTCACGAATATCAGGCCAAGGAACTGCTCGCAAAGTTTGGCGTCAGCATTCCCAAGGGCATTGCCGCCATGACCGTGGCCGAAGCCGTTGAAGCGGCCAAGCAGCTGCCCGGGCCGCTCTATGTCGTGAAGTCGCAGATCCACGCCGGTGGCCGCGGCAAGGGCAAGTTCAAGGAACTCGGCCCCGATGCGAAGGGCGGCGTCCGCCTGGCCAAGAGCCTCGAAGAAGTCGAATCGCACGCCAAGGAAATGCTCGGCAACACGCTGGTCACGATCCAGACCGGCGATCTCGGCAAGCAGGTCAACCGCCTTTACGTCACCGACGGCGTCGACATCGGCAGCGAATACTACCTCTCGATGGTCGTCGATCGCGCCACCGGCCGCATCGCGCTGATCGTCTCGACCGAAGGCGGGATGGACATCGAAGAAGTCGCCCACTCGACCCCGGAAAAGATCACCACGATCATCGTCGATCCGGCCCAGGGCTTCATGCCCCACCACGGCCGCGCGGTGGCTTTCGCGCTCAAGCTCAAGGGCGATCTCAACAAGCAGGCCCAGGTCATGGCCAAGCAGCTCTATGACGCCTTCGTGGCGCTCGACTGCGCGATGCTTGAAATCAACCCGCTCGCTGAAACCGGCGACGGGCAGCTCCAGGTGCTCGACACCAAGATGAGCTTCGATTCGAACGCGCTCTACCGCCACCCCGAAGTGATGGCGCTGCGCGACGAAACCGAAGAAGATCCGATGGAAATCGAAGCTTCGAAGCACGACCTCGCCTACATCAAGCTCGATGGCGACATCGGCTGCATGGTCAACGGCGCGGGCCTCGCCATGGCGACGATGGACATCATCAAGCTCAACGGGATGTTCCCCGCGAACTTCCTCGACGTGGGCGGCGGCGCCAACAAGGAAAAGGTCACCGCGGCCTTCAAGATCATCCTGTCGGACCCGGCCGTGAAGGGCATTCTCGTCAACATCTTCGGCGGGATCATGAAGTGCGACATCATCGCTGACGGCATCGTTGCCGCCGCGAAGGAAGTGAACCTCTCGGTTCCGCTCGTCGTCCGCCTCGAAGGCACCAACGTCGAACAGGGCAAGCAGATCCTCGAAGGCTCGGGCCTGCCGATCGTTTCGGCGAGCGATCTCGGCGATGCCGCCGCGAAAATCGTGGCCGAAGTCAAGAAGGTCAGCTGAGCCAGGCATCACGCCTGATCCCCAGCGATCCACAGGGCCGGCCCCCGCACGCGCGGGGGCCGGCCTTTTGCTGTGCGCCCCGCCCGCGCGATTGGGGGCTTGACCGGGCCACGCCAAGCCGCAATGGCTAGGATACGGACGATTTAATCGCTCGGCTAAATTTTCGATAGTTGACGTTTACGTAAACGACAACTATCCGGCTATGCAGCATTTCGATGGGAAAGGCCTGAACCAATGAAAGCCCTGGTCTGCGTGAAGCGCGTGATCGACTACAACGTGAAGCCGCGGGTCAAGTCCGACGGCACCGGCGTCGATCTTGCCAATGTGAAGATGAGCATGAACCCGTTCGACGAAATCGCCGTCGAGGAAGCCATCCGCCTCAAGGAAAAGGGCGTGGTTACCGAAATCGTGGCGGTGTCGGTCGGGCCGGCCAAAGCGCAGGAAACGCTGCGCACGGCGCTGGCGATGGGCGCGGATCGCGCCGTGCTGGTGCAGGTCGATGACGGCGTCGATGTCGAGCCGCTGGCGGTGGCCAAGATCATCAAGGGCGTGGTGGGCGAAGAAGCCCCGGGCCTGATCATCACCGGCAAGCAGGCAATCGACGATGACAGCAACCAGGTTGGCCAGATGGTCGCCGCGCTGCTCGATCGTCCGCAGGGCACCTTCGCCAACGAAGTCACCGTCGAAGGTGACAGCGTGGTCGTGAAGCGCGAAATCGATGGCGGTCTGGAAACGGTCAAGCTGGCGCTGCCGGCGGTGGTCACCACCGACCTGCGGCTCAACGAGCCGCGCTATGCCTCGCTGCCGAACATCATGAAAGCCAAGTCGAAGCCGCTCGCGACCAAGTCGCCGGCTGACTACGGCGTCGATGTCGCCGCCCGCCTCAAGACCCTCAAGGTCACCGAACCGCCGGTGCGCAGCGCCGGGATCAAGGTTGCAGACGTCGACGCGCTGGTCGGCAAGCTCAAGGAAATGGGAGTCGCGTAATGGCTAAAACGCTCGTTTGGGTCGAACACGACAACGCCTCGGTCAAGGATGCCACCCTGGCCGTCGTCACCGCCGCCGCGCAGCTGGGTGAAGTCCACCTGCTGGTCGCTGGCTCGGGCTGCGGCGCGGCTGCTGCCGCCGCCGCGCAGATCGCCGGCGTGGGCAAGGTCCACGTGGCTGACGATGCCGCCTATGCCAATGCGCTGGCCGAAAACGTCGCTCCGCTGGTCGCCAGCCTGATGGCCGATCATGACGCGTTCCTCGCGCCCGCCACCACCACCGGCAAGAACATTGCCCCGCGCGTCGCGGCCCTGCTCGACGTGATGCAGATTTCGGACATCCTCTCGGTCGAAGGCCCCAAGACCTTCACCCGTCCGATCTATGCCGGCAATGCCATCGCCACGGTCGAAAGCTCGGACGCCAAGCTGGTGATCACCGTGCGCGGCACCGCGTTTGCCAAGGCCGCCGCGACCGGCGGTTCGGGCAGCGTCGAAGCCGTCGCCGGCAAGGGCGATGCGGGCACCTCGGCCTTCGTCAGCTCGGAAATCGCCAAGAGCGAACGCCCCGAACTGACCAGCGCCAAGATCATCGTCTCCGGCGGCCGCGCGCTCAAGGATGCGGACACCTTCCAGGCCACCATCTTCCCGCTTGCCGACAAGCTCGGTGCGGCGGTCGGCGCCAGCCGCGCGGCGGTCGATGCGGGCTATGTCCCCAACGACTACCAGGTCGGCCAGACCGGCAAGATCGTCGCCCCGGAAGTCTACATCGCGGTCGGCATCTCGGGCGCGATCCAGCACCTTGCAGGCATGAAGGACTCCAAGACCATCATCGCCATCAACAAGGACGAGGACGCCCCGATCTTCCAGGTCGCCGACATCGGCCTCGTCGCCGACCTGTTCAGCGCGGTGCCGGAACTCACCGGCAAGCTCTGAACCCGGCGCACAGCCAAATGAACAAGGCCCTGCTTAGGCGGGGCCTTTTCTTTTTCTGCCGGGCACTTACCATGCCCTCATGCGTTCCCTGCTGCTGGCCGCCACGGCCCTGATCCTCTCCGGTACTCCGGCCACCGCCGCTGACCTGCACCTTGCGCCCGCCTCCCCATGGCAGGTCGATGCAGCGCCAGATTTATGCCGGCTGTCGCGCGACTATGCCGCGGGCGATGAGCGCATAACATTGCGGCTGGAACAGTTCCGCCCGAGCTCCTTCGTCCAGGCCGTGGTGATCACGGACCACGTGGTGCGCGCCGAAAGCTTGGCCCGTTTCAAGGTCAGGCTCGGCCGCACGCCGCCATTTCGCAGCGCGGCCTTCCCGCTGATCCTGCCCGATGGCCGCAAGGCGATGCAGCTCAACTTCGCATTCGCGAAGCCAACCGACGCCTCCGCCTGGACTTGGCCGGCCGATGCAACGCTTGCCGCGATCGACGAAATCGAATTTGCCGCCCCGGTCATGGGCACGCTGGTGTTCCAAACCCGCACGCTCGCCAATGCGATGGTCGAAATGCGCAAGTGCGGTGAGGATATGATCCGCGGCTGGGGATTCGATCCGGCCGAACAAGCCGCGCTATCGCGCCAGGTCGAACCGATCGGCGCGACCTATAAATGGCTGCGGTTCGAGGATTTCAAGGATCTACCCCCAGCCCCCGGGCAGCTCGATCATCTAGTGCTGCGGATCAATGTCGATACCGCTGGAAAGCCGACCGCGTGCCATGTCGCGCGCAGCTACAGCGATCCCGCCGTTGCCGCGCGCAGCTGCCCCGCCGTGATGCAACGCGCCCGCTTCACGCCTGCGCTCGATGCGGCGGGCAAGCCAGTGGCGAGCTTCTGGATGCAGCGGGCGACCCACTTCTAAAGCCGCTCGTACAGCACCAGCGCGGGGCCTGCTTCGGGCTGGTGCAGGCCATAGCGCACGAACCCGAGCTTGCCCGCCAGCGCGTCTGACGCGGCGTGGCCCTGTTCGATCATGCAGGCGATCCGCTGGCGGCCGTGGGTGGCGTCGAACCAGCCCAGCGCCGCCTCCATCGCTTCGCGGGCGATGCCTTGGCCCCAGTGGTCCTTGTGGACGATCCAGCCCGCCTCGGCCACGTCATCCAGCCCCTGACCAAACCCGCGATGGCTGCGAAACACCCCGCAGTTGGCAATGATCCGGTCTGCCCCTTTGAGCCGGACCATGAATGTCCCGTAGCCGTGCAGCGCCCATGAGCCGGCGTTGCGGTGCAGACGGTTGAAGGCGTCCATCTCGCTCGGCACGAAGCTGCCGAGGAAGCGGCGGGTATCCTCGTCGCGGGTCAGGTCGAACAGATCGGCCAGATCGCGCAGCGCCGGCTGCCACAGCTCCAACCGGGGGGTGACGAGCAGCGGGGTCACAGCAGCTGGTCCACCACGTGGATCGCCACGCCGACCAGCCCGCCAACCAGCGTGCCGTTGATGCGGATGAACTGCAGATCGCGGCCCACCGCGCCCTCGATCCGGTCGGTCACGGTCTGCGCGTCCCAGCGCCGCACGGTTTCCGACACCAGCCGGACGATCTGATCGCCATAGCGCGTGGCGAGCCCGACCAGCGTGCGCCGGGCAAAGCGGTTGACGAGGAACTGCAGCCGCACGTCGCGCTGCAAGGCCTGACCGAGTTCCGCAAGGCTCGCCCCCAACTGCCCCGAAAGCGCCGCATCGGGATCGCGCGAGGCCCGCAGCAGCGCCGCCCGGGCCCGTTCCCACATCCCTTCAAGCCAGCGCGCCATCGCCGGATTGGCAAGCACTTCGAGCTTCATCGCCTCGACCCGGGCCTGCAGTGCAGGATCGTGGGTCAGGTCGTTTGCCAGGCTCGCCAGCCCCTCCTCGATCTTGGCGCGCAAGGGGTGATCGGGATCGACAATGGTTTCGGCCAGCAGCTTGTAGATCCCGTCGAGGATGCCATTGGCCAGCCGCTCATCCAGCCCCGTCCAGCGCAGGATCGTGTTGGCGCGGGCGTGGATCATGTCGCGTAGCAGGGCCTCGTTGGCCTCCAGCGTCAGGCCGGCCCAGCGGATCAGGCTTTCGATCAGCGGCTTGTGCCGCCCATCGGCAATCGCCGCACTGGTCAGCTGGCCCAGCAGCGGCGCCACTTCGAGCTTTTCAAGCTGGCCGCGCAGCCCCTGCTTGACCATGCCGCCAAGCTGCTCGGGATCGAGCGACTGGAGCACATCACCGATCAGGCTGGCCGCGCCGCTGCGCAGCCTAGTTTCCGCCTCGCGCCGGGGCTCGGCCAGAAACCGCCCGGCAGCCTGGGCCAGATGCATCCCGCGCAGCCGCCGCGCGACCACTGGCGGGGTCAGAAAATTCTCGCGCAGGAACGCCGCCATCGTATCGGCGATGCGGTCCTTGTTTTCAGGGATGATCGCAGTGTGCGGGATCGGCAGGCCAAGCGGCCGGCGGAACAGCGCGGTCACGGCAAACCAGTCGGCCAGCCCGCCGACCATCGCCGCCTCGGTGAAGGCCAGCACATAGCCCCACGCCGGATGGCTGCCGGAAAAATGCCGCGCGGCAAGGAACAGCGCGGCCATGAGCAGCAACAGCCCGGTCGCGGCGCGGCGCATCTGGCGGGCCCGGTCGGCGGATGCGGCCGGCATGGCGGGCTGCGGCCCCTGACCGGTCAGCGGCGCGCTCACTCCGCCGGGAGTGCCTCACCGCCCGAAACCGGCGCTTCGGCATGGCCCGGCTCATAGCTCAGGAACTTGCGCCGCAGCCACGGGCCCAGGCGCTTTTCAAAGCCATCGGCGAGGCTGAACAGCGCCGGGACGATCAGCAGGGTGAGGATGGTCGACATCAACAGCCCGCCGATCACCACCGTGCCCATCGGCGCGCGCCAGGCCCCGTCGCCGCCCAGCGAGACGGCGGTGGGGACCATGCCCGCGGTCATCGCCACGGTGGTCATCACGATCGGCTGGGCGCGCTTGTGCCCGGCCTCGACGATCGCGTCGAACTTGCTGGCGCCCTTGCTCATTTCCTCGATCGCGAAGTCGATCAGCAGGATCGAGTTCTTGGCGACGATCCCGAACAGCATCAGCACCCCGATGAACACCGGCATCGATACCGGCTGGCCCACCAAGAGCAGCGCGATCAGCCCGCCCAGGGGCGCGAGGAACAGCGAGCTCATGTTGACCAGCGGCGAGACGAAGCGGTGGTAGAGCAGCACCAGCACCGAGAACACCAGCAGCACCCCGGCGCCGAGCGCCTTGAGGAAGTTGCCGACCATTTCCTGCTGCCACTTGTCCTGCCCGAAGGGTTCCTTGGACACGCCGCGCGGCAGGTTCTTCATGATCGGCAGCTTTTCGATCGCGGCCATCGCCGTGCCCTTGACCACGCCCGGGGGCAGGTCACCGCCGATGAACACGCGGCGGTTCTGGTTATAGCGCTGGATCGCGACCGGACCCGAGCCAAAGCCTATGTCCGCGACGGTCGAGAGCGGCACCGAGCCGCCGCTCGAGGTCGGCACGGGGAGGTTCTGGATCGTCGAGAGATCCTGGCGCGCTTCTTCCGAAAGGCGCACGCGGATCGGCACCTGCCGGTCGGTCAGCGAGAACTTGGCCGCGTTCTGGTCGATATCGCCGATCGTGGCGATGCGGATCGTCTGGCTCAGCGCCGAGGTGGTGACGCCAAGGCTGGCGGCCAGATCGAGGCGCGGGGTGATGATCACTTCGGGGCGGCGCATGTCGGCTGCCACACGCGGGGCGACCACTTCCTTGAGGCCGCGCATCTGGTCAACCAGAGTGGCCGCGGTCTGATCGAGCAACACCGAATCCGAGCCCGACAGCATGATCGAGATCGGCCGCCCGGTGCCGCCACCGGGGCCGCCGCCATTCATGTCCTGGAAGGTCACGCGGGCATCGGGGATTTTCTGCAGTTCGGGGGTCAGCCCGCGCTCGAATTCCATGCTGCTCTTGTCGCGCTTGGGCTTGAGCGTGAGGAAGACGCGGGCGCTGCCCTCGTTGATGCGTTCCAGCGCGGTCTTCACCTCGGGCTGGCGCATCGCCAACGCGGCGACCTTGTCGGCCACGGCCTCGGTCTGGGCGAGCGTGGTGCCGGGCACCATTTCGATCCTGATCTGGCTGAAGTCGCTGTTCACGTCGGGGAAGAACTGGCCGGGAATGACCATCATCAGCACCACGCTGAGGAGGAACGCCCCGATCCCGGTGCCGACCATCCACACGCGGTGATCGCGCAGGCGCGCCATGAAGCGCCGGCCCAGCGTCAGCCGCCGGCCGGTCTCGTCCAGCCGCGCCTTGTAGGCTGCAACGCCCGAGACATCGAGCGTCCAGCGCAGCACCTTGAGGTAGCGTTCCATCCACGGCCCGCCAGCATGTTCGGCATGGCCGTGGGCTTTGAGGAAATAGGCCGCGATCATCGGCGTGATCATGCGCGCGACCGCGAGGCTCATCAGCACCGAGATCACCACAGTGAGGCCGAAGTTCTTGAAGAACTGGCCCGAGACGCCCGGCATCAGGCCGACCGGCAGGAACACCGCGACGATCGAGAAGGTGGTCGCCACCACGGCCAGACCGATTTCGTCGGCCGCGTCGATCGAGGCCTGATAGGCGGTCTTGCCCATGCGCATGTGCCTGACGATATTCTCGATCTCGACGATCGCGTCATCGACCAGCACCCCGGCGACCAGACCCAGCGCCAGCAGCGACAGCGTGTTGAGCGTAAAGCCGAACCACACGCTCATGCACCAGAAGGTCGGGATCGCGGAAAGCGGGATCGCGATCGCGGAAATCACCGTGGCGCGCCAGTCCCGCAGGAAGAAGAACACCACGATGACCGCCAGGATCGCGCCTTCGACCATCGAGGAGATCGAGCTTTCATACTGCTGCTTGGTATAGTCGACCGAAGTGAACAGCCGGGTGAAATGCACGCCCGGGTGGTCCTTTTCGAGCTTGGAGATCTCTTCCTGCGCCGTGTCATAAACGGTGACGTCAGACGCGCCGCGCGCGCGCGAAATCCCGAAGGTGACCACCGGCTTGCCGTTGATCTTCCCGGTCGAGGTGATTTCGCTGTAGCTGTCGCTGACCCGGGCAAAGTCGGCCAGCTTGACCGTGCGGCCCGCGCCCAGCGGGATATCGGTCTGCGAAAGTTCGAAGGCGTTCTGGGCATTGCCGAGCACGCGAACCGACTGGCGCGACCCGGCGATTTCCGCCTTGCCGCCCGCGGCATTGAGATTGAGCTGGCGCAGCGCGCTGTTGACCTGGCTGGCGGTCACCCCGAGCGACTGCATCCGCGCCGGATCGAGCGTGACGCGGATTTCGCGCTTCACCCCGCCGCCGCGCGTCACCTCGGCCATGCCGGGGATCGAGAGCAGGCGCTTCGAGACGGTATCGTCGATGAACCACGACAGCTGCTCGATCGTCATGTCATCGGCCGCAACCGCGAAATAGGCGATCGGATCGGACGAGGTCTGGGCCTTGAACACCTGGGGTTCAAGAATGCCGTCAGGTAGGTCGCCGCGGGCCTGATCGACCGCGTTCTTCACCTCGTTGACGGCTTCGTTGATGTTTTCGCCGATCTGGAACTGGACCATCGTCTGGCTGGAGCCTTCCGACGCGGTCGAGCTGATCGTTTCCACCCCGCTGATCGTGCGCACGGCGGCTTCGACCTTCTGGGTGATCTGGGTCTCGATCTCGGTCGGGGCGGCGCCCGGCTGGGCGATCATCACGATCACCATCGGGAACTCGATGTCGGGGTCGTTCTGGATTTCCATCGACCGGAACGACATGATCCCGGCGAGCATCAGCCCGATGAACAGGACGATCGGCACCACCGGGTTGCGGATCGACCAGGCCGAGATATTGCGGAAGTTCATTGCCGGATCCTTCGCGACCGCGCCTTACGGCTGGGCCTGGGTGGGCTTCACGGTTTCGCCGGGCGAGAGGAACCCGCCCGCCCGCAGCACGACGCGTTCGCTGCCGTTCAGGCCCGCAGTCACGGCGATGCCATTGGCGGTCACCAGCCCGGTCTTGACGTTGCGGCGCTCGGCCTTGTTGTCCTTGCCGACGATGTAGACGTAGCTGCCCTGGGCATCCGAGAGGATCGCGGATTCGGGCAGCATCGGCGCCACCACCGTGCCCGACTTGATCACCGCCGTGGCAAAGCCGCCGGGGCGCAGGTCCGCCGCATAGGCCAGCGCGATGCGGGCCACGCCCTGGCGCGAGGCCGGGTCGATCACCGGCGACACCTGCCAGACCTGGCCGGTATAGGTGTGCTGCGAGCCGACCGGGGTCACTTCAGCCGAAACGCCGGGAGCAAGCTGCGCGAGATCAAGCTGACCAAGCTGGGCCTTGAGTTCCATCTCGCCATCCTTGGCAAGGCGGAACAGCACGCCAGAACCGGTGCTGACGACCTGACCGGGTTCGATCTTGCGTTCGAGCACGAGGCCAGCCGAAGGCGCGACGATATTGAGGCGGCGGGTCTGGGCCTGGAGCACGCCGAGCTGAGCCGAAGCAACCCGGACCTGCGCCGAAGCGGCATCGCGGGTGGCGGTCAGGCGGTCGATATCCGCCTTGGACACGAAGCCGCGATCGACCAGCTTGAGCCCGCGTTCGAGATTGGCCTGGGCGAGTTCGGCATTGGCGCGAGCGACCTGAATCTGGGCCGACTGGCTCGACTGCTGCTGCGACTGGACCGAACGGTCGATCACCGCCAGCACCTGGCCGGCGCGGACCCACTGGCCGGGTTCGACCAGCACCGAGACGACCTGCCCGCCTTCACCGGCAACCCCGACAGGAAGCTCGCGGCGTGCGGCCAGCGAACCGGTGGCATTGATTTCACCGGCCACCGTGGCGCGACCCGGGGTCACGACCGAGACGACCGGGGACTGATTGTCCTTGGCGTCGCCATCGCTGGCGCTGCTGCGGTGATTCCAGAACCACACCGCGACCAGCACGAGCACCACGGCCACCGCGATGATCGCCAGGCGGCGCCGCGCCAGGCGGTCTTCCTCGGAGGTGTCGAGCAGGGGGTTGTGATCGTCGGAGCCGGGGGCCAGCTCGGCCGCGTCAATCCTCGAGTCGAAGTTCATTGCCGGAACCGCCTTCATTTTCGGGGCGAATCGCCATCGGCCGGCCAGATGCCGCCGCGCGTATTCTCCCGAGCTGTATTACAGTGCTATATCACCGCCCGCAAGTGCCCGAAATCAAGGCACCATGACGCGCGGAATTTACCGCTCGGGCAATAGGCACATGCGCCCGGCATGGCAATGGCGGGCTCGGCCAACCGCCATGCCCGGTCTGCAAACGGCAGACGGGCGTGGCATCACGGCAACGCCCGGTGCACGCAAATGCAAGCGGCCGGGGCAGCGGGGGGCTGCACCGGCCGTCAGATCCGCGAGGCCCGATGGGCCCGCGATGCCGCGATCAATACTTGAGCTGGCGCTCGTAGAGGTCGCGGTAATGCTGGATATGGGTAACCCTGAGGCCCTTGAGGCCCGAGCGTTCGATTGCCCGCTGCCACGAGGCAAATTCCTCAAGCGTCAGGCTGTAACGCTCGCAGACCTCGTCGATGGTCAGCAGGCCGCCGTTGACCGCCGCGACCACTTCGGCCTTGCGGCGGACCACCCAGCGCCGGGTATCGGGCGACGGCAGCGATTCCAGGGTCAGGGGCTCGCCAAGCGGGCCGATTACCATCGCGGGTCGAATCTTCTGGTTCTCGATCATCATTGTCCTCGACCGCCGGCTTCAAAATCTGCGGCGACACCGCTTTCAATGCCCGCGGTAAATTTGCCATCCGCTGAATCGTTTGGGTTAACGCCCCATGAGCCATGCCCCCGGGCCAACCCCGCGTGCCAGTTGGCAAAGCCGCCAAAAGCGCCGGGCAGCGCCCCCATAGTGTCCCGGCCTTCGCGGCGAGCGCTGTGCGCGGCAGCCAGCCGAACGCGCAGATGTCCCCAATCGGGGACAGCCGCTTCGGGCGCGGGGCCGTGCAGGGTGATTGCGATGTCCATGACCCCGCTCTAGCCCCAACAAGGTCAAGATCGGGTAAAGCCCGGCTTTACCTTGTGTTGACCGAGCTTACCAAATTGCAGCCCAGGGCTGCGGGGATGCGGCAAAGCTTGGCGCGGAGGCCCCACAAGGTGTAAGGGCGCGCGGCAATGACCGACCAGGCCGCCCTTTCGCTCGATCCCGCCGCGCTGTTCCAGCTGGGCGCGCCGCTTGCCGGCAAGCGGATCGTCGTGGCCATGTCGGGCGGGGTCGACAGTTCGGTCGTGGCCGCGCTCGCCGCGCAAAGCGGAGCCGAGACGATCGGCGTCACGCTCCAGCTTTATGATTATGGCGCCGCCACCGGGCGCAAGGGCGCGTGCTGCGCCGGTGACGACATCCGCGATGCGCGCGCCGTGGCCGACCGGCTGGGCATCGCCCACTATGTGTTCGATCACGAAAGCGCGTTTCGCGAAGAGGTCGTCGAACGCTTTGCCGACGACTACATGGCGGGGCGCACCCCGATCCCCTGCATCCGCTGCAACATGGGGCCCAAGTTCACCGACCTCTTGGCCATGGCCCGCGAACTGGGCGCCGACTGTCTGGCCACCGGCCACTATGTCCGCCGCGTGATCGGCCCAGCCGGCGCGGAACTGCACCGCGCGGCCGATCCGGCGCGCGACCAGAGCTATTTCCTTTACGCCACCACCGAGGCCCAGCTCGATTTCCTGCGCTTCCCGCTCGGCGGAATGCCCAAGAGCCAGGTCCGCGAACTGGCCGAGGCCGCCGGCCTGCGCAACGCCGCCAAGCCCGACAGCCAGGACATCTGCTTCGTCCCCGATGGCGACTATGCCAAGGTCGTGCGCAGCGTTCGCCCCGAGGCGGAAACCGCCGGGGACATCGTCGATGTCACCACCGGCGCGGTGCTGGGCCGGCACAAGGGGATCATCCACTATACCGTCGGCCAGCGCCGCGGGCTGGAAATCGGCGGGCAGGCCGAACCGCTCTATGTGACGGGGATCGATGCCGCGAGCCACCGCGTGCTGGTCGGCCCGCGCCGCCTGCTTGCGGTGAGCGCGGCGCGGCTGGGAGACACCAACCGGATCGGCCCGCTGCCGGATGAGCCATTGATGGCCAAGGTCCGCTCGCTGGCAAAACCGGTGCCGATCACGCTCGATGGGCCGCTGGGTGACGGTGCAGCTACGACGATCCGCTTTGCCCAGAGCGAATATGGCGTAGCCCCGGGACAGGCGGCGGTAATCTATGCCGGGGACCGGGTGGTCGGCGGCGGCTGGATCGAGGAAACCGTACCGGCCTGATCAGGCGCAGGGCTGCGCGATCAGGCAGCGCCCAGCCCATTCGACCGCATCCAGCGCAGGCGGCGGCTCACTGGTTGACTGCGCCCTGAAGCTTGCCGACCTGCTGCACGCCGGCGCGGGTGGTGATCATCACTTCGCCCCCGTCGACCACGACGATCACGTCCTCCAGCCCGATCACCGAGACGCGCGGACCATCGCTTTCAACGAGCACGTTGCGGCAATCGACCAGTTCGGCCGGGCCCCGCACCGCATTGCCCTGCGCATCGCGCGGCCGCGCTTCGAGCAGCGCATCCCAGTTGCCAATGTCCGACCAGCCCATCTGGGCCGGGACCAGTGCAGCCTTGACGGTGTTTTCCATCACCGCATAGTCGACCGATTCGCTGTCGATCCGGGCAAATTCAGCAGCGTCCGGATGGAACCGGGTGCCTTCTTCGTGGCCGGCCGCCACCGCCGCACGTGCGGCCGCCGCGATCTGGGGGCGGTGCGCTTCGAGTTCGGCGAGGAAGGTGCCGGCCCGAAACGCGAAGATCCCGCCGTTCCAGGCATAACCGCCATCGGCCAGGAATCCGCGCGCAGTTTCAAGGTCGGGCTTTTCGACGAACCGCGCGGTGCGGAAACCCAGCGTGCCGATCGCCTCGCCGCGCTGGAGATAGCCGAACCCGGTTTCGGGCGCGGTCGCCTCGATCCCGAGCGACACCAGCCAGCCCTCGGCGGCCAGCTGCGCCGCGGCCCCGGCCGCCGCGCGAAACGCCGCGACATCGGCGATGTGATGATCGCTCGGGCAGACCAGCATCACCGCGTCCTCGGGCAGGCGCAGCGCAGCCAGCGCGATCGCGGCCGCCGTGTTGCGGGCTGCGGGTTCAACGATCAGCTGCGCGCCCTGGCCCACGCCCAGCTGCGCCTCGATGTGCGCGACATGGGCCGCGCCCGCGACCACCACCGGCGCGGCAAAGCCAGCCTCGGCAGCGCAGCGCGCCAGCGTGGCCTCGAACAGCGTCGCATCGCCGACCAGCGGCAAAAACGGCTTGGGCTTGGCCGCGCGGCTGCGCGGCCACAGCCGCGTACCCGAACCGCCGCACAAAATAACCGGAGTAATGGGGGGTTGGCTCATAAGCCCATGAAATTCCTGGCAGGGAAGCGCGCTGCGGGTTGAAACTCAGTCGTGCCAGGCTTCCAGCTGGCACCCTTCACCTTCGCGATATGTCGCAGTCTGGCGCGCAAGCAAGGGAAAACGCGCAGTGACGCTTTTGGCGTCCTTGTCTTCCGACAGCGTGATCAGCCCCATCCCGGGCTCGAAATCCTTGCGGCAGTCCGACAGGCTGCGCCCGCCAAGGTAATGGCACGAGCAGGCCACCCGCGCGCCATAGGCCGACCCCAGCACGGCATAGCCGTTGAGCGGTTTCCAGAACCAGGCGAGCGAGCCTGCCACCAGCACGGCCAGCACCACCAGCACCCGGCGGCGTGCACGCAGGACAGGGTTCACTGCCGGGTTAGAGGTTGCCATTTTCGAGCCTTTGAGCAAGGGATGCTGGCGATGCGATCGCGCCGGCTCTCCCTTATCCTGCAGTTGCTTGCACTGCCAGCCCTGATCGGGTGCTCGGCCCAAAACGAGCAGCAGGCCCCGCCTCCCCCGCTGCCCGAAGCCGCGCTCAAGGCCGTGGTCGACAAGCCCGGGGTGAACCGGACCAAGCTGGCCCGGGCGGTCGATGCGCTGTTCACCAAGGACGACACGGCCGAAACCCGCGCCGTGCTGGTGCTGTACAAGGGCCGGATCGTGGCCGAGCGATACGGCCCGGGTTATCATGAGAACACGCGCTTCATTTCATGGTCGATGGCCAAGACCATCACCGGGGTGATGATCGGGATGCTGGTCGCCGATGGGCGGCTGCGGCTTGATGAAAGCGTGCCGATCCCGGCCTGGCAGCGCCCCGGCGATCCGCGTGGGGAGATTACCCTGCGCCAGCTGCTGCAGATGCGCTCGGGCCTGCGCCATGTCGAAGCCGAAGGCGCGCCCTATCGCACCGATACCGCGCGAATGCTGTTCCTCGATGGCCGCGGCGACATGGCCGCCTATGCCGAAGCCCAGCCGCTTGAGGCCGAACCCGGGCACAAGTGGGAATATTCGAGCGCGACCAGCGTGATCCTGGCCGACCTTGCCGCGCGGGTGCTGATCGCGAATCCCGATCCGGCGGCCAACAGCCCCGAAGCCCGCCGCCGTATCGTCAGTGACTATCTGCGCACCCGGATCTTCGACCCGCTGGGGATGAAGAGCATGGTCCCCGAATATGACGCGGCCGGCACGCTGATCGGCGGCAGCCTGATCCACGGCACCGCGCGCGACTGGGCCCGGTTCGGCGAATTCCTGCGCAACCAGGGCGCGATCAACGGCGCCCAGCTGGTGCCATCGGGCTGGATCGAATTCATGACCACGCCCAGCCCGCGCAACCCAGGCTACGGCGCGCAGGTCTGGCTCAACCGCCCGCAGGTGGAAGATGGCCACCGCGAATTTCCCAATGCCGGCGATTCGGTGTTCTCGCTCAATGGCCACCTCGGCCAGTTCGTCGCCATATCCCCGGCGCGTGAGGTGACTGTTGTCCGGCTAGGCAAGACCGACGAAGGCCAGCACGCTCCGGTCCGCGCCGGGATCGCTGAAATCATCCGGCTGTTTCCACCAACCCCTTGAATTAATAAGTAATATTACTTATTCACGCCCCCGCTCGCAGTGGCCGGGCGCGGTTTCCGCGCGGCAAACTCCGAGCCTGAGGGGCGCATGTTTGATTTGACGGGGAAACGGATTTGGGTGGCCGGCCATGCCGGCATGGTCGGATCGGCAATGGTTAGGCTACTGGAACGCGAAGACTGCGAAATCCTGACAGTACCGCGCCGGGATCTCGATCTCACCGACAAGGCCGCGGTGCGGCAGTGGATGCACGACCAGCGCCCCCAAGGCGTGATCGTGGCGGCCGCCAAGGTCGGCGGCATCCTCGCCAATTCGACGCTGCCGGTCGATTTCCTGCTCAACAACCTGCAAATCTCGACCTCGATCATCAGCGCCGCCCACAAAACCGGGGTCGAGAAGCTGTTGTTCCTGGGTTCGTCGTGCATCTATCCCAAGTTCGCGCCGCAGCCGATCCCCGAGGATGCGCTGCTGACCGGCCCGCTTGAACCGACCAACGAATGGTACGCCATTGCCAAGATCGCCGGGATCAAGCTCGCCCAAGCTTACCGCGCGCAATATGGCTGCGATTTCATCAGCGCGATGCCGACCAACCTCTATGGCCCGGGGGACAATTTCGATCCGGCTGCCAGCCACGTTCTGCCCGCGCTGATCCGCAAGGTGCACGAAGCCCGGATCACCGGCGCGCCGGTCTCGGTCTGGGGTACAGGGTCACCTCGGCGCGAGTTTCTGTATGTCGATGACTGCGCCGATGCCTGCCTGTTCCTGCTCAAGACCTATTCGGGGGCCGGCCACGTCAATGTCGGCTCGGGCAGCGACGTGTCGATCCTTGAACTGACCCGCCTGGTCATGGAAGTGCTGGACTATGACGGCGAGATCGTGACCGATCCGAGCAAACCCGATGGCACCCCGCGCAAGCTGATGGACAATGGCCGGCTGCGCAGCCTTGGCTGGGCGCCGCGGGTCGGCCTCGCCGAAGGGATCAAGCGCAGCTACGCGGCATTTCTCGCCGGCGAGGGCCGCAATCTCTGAGCGTCAGGCGCTGCGCGCGTGGCTGGCGGCGCGTTCGGCCAGCAGATCCTGCGCAGCGATCCCGGTTTCGTTGATCAGGCCCTCGGGATCGGGATGGATGAGGATTTCCACC